>ERZ827452.3493-NODE-3493-length-9931-cov-17.811563_pt1 | contig 9931 bp, 8 predicted proteins | sample MGYA00519866_ERZ827452 | MGnify/ENA primary metagenome ERZ827452 (study PRJEB31778, sample SAMEA3449307) | human gut metagenome | biome: human gut; feature: human-associated habitat; material: faeces | place: United Kingdom | collected 2010/2012 ... | reverse complement strand
TAATAAATGGCATATGTTACCTCATTTCTGCGCCGCAGGCGCGTGTATTCATGTGCTGATTATAACACTTTACATATGTCAAAGAAACATATTAATTGTCAGAGCCGTCAATAATGCCCACCAGCAATTTAAACGGCAGGCTGCGAAAAAACTATTTTTCTTCATTTAATAAAACACCTTCATTGGTGTAGTTAATAAAAATTATAATATAGGCTGGGAAAAATAATAATGGTGGAAAGGTTTGGGGGATTAAAGATAATATGGTTTGTCGAAATTTGTCGAAAAAAAGATATTGAAGGGAGAGGAGAAAAGGGGGATAATGATATAAAATGCAAATGTGTTAGAAAAAATGGGAGGTGTTATGGCTAAATCGTCAAATCAAAAATTAAAGCTTATGTATCTTATGAAAATATTATTAGAATATACAGATGAAACACATAGTCTGACAATGGAAGAAATAAAGACTAAGTTAAAGTTATATGATATAAGTGCAGAGCGAAAAAGCCTTTATAATGATATAGAGAGTTTAAGATTATATGGATTAGATATAATTGGGACAAAGGAAGATAGAACATATTCTTATCATATTGGTAACAGACAGTTTGAATTAGCTGAACTTAAATTGCTTGTAGATTCTGTCCAGTCAGCCAAATTTATAACCGAAAAGAAATCAAATGATTTAATTAAAAAGATTGAAGCATTTGCTAGCAGATACGAAGCAATCCAGTTGCAACGTCAGGTATTTGTTGCAGGTAGAGTGAAAACTATGAATGAAAGTATTTATTATAATGTTGATAGGATTCATTCGGCTATAGCAGATAATTTTCAAATAACATTTCAATATTTTCAATGGAATGTAGATAAAAAGATGGAATTAAGACATAATGGAATATGGTATAAAGTTAGTCCATGGTCATTGTCCTGGGATGATGAGAATTATTATCTTATTGCTTATGATAGTGTAGAACATATAATAAAACATTTCAGAGTTGACAAAATGCTACATATTAAATCAATAAAAAAATTTAGAGAAGGGAAAAAGAGCTTTAATAATTTTGATATGGCAGCATATGCAAGGAAAATGTTTGGAATGTATGGTGGTAAAGAAAAATATGTACATATCAAATGTGATAATTCACTTGCAGGTGTAATGATTGACAGATTTGGAAAAGATGTATCAATGGTTCGCTTAGATGAAGAACATTTTGTGACAAATGTAGAGGTATCCGTAAGCCGACAATTTCTTGCATGGGTTATAGGTCTGGGTGAAGGGGTAACAATATTAGGACCACAATCGGTGGTTGATATGATGAAAGAAGAAATAAAAAGATTAACTAATCAATATGAATAAAGAACAAAAGTTTGGGATAAGAGGGATGTTTATTGGACAGTAAATATTGTATAATTTCAATAGAAAAAAATAAAGGCTTAAAAAGCCTTTTTAAATATCCACACTGTGGATGGTTCTTTCGAACGATTTGGAAAAATCTTTATTTGAACTTGTAGTGTAAATTCATATGATAGTCAATCTTATGAACAAATACATTATAAAACATATTTTATTTATAGTCAACTAAAAAAGAGAGGTACATTATGAAAAGTAGAAGGGAACAAGATTATTATTTAGGATTAGATATTGGAACAGAATCTGTGGGATATGCTGTAACAGATGAAAATTATAATATCCTCAAATTTAATGGAAAAAACATGTGGGGAAGCAGGTTGTTTGACGAAGCTCAGACTGCAGCTGAAAGAAGAACATTCAGAAGTGGTCGAAGACGACTTCAAAGACGAGCATGGAGAATACAGCTTTTACAGGAATTGTTTTCTGAAGAAATATCTAAAGTTGATCAATCTTTTTTTGTAAAAATGAAAGAAAGCCCATTGATATTAACGGATAAAACGAATGGACAAAAATATACATTGTTTAATGATGACGATTATTCTGATATTGATTATTATTCTGAATTTCCAACAATATATCATTTAAGAAAAGCGTTACTTATGGAAGATAGGAAATTTGACGTCAGACTGTTATATCTTGCTGTACATCATATAGTTAAGCACAGGGGACATTTTTTGTTTCAAGGTTCAGTCAATAACGCAACATCTTTTCATTCTGTATTTGATAATTTAAAGATATGCTTAAGAGATGAGTTTGAAATAGAATTAGTATGTCATTCAGAAGAAAAAATAGCTGAAATTCTTAAAGATAAGAAGAAATCCAAAAGAGATAAATGCAATGAAATATTTAATGAATTAAATGTTGATAAGAGTAATAAACAGATAAAGTCAATAGTTACACTTATTACTGGAATGAAAGCAAAAGTAGCTGATATATTTGATGATGAATCTTTATTAGAAATAGATAAGCCAAGTATATCTTTTTCTGAATCATCTTATGAAACGCTTCGGGTTGAATTAGAAGATGTATTAGGTGAACGATGTGGTGTTATTGATATTATAAAATGTGTATACGATTGGGCGATATTAGCAGACATCCTAGATGATGGGGAAATAAATGGAAAATCATATTTGTCAGTTGCAAAGGTTAATTTATATGATAAGCACAAAGAAGATTTGAGAATTTTAAAACAATTATTTAAGGAAAATCATAAAGTCTATAAAGAATTTTTCGTTGATGAAGGAAAAAGTAATTATTGTGCATATGTAGGATTTGTAAATTCTAACGGAAACAAAAAGAATATAAAAAGATGCAATAGAGAAGATTTTATAAAAAATTTAAAGGGTCAATTGGGAAAGATAGAAAAGACGGTCAGTAATCAGTCTGAATATGAATTCATAGAACAAGAAATTCAGGCAGATACTATACTTCCTATTCAGGTATCAAAGGATAATGGAGTGATACCATATCAAGTGCAAGAAATTGAATTAAAAGATATTTTAGCAAAAGCAGAAAAATATATGCCATTCTTGAGTGTAAAAGATGCAGATGGTTTATCTGTATCAGATAAGATTATTAAAATATTTGAGTTTAGAGTTCCATACTATGTGGGACCTTTGAATAGTTATAATAATACTAATTCTTGGATGGTAAGAAAATCTGATGGTAAGATTACACCATGGAATTTTGACAATAAAGTAGATAAAGATGCTTCTGCAGAAAAATTTATTAGAAAAATGACTAATAAATGTACATATCTCATTGGAGAAGATGTTTTGCCAAAACATGCACTTCTTTATGAGGAGTTTAATGTGTTAAATGAATTGAATAATGTCAAAATTGGTGCGAATAAAATGAATGTTGAATTGAAAAAAGACATTATCGAAAATTTGTTTAAAAAGAAAAAGAAGGTTACAGGTAGGAATTTAAGGGAGTATTTAAAAAGTGAAGGATTGATAAATGACGATGAGGAAATCACCGGATTTGATATAAATTTTAAAAGTTCGATGTCTTCATATCTTGATTTTAAAAAAATACTGGGAGATAAGATTGATAATTATTCTGTTAAGATTATGGTGGAACAGATAATTTTATGGATTACAGTATATGGTGATGAAATATCAATCTTAAAAAGAGTTATCAGAAAACAGTATGATGACAATCAGATATCAGATGAAGAAATTAAAAAAGTCAGTAGATTAAAATATCAAGGCTGGGGAAGACTCTCAAGAAAGTTTCTGGGTGAAATAGAAGGTGCTGATAAAGAAACCGGAGAGATTAGGACGGTAATAGGTGCGCTGAGAGACACGCAGGATAATTTAATGCAGCTTTTAGGACAGAAATATACATTTTCAGAGACAATAGAAAATATTAACAATAAAAATATGAAAGAAATAGCGACTATTTCATATAAGGATATTGTTGAAGATATTGCTGCTTCGCCTTCTATTAAGAGAGCAGTATGGCAGGTTATATTAATTTCTGAAGAGATAAGAAAAATTATGGGAAAAGAGCCTGCTAAAATATTTGTAGAAGTTGCAAGAGGAGCTGGCGAAAAGAAGCGTACAGTATCCCGAAAAGATAGATTAATAAGCTTGTATGAAAGTTGTAAAGACGAATCAAAGGATTGGAAAAAAGAATTAGAACAACGACCAGAGGATGATTTTCACAGTATTAAATTATATCTGTATTATACACAGATGGGTAGATGCATGTATTCGGGAGAACCTATAGATTTGTCAAGGTTGTCAGATGCAAATGTTTATGATAGAGATCACATTTATCCGCAATCAAAGACAAAAGACGATTCGTTGGATAATCTTGTTTTGGTAAAAAGAGAACTTAATGCTAAAAAAAGCAATGGAATGATTTCGAGTGAAATACAGAAAGACAGGCACGGTTTCTGGAAGGAATTATTAAATAAGGGGTTTATTTCACAAGAAAAGTATTATAGATTGATGAGAAAAGATTCACTTACTGATGAAGAACTTGCAAGTTTTATTAATAGGCAGTTGGTTGAAGCAAGGCAGTCAAGTAAAATTGTAATTGGATTATTTAATAGAATGTATCCAGATTCAAAAGTGGCATATGTGAAGGCTAATCTGGTTTCAGATTTCAAGAATATGGATAATGTTAAGATAACAAAAGTGCGCTCTTTAAATGACTATCATCATGCAAAAGATGCATATCTTAATATAGTTGTAGGAAATGTATATTTTGAAAAATTCACTAACAATCCATTACAATGGTTAAAGAAGAATAGAAATGCTGAATATAGTCTTAATCAAATGTTTAATTATGACCTTATTAAGAATGACAAAGTTATATGGAAAAGAGGTAATAATGGAACACTAAGGGATGTGTTGAAAAATATAAACAAGAGGGATATACAATATACACAGCAGGTTACAACCATTAAAAGAGGTCAAAATGGAGGTTTGTTTAATCAACAATTGGTAGGTAAAGATGAAAATGCCAGTATGCCAGTAAAAAAAGGACGAGATGTAAACATATATGGAGGATACAAATCAATAACACCAGCATTTTTTACTCTTATTGAATCAGAAGATAAAAAGGGTAATAAACAAAGAAGTATAGAGTCCGTACCTTTATTTATGAAAAATCAGTTTTTAAATGATTCAAATAGTTGTATGGAATATTTTGAGAATGTGTATGGATTAAAGAATCCAAAGGTAGTGATATCTCAGATACGGAAAAATACATATTTGATCATAGATGATTTTCCTGTTTTGCTTAGAGGCTCTACAGGAAAGCAGTTAATATTACAATGTGCTGTACAATTAATGGTATCACAAGAACAAGAAAGATATTTGAAGAAGCTTGAGAAATATATCCAAAAGAATTCTCAAAGGAAGGATAAGAAACAAAATCTTCCAGTTACAGAGTATGATGGTTTAACACAGGAGAGCAATATAAGAATTTACGATACGTTTATTGATAAATTAACCAATACAATATATAGCAAAAGACCAGCTAATCCTGTTGATAAATTAAAAAACAAAAGAGAAATATTTGAACAATTATCAGTAGAATGTCAATGTATAGTTTTAAATGAAATATTACATTTGTTTCAATGTAAACCTATTATGGGAGCTGATTTAAGTATGCTTGGAGAGGCAAAAGCTACTGGTATAATAACAAAGAATAAAATTATATCAACTTGTAACAATGTTATAATTGTTAATCAATCAGTTACGGGATTGTTTAAGCAGGAGACGGACCTGCTTAATATATGAGCTGGCGTATAGTAGTCATATCTAATAGTGCTAAACTTGAGTACAAAATGGATTACATGATAGTCAGACAGTCAGAGATAACTAAGATACATTTGAGCGAAATATCAATGCTTATAGTAGAATCAACAGCTGTATCTCTGACTGCCGGGCTTCTTAGTGAACTTACTAAGAGAAAAATAAAAGTTATATTTTGTGATGAAAAAAGAAATCCATCATCAGAATTAGTAAGCTACTATGGAAGTCATGATACAAGTGCAAAAGTAAGGCAGCAGGTTGGGTGGACTGCTGAAATTAAGAAAATGATGTGGACAGAAATAGTCTCTGAAAAAATTAGAAATCAACAAAGATTTTTAGAAGATTTAGGTAAAAAAGAAAATGTAATGCTTACTGAATATTTAAAGGAGATTCAGCCAGGAGATACAACTAATCGAGAAGGACATGCTGCAAAGGTATATTTTAACGCAGTGTTTGGCATGGATTTTTCAAGGAGTTTAGATATACCTATTAATGCGGCATTGAATTATGGATATGGGATAATATTATCAACTTTTAACAGAGAAATAGTATCTAATGGTTATATTACACAGTTAGGATTGTTTCACGATAATATGTTTAATCAGTTTAATCTCGGTTCAGACTTAATGGAACCATTCAGAATACTTGTTGATAGAAAAGTATATGAAATGAAACCAGAAAAGTTTGAGAAAGAAGAAAAGTTACAACTTGTCAATATACTTAATCAGGAGGTTACAATTGATGGGAAAAGAAACTATGTTGTAAATGCAATAAAAATATATTGTAAAAGTGTATTTGATGCTATTAATGATAATGATGTGTCTTTAATAAGGTTTTATTCTAATGAGTTATAGATATATGAGAGTAATAGTAATGTTTGATTTACCCGTCTTATCATCATCTCAGATAAGAGAATATAATAAATTTAGGAAATTTTTAATTAAAAGCGGTTTTCTGATGATGCAAGAATCTATATACTGCAAGCTAGCTTTGAATGCTACTGTTGTTGATGGAATTGTCTCTAATGTAAAGAAGAATAAGCCACCGCAGGGATTGGTGCAGATATTAACACTTACTGAGAAACAATATTCAAAAATGGAGATAATAGTAGGAGAAAATACTAATTCTACATTGGATGATGATAGGAGGTTAATAGTATTGTGAAGATTGTAAAAGAACAATTTGAATGTCCAATAGAGTTAGAAGAAGGGAGGGTTGCTGTCTTAATATTAGAGAAACAGGAAAAATTCACAGATTTTGTCAGTGAATTGAAAGAACAGCTTTCAGATAATGATTCAGGCTGGATTTTATCAGATAATGGAGAAATATTACCATTTTCAAAAAAATTAGAATTGATAATAGATCCATTTGCCACAGACCTTAATCAAAAAAGAGTTTTAACAAAACTGTATTCTGTTATGGAAAAGCGTGTGGTTGAGAGCGAAATGCTGAATGAGTGGAGAATACTATATTCATCTATGTTGGGCATGGTATCTAATGTAATGGATAATATGCCGTATATATTGCAATGTAATCAAGAAGGTGATGTTACTGACCTTTTTAAACAGTTAGATGTTAAATTTGAGACTAATCCTGAGAATTTATTGGAGAAACTGATTGATTACATATGTGTAATTAGTGAGGTGTTTGGTAAGAAAGTATTTGTTTTAGTCAACATAAAATCATATTTTACAAAAGATGAATTAAAGTTGCTGTATAAGAAAATGTTTTATGAGAAAATATACTTATTGTTAATTGAAAACCACGATAATAATGATATTATTGAGGAGGAAAGAGTAACTATTATAGATAAAGATATGTGTGTTATCAATAAAAGTTAGAATAAAAACATTATCATGTGAATGTACCCATGTTATGTAGGAACATGTTTGCTCGGTGAGAATCGGATTTGAGGTTTGAGAGTAGTGTAAATTCATATGATAGTCAAACGCACGACAATTAATTGTTACATATATTTTCGTTTGAGAGTAGTGTAAATTCATATGATAGTCAAACCATACAATTATTGTATAGTGACACTTGGTAGTTTGAGAGTAGTGTAAATTCATATGATAGTCAAACCCATATTCAACAGTATCAATGTATGTTCTGGTTTGAGAGTAGTGTAAATTCATATGATAGTCAAACAGATATATCGTGATTCTATGCAGAATTACAGTTTGAGAGTAGTGTAAATTCATATGATAGTCAAACGAGTCCAGAATGCGTCAAGTATGCGCTTATGTTTGAGAGTAGTGTAAATTCATATGATAGTCAAACAGATTCATAAGCCAGATTGAGGTTGCATATGTTTGAGAGTAGTGTAAATTCATATGATAGTCAAACAATTAATAATAATATATCATTTATTGCCATGTTTGAGAGTAGTGTAAATTCATATGATAGTCAAACGCTGTTAATGCTAATATTGATAACCTTAAAGTTTGAGAGTAGTGTAAATTCATATGATAGTCAAACGAACTCAGTTCAAAAATTGTGAACTGAGCTGTTTGAGAGTAGTGTAAATTCATATGATAGTCAAACTACATGCTAAAGCACTACAAGCCTTTGAAGGTTTGAGAGTAGTGTAAATTCATATGATAGTCAAACAGCTATTTATAATTACTTGATTACCGGCTAGTTTGAGAGTAGTGTAAATTCATATGATAGTCAAACACAGATTTGATCCTGAAGGACAGGGAATGTGTTTGAGAGTAGTGTAAATTCATATGATAGTCAAACCAAGCATTGTCTCTGGCATAGCTGAAATCTGTTTGAGAGTAGTGTAAATTCATATGATAGTCAAACTAGCAAGAACTTCTGTTGACATGTCTGCCTGTTTGAGAGTAGTGTAAATTCATATGATAGTCAAACATAACTTGTCTTTGTTCGCAATCCTAAAAAGTTTGAGAGTAGTGTAAATTCATATGATAGTCAAACTAATATTATCCCATGTACCTTGTTTGCCCCGTTTGAGAGTAGTGTAAATTCATATGATAGTCAAACTATAGCTGTGATATTGATTGTCATTGTGACGTTTGAGAGTAGTGTAAATTCATATGATAGTCAAACGCTGAGTGTAAGAGAAAGAGGTCAATTATGGTTTGAGAGTAGTGTAAATTCATATGATAGTCAAACAACATTAAGAAAATAAGAACAGACCCAATGGTTTGAGAGTAGTGTAAATTCATATGATAGTCAAACTGTTGTTCTTGGGTCTAATACATCATATGGTTTGAGAGTAGTGTAAATTCATATGATAGTCAAACTGTATTTGCTCTGAATGCAAAAAGATGTACGTTTGAGAGTAGTGTAAATTCATATGATATCAAACTACATCAACGCAATAAAACCGCCGTACAGGGTTTGAGAGTAGTGTAAATTCATATGATAGTCAAACAAAGGAAAAAATAATATATCACGACAAACAGTTTGAGAGTAGTGTAAATTCATATGATAGTCAAACGAACGACTTCTGCCCTATTAGACAGGGGGCGTTTGAGAGTAGTGTAAATTCATATGATAGTCAAACTATAGTCAACATTGGCATCCCTCCTTACTAGTTTGAGAGTAGTGTGAATTCATATGATAGTCAAACTGTATTTCTTTATGTCTATTATCTTTAACAGTTTGAGAGTAGTGTAAATTCATATGATAGTCAAACCCTGCTTAACCTGCTTTGCTGCAGTACCAAGTTTGAGAGTAGTGTAAATTCATATGATAGTCAAACAAAGATTACTTCATTAACCTTAAGCCTAATGTTTGAGAGTAGTGTAAATTCATATGATAGTCAAACGTATCTAATAGCATTTTATTCTAAAGCTATGTTTGAGAGTAGTGTAAATTAATATGATAGTCAAATAACGCCATTTGCAGGAAAGATGTTGAGAGAGTAAGTAATACTTATAGGTATTACGCAATCAACTTCAACACAGTTACTATTCTTTTGTTGCAAATGCAAAGAAACCCAAAGGATATGTTAAAATCACATCGCTAAGGGCAAGCCAAAGAACAAAAATAGAAGCCTGCATTCTGCATATGTAAGAATTGCAGAATAACATAATGTGAGTATCAGAAATAAAGGAGCAAGCAAATGAACACCCAACCATTTACCATATCACCAATTCCAGACGACATATTTGCAAAGATGCAGGGAAAATCATTTAAGGACAACTGCACCGTGCCAAGAGAAGATTTGATGTATCTTAAAGTTTTGCATGTCGGATTTGATGGGAAAACGCACATAGGTGAGCTG
>ERZ827452.3479-NODE-3479-length-9947-cov-4.644662_pt1 | contig 9947 bp, 7 predicted proteins | sample MGYA00519866_ERZ827452 | MGnify/ENA primary metagenome ERZ827452 (study PRJEB31778, sample SAMEA3449307) | human gut metagenome | biome: human gut; feature: human-associated habitat; material: faeces | place: United Kingdom | collected 2010/2012 ... | reverse complement strand
GGCCACGTTGTGCCGGCCCATGGCGGGGATCTTTACGAGGAAAGTCCCCTCCTCGTGATCCTCCAGCACAAAGCTCATGCCATTTTCATCCTGCTGGATGGACAGGGCACAGACATCGGCGTTCTCATCGCCCAGGCTGAACCAGACCGGACGGACATGGTCGGGCAGGACGGCCTTGCGCAGGAAGGGGTCGTCCCCGTTCAGCACCAGCGGAGCACCCTCCGGCAGACCGGCGCAGATCTCCAGCTTTGCCTTGCAGATGTTCTCCTGACTGCCCAGATTGCCGATGTGGGACACACCGATGCAGGTGATGATACCTACATCCGGGCGGGCGCACTTGCTCAGGCGCTCGATCTCCCCGGCGTGGCTCATTCCCATCTCCACCACGGCGTACTGGGTCTCTTTGCCGATGCGGAACATGGTGCGAGGCAGGCCCAGCTCATTGTTCTGGTTGCCCTCGGTCTTGATGGTGCTACCAAAGCCCGCAATGGCTGCGTAGGTCATCTGCTTGGTGGTGGTTTTGCCCACGCTGCCGGTCACGCCCACCACTTTGGGGTGGAACTGGCTGCGATAATTGGCACCCAGCACCATCATGGCGTGGTAGCTGTCCGGGCAGATCACGCTCTTCTCCTCCGGCACGCCTTCCACGGGGTGGTTCAGCACCACGCAGAGCGCGCCGTTTTCCAGCGCCTTGGCGGCAAAATTATGGCCGTCGAATTTTTCGCCCGGGAACGCCACAAAGATGCACCCGGGGCAGACCTCACGGCTGTCGGTGGTCACCAGCGTGACCGGGGTCTCGCACTGGGCCAGCGCGTTGACGGCCAGGCCCTCCAACAGGATGTTTGCTGCAATTGCTTCCATACTCTCATTCCCCTTTATCCACAGATCAGATGTACGATGGTTCCCTGCTGGACGCTGGAGCCGGGTGCCTCACTCTGGCTCTGGACCGTGCCGGAGCCTTCGACTGTGCAGTTGAGCCCTGCGGCGTTCAGCATCTGCCGGGCAAAGTCCGCGCTCTTGCCGGTCACGTCCGGCACCTCGGCGTGTTTACCCTCATAGGTATCGGTATACAGATAAACGGTGGTGCCGTAGGGCACCTCTGCCCCCGCGCGGGGGTACTGGTAGGTAACAAGGGCGGCGGTCTGGTCGGATTCGCTCTCGGCCAGGTGATGCTTCAAGCCCTTGATGTTCAGCTGCACCTGTGCGTTGCTCCACTCCTTGCCCGTCAGGTTGGGCACCTTGACGGTGGTGCCGCTGCGGTCCGCGCCGTCGGTGGCGATGCCCAGATAGGGCGCGATCTCACTGATGATGTTGCCCACCACAGGGGCAGCCAGAATGGAGGAATAGTCGGTGCGGGCATTGTTGGGGTCGTCCAGCATGACATAGACCAGGATCTCCGGGTCGTTGGCGGGCAGGACAGCCGCAAAGGATGCCACCTTCTTGTAGTCGCCGTCGGCGCGGCGGTCCATGTTCAGCTGCTCGGAGGTGCCGGATTTGCCGCCGATGCGGTAACCTGCAACGTAGGCGTTGCCGCCGCCGCCCTGGGTGCCGTCGCCCACCTCAAACTCCATGATCTGGCGGATGGTCTCGCTGGCGCTCTCGCTGATGACCTGACGGCGGATGTTGGTGCCGATCTCCTGCACCACATTGCCGTTCTGGTCCGTGATCTTATCCACCACATGGGGGGTGACCAGATAGCCACCGTTGACTGCCGCCGAGACGGCAGTGCACACCTGCAGCGGGGTCACGGCCATGGCCTGACCGAAGGCGGAGGAGGCCAGCTCCACCTCGCCCAGACGGCTCTTGCTGTAATACTGCATGAAGCTGGTCTCATTGGGCAGGTCCACACCGGTGCGCTCGGTAAAGCCAAAGGCATCAAAGTAATCATAGAACAGGCTGGAGCCCACACGCTGGCCCAGCTGGATGAAATAAATGTTGCAGCTGTTGCGCAGGGCCTCAGCCAGATTCTGGGCCCCGTGCACCTTTCTGCCGGCGCAGTGGTAGGTCTGCTTTGCCACGCTGTACGCGCCGGAGCAGTTCAGGGTGGTGTAATAGGTCGCCTTGCCGCTGTCCACACCCATGGCGGCGGTGATGACCTTGAACACGCTTCCGGGGTAGTACAGCTCGGTGATGGTCTTGTTCTTCCACTGGATATCCCGGTAAGTACCGGTGTAGTCGGCCTCCTCATCCGCGATCTTCTGGCCGTTCTCGTCCCGCAGGTAGTTGCCGTTCTCGTCTTTTTTGTAGATGGTGTACAGCTCCGGCTCAGCCTGCACCTGCTCCGTCAGGTAGGCCAGATTGGCACTGAAATCCTGTGGATCATTGGGGTCAAAGTCCGGCTTGGAGGCCATGGCAAGGATGGCACCGGTCTTGACATTCATCACAATGGCGCAGCCGCGGTTCTCAACGGTGTTGGCCGCCACGGCCTCGTTCAGGTAGCGCTCCACCACCTCCTGAATGTTCACATCCAGCGAGAGCACCAGATTGGAACCGTCCTTGGCGGCGTAGGTGGTGGCGTTTTCATCGGCAATGGCGTTGCCGTAGGCGTTGCGCAGGGTGATGGTGCGGCCATTCACACCGGCCAGCGTGGACTCATAGGAGTTTTCCAGACCGTACACGCCCTGACCATCCGCATTGCAGAAGCCCAGCACGGCAGCGGCAAAGCGGCCGTAGGGATAATCCCGCTGGAAGCCCTTGGAGGCCGACACCGACACCCGCCCCTTGCGGACAGTGGGGGTGCCGTCGTCGCTCTCCTGCTGGCCCAGACCCAGCTTGGCCAGGATCTTTTCCAGCGCACCGGCGGATTTTCCGCTCTTGCTGTGGGCCTTGTTGTAGGTCTTGACGTATTCTTCAATGGAGAGCTTGATGGCGTTGTTGACCTTGGTGGCCAGCACCTGATAGGAGCTTTCGTTTTGGGAGAGGGCATCGCAGACCGCCTGATACTGGGTCTGGTACTCCGCTGAAGTGGTGTCCACGCTGTCCAGACTCTCGCCGTCGCCCGAAAGCAGGCGCAGGGTGATCTGGGTGCAGACCTCCTTCATGGCGGCTTCATCGATGGTGCGGGTCTCCGCCTTGGTATCCTGATCGGTGGTGGTGGTATACAGGGCCGTGCTGTAAGAGGGGTCGGCCCAGATGGTCCAGACCACGCTGGTGGAGGCCAGCGTGATGCCGCTGGTGTCGTAGATCTCACCGCGGGTGGCCTGAATGGTGCTGTCCAGCAGCTGCTGCTCGGCGGCGTACTGGCGGTAGGTGGCACCGTCGCGGATCTGGATCTTGTACAGGCTGTAGATCACGGTCAGCGCGGCGACCACCACAAGAAGCACGGCGGCACCAAAGCTGATATGACGCAGCCGGGCACTGAGCCGTGCGTGCGGGTCCGCACTGCGGCGGCGGGCACTGTTCTTTTTGGGATTGGAGGATGGTGTTTGCATTGCGTACTCCCGAAGAAAACCGAAAAAGCGTGCGCTGCCGCACGCTTTTCGTTGTTTGGTTTATTTTGCCGTTCTGACAGAGGCAAGAATGGTCATTGCCCCATCGTGGAGCAGATCCGACCACTGCCGCACAGCGGATGCCTTGCGCACCAGAACGCTGCCCTCATCCAGCCGGATGTAGGTGATCTGGCTCTGGTCGATCTTCATCAGCCCCAGGCGGGTGGCGGTCTCCTCAACACTTGTGATGTTGGTGCGGCTGTTCAGGGCACTGTTGTAGTATGTATACTGGCTCTGCTCGCTCACAAGCTCTGCCTTGGCGCTCTGGATCTGAGAATTCAGCTCCACCAGCTGTGCCTCGCTCCACAGCAGGCTTACCGCAAAGCCCACCAGCAAAGCCGCGCCCACCAGCTGCAGCGCGTGCTGCATGGCGGCCCGCACGGGGTTCAGCCGCTTTTTGCCGCCCTTTTCTACCCGCAGCGGGACTTTGGGCTGTGCCTGCGGCGCTCTTCTGCGCCGAACCTCTGTCATATCGTATGCTGCCTGACCCATGGTGATCTCCTCCTCACATCTCCGGGGCTTTGCCGCCCTCAGATCTTTTCCAAAACCCGCAGGTGGGCCGAGCGGCTGCGCCGGTTCTCTTCCAGCTCCTGCGTGTTGGCTTCAATGGGTTTGCGTGTGATCAGCTTTGCCTTGGCTTTGCCGCCGCAGACGCACACCGGGAACTCCGGCGGGCAGGTGCAGGCGGTGGACCAGCGGCGGAACTTGTTTTTGACCAGCCGGTCCTCCAGCGAGTGGAAGGTGATCACGCAAAGTCTTCCACCCGGTGCGAGATGCGCAAAAATGGTGTCCAGCCCCTCTTCCAGTGCGTCCAGCTCATGGTTTACCGCAATGCGCAGTGCCTGGAAGGTGCGGCGGGAGGGGTTTTTGTTCTTCCGGCGCTCCGCCGGGGGCATGGCGCTGGCCACGATATCCGCCAGCTGCAATGTCGTTTCAATGGGGGCAGTTTCCCGGGCTTCCACGATCCTGCCCGCGATCTGCCAGGCGAAGGGCTCCTCGCCGTAATCCCGCAGGATACGGGCCAGCTCCTCCCGGCTCTCGCTGTTCACGAGATCGGCGGCCGTCTCCCCCTCCTGGCTCATCCGCATGTCCAGCGGGGCATCTGCCCGGTAGGAAAAGCCCCGGGCCGCGTCATCCAGCTGATGACTGGACACGCCCAGATCCAGCAGCGCGCCGTTGATCGTTTCAATGCCCAGCTGCTCCAGAGCTTGTCCGGCATAGCGGAAATTGATCTGCACCACGGTGGCAGGCAGGCCCGCCAGCCGGGCCCGGGCCGTCTGCACGGCATCGGGGTCCTGATCCAGCGAGATGAGCCTGCCGCCCTGCTCGCCGTTCAGCCGCAGGGCGATCTGGCGGGAGTGCCCCGCGCCGCCCGCCGTGCCGTCCAGATAGGTGCCCGCCGGGTCGATATTCAGGCCGTCCAGGCACTCGTTCAGCAGCACCGGGACATGCTCAAACGAGGCCGGGTCAAAGGGCTGTGCTGTTTTTTCTGTGTCCATGTTCCCAGCCTCCTTTCAAAACTCAGATAAGATCCTGCATCTGCCGCCCTTTTCTGCCCGGAGCTGCTGCCCGGGAAAGCGGCCTGCGGCCTGCCGGGAGTTTGTGGCCCGGTCAGCCTTGAGGATACAATTTTATTGTAACAAAACAGGCCCCTGATTGCAAGAGTTTCCCTTTTGTTTTTTCTCTCAAAATGTACCAAAAAAAGCCCCTGCAAGCCGTCGTTTTTGCTTGCAGGGGCCGGAAGCTCTCACCGGGAAATTTCACATTCCCGCATCAGAGCTGTTTCCGGGGGCCCTGGCGCAGGTTTGCACGGACATTTTTGACCTGTGCGGCGTTTTCCGCCATCGTCTCTTCCGTGGTCTTGAGCATATTATCACAGTAGTCGGTCACGGTCTGGCGGACAGTGCGGGCCTCAGTCTGGGCGGCGGAGACGATCTCTCCGGCGCGCTGCTGGGCCGCCTTGACGATCTCAGCCTCGCTCACCAGCACACGGGCGCGCTCCTCGGCCTTTTTTACAATGGCCTGCGCCTGTGCGTTGGCCGATTCGATGAGCTGGGCACGGTCGCTGACAATGGACTGGGCCTGCCGCAGCTCCACAGGCAGGTTCTGGCGGATCTCGTCCAGATAGTCCCGGATCTGCTCCACATCCACGATGCGCTTGCCGCCCGAAAGGGGCATTCCGGCGCTCTCCTCCAGCGTATCCTCAATGGTATCCAAAAGCTCGTTTACGTTCATTCCGCATCTCCCTCTCCGGCGCTCTGCCGGGGCTTACCATACTTCCACAGCAGGACTTTGCCGTATTTATACTGTTTTTTCAGGGTCATGCCGCCCACCTCGGCAGGCAGCACCAGGCCGGTCTCACTCTCGCAGATCACGATGCCGCCCGGAGCCAGGCATTTGTCCACGCCAGGCAGGATCTTTTCCAGCGTGCCGGTGTGGAAGGGCGGGTCCAGCAGCACGATGTCGAACTGCTCATGGCAGGCGGAGAGATACCGTGCCGCCTCGCCGATGTTGACCCGGCTGCGGTCAAACACGCCGCAGTTCTTGCAGTTCTTCATCACGATGTTCACGGCCTCCCGGTTCTCGTCCAGGAACACGCACCGGGCCGCACCCCGGCTCAGGGCCTCGATGCCCAGCTGGCCGCTGCCTGCGTAGAGGTCGAGCACCCGGGCACCGGGCAGGTCGAACTGGACGATGCTGAACATGGCCTCCTTGACCTGATCCATCGTCGGGCGGGTGATTTCGGTGCCGGGCAGGGCTTCCAGCCTGCGGCCCCGTGCTTCTCCTGCAATAACGCGCATGTATCTGCCTCCTTCTCCCGCTGTCCGGGCCCCCTGCCCGGCCAGCAGCTGTTTCGTGTTTTCGTATCTCCATATTATCGTCAAAACGCAACTCTTTGTCAAGGGCACGCGTTGCACTCAGGGTGCAATTGTGCTAAAATCAGGGCAAAGCGTCCCATGTGCGGCGCGTTTTGCCAAAAAAGGAGAGTATCTGCTTATGAAAGTCCTGCTCATCAACGGCAGCCCCCACGAGAAGGGCTGCACCTATACCGCCCTGTCCCTGATCGCCGGGGAGCTGAACGCCAGCGGCATCGAGACCGAGATCCTGAACGTCGGCACAAAGCCGGTGGGCGGCTGCATCGGCTGCGGCGGCTGTGCCGCCGGTAAGGGCTGCGTGTTCGGCGGCGTGGTCAACGAGGCCATCGAAAAGGCCAAGACCGCCGATGCTTTTGTGTTCGGCACACCTGTCCACTATGCGTCCGCCTCCGGCAACATGACCAGCTTCATGGACCGTCTGGCCTATGCGGGCGGCAAGTATCTGGCCTACAAGCCTACCGCCATCTGCGCTTCGGCCCGCCGCGCCGGCACCACCACCACGCTGGACCAGCTGGTGAAGTACCCCGAGTTCTTCCACATGCCGCTGGTCAGCGGTTCCTACTGGCCCATGGTGCACGGCTCCAAGCCCGAGCAGGTGCTGGAGGATGAAGAGGGCTGCGCCGTGATGCGGGAGCTGGGCCGCAACATGGCCTGGCTGCTCAAGTGCATCGAACTGGGCAAAGCAAACGGCATCACTCACCCCGAAAATCCCCGCCGCCCCATGACCAATTTCATCCGCTGAACCCTGTGTTTTCCCTGCGCCTCTGTCCTCCCTGGCAGGGGCGTTTTTTGTCGTCAATCCGCATAAAAAGAGCTCTCTTTTTTCTGTTCCTCTCACAATTTTCTCTTTCTGCGATCCATGCTATAATGAAGATGAGATCAGAGAAGTTCACCCCCATACTTTCTCAAAAAGGAGGCGTTTACCATGAAAAAGAATCTTTCCGCATTTTTCGCCGCTTTTCTTCTGGCAAGTCTATGTGCTCTTCCCACATTCGCAGCGTCTCAGGTTCGTTCCACAAATGCTGCAACAACTGCCGAACCTGCGGTCCTTGTCTGTGAATATTGCGGACAGAGCGATATGATTTGTGTGGATGAGTATTATGCTTCCTGGTATACAGTCAATTTTATTCCTTGTCAGGGACGCGATCCCCGATATAATGATTCGGTCGAGAATCGCACTCATGTTGAAATTTATCAATGTCAATCCTGTAAGTTTGGCACCAGCGTAGTTTCTACGGAAGAGCAGATTTCCCACAAACATCCTGCTATGCGTGCCTACGACCTTCCCAGATTCTGATATTTCCTTTGCGCCTCTGTCCTTGTCGGCAGGGGCGTTTCTGATTTTAACAGCTTTTTCTGCAAAAACGGAAAAAATAAGGGACGGAGTGCTTTTTTCGTTCACAACTTTGTGGTAGCATAAGGGTAAGAATTTTTTTGTGCAGAGCGATGGAGACAGGCTATGGAACACTACGATTGGAACGACGGCTGGCTGTTTGCCCCCACCTTTGATCCCGCCATCGTCCGCCCCGAATGCACCGGGGTGGAGCTGGAACCGGTGCGCTTGCCCCACACGGTCAAAACGCTGCCCTACAACTATTGCAACGAGAACGAATACCAGCGGGTGTCCGGCTACCGGCGGGAGTTTTTTGCGCCCAAAGAGTGGCAGGGCCGCACGGTACTGCTGACCTTTGGAGCCGTGGCCCACGATGCCACCGTGTTCTGCAACGGGCGGCGGGTGTTCCACCACGGGTGCGGTTACACCGCTTTCACTGTGGACCTGACCGAATCGCTGCTGCTGGGCCAAAAAAATGTGGTGGCTGTCCGGTGCGACAGCCGGGAGGACCTGAACATTCCCCCCTTCGGCGGGCAGATCGATTTTCTGACCTACGGCGGCATCTACCGGGCCGTCAGTCTGGACGTGAAGGAGCCCGCCTATCTGCGTGACATCTTCATCGAGGCGCAGGCCGAGGGCGATTTCCGCATCTACTCCTCCACAGTGGGTGAGACCATCGGCTGCACCCTGCAGGCCGAGATCCGCAGCCCCGCCGGGAGCAGAGCCCTGTACAGCGGTGAGCTCAGCCTGCCCATTGTGGGCACCCTGAACGGCGTGCACCCCTGGAGCGTGGAGCACCCCTTCCTCTATACCCTGACCGTCCGGCTCATCCGGCCCGGCACCAGCGGCCTGCCCGACCGGGTGCTGGACGAAAAGAGCACCCGGTTCGGCTTCCGCACCATCCAGTTCGTGGCCGGGGGCTTTTATCTGAACGGCCAGCGGGTGGAGCTGCGGGGCCTGAACCGGCATCAGAGCTACGCCTATCAGGGCTATGCCATGCCGGACAGCATTCAACAGCTGGATGCCCAATTGTTGAAAAAGCAGCTGGGCTGCAATGCAGTGCGCACCAGCCACTACCCCCAGAGCCCGGCTTTTCTGGATGCCTGCGATGAGCTAGGCCTGCTGGTGTTCGTGGAGATGCCCGGCTGGCAGCACATCGGGGATGAAGCCTGGCAGGCCCAGGCATTGCAGAACTGCCGCGAGATGGTCTGCCAGTGCCGCAATCACCCCAGCGTGTTCCTGTGGGGCGTGCGGGTGAACGGCAGTTCCGACAACGAGGCCTTTTACAAGCGCACCAACGAAGCTGTCCATCGGCTGGACCCCACCCGCCCCACCGGCGGCGTACGGATCGCCCGCAAGAGCCAGCTGCTCGAGGACGTTTACGCCTACAACGATTACTCCTACTCCGGCCGCGGCCCGGGCTGCGAGCCCCGGTCTGCCGTTACGCCTGACCTGCGCAAGGGCTACCTCATCAGCGAGTTCGGGGGCCAGCAGTTCCCGGCCAAAGCCTTTGACGACGAGCCGCACCGGCTGGCACAGGCCCTGCGCCATGCCGCCGTCCTCAACGATGCCATTGCCCAGCAGGGCGTGGCCGGTGCCCTTGGCTGGTGCATGGCCGATTACAACACCCACCGCGAGTTCGGCAGCGGCGACCGCATCTGCTACCACGGCGTGACGGATCTGTTCCGCAACCCGAAGCTCTCTGCCGCCGTCTACGCCAGCCAGAAAACGCCCCGCTCCCCTTCGGACGTGGTGTTCGAGGTCTCTTCCAGCATGGCGCTGGGCGACCACCCCGGCGGCTTTGCCGGGGCCTGCTGGGTGTTCACCAACGCCGAGAGCGTCCGCCTCTACCGGGGCAACGATTTCATTGCCGAGTTCACCCCCGACCGCCGGGGCCGCTTTGCCGCCCTGCCCCACCCGCCCATCGAGATCCAGGATTTCGTCGGCTCCCTGCTGGAAAAGTATGAGGGTCTTGACCAGAGCACGGCCCCGCAGGTGGCGGCCATCCTCAACGAGATGCGCCGGGACGCGCTGAACCTTTCGCCTCTCTCCCGGGCGCGGATGCTCTCCCTGCGGCTGAGCGCAAACGACCTGCTCCGGATGTACTACAAATACATCGGCGTGCTGGGCGGGCCGTCCAGCGTTTACCGGTTTGAGGCAGTCTGGCACGGGCGCACCGTCCGCACCGTGGTCAAGGAGCCGGTGCAGTCGGTCCGGCTGGAATGCGTGGTGCACAACCCCATCCTGACC
>ERZ827452.3478-NODE-3478-length-9949-cov-2.701941_pt1 | contig 9949 bp, 7 predicted proteins | sample MGYA00519866_ERZ827452 | MGnify/ENA primary metagenome ERZ827452 (study PRJEB31778, sample SAMEA3449307) | human gut metagenome | biome: human gut; feature: human-associated habitat; material: faeces | place: United Kingdom | collected 2010/2012 ... | reverse complement strand
TTCAAAACTACGCGGAAAAGTTCGGTGCAGATGCCGAAAGTCTTCTGCACGACGAATACTACGTGCTGCGCCCGAACACACAGAATCCGTATAAGCAGCTCTATGTGACGAACTGATTTTGCCCCTGTAATTCTCTGCAAATTAAGGTTTCTTTTCTTGCATAAATCGACGGTGTATTTTGGCGATAAACATTGTGCGTTCTGTCTTATTGCAAAATACACCGATCTTGTGTTATAATATTCAAAAGCGGTCAGCATACGCTGTATTTTGGCAGAATATCTCAAAATGCGGCAGAAAAGAAGATCAAACAGCTGGAGATCAAGAAGCAGAAGGAAGAACTTGCCAATTACAAAAAGGGCGAGAAAGAAGTTATCGATCAGGAGAAGAGTTACGCACAGTTAGTACGCCGCCAGAATAAGACAAAAGTTGTGGCAAAGAAAAGCGGTGTGGTGATTTCTACCGGAAGAGAATATGTCGGAGATGAGATTGATGCTTCGAAAAAAATCGTTGAGATGCGGAGCAATAACAAATGGGTTTTGAAAGTAAAAGACCCGGAGTCGAAGCTGCGTTACAATATGGATGTTTCCGTACGGCTTGGAAAAAATATGAAAGACTATCAGCATGAGGTAAAAGGAAAAGTTATCACAGCTACGGACATTACAGGAGTCGGGGAAACTGACGAGGCGGGCGATAACGTTGTATATGTGGAAGTGTCAAAAGCCGATAAACAAAAATATGACTTTGAAAAGACAAATATTTACGTCTATGCGGTTTCCTTCTCTGTGAAAAATGCACTTGTTGTCGATGCGGAAGCCATCAATCAGGAGTCTGTGGAATACACAAACAAACTTTATGTCAATGTACTGGAAGATGGAAAGATCCACAAACGTTATATTGTAAGTAACTACAATACTGAAACAGAGTATCTGGTGGAGCAGGGAGTAAGCGCCGGTCAGACACTTGCGATCATAAGATAGGAGGCGTGGCGAGAACATGATACGATTTATAAAGCAAAAATTGATACATAAAAAGTGGATGGTTGTCTGCCTCCTGATCGGTAACATTCTGCTGGCGGCGATTGCAAGCAGTAATCCGATGTACCAGGATGCAGCACTGGAAAAGACATTGAAGTCAAAATACTCGAATTACATCGAGGAGACAAATAAAGACCCGGGGGTAATTACCTTTAATTCTATGTTGAATTCCGGTAAAGCCAACGGCAGCGAATTCAAGCAGATGCAGGATACGGCAAACGGGGCGGCAGAAAGCCTCGGCGTCGATCAAAAATATTTGGTAAGTTTGTTTGAAACATCCAAAGTCCGCGGAGAATTTGAGCAGTCCCGCGGAAATAAAACGACGACAAAATCCATGCGTATTGCGATGATGTCAGATATGAAGGATCATATTTCTGTGCTTGCCGGCGAATGTTATGGCGACGAGCGTCTGGAAGACGGAGCCCTTCCGGTGATTCTGAGCCAGCGTGCCATGAGCAAACTGGACGTCGTTCTCGGCGATGAGATGTCTTTTGAAAAATTGAAAAATGCCGATGGTTCGAACATTAAAGTAAAAATTGTCGGCGTATTTGACGCGAAAGATTATTCGGATAATTACTGGGTGCAGAGCCCAAGTGAATATTATCTGGAAGTATTTACCAGCCCTAAATTGTTTGAGAGCATTTTTGTCAATTATGACAAACCGGCATTTAATATCACCGGGCAGTGGAATCTGGTATATGATTATGAAAGTGTAAGACCGGGACAGGTCAACTCCCTTGTGAAAAACACGGAGACACTTTGCGATGCGGGAACGACCGGAAGAAATTCGACGGTAGAGGAACCGGACTATCTGGCAGTTCTTCGTGATTACCAGACGACAGCGAAGAAGGTATCGACGACACTTTTGATTTTGCAGATTCCGGTACTTGCGCTTTTGCTTGCCTTTATCTTCATGATCTCACGGCAGATGCTTGATCTGGAGCAGAATGAGATCGCACTTTTGAAAAGCCGCGGAAGCAGCCGCAATCAGATCCTTTTGATCTATACGCTGCAGTCGGCGATCCTATCGATCGGCAGCAGTATCGTCGGCGTACCGCTTGGTTTCTTTATGACAAAGGCACTCGGTTCGACGAACGGCTTTTTGGAATTTATTCAAAGAAAGGCATTGCACGTCAGTTTAAGCCCAAGTGTATTTTTGTATACTTTGGGAGCGATTTTGGTTTCTATCGCCGTGATGGTACTTCCGGTATTTAAAGATGCCAATGTCACGATTGTAAATGTAAAGCACAGAAACACCGGAAACAAACACAATATATTCAGCAGAGTATATTTGGATGTGATCTTCCTTGTGATTTCATTGTATGGACTGTATTCCTTTACCGCGCGGAAATCCGAATTGATGACAAGTATGCTCGAGGGGGATTCCATTGATCCGTTTTTGTTCATCTGTTCGTCGGTGTTTATCATAAGTGCAAGTCTTGTGGGACTTCGGCTTCAGCCATTGCTCATAAAGATTGTATATTATATCGGAAGAAAATTCTGGCGGCCGGCATTTTTTGCCTCCTTCCTGCAGATTCTCCGCACGCGGAAAAAGCAGGGATTTATGATGGTATTTCTGATGTTTACGGTATCGCTCGGTATTTTCAATTCGACGGTGGCGCGCACGATATTGTCAAATTCTGAAAAGGGAATCGACTATAGCACCGGAGCAGATCTTGTACTCCAGCAGCCGTGGGAAGATAATTCCCTTCTGATGCAGTATTATACCGATCTTGAATTGACGTATACCGAACCGGATTTCGGAGTATACGAAGGCATGAAAGGCGTTGCGGCGGCGACGAAAGTATTTAAAGACGATGAAATAGAAACTTCCTATAAGAGTAAGGAAGGCGGAAATAGTGTTAAGACAACACTGATGGGAATCGATACGAAAAGTTTCGGAGAGACCGTGTCGAAGTTCCAGACAGACCTGCTTCCGGTACATATCAACCGTTATCTCAATTCGATGGCGACACGCGCAGATGCGGTGCTTTTAAGTATGAACTATCATACAAACTACGGAGTACGTCTTGGCGATACGATCACCTACACAAACGAGGATGGTGTCGAAGCACAGGGTGTAGTATTTGGCTTCGTGGACTATTTCCCAAGTTACATCGAGACGACGCATTCACTTAATGAGGAAAATAAACTTGTCTCGACCGAGAACTACCTGATCGTAGCGAATCTGGCACAGGTTCAGCAGAACTTTGGACTGCGGCCTTATCAGGTGTGGCTGAAAACGAACGGAAGTTCCCGTTTTATCTATGATTATGCGAAGAAAAACAATATAACATATACGACATTTGAAGATGCAAATGCCAAGAAAGTGGAAGTGAAAAATGATGCTTTGTTCCAGGGAACCAATGGTATCCTTACGATGAGCTTTATCATTATTTTGATCTTGTGCTGCACCGGATTTTTAATCTACTGGATCTTGTCGATCCGCCAGCGCGAACTGCTTTTTGGTGTATTTCGTGCGATGGGTATGTCAAAACGTGAGATCATTCAGATGCTGATCAATGAGCAGATTTTCAGTTCCGGTATCTCGATCGTGATCGGTACCGTGATCGGGTTGCTGGCATCGAAGATGTTTGTACCGCTTGTGCAGATCTTCTATGCATCGACCGATCAGGCAATTCCGCTTGAAGTGGTCAATGAGACGCTTGATATGGTGCGTCTGTTCAGTATCATCGGTATTGTTATTGTGGTTTGCATGGTTGTGCTTGGAAAACTGATCTCGAAGATCAACATTTCACAGGCATTGAAACTTGGCGAAGATTAAGGGAGGACAGCGATGGAAAATATATTGACGACACAGGGAATCAAGCAGGCATTTCCAATTGGCTCCGGCCGCGAGTTTGTTGCACTGCATGATATCAATATCCAGATTCCAAAGGGAAAACTTACGATGCTCCGCGGACGTTCCGGATCCGGTAAAACGACGTTGATGAATATTTTGAGTGCGTTGGATTATCCGAAAGAAGGAACCGTCGTATTTGAGGGGGCAGCGCTGGAACAGATGAACGACCACGAACGAGAGGAATTCCGCAAAAATAATGTGGGATTTGTATTTCAGTCAGTGGCTTTGATCCCGATGATGACGGCGTATGAAAATGTGGAATTTCTGCTCCGTCTGGCAAAATATCAGGGAAATAAGCGGGCGAGAGCAGAAGAATGTCTCCGGCTCGTGGGACTTGGCCAGCGTATGCATCATATGCCACAGGAACTTTCCGGAGGAGAGCAGCAGCGTGTGGCGATCGCAAGAGCGATCGCGCATAAACCGAAAATCATCTTTGCCGACGAGCCGACAGCCGAACTGGATACGGCGACAGGACTTCAGGTGATGAAGATATTTAAGGAACTGATTGAGAAAGAAGAAGTGACCATCGTCATGACTACGCATGACATGGGATTGTTAGATATTGCAGACTGCATATATCATTTGGAGGATGGTGAGATTGTCGATGAAAAATAAAAAATGGGATACCGTAGTGGAAAAAATCAATGAATTTCGTCACATCAACCGTCAGACTGCCGGTGGAGGGACAGCAGAGGAACCGGTGGACATTCCGGATGATGTTATGATCGAATGCGATGGGTTGGTAAAAATTTACAAAACAAAAGACATCGAAGTGCTGGCACTTCAGGGCTTGGATCTGACCGTAAAACGCGGAGAATTGATGGCAATCATCGGGAACAGCGGAAGTGGTAAATCCACATTTCTCAATATGATCGGTGGGCTTGACCGCCCATCAGCCGGAAAACTTTATGTAGATGGAAAAAATCTGTTCCAGATGAGCGAAGAGGAGTTGGTTGAGTACAAGCGAAGCACCGTCGGTTTTGTGTGGCAGAACAATGCGCGAAACCTGCTTCCGTATCTGACGGCGTGGGAAAATGTCATGACACCGATGCTTTTTATGAAAGATGGAAAGAGCGAGGCGCAGAAGAAAAAGCGCGCGGAAGAACTTCTTGAACTGGTTGGCCTGGCAGAACGAAAAGACAATACGTTAAGCCAGCTTTCCGGTGGTGAGCAGCAGCGTGTTGCCATCGCGATCGCTCTTGCCAATGAGCCGAAACTTCTGCTTGCCGATGAGCCGACAGGAGCAGTAGACCGAAAGACGGCGGATGATATCCTGGATATGTTCCGCAAGTTAAATGAACAGCTCGGTATCACAATCGTGATCGTAACACATGATAATGAACTGGCATCGAAAGTAAACCGCGTCATTTCGATTCGCGATGGAAAGACCAGCAGCGAGCGTATCATGAAAAATGAGTACAAAAATAGACTGGAAGATATTTCCATTGAGTGGCAGCGGGAAGAGGCCCAGGAGGAATTTGTTGTGTTGGATCGTGCCGGAAGAATACAGATTCCGTCGGAATTGCTCAAAGAAATGGGAATGAACGGAAATAAAGTAAAATTGGAATTTGTGGATGGCAAAATTGTTATTGAAAAACCCGAAGAATAATGCTACACTAGTACTGTTAAAAGAAGAACAGGAAAATGAAGTGAATGGAGACGGTTTTTTATGAGCGGAAGACGAGAATATAGGAAGAGACAATGGAAACGGCGGCAGTCAGAAAAATTGACCATGTTATTAAAAGGATCAATTGCGGTGGCAGTCGTACTGGTTTTAGTATTAACCGGAGTAAAGATAGTATCCACTGTGCAAAACCACAAACAACAAAAACAGGCAGAAGAAGCACTTTTGCAGAAGCAGAAAGCAGCGGCAGAATCGCCGGCGGTGGAAGAACCGACACCGACACCGACCCCGGTGCCAAAGGCAAAAGCAGTAGCACTTACGTTTGATGATGGACCGTCACGCGATAACGATGGGACGATTCTTGAGGCACTGCAGGCGAACGGAGCACATGCTACCTTTTTTGTACTGGGAAACCGCGCACGGGTTGATGGAGACATTATGCAGATGATTCTGGATGCCGGCTGCGAGATTGCCAGTCATTCATGGGATCACCCACAGTTAAGCAAGATAAAATGGAAAAAGGCGAAAAGCCAGATTGACCGAACTGACCGGATTGTGTCAAAATTGTTAAATGGTTATCAGATTTCGCTGCTGCGTCCACCATATGGCTCAATCAGCAAGACCATGCGGAAAAAGGTGGAAAAGCCGATGATATTGTGGAGCCTTGACACGGAAGACTGGAAGAGCCGCAATGCAAAAAAAGTCTTTAACCGAGTAAAAAAAGAGGTCAAAGACGGCGACATCATTTTGATGCATGACATTCATCCGGAGACTGCAGAAGCAGTCAAAAAGATTGTTCCATGGCTATCGGAGCAGGGATATGATATGCTGACAGTTACGGAACTGATGGCTCGGAAGGGCAAAACCATGGAAGGCGGAAAAGCCTATCTGGATGCAAATTAATATTGGAAAAATATGTGGAGTTCTCTGAATTTTTCAGGAACTCCGCTTGTAGTGAAACAAAAAATAACAATTTTTAAGAACAAAACAATGAAGTGAGGTAAAAGTAATGAAGCAATTTATGGATGAAGATTTTATTCTTTCAACAGATACAGCGAAAAAACTTTTTCACGAATATGCAGAAAAAACACCGGTTTTGGACTATCACTGCCATTTGGAGCCAAAGGAGATAGCAGAAGACCGGAAATTTAAAAATATAACAGAATTGTGGCTCGGTGGGGATCACTATAAATGGCGTATTATGCGTTCCAATGGAGTGCCGGAAAAATACATTACCGGCGATGCCGGCGATGAAGAAAAATTCCACGCATTTGCAAAGGCACTGCCAAAAGCCATCGGAAATCCGATGTATCATTGGTGTCATTTGGAATTGCAGAGATATTTTGATATTCACGAGACACTCAGTGAGAAGAATTGGAAAGAGATCTACGATGCCTGCAACGAAAAATTGCAGTCGCCGGAAATGTCAGCAAAAAATCTGATCCGTATGTCCAATGTCACATTGGTTTGTACGACCGATGATCCGATAGATGACCTTCATTATCATCAGCAGATCAAAGCAGACCAAGATTTTGATGTGCAGGTTCTGCCGGCATGGCGGCCTGACATCATCATGAGCCCGGAAAAAGAAGGATTTCTCGCTTATGTACAGAAACTGGCAGAAGTAAGCGATATTGATATCACGGGATTTGTTTCTTTGAAAGAAGCTCTTGTAAAACGACTGGACTATTTTGTGGAAAATGGATGTCTGGTAACCGACCATGGCTTGGATTATCCGCAGTACCGTCCGACGACAGAGGAAGAAATGGACATCCTTGTACGACGTGCATTATCCGGAGAGGTTTTGGATTTTGAAGAAATGCTTCAGTACAAAACGATGCTGATGCTCTTCTTAGGCCGTGAATATGCGAAGAGAAATCTGGTAATGCAGCTTCACTATGGTGCAAAGAGAGAAAATAACGAACTGGTATTCCGGAGTGCCGGAGCCAATGCCGGTATCGACTGTATCAATGAAAAGGGATTTAGTGCAGAAGTGGCAGATTTTTTGAATGCCCTTGCTAAAACAGGTGAACTGCCAAAGACGATTTTGTATTCATTGAATCCGGTTGACAATGCTGTGATCGGTACGATGATCGGTTGCTTCCAGAATGAAGATGCCGCAGGAAAGATTCAGCAGGGTTCTGCATGGTGGTTCAACGATCACAAATATGGTATGACCCAGCAGATCACATCCCTTGCAAGCCTTGGACTTTTGGGCAATTTTATCGGAATGCTGACCGATTCGAGAAGTTTTGTATCCTACCCTCGTCATGAGTATTTCCGCCGAATCTTGTGCGATTACATCGGAAAATTGGTGGAAAACGGAGAATATCCACAAGACTACGAAGTTCTTGGTGAAATGGTGAAAAACATTTCTTATTACAATGCGGTGAATTATTTTGGATTTGACTTATAAAAAATATACAATAGGAAGGAGACCATAATGACATTTACGTTAGTAAAAGAGAACGCAGCACAGATTTGTATTGACAGCCATGCGGCAGATTATAAGGGACTGAAGCATGTGGCAAAGATTCTTGCCGGAGATATTTTGACGGTGACAGGAAAAGAGCCGGAGATTGTAGAGCAGATTCAGAATGTTCCGCAGATTGTCGCAGCGACAAAAGGAACTTCAGATATTCTTGCAAAGTGGGAAGAAGAAAAGAAAATTGATCTTTCCGTTTTGGAAGGAAAACGAGAAGTCTTTATGGTACAGCTGATTGAAGAAGATGGGGCTGAGAAACTGGTGATCGTCGGAACAGAGACGATCGCTACGTTGTATGGCTTGTACTATATTTCTGAAAATATCGGAGTATCTCCATGGGTGTACTGGGCAGATGTGGTACCTGCCCCAAAAAAGGAGATCGTATTTGATGAGAGTATTTGTACGGTATCCAAAGAGCCGTCTGTTCGTTACCGTGGATTTTTCATGAACGACGAATGGCCATCTTTGGGAAATTTTGTCATGAATACATTTGGAGATTTCAACGAATTCTTTTACGAAAAAGTATTTGATCTTTTACTCCGCCTGAAGGGAAACTACTTCTGGCCGGCGATGTGGTCTGCTTCCCTTCCGTTAGATGGTTCGGAGGATCCGCTTGCAATCCTGAAACTGGGAACGGAACTTGGTATCACGATCGGTCAGTCCCATCACGAGCCATTGACCCGCGCCAGTGAAGAGTGGGATAAAGTCAAAACGGACATGAACAATATTGGATATGGAAAAGATTGGAATTATTATACAAACAAAGAAGGCCTTTATCGTTATTGGGAAGATGGTATGAAACGCGATAAAGACTTCAAGCATATGATCACGATCGGTATGCGCGGTGAGCGTGACACGATGATGCTCGGAGAAAATTCGACAATTCAGGAAAATGTTGAACTTCTTCGTGAGATCATTACCGATCAGAATAAGATCATCAAAGAGACCGGATGCGAGAATATGCCGAAAATGCTTGCTTTGTACAAAGAAGTGGAAGGGTTTTATTATGGTGGAAACGGCGTGAAGGGACTTCGTTCCTGGGATGGCTTGGACGATACGATCCTTCTGCTCTCCGATGATAACTTCGGAAATGTAAGAACCCTTCCGACTAAGGATCTGAAAGACCGCAAACCGGGCTGGGGGTTGTACTATCATTTTGATTATCACGGTTCCCCGATTTCTTATGAGTGGGTCAATTCCACACCGCTTCCGAAAGTGTGGGAACAGGTTACGATGGCCTATGAATACGGCATCCGCGACCTCTGGATCGTAAATGTCGGTGATATTCGTCCGGATGAGCTGCCATTGTCCTATTTTATGGCACTTGCCTATGATTTCGAGAGTATGGGAACCGGCCATGCCAATGAAACGGACCTTTTCCTGGCATCTTGGGTAGAGCAGCAGTTTGGCGCACATATCAAAGACGAAGAGACGAAAAAAGAGATCGCAGACGTATTGCGTGAATACACACGGATCCACGGCATGAGACGACCGGAGGCGATGAATCCGAAAGTATACCATAGATCTCATTTCAATGAAACGAAGCGCATGATCGAGCGTTGTACAAAATTGATGCAGCAGACAGAAAATCTGCAGATAAAGATTCCGGAGGCATCCAAGGATGCATTTTACGGATTGGTATATTATCCGGCTGTTGCGGGAATGAATCTGCAGCTGATGAGCCTTCATGCAGCATTGGCAAACTGGTATGCAGAATATGAACTCTCGGTGGCAAATACGTACGATGCGCTTGTCAAAGAAGAGATTGAACGGGATCAAAAATTGACAGATTATTACAATAAGGAAATGACTGGCGGTAAATGGGACGGCATGATGCTCTCCCCGCATGCATGTTTTGTTACATGGAATGATGAGGGATGGCATTATCCGGAGACCAAGACCATTTGTATCAATACGATGAGCCGGATGATGATTCATGCAGA
>ERZ827452.3469-NODE-3469-length-9973-cov-6.158197_pt1 | contig 9973 bp, 7 predicted proteins | sample MGYA00519866_ERZ827452 | MGnify/ENA primary metagenome ERZ827452 (study PRJEB31778, sample SAMEA3449307) | human gut metagenome | biome: human gut; feature: human-associated habitat; material: faeces | place: United Kingdom | collected 2010/2012 ... | reverse complement strand
ATGCCGAGGAACATACCGGGAATGGCGCCGGGCAGAATACCCAGGAAATCCAACAGGCGGTTAATGCCCACCTGCTTCTTCTGCACGATGTAGGCCAGGACCATCGCCAGGAACGAAGCTCCCAGAGAAGCCAGGAAGCCATAGCGGATCGAGTTCCAGATCTGCTTTCCCTTCAGGAATACATACTGGATATTCTTCATGGTCAGCGACCAGTCATAGCCCCAGGTCTTGGTAAACGCGCCGTAGAAAAGCGTGCCGTAGACCAGCAGGATAAAGAGAGAGATCAGCATCGTCAGGCTGAACAGCCCCCATTTGACCCACTTGGGGACCGGGAAGGGGTTCAAGGAGATCTCCTTGCCGGTGATCGTCACATAAGACCGTTTGCCCACCCAGAAGTTCTTCACCAGGAACAACACCACCGCAGGGACCAGCAGTGCCACCGCCAGCACAGAGGCGGTCTTCATATCGTACCAACCGGAGATCTGCATATAGGCTTCTGTGGGCAACAGAGCCAGGTCTCCGCCGATCATCTGAGGATTGCCGAAGTCGGTGAGAACATTGATGGCAGCCACCAACGCACCGCCAGCCACGCCGGGGCGGCACAGCGGCCAAAAAACATCCTTGAATACACGCCAGCGGGGAGCGCCCATGTTATAGGCCGCATACTCCAAATTGGTAGAAATGGAGCGGATCACGCCATAAATGACAGAATAGGCATACGGAAAAAACGTGACAGTCTGGACGATCCACAGGCCCAGCCGGCCATAAATATCAACATGCAGCCCCAGAAGCTGTTTGGTGACGATGCCCTGTACGCCGAAAAGCAGAATATAACTCAGTGCCACGATGAAAGGCGGGGACACGATGGGCAGCAGCGTCACAAATCTAAAAAGGCCTTTACAAGGAACATCCAGCCGGGCAATAACGTATGCAAAGAGGAATGCCACCGCCGTGCAGGACACCGTGGAGATCAGGGTCATGAACAGGCTGTTTTTCAGGGCTGTGAACCAGCGGGCTTTCTGGAACAGCTGCATATAGTCCTGTCCGCTGGGGAACGTGATAACCCGGATCACCGGGTATACCACGAAGAATCCAACGAAAAGGATAATCGCGATAATGGCCAGCATTAAAAGCGGTTCGTTTTTCAGCCGCTTCATTTCTTTGACCGATTCCCGGAGCGCAACACCGGAGGCCATAAGGATCAGCTCCTTCCGATAAGGTGATAAAAGAGGTTCGTTGAAAGTATAGGGTGTCTAAAAATAGCATGGGCCGCCTGCCCACAGCGCAGGCAGACGGCCCAAGGAAGAATGAAGAAACGAAATCAGGCGCGGTTGGAAATGATCTCAGCGTCGAACTTCTCCAGAACGGCTTCCTTCATAGAAGCGGCCTGATCACGGCCATAGTCAACAAGGTCTACTTCCTCCAGAGTGGGCAGACCGGCAGGGGCTGCCACATCGGCGCGGACGGGATAGCGGTAGGAAGTAGCAACGCTCAGTTCCTGCGCTTCCTTCGTCAGCAGCCAGTCGATGAACACCTTGGCGTTCTCGGTGTTGGGTCCACCCTTAATGATGGCGGAGCCGCCGATCTCATAAGCAGTCTGCTTGGGGATGATGAGCTTCAGCGGATAGCCCTGCTGCTGGATCTTGAAGCTGTCATGGGCCCAGGCGATGGAGGCGATGAACTCACCGGTAGCCACAGGGCTGATGACATCGCCGGCACCCTTATAATAATGATGTACGTTCTGATCCAGAGCCTTCAGATAATCCCACGCAGCGTCCTCGCCCAAGCGGAAGATCTGGCAGGCAGTGGCGATGTAAGCGCCGCCGGCCGTGGTGGGGTTGGCCCACACGAACACGTCCTTATAGTTGGGATCCAGCAGATCGTCCCAGGTGGCGGGCTCCGCCAGGCCCTGAGAGGCCAGTTCCTCCTGGAATCGCTCCTCGTTGATGATGATGCTCAGAACGCCCATGTACCAGCCCTGCCAGAAATGATTGGGATCGTTAAAGCGGGCATCCAGGCTGTCATTGTTGGGAGAGTCATATGCCTCAAAAGCACCTGCGGTGGCCAAAGAGCCATACAGGTCCACAGAGCCGCCTACCAGAATGTCCGCCTTTGGATTGGCCATCTCTGCCTGCACACGGGCCACGGCATCGCCGCCGCCCAGAGAGATGTACTCGATCTCAATGCCGGTATCCTTCTTGAACTGGTCTGCGATGGCGATGGTATTGTCCTCGTTCAGTGCGGAATAGACCACCAGCTTGCCGCCGGTCTGTCCTGCGGTGCTGCCGTCATTCGTGTCTGCGGGAGGGGTATCCGTTTTGCCGCCGCATGCGGCCAGAGTCAGCGCCATAGTCAGCGCCAGTGCTAAGCTCAAAAACTTCTTCATGGGACACAGCTCCTTTTCATCATATTGATTTTGAGGAAAACGCGGTGCGCTTCTGTATCTATACCGTACCAAATATTTTGGAACGTGTCAATTATTATTTTAGCATTTTACACATATTCTCATCGCTTTCGTTATTATGCATATATAATATGAACAACAATCGGCGTATTGCACAGTGCGCTCTTGCGTCCATTGACTTGATGCAGCAGTAAAATCATAGTAAAATAAATGTATCACAAATATAGGGGGAGGATGACGTATGCCCACCATCAAGGATATTGCCCGAGAGGCGGGTGTTTCCCACGGGACGGTCTCCAACGTTATCAACGGCCGGGGCAACGTCAGCGTGGAGAAGATACAGCTGGTGTGGCAGGCTGCGGAGAAGCTGGGCTACAAGGTCAACAGCAAGGCACAAAGCCTCCGGCAGGGTCAGGACCGCAGCATTGCGGTGCTTCTGCCGAGCATTGAGGACCGCCGCTGGGCGGCCATGTATGAGGTATTCCAGAACGAGTTTATCCAGCACGGCTACTCAGTTCAGCTATATTCCACCCGCTCTATGGAGACCGCCGAGAAAGAACTGCTGGCTGCCGCTCTGGCTGAGCGGGTCAGCGCGGTCATCAGTCGTTCGTGTCTGTTGGATGCCGCGGCGTATTATCGGGCAGAGACCCCGGAGCTTCCAATTGTACTCCTTTCTCGGGAAAGCCGTGCACTCGAAAATGTTATGTATGCCGCGTTCGATCCCGAGCGAATGGGAACAGACATCGCCTGGCATCTGCGGCGGAAAGGACTGCGGCGGATCGGTATTTTTACAGAGCCTGCCGCATTTCCGGATACCGCGCTGTTTCTAAATGGATTCCGGACGGTCTGTGCGGATGAGACAAGTGTTCTGGATTGCCCAAATCATCAGGTGGATCTGCGGGCCTTTGAGCTTTTTGAAGAGGACGAGCCGTTTGATGCCATCGTATGCACGGATCAGCGCCGGGAATCGGCTGTCCGGGCGGCCTGTGCTTATGCCAGCCGTCGGCCGCTGCCGCTGATCGTGTCTGCTGCCCCCCGGTCTGCTGTGACCGATCCGTTGGCGTTGGCATATGAGCTGGATTACAAGCGTCTGGCGCACCGGATCGTTAAGGCTCTGCTGGCACGTCTGGAAACGCGGTCCCCCCTGCCGCCGACCCTTTTCATGGAGAACAATGGTTTTCGAAATCAGGTACCGGTGCCGCAGTTGACGGAATCAAACCTGCGGATGCTCACGATGGCGTCCCCTTCCACCACAGCGTTGAAACGCCTGCTGCCGCATCTGGAAAAGAGCACAGGGATCCATTTGGAACTGACGGTGCTGAGAGATGTCTACGAGGTGATCCAATCCTCCGGCAGCGGACGGTATGATCTGATCCGGATGGATGTGGCCTGGATGGACGAGCTTGCTAAAAAGCTGTTTCGGCCGCTCCATCAAATTCCCTTTGACTGGGACGGTCTGCTGGCGCAGACGCTGCCGGAGTTCGGAGACAGCTATACCTCCGTCAACGGAGAGCGCATCTGCGTCCCCTACGATCCCAGCACACAGCTTATGTTTTACCGGCGGGATTTGTTTTGCGACCCCACCTACAAGCGAATGTATTTTGAAGCCTACCGGCGGGAACTGGAGCTTCCAAAGAGCTTTGAAGACTACAATCGAATTGCAGGCTTTTTCACCCGCAGCCTCAATCCGGCTTCCCCTGTGCAGTATGGTACGACGGTAGCCATCGGCAACGTGGTGGTAAGCCCCAGTGAATTTCTGCCCCGTTTGTTTGAGCAGGGCGGAAAGCTGTTCAACGCCAAAGGCCAGATCACTGTCGACACCCCGGAAGCCTTGGCAGCCCTGAAAAACTACCGGGAAACGTATGCCTGCTCCGACAGGACCGTGCATGACATCTGGAAAAACGTGCTGGAAGGCTTTGCGGATGGCTCCGCCGCCATGACAGTGGTGTTTATCAACTATGCCTCCCACATTTTAAACTCCAAGATGTCCAGCATCGCCGGCAAGCTTGGCTTTGCGCCGGTACCAGGCGGCAGGCCCCTGTCAGGCGGCGGCGTGGTGGGAATCACCCGAAGCTGCGCGCACCCGGAAACGGCTTGTGCGTTTTTGTCCTGGCTGTATTCCAACCAGACCGCACCGGCGTTCACCTTACTGGGTGGGTTGTCACCCTGCCGTTCGGCATACAGCAACCGGGACATCAAGGAGCGGTATCCTTGGCTGTCTGCGGCCCGCCGCAGCTTTCCCAGCGCCCAGCGCCGGAGCGGAAGTGCCTATTACAGCAACTTCAGCGAGCTGCAAATGGAGAATATCCTGGCAGCCTATGTGCAGCGGGCAGTCCTCGGCGTCTGTACACCGGAGGAGGCCCTTGCGCAGGCGCAAGCGGAAATGGACGCACATTTCACCGTAAATTCGGAATTTATCTGATAATGGCGCGGCTTAGAATGAAAAAGCGCAAAGAAAAACACGGCAAGCATGCCGTGTTTTTCTTTTATGCCCCTTGTGCTTATACCGGTTTCATTCCCCAAAAACGTGCAGATACACCGAAATAAGGACCGAGAGGGCCTTGCAATTGCATCTAGTTAATTCAATGCTCCAGCTGGTCCACGAACTGCCGGGCCGTCCGTCCGGAACGGCTGCCGCTGCGGACCTGCCATGTGGCGGCTGCGGCCCGGAGCTGTTCCGGTGAAAGGTCCGTCCCCGCCTTTTCCGAAAGCGCGGAGACGATCTGCTGGTATTCCTCGAAAGTGGGGGCCGGGTAGAAGATCTGCAAGCCGAAGCGGCTGGCCAGAGACAGCTTTTCCTCCACGGTGTCGGAGCGGTGAATGTCGCCGTTGTGCTCCACATCGCTGCGGTCGCTCCACACCTCCCGCACCAGATGGCGGCGGTTGGAGGTGGCGCAGATCCGCACGTTTTCCGGCGGCGCCTCCGCACCGCCCTCCATGACGGCCTTCAGATATTTATAGGAGGTCTCGTTTTCCTCAAAGGAAAGATCATCCAGAAACAGAAGGAAGCGATAATTGCGGCCCTTCACCTGCCGCAGAATGTCGGGGATCAGGTCATACTGCTCCTTGTAAAGCTCAATGAGCCGCAATCCCTGATCGGCGTATTCGTTGACGAGGGCCTGAATACTGGTGGATTTTCCGGTACCGGCATCGCCGTAGAGCAGCACGTTGTTGCTGCCCTTCCCCCGCAGAAAGGCTTCCGTATTGCGGATCAGCAGATCCTTTTGCTGCCGGTAGCCCACCAGATCCGCCAGACGCACCGGGGGACGGTCCTCCACGGGGACCAGCTCCGCGCCGTTCCCTGTCCTTCTGGCCCGGAACACCTGCCCTATGCCCAGCAGACCGACGCCCTGGGTCTGGTAGAACGCCGTCAGACGGTCCAGCAGCCCCTCCGGGGAACCGGCGGCGGCCAGTTTCCCGCTGAACGCCATAAACGAGGCGCAATCCGCGGTACGGCGGCTCTCGTGGCGGAAGTCCCGCAGCAGCGGCCACGCCCCGCCCTCCGGCGGCGCGCTCACCAGCTCAAAAAAGAGCTTCATATCTGCCAGCGCCAGCGCTTTCAGCGTGTCCTGTCCGCCGGAACGCCGCTCCCATACGAGGGAAAAAGGATTTTCACTTGACACCAGCTCCCGGGCGATGCAGCAGCGCCACAGGTCGCCCTGCCAGCCGTTTTCCACGGCCAGCGCCACCAGCTCCCCCTGAGCGGCCACGCGGACGGCTTCCTCCGTCGCCATGAGCCGCCGGAGAAGGCTGTCCGGCTTCTGCCGGAACAAAATCAGACGGTCTAATGCCTCAACTGTGTACATAAGCCCTGCCCTCATTGCAGAATAGCGCCCTTGTCGGCAGAGGACACCAGCTTGGCGTAGCGGGTCAGATAGCCGCTCTTGATCTTCGGCTCCGGGCAGACCCAGGTTTTCCGGCGCTCCGCCAGCTCCGCGTCCTCCACGCACAGGTGGAGGGAGCGTCCGGGAATGTCGATCTCGATGAGGTCGCCCTCCTGCACCAGACCGATGGGACCGCCGGAGGCAGCCTCCGGGCTGACGTGGCCGATGGCCGCACCGCGGGACGCGCCGGAGAAGCGGCCGTCGGTGATGAGGGCCACGGTGGTATCCAGCTTCATGCCCGCCAGCGCACTGGTGGGGTTGAGCATCTCGCGCATGCCGGGGCCGCCCTTGGGGCCCTCGTAGCGGATAACCACCACATCACCGGGGTGAATTTTCCCGGCATAGATGGCGGCAATGGCGGTGTCCTCGCTGTCAAAGACGCGGGCCGGGCCGCTGTGGACCTGCATTTCGGGCGCAACGGCGCTGCGCTTGACCACGCAGCCGTCCGGGGCGATGTTACCCCACAAAATCTGCAGGCCGCCGGTCTTGGAGTAGGGGTTGTCGATGGAGCGGATGGCCTTGTCGTTCAGGATATGGGCACCCTGGATGTTCTCGCCCAGGGTCTTGCCGGTAACGGTAGGAACATCCAGGTCCAGCAGGTCAGCCTTAGCCAGCTCGGCCTGCACCGCCGGGATGCCGCCTGCTTCGTACAGGTCGGGCATATGGGTGGGGCCCGCCGGGGCCAGATGGCACAGGTTCGGCGTCTTGGCGCTGATTTCGTTGAAGAGGTTCAGGTCAATGGGGTAGCCTGCCTCCTGCGCAATGGCCAGCAGGTGCAGCACCGTGTTGGTGGAGCAGCCCAGCGCCATATCGCAAGTCAGGGCGTTGCGGATGGACCGCTCGTTGATGATCTGGCGGGCCGTGACGCCGCGCTTGACCAGGTCCATGATGGCCATACCGGCATGCTTTGCCAGCTGCAGACGCTTGGAGTAGACCGCCGGGATGGTGCCGTTGCCGGGCAGTGCGATGCCGATGGCCTCACACAGGCAGTTCATGCTGTTGGCCGTGTACATGCCGGAGCAGGAGCCGCAGCCGGGGCAGCAGTTGCAGGTGCAGTCCTCGAGCTGCTCATCGTTGATAAGCCCGGCCTTGTAGGCACCGACAGCTTCGAACATTTTGGACAGGCTGACTTCCTCACCGCCGTAGCGGCCGGCCAGCATGGGTCCGCCGGAGCAGACGATGGCGGGCACATCCATACGCACCGCCGCCATGACCATGCCGGGCACGATCTTATCACAGTTGGGCACCAGCACCAGGCCGTCCAGCTGGTGGGCCATGTACATGGTCTCGACGCTGTCGCAGATCAGTTCACGGCTGGCCAGGGAATATTTCATGCCCACATGACCCATAGCGATGCCGTCGCAGACACCGATGGCAGGAATCAGAATGGGAGTGCCGCCTGCCATGCGCACACCGTCCTTGACGGCCTGGGCCAGCTTGTCCAGGTTCATGTGGCCGGGCACAATTTCGCTGTAGGCGGAAACCACACCAATCAGCGGGCGGTCCAGTTCCTCGGGCGTGTAGCCCAGGGCATAGAACAGGCTGCGGTTTGGGGCGCGCTCCGGGCCTTTTTTAACGTTATCACTTTTCATGACTGTTCTCCGTTTCTTTTCTTTTTATTCTAAACATGAAAGCCTGAAATCCCGCTGTATCTGCATAAACGGGATTCCGGCTTCATAACAGATTTTACATTTTTATATCCGTATCTTAAACACGTTCTGCGATTAAATCGCCCATCTTTGTTGTTGAGCACTGCTGCATGCCGTCTGCCATAATGTCCACGGTTCTGTAGCCTTCCTTTAATACCTGTGCTACTGCCGCTTCAATGGCATCTGCTTCCTTATCTAAATCAAGTGAGTAGCGAAGCATCATTGCCGCACTTAAAATGGTGGCAATCGGATTGGCAATGTCTTTGCCTGCAATATCCGGTGCGGAACCGTGGCTTGGTTCATATAATCCGAGTTTTGTCTTTCCTAAGCTGGCACTCGATAACATACCGATTGAACCGGTAATCATGCTGGCTTCATCGGATAAAATATCACCAAACATATTCTCTGTTAAAATCACATCAAACTGTCCCGGATTCATAACCAGCTGCATTGCACAGTTGTCTACAAGCATATCGCTTACTTCAACTTCCGGATAATCCTTTGCAACTTCCTTTACGACCTTTCTCCAAAGTCTTGAAGAATCAAGAACATTTGCCTTATCAACGCTTGTTACTTTCTTTCTTCTCTTCATTGCAATCTCAAATCCCTTAATTGCAATTCTTCTGATTTCTTCTTCGTTGTATGTAAGTGTATCAACGGCTGTCTCCAATCCGTCAATTTCCTTAGTATATCTATCACCAAAGTAAAGGCCGCCTGTAAGCTCTCTCATAATGACCATATCAAATCCATCACCGATTATTTCTTCCTTCAATGGACACGCTGCCTTAAGTTCATCATAAAGATATGCCGGACGTAAATTAGCAAAAAGTCCTAATTCCTTACGAATCTTTAAAAGTCCCGCTTCTGGTCTTAAATTAGGTGCAACATCATACCACTTGGAATTACCTACATTGCCTCCAACTGCTCCAAGAAGTACAGCATCAGATGCTTTAGCTGTTGCTACTGCTTCATCTGTAAGTGGAACGCCATACTCATCAATTGAGCATCCACCCATAAGAATCCTGGTATAATCGAACTTGTGACCGTATTTGTCAGCCACACTGTCAAGCACTTTCACAGCCTCTCTGACGATTTCTGGTCCTATTCCATCACCTGGAATTAAAGTTATTCTGCTTTCCATAAACCTTTACCCCTTTTTCATATGATAATTCAATTTAATATGATATAACATTTGCGCAACATTTTCAATAAAAAAAGGATTCCTGGCCAGACAAATGTGTCTGACCCGGAACCCTGCTTTAATTAATTGCCTTTAATTATTCTGCTGATGTGCTGTCTGATGGCTTCTCAACCTGAGCAATTGCCTTCTTCTGCATTGAAATACGGCAGTTCTTGTTGTTACCAAATTCTACGATTACATCATCATCTGATATATCGATAAGAACACCATAGAAACCGCTTGTTGTAAGAACATAATCACCGATTTCCATAGAATCCATAAGTTCCTGCTGACGCTTCTGTTCCTTCTTCTGTGGCTTGATTGCCATGAAATACATCATTGCACCAATAATTACGACATAAAAAACTATGATAGCAATATTCATTGATACTCCTCCTTAAAAATGTCTCTTTCAAACTTAACATATAATACATAATTGAGAGCTGCTTGTCTACCTCAAAATGTATTTTTAACAAAATATTTATAAACATACAGCATTACTGCTTATCATATGTCTTCATCTGATATAATGCCTCTTCCTTGAAGCCTGCATATCTTCCTTCTTCAATCGCAGCTCTTATGTCTGTCATGAGATGGTTGTAATAGTAAAGATTATGAAGAACGCAAAGACGCATTCCAAGCATTTCCTTAGCCTTAAGAAGATGCCTTACATATGCTCTTGAATAATTCTGACAGCATGGACATCCACAGCCTTCTTCAATTGGTGCTGTATCTGTTTCATACTTTGCATTAAAAAGGTTAATCTTTCCGAACTTAGTATATACATGTCCGTGACGGCCATTTCTTGAAGGATATACACAGTCGAAGAAATCAATTCCTCTGTCCACTGCCTCTA
>ERZ827452.3462-NODE-3462-length-9987-cov-4.661599_pt1 | contig 9987 bp, 9 predicted proteins | sample MGYA00519866_ERZ827452 | MGnify/ENA primary metagenome ERZ827452 (study PRJEB31778, sample SAMEA3449307) | human gut metagenome | biome: human gut; feature: human-associated habitat; material: faeces | place: United Kingdom | collected 2010/2012 ... | reverse complement strand
CGCCGCCCTCAGCTGCAACTTCCTTCACGTAGTTGTAAGCCTCGTCCAGCTTCTTCACGGTCTTCTGCAGATCGATGATATAGATGCCGTTGCGCTCGGTGAAGATATACTTCTTCATCTTGGGGTTCCAGCGGCGGGTCTGGTGACCGAAGTGCACACCTGCCTCGAGAAGCTGCTTCATAGAAACGACTGCCATAGTAAAAATACCTCCAATATTGTTTTGCCTCCGCACACCGTGATCCGCGGCCATATCGGATGGCTTTGGACTGCCCTCCACTCCCGAAAGAGCACAAAAGGGCATAGTGATGCGTGTGTAATGCTAAACAATAATAGCACAAACAGGCGTGTGATGCAAGGGGTTTTCTCTGTTTTTTACAAGAAAATCGCGTATTTTTTGTTTATTCGTCCGTCTGAGTGCTGTTCAGGCTCTCCATGCCCATCCGGCTGAGGGCATAACCCTTGCCGAACATCAAGTCATATTGCAGCAGCCAGTGCTTCTGGCTCCAGCTTTCCTGCAGGGAGCTCGGGGTCTGGGTGGTGGTACCGTCCAGATTCATCACCGTGCCCCGGGTATTGGCGCGGTCGGCCACCTGCAGCTGACGGTTCAGCAGCTGGAAATAAAGCGGCTGTTCCAGACCGTAGAGGTTCATCATCACCGGCGAGATATCGTAAGCGGCAATGGTGCCCAGATCCACGGGCTTGTCGGTGTAGTTCGACCACATCAACAGGGTGGTCTGGTGCAGGCGCGGGTCCGCACTGGAATCGCTGGCATAGCCGCTGCTGGTAAAGACATCATAATTGGAATCAATGGGGTTGTAATGGTCGCCCCAGAACACCAGGATCACCGGCTCGTCCACCTGCGAGAAGTATTGGGTCAGCTTGCCCAGCATGGCATCGGCATCCCGGATGCCGGTCGCAAAATCTTCCAGTGCGCCGATGGTGCTGGCCTTGAGGCCCGCCGGGTGCTCTGTCACCTTCACCCGCACATCGTCCGGGTAGTTATCTTTATTATAATTGGTATGGTTCTGCATTGTGACCGCGTGCAGAAAAACCGGTGCATCCGAGGATGCTTTCATCTTCTCATACTGCTGGATGATCTGGTCCGCCATGGAGTCATCCGTGACCAGACCGCTGGTCCAGTAGTGCCTGCGCACCTTGTTGACATGGGTCATCTGTTCCAGGCTCAGGAAGGTGTCAAAGCCCAGGTTGGGGTATGCCGTGTCCCGGCTCCAATACTTGGCCCAGAAGCAATGAACTGCCGCCGTCTGATATCCCTGCGTCAGCTTGAGGTAATTGGGCAGCGAGAACATGGGCTTGGTCACATGCTGCTGGTAGGGCTTGCTGCCGTTGGGCAGAAAGGAAGCCGAATAGCCTGTCAGCGCTTCAAACTCCACATCGCAGGTTCCGCCGCCGAAACTGGGGCTGTACGCCCGGCCAGAAGCACTGGTCTGCTGCAGGGCGTGGAGGTTGGCAGAGACATCGGTATCAAACTGGAAACCATACTGCTCCAGCTCCGACACATCCCAGTAGGACTCGTCCATCACGTAGATGATGGTGGGCTTTTTCACGGTCTCGTCCGCAGAGATGGTGGCACCGTAAGATCCCGGGTAGAGCGGAGCGGTGGAATATTTCTGTGCAGCTTCCGTATCATCCAGGATCTCGTTGACAGCCTCCTCTGAATACCCCTCCGGCTTGGAGATCTCCAGATTGGTCAGATTGGTCAGAAAGCTGGTGATGACACCATAATAGCGGTAGTAGCGATCCTGCATCCAGGCATCCGGCACAATGCCAATGGCCTGTGTCACGGCAGGTTGCAGGAACACGCCAAAGAGCAGACCACAGGTAGCTGCCGCACTGGCAAGAAAGCCTGCCACCCGGGGCTTCCAGTTCAGCTTCTGCCGCCCTCTATAAAGGCAGAAAGACACCACGACCAGCAGCACGATAATAACAATGGATACCACCATGCTGGTCTGGATGTGGATACCGGCCGCAGCTGCCACGCCCGCAGCCTCTGACACCTGCATCAGATCCCAGGGCAGGAAGGGCTCGCCGCGCAGCTGCAGTGTGTAGAAATTGACTGCCGCCGGGGCACAGCCCAGCACCGCCGCCAGCAGGGTCGCCAACGGTGCAAACCGGGTCAGCCAGTCCACTGCCAGCCAGCTGAGAAACAGCATGGCCCACGCCAGCAGATAGGCTTCGGCATGGGGGAAAATGTATTGGGTAAAGGTCTCCCCTGTCAGGCTGCCGCGGGCGATCCACTCTGTCAGAAACAGGATGCCCAGCGTTGCCAGTGGAGGGAAGAGCAGCCGCAGCCCATGCAGGGAAAGCGGCGTATGTTTTTTTGCGCTCATAGAGAGAAGTTCCTTTCACTTCCTGAAATCGAATTTTAAGCCGGAGCGGCAAGGCTCTGCCGCTCACGGTTCTCTATTATAATCCGATTTTTTGTAAAATCAAACCCTGATGCAGGAAAATTCACGAAAAATTTCAGCCGTCCAGCCAGTGCCGCAGTTTTTGCCAGAAACCCTGCTTTTTGGCTTCCGGCTCCGGCAGCTCCGTGCGGACCAGGATCGCGTCCACTCCCAGTGTTTCGATGTCCGTCCAGGGGATGACCAGGGTCTCGTCCCGGCCCAGCAGCCCAAACAGATGAGGCTGCCCGAGCAGCAGCAGGCTTTTGACCTGCGCCGTTGCCGGATCGAGCTCCAGATCATCGGCGCGGCCAAGGCAGGCCCCGTTGCTCAGCTGAACGATCTCCTTTGTGCACAGCTCCCGGAATTTCATCGTGCTCCCCTCCCCGCAGTTTGCCTGTTTCATCCTATGCGGCAGCGCAGTGCTTGATGCAGGGCGGGCAGTTGTGCTATACTGTGGGCAGAATCTTTCTGGCAGAAACATCCATACAGAATTGAGGAAACAGCGATGTATAAAAATATCATCTTTGATCTGGGCGGTGTCATGGTGGATTTCGACCCCAAGACCTATCTGGTAGACCGCTTCTGCAATGCCGAGGTAGAGGAGCAGGTCTCCCAGCTGACTTTTGAAAGTGAGGAGTGGAAGCTGCTGGATGCAGGGCTTATCACCCGCTCTGAGGCCAACCTGCGGATGCTGGCCCGCGCAAAGGAATATGGCCGCACGTTTGAGGTGCAGGGCGTGCTGGACGATTGGATGCATATCCTCCGCCCCCGCCGCCGGATGCATGAGCTGGTGCGGAAACTCAAGAGCCGTGGCTACTGCGTCTATTACCTGAGCAATATCCCCGAGGATGTGCTGGATTTTCTGACCGAGCGCGACCTCAAGGGCCTGTTCGACGGCGGCGTGGCCTCCTGCGAGGTGCACATCAACAAGCCTGACCCGCGCATCTATAAGGCCCTGCTGGACAAATACCAGCTCAAGGCCGGGGAAAGTGTTTTCATTGATGACCGGCTGGAGAATGTGCAGGCCGCCTTCCGTCTGGGCTTTGCAGGCATCCAGATGAAGGACAGCGTCGGCACACTGGTGCGCAGCCTTGCTACCTGCAGTGTGGCAATCCACTGAACAACACACAAAAACTCCCCGCTCATGCCCTGTCTGGGGCGCTGGGCGGGGAGTTTTCTGCCATTACAGATTATTTCTTTTCGTAATTCTGGCAGAAGTGCGGGGTCTCCACCTGCTGGGTGGTGCAGGAGCAGTGCTCTGTCACCTTGATCTGGGGCAGATCACACTTGCAGTTCTGCACATTGTGACGGCACTCGCAGACATCGCAGGTCACACCTGTGTTTTCCATTTCTATCGCCTCCTTGGCTCTAGGTTGCCCCGGCTTCAGGCGATTATACATGGCTGCTTATTTTCCTGCGTTTGCTTCACGCCTTGCCTTCATTGTCACGATCACATGCTTGATGGAGAGAACGGGATGCACCGGCAGCATTCTGGGCCCGGCCCAGCGCATGACAGTGCGGATCTTTTCCCGCATCTCCGGCTGATAGCAATGCACCTTGCAGGCCGAGCAAAAGGTCTTGGTCTCCATAAAGGGGCAGTGCTCAATGCGGGCCAGCGCATAATCATGCAGCTGTTGGCATTCCGGGCAGAGACTGCCTCTGAGGGTGTAATGCTGCTTGCGGCAGTAGAGCGCGATCATCTCACTGACAAGCGTTTTTTCGTCGGAACGCTTCTTTGCCAGGTCTTCCGGGGTGGTTTTGGACATTGGGACTGTTCCTCCTGCATTTTTTCCTTGCGGGCCATCCGCAGAGCCGCGCAACGCACCGCGTGACGCAAAACTGCGAAACAGGCCGTAATTCCAACAGCAACAGCCATTTCCATACACACCACCTTTCCTAAAAAGCAAAGCAGCAGGAGACCGGGTTCAGCCCCTGTTGTTCCCCTGCTGCTCTCAGGTTCGCTTGTCCGGCAAATGGGTTGCTGCGCAACTTTTAGAGTTTAACACAGCAAACCCCATTTGTCAAATTTTGCAATGTGCTTCTAATCCGGTCACCACGCTGCCAGGTCTGCACCCAGCTTGCGGCAGGCAGCCTGAACATCCTCATCCGGTGCCTCGTTGCAGATCAGACCCTCACCGTTGAGCACCTGTGCGCCATCACCCTGTGCACGCTCGACCCAGTCGTGCATCCACTGGCCGTCGCCCCAGCCATAAGAGCCGAACAGAGCGATCTTCTTGCCGTTCAGGGAACCCTCCAGATCGGAGAACATCGGCTCAAACTCGCTCTCTTCCAGCTGCTCTGCGCCCATTGCGGGGCAGCCAAATGCAACTGCATCAAACTCTGCCAGCTTTGCGGCGTTCATTTCGCCACAGGGAACGATGGTGCCGCTTGCACCCTCTGCCACGCAGTTTGCCATGGTCTCCGTGTTGCCGGTTGCACTCCAGAATACGACTGCTACTTTGCTCATAAAGAAGAACCTCTCTTTCAATTTTGGTTAGTATATTCTAACTTTTATCTTCAAGAAATTGCTCTGCCTGACATAAGACAGAGCAATTTGGTTAGGCTTTTCTAACCACCAAAAGAATACCACAGGGCGGGCTCCTTGTCAAGAACCTTTTGCAGAATTTTTCAGAGCGCTCCTCCACCCCGGCGCAGCAACAGGAACACCACCGTCAGCACGCCGTAGATCACCGGCTGGTGGAGCAGATATAGCATCAGCGAGTTCCGCCCCAGCCACCCCAGCGGCGGGCAAACCGAACGACGCAGCGGACGGAGACTCTGCGCTGTTCGCTCTGCCAGATGATGCAGGTAAAAACCAGCCCAGAACAGGAAGAGCCACGGGGTCAGTGGGAAGTAATCCGTAGAGAAGAAGCCAAAGGGATAAAACCCCAGATAGGCCGTGAAGTAGTTGGCGTAGAGAAAGCCCGGCAGCGTGATGAGCCAATGGCCTAGCTGCAAATAGCCATCGGCTGCATAGCGGGTGAAGTAAAACAGAAACATGCTCCCTGCAAGGCCGACCACCGGGGGCACCTTTTCCATCCACTTTTCCAGCAGTCCTGTGATGATCATAGCCGAGCCCAGCAGGGTCAACACGCCGAACCAGACAGCATCCGCAGGCATGAAGATCAGCGTGACCGCCGTGACAAGTGCGCCGCACCCGAACACCACCGCGCCTCGTTTGACCGGGTGGCGGCCCAGCGGCAGACAGAAGCCGGACAGCAAGATGAACACCCAGCAGATGGATTGCTGCCACAGTTCTCCCTGCCAGCTGCCATACCACGGTGCACGCACACCAAACAGATAGACCAGATCCCACATGCCATGGTAAAGCATCATACTGATCAGGTCCAGCCCGCGCAGCTCATCCAGCAGCGCACAGCGTGTGGAAGTTGATTTCATAAGACTTCCCCTTTTTTCGGAATGTTTTTTTCCATTGTACGCCCTGCCATGGATCCCGTCAAGCAAAAAAACTGCCGTGCAGCCTTGGAACCGCACGGCAGCTTTATGATAACAGGTTCAGAAAAATGCAGGAATTACAGCTCCACGTTGAAGTAGCGCTTCAGCAGGCCCTCGAAGCCGCGGCCATGGCGAGCCTCGTCCTTTGCCATCTCATGGACGGTATCGTGGATCGCATCCAGGTTCAGGGCCTTTGCCTTCTTGGCCAGATCCATCTTGCCGGAGCATGCGCCGCACTCAGCCTCAGCACGCATCATCAGGTTCTTCTTGGTGCTGTCGGTCACGACCTCGCCCAGCAGCTCGGCGAAACGAGATGCGTGGTCAGCCTCTTCGTAGGCATAGCGCTTGTAAGCCTCAGCGATCTCGGGGTAGCCCTCGCGCTCAGCCACACGAGCCATTGCCAGATACATGCCGACCTCGCTGCACTCACCCTCAAAGTTTGCGCGCAGGCCGTCCACGATCTCCTGCGGAACGCCCTCGGCCTTGCCGATGCCCACAACATGCTCGGTCACATAGGTGTTGCCAGTCTTTTCCACAAAAGCGGAAGCAGGAGCCTTGCAGACGGGGCACTGTGCCGGGATCTCGCCTTCAGCAATATAACCACAAACGGTGCAAACGTACTTCTTCATAAGAATAGACCTCCATCATTCTTTTTATATCAGTTAGAAAACAGGCTGGGCGGTGTTGGTACTCACCGGCCCTTGTCATGGCTCTATTATAGCGAATTATTCCTAGTTAGTCAAGGATAATTTTAAGAATAATTCCTATTTATTTTGTCTTACAGATAAATTCCGGCAGGGTCACTAAAAGCCATCATCAAAAACTGTGTGCTTTGCCCTGTGCACCTTAAAAACAGCAAAGCCGCCCTGCACACACAGGACGGCTTCTGCCTTGTTCTTCCTTCTTCTATGGGAGATCAGACCTGCAGGTTGCTGCTGGTAGCGGCTTCGGAGCCGTCGGCAGCATCAAACTCGTAGTCGTTACCGGGCAGCACAGCGTTCAGCAGGATGCCGGCGATCGCGGCCACAGCCAGACCGGACAGGTTGATGGTGACGCCTGCAACGGCAAAGCTGACGCCGCCCACAGAGTTGAAGCCCAGAGCGCACACCAGAATGACAGCGGCCACGATCAGGTTGCGGCTGTTGGTAAAGTCCACGCGGTTCTCCACCACATTGCGCACACCGATGGCGGAGATCATGCCGTACAGCACAAAGCTGATACCGCCGATGATGCCGGTGGGGATGGTGTTGATGACAGCCTCAAACTTGGGGCTGAAGCTCAGGATGATGGCCAGCACAGCGGCAATGCGGATGACGAGGGGGTCGTAAATTTTGCTCAGAGCGAGGACGCCGGTGTTCTCACCGTAGGTGGTGTTGGCCGGGCCGCCCAGCAGGCCGGCCAGCGTGGTGGCGAGGCCGTCGCCCATCAGGGTGCGGTTCAGGCCGGGGTCGTTGATATAGTTGTGGCCGACGGTGGCGCTGATGGCGGCGATGTCACCGACGTGCTCCATCATAGTAGCCAGAGCGATGGGGATGATGGTGAACAGGGCGCTGATGAACTCGGGGCTGCCGTCGATGGCAAAGAGGCCCATGGCTTCCTTGTGGAGAGGGATGCCGAACCATGCGGCGGAGGCAATGCGCTCAAAGTCCACGGCACCGGTCACAAGGGCCACTGCGTAGGAGACGAGAACGCCGATCAGGATGGGCAGGATCTTGACCATGCCCTTGCCCCAGATGTTGCAGACGATGACCGTACCCAGAGCCACAAAGGCCAGCAGCCAGTTTGCCTGACAGTTGCTGATGGCCGAGGGGGCGAGGATGAGGCCGATGGCGATGATGATGGGGCCTGTGACCACCGGCGGGAAGAAGCGCATGATGCGCCGGATGCCGAAGGTGGAGATGAGCAGGCTGACGGCCAGATAGACCAGACCCGAGAAGGCCACGCCTGCGCAGGCGTAGGGCAGCATCTGGGTGTTGGCGATGGTCAGATTGCCGTCGGCGTCAGCCAGCATGGGAGCCACGATGGAGAAGCCGCCCAGATAGGCAAAGGACGAGCCGAGGAAGGCCGGGACCTTGCCCTTGGTGATAAAGTGGAACAGCAGCGTACCCAGACCTGCGCAGAGCAGAGTGGTCGAAACGCTCAGACCGGTGAGCAGGGGGACCAGCACGGTGGCGCCAAACATGGCGAACATGTGCTGGACGCCCAGGATCAGCATCCGTCCGGCACCCAGCTGGCGGGCGTCGTAAATACCCTTGGAGTAATCAATATTCTGACTCATTATTTCCTCCTTCTATCTGCGGCCCAAAAAAAGAGGCACTACCGCGGGAAAGCGGCAATGCCTCAAAAATCGGGACCAAATCGGAAACGGAAAATACAGCCGATGCGTGCAAAAGACGATTTCTTTTTCAGCATCCCGCTCTCCCCTTTCCTTTCATTCTTCGGCATAGTATAGCATAAAAGAAGGACGCTGACAACCTTTTTCCTGTATTTTGCGGCGATTTTCTGTCGGCGGAGGCCGTACAGCCTTGAAATATGCCGCATTCCGCACTATAATATAACCTATTGCCGCAGTTGGTCACTGGGCCGGCGGCATCCGAAACGACAGCAGTTGTACCACTTATTATAGAAGGACACTTATGATATATCTGGATTATTCGGCCAACACCCCCGCAGACTCCCGGGTGCTGGAGCGTTTTTGTGAGGTAGAGCGCAGCTGCCCCGGCAACGCGAACTCCCGCCATCAGGCAGGCCGGGACGCAAAACTGGTCATTGACCACGCTACCCAGAGCATCGCGGGGCTGCTGAGCGCACAGCCCGCCGAGGTCATCTATACCTCGGGAGCCAGCGAGGCCAACAACTTTGCTCTCAAGGGGCTGGCAAAACTCTCCCGCCATCTGGGCAAGCACATCATCTCCACCCCGCTGGAACACTCGTCCGTCAGCGGCACCCTGACCGCTCTGCAGGAGCAGGGCTATGAAATCGACCTCGTGGACATCAGGCGAGACGGTACCATCGACCTCGAGCACCTGAAAGAACTTCTCCGTCCCGACACCATTGCTGTAGCGGTAACACTGGTGGACAGTGAGCTGGGCGTCGTGCAGCCGGTGAAAGAAATTTCGGAAATTTTGCAGGCTTGGCCCAACTGCCACCTGCACGTAGACGCCACCCAGGCCGTGGGCAAGATCCCCGTTTCCTTCGAGGGCGTGGACACCATGAGCCTGACAGCCCACAAGTTCTACGGCCTGAACGGCATCGGTGTGCTGGTCAAGCGGCGCGGCCTTGCGCTGGAGCCGCTCATCCATGGCGGCGAGAGCACCACCATCTACCGCAGCGGCACCCCCACCGTGGCGCTGGCCTGTTCGCTGGCGCTGGCGCTGGATAAGGCCGTCACCGAGCTGCCCGCCCGGGTGGAGCACATCCGCGCCCTGAACGCCCACCTGCGCACCGTCCTTGCAAAATACCCCAAGGTGCGCATCAACAGCCCGGAAGGCGCTGTGCCGCAGATTCTAAACCTGAGCGTGCAGAATGTAAAGGGCACCGTGTTCCAGCGGGAGCTGGATGCCCAGGGCGTATGCGTCTCGGTCAAATCCGCCTGCTCTTCGGACGGCCTGCCCTCCCGCGCCGTGTTTGCCGTGAGCCATGACCGGCGCAACGCGCTGTCCTCGTGGCGCATCAGCCTGAGCCACCTGACCACGGAACAGGAGATCACTGATTTTATGCAGGCGTTCGATGCCTGTTACAACGCCCTGACGCAATAAAAAGGAGTATTATGAAGCAAGATCCCCCCGCCGACCAGCAGCGAGGGGATCTTTTTTACTGTTTTTGAATGCCGAACAGTCTGCGCAGAATGCCGCGCAGCGCCTTGGGGCTTCGGATCACAACTACCTGCATATGCTCCCCGCCTTTCCGTTTTCTGGCCCATCCTATGCAGGCAGGGGCCGGAACGTTCCGGCAAGGGCAGCAGCGCTCAGTCTGCGATGGTCTCCACCACCACCAGCGCACCGCTGCGGGTGGAGATGGTGATGCAGTCCGACCCGGCAGCGTACTCGTTGCTGACGCCCAGCGGGTAGCTGGCGGTCAGCTCCGCATCGGTCAGCTCATAGTAGGAGCCGCGCTCGCACAC
>ERZ827452.3459-NODE-3459-length-9990-cov-6.086059_pt1 | contig 9990 bp, 5 predicted proteins | sample MGYA00519866_ERZ827452 | MGnify/ENA primary metagenome ERZ827452 (study PRJEB31778, sample SAMEA3449307) | human gut metagenome | biome: human gut; feature: human-associated habitat; material: faeces | place: United Kingdom | collected 2010/2012 ... | reverse complement strand
CACCCGGGCAGAGCAGTGAGCGCAGCTCATGCCCTCCACCTTCATCACACGGACGATGGGCTTGGATGCTTCGCCGGACAGGAACCCGGCAGGCTCATAGCCCGCCTCGGTGACGGCGGCTTCCAGCACCGAATCCTCCACCGGGTGCGCCAGGGTGATGGCGGCAGTTTTGGCTTCCAGATCCACATGGGCGCTTTCTACGCCCTCCACGGCGGAGAGTGCCTTCTCCACCCGGGCAGAGCAGTGAGCGCAGCTCATGCCCTCCACCTTCATCACACGGACGGCAGTGCCAGCGGGAGCCGGTGCGGGTTCTGCCGCCTCGCAGGCAGCCGGACAGGCGGCACAGGCAGCTGCCTGTGCCGCGGGAGCCGCAGGGGCAGCCGGAGCGGAAACGCTGGGCTTAAAGAGCTTGAGCCGCAGGGCATTGGTGACAACGCTCACCGAGCTGAAGCTCATGGCGGCAGCGGCGAACATGGGGTTGAGCTTGAGTCCGAAGGGGATAAACAGCACGCCCGCAGCCAGCGGGATGCCGATGGAGTTGTAGAAGAAGGCCCAGAACAGATTCTCCTTGATGTTGCGGATCACCGCGCGGGAGAGTTCAATGGCGGCGACAGCGTCGAGCAGGTCGCTCTTCATCAGGACGATGTCGGCGGATTCGATGGCGACATCGGTGCCGGCGCCGATGGCAATGCCCACATCCGCTCTTGCCAGGGCAGGGGCATCGTTGATGCCGTCGCCGATCATGGCGACCTTTTTGCCCTCTGCCTGGAGCTTGCGCACTTCCTCCTCCTTATCCTGGGGGAGAACCTCCGCTACCACCCGGTCAATGCCGGTCTGGCGGCGGATGGCTTCGGCGGTCTTCTTGTTGTCGCCGGTGAGCATGACCACATCAATGCCCAGCTTTTTGAGCTCCGCAATGGCCTGACGGCTGGTGGGCTTCACCACATCCGCCACGGCGATGAGTCCGATGACGGTGCGGCTGCCCTCAGCTTCCCGTACAAAGAAGAGCGGGGTCTTGCCCTCGTCTGCCAGACGGTCGGCCTCGGCTTCCAGTTCGCCCGAGTCAACGCCCAGGGCGCCAAGCAGGCGGCGGTTGCCCGCATGGATGGTGACGCCGTTCACACGGCCCCGGACGCCCTGACCTTCGGCAGCGCCGAAGTCCTCGGCTTCGGGGCAGGCAATTCCGGATTCAGCGGCATACTGGACGATGGCATCTGCCAGCGGATGCTCCGAACGCTTTTCCACTGCCGCTGCCAGCATCACCAGTTCGGCTGCGTCGGTGCCGCCCAGGGGAATCACATCGGTCACCCGGGGCTTGCCCTCGGTGACGGTGCCGGTCTTATCCACGCACAAAACATCCACCCGGGCCAGCGTCTCGATGGCGTTCATCTCGTGGATGAGGGTCCGGTTCCGGGCCAGGCGCACCACGCTGACCGCCAGCGCCACGCTGGTAAGCAAAAACAACCCCTCCGGGATCATGCCGATGAGGGCCGCCACGGTGGAGACCACCGCCTGCCGCAGTCCCAGTTCCTGCACGGCATACTGATTATAAAAGAGAGCGCCGCCGATGGGGATCAGCACCACGCCGATGAACCGGATCAGCCGGTCCAGGGAGCGCATCATCTCGCTCTTGCCGGGGCCGGCGTCCTTCTTGGCGGCCAAGGTCAGCTTGGCGGCATAGGAGTCCGCCCCCACCTGGTCCAGCCGCGCCCGGCATTTGCCGTTGATGACGAAGCTGCCGGAGAGCAGGCTGTCCCCGGCGGCCTTGGCGATGGCGTCCGCCTCGCCGGTGATGAGGGCCTCGCAGCCCTGTCTGGTGGCAATACGATTGGCAATGCGCATCATGCTGCGGCGCATCAGCACCGTGAACAGCACATCCGGAGCATTATCCCGGATGTACTCCTGCGGCTTGGTGTAGGGCACGACGAACAGATTGGAGCTGCCCGTATAGATGCTGGTGAGCTGCGCCAGTGCCTTCACCTTGAGCTTTGCGCGCTCCGAAGTGTACGGCGGAGACGCAAAATGGATGTGGTCCAGAGCCAGACCGCGCTTAGCCATGCGGTAAGCCGCCACCGGGCTGTCGATGCCGCCGGACAGCATGTTCAGTGCACGGCCGCTGGTGCCCACAGGCAGGCCGCCCTCACCGGGCACCTTGGGGCCGTGGATGTAGGCACCGTAATCCCGAATTTCTACGATCACCTTGAAATCCGGGTTATGCACATCCACCTTGAGGTAGTTGTGTTTGCCCAACAGGTAGGCACCCAGCTCCCGCATCAGTTCAGGGCTGGTCATGGGGTAGGTCTTGTCGGAGCGGCGCGCCTCCACCTTGAAGGTGCGGATGCCGTGCAGGCTGGCGCCGAGGTAATCCTCAGCGGTCTGGCAGATGGTGTCAAAGTCCTTGTCGCAGACCACGGCGCGGCTGAGCGCCGCAAGGCCGAACACCTTGCTCACCCGGTCAAAGGCAAGATCCATGTCCACATCCTCTTCCTCGGGTTCCATGTAAAAGGTGGACTGAGTGCAGTAGACCTTGAACTTGCCCACGGTCTTGAGCCGGTAGCGCAGGATCTTCATCATCGCCGACTCGAACTGGTTGCGGTTGAGGCCTTTCAGGGACATCTCGCCCTGATAGCCCATAATAATTTCCTTCATAAATGTTGCATCTCCTGATGTGGGATTTATAATGGCCTCCGCTTTCGCTCTGGCCATATTCAGCGGATGAATTATTTTTATCTGTGAATGGAAAATGACTGCGGTCATTTTTCATTCACCCTTTCACGCATTGGGGTCGCGCAGGCAAATTACATCTTCCCATAGAACGGCTTCAGTTTTTACTTTCTGATCTTCTGCAAGTGCTTCATGCCGTCCTCGAAGCGGTTGAGGAAGGCATCCACATCCTCCGGGGTGTTATCGGCACAGAAGGACACCCGGATGGCAGTGTCGATGGCAAGCGGGTCGCGCCCCATGGCCGCCAGCGTGTGGCTGGGCTGACCGCGCCCGCAGGCACTGGCCGAGGAAACGTAGATCTGCTCCTCGGCCAGAAAAGCCAGCATCGTCTCGCTCTTGATGCACATCTCGCTGAAGTTCAGCACCTCGGGCACGGCGTTCTCCGGGCTGTTGATGACCACCTCCGGGAAGGCTTTCAGCCCCTCCCGCAGCTGCCGGTTCAGCGCACGCATGGCGGTGTCCCGGCTTTTCATGGTCTTGGCCAGGCGGGTGGCCGCTGCGGCCAGACCCATGGCGTAGGGCAGGTTTTCCGTGCCGGGGCGCATCTGCCGCTCCTGCTCGCCGCCCAGATAAGGCGGCTGGAAGGCCTGCACCAGCCTGTCGGAAAGGTAAAGCGCACCAATGCCCTTGGGGGCATGGATCTTGTGGCCGCTCACCGAGAGCGTATCGATGTTGTCCAACTTGATGGGCACACGCATCCACGCCTGCACTGCGTCCACATGGACGATGGTGCGGCTGTTGCGGCGCTTCACCTCGGCGGCAAGGCGCTCCACATCGTTGCGGGTGCCGATCTCGTTGTTCACCATCATGCAGGCTACAAGGATGGTGTTTTTGTCCACCCGCTCCAGCATGGCGGCAATATCCAACGTGCCGTCTGCCCGGGGGGCTACCACGGTAACATCATAGCCCTGCTTTGCCAGCCGCTCCAGCGGGCGCTGCACACTGGGGTGCTCGAAGCCGGACACCACGATGCCCTTGCCGAAGGTGCGGGTCTGCACCGCACCCAGCAGCGCCAGATTGTTGCTCTCGCTGCCGCAGGAGGTAAAATACAGCTCCCGGCTTTTGCAGCCCAGCGTGCGCGCTACGGCGGCGCGGGCGGCATTCAAAGCCTCCTCACTGCGCGCGCCCGGGCCGTATAAGCTGGAAGGGTTTGCCCAGTGCTCCCGCATGGCCTTGTTTATGACGTCCGCCACCTCCGGCGCTACGATGGTGGTGGCCGCGTTGTCCAGATAATGTAACTGAGGGTTTTGCAGCATATATGGATTTCCTGCTTTCTGTCGTTGTTTTCATAATAACCCAGAATAAGTATAGCACAAACCCTTGGATAACGCAAAAAATTTTCTGCATTTATGGGTGATTTTTGCAACTGTACCTCCTTGACAAACACCCCGGTGATGTGCTATCTTTACAGCATAGACCGCATCCCTGCTGACGGAACCTTGTGGAGCACCACAGTGCAGGGGTGCATGGGATGTCAATGCCGACCGTCTGGGCAGCCTTGCGCAATTGCTGCGCAAAGCTGTCCTTTTTTGCTATCAAGGAGGATGTCTGTATGAAGACCGATATCGAGATCGCGCAGGAAGCCAAAATGAAGCCTATTACCCAGATCGCCGCCCAGCTGGGTCTGGAGGACGAAAGTGTGATCCCCTATGGCCGCTACAAGGCCAAGATCGACCACCGGCTGATCCACAACGCCAAAAAGCAGGGCAAGCTGATCCTTGTCACTGCCATCAGCCCCACCCCTGCCGGTGAGGGCAAAACCACCACCAGCGTAGGTCTGGCTGACGCCATGAACGCGCTGGGCAAAAAGACCATGCTCTGCCTGCGCGAGCCCAGCCTTGGCCCCGTGTTCGGCGTAAAGGGCGGCGCTGCCGGCGGCGGCTACGCACAGGTGGTGCCCATGGAGGATATCAACCTGCACTTTACCGGCGACCTGCACGCCATTGGCACCGCCAACAACCTGCTGGCTGCCATGATCGACAACAGCATCCAGCAGGGCAACCCGCTGAACATCGACCCCCGCCGCATCACATGGAAGCGCTGCATGGACATGAACGACCGGCAGCTGCGGTTCATTGTGGACGGTCTGGGCGGCAAGGTGAATGGCACCCCCCGCGAGGACGGTTTTGATATTACCGTTGCCAGCGAGGTCATGGCAATCTTCTGCCTTGCCACCAGCATCTCCGATTTGAAAGAGCGCCTCTCCAAGATCGTCTGCGCCTACACCTACGACGGCAAGCCCGTCACGGCTGGGGACATCGGCGCAGCCGGTGCCATGACCGCCCTGCTGAAGGACGCCCTCGACCCGAACCTGGTCCAGACCCTCGAGAACAACCCCGCCATCATCCACGGCGGCCCCTTCGCCAACATTGCCCACGGCTGTAACAGCATCATGGCCACCAAGCTCAGCCTCTCGCTGGCCGACTATGTCATCACCGAGGCAGGCTTCGGCGCAGATCTGGGCGCAGAGAAGTTCCTGGACATCAAGTGCCGCTATGCGGGTATCGCGCCCAGCGCCTGTGTGCTGGTGGCGACCCTCCGGGCTCTCAAGAGCCACGGCGGCGTAGCCAAGGCCGACCTGAACACTCCCAACCTCGAGGCTGTCAAGAAGGGCGCAGCCAACCTCGTCCGCCACATCGACAACATGAAGAACGGCTTCGGCCTGCCCGTCGTGGTGGCCATCAACGCCTTCCCGACCGATACCGCCGAAGAGCAGGCTTACGTCGAGCAGGTCTGTGCCGAGCAGGGCGTCCCCTGCGTCCTGAGCGAGGTCTTCGCCAAGGGCGGCGAGGGCGGCAAGGCTCTGGCCGAGAAGGTGCTGGACATCATGGAGGACCGTCCCATCCAGTACACCTACCCGCTGGAAATGCCCCTGAAGGACAAGATCAACGCCATCGCCACCAAAATTTACCGGGCCGACGGCGTGAACTACAGCGCCGCCGCCAGCAAGACTCTGGCTGAGCTTACCGAGCTGGGTTACGGCGATCTGCCCGTCTGCATCGCCAAGACCCAGTACAGCTTCAGCGATAATGCCAAGCTGACCGGTGCGCCCACCGGCTTCACGATGGAGGTGCGCGAGGTGCGTCTGGCCGCAGGCGCCGGCTTCGTGGTGGTCATCTGCGGCAGCATCATGACCATGCCCGGCCTGCCCAAGAAGCCCGCCGCTGTGAGCATTGATGTGGACGCCGACGGCAAGATCACCGGCCTGTTCTAAACGAAAATTCGTTCCAGTTTTGCCCCTGCTGTCCCTCGGGACGGCGGGGGCTTTTTTGTTATATGTCCCAAAAAGTTAGACGATATTTGTGCATTCTGCCTCGAAATTGTGTACGAAGCGTGTAAAATCTGAGAAAAAAGTCTTCCTGCGGTTTACAAAAGTGTAACAAAATGGTATACTTTACAGCAGTGAATGAAAGATGAAGGGATGAGTCAAACGTGGAATGTGCGCCGCACCGGATCTGGAAAAAACTGATGGCTCTTGTGCTGTCGCTCGTGCTGATGGCAGTGATGCTGCCGGGAGCGCTGGCGGTGGACCTGAACGTGGACGCAGGATTTTACTTCAAGCAGAGCCGGGGCGGCACCTGTACGCTGGCCTCCGCCGCCATGATGCTCCGCCGCCGCGCTTTTCTGGACGGCCTGACCGACTGGACGGACGTGACCGAGAACAGCGTCCGCGGCAGTGCGTGGGCAGGCGGCCTTTCCCACAGCTTCAACTATAACGCAATGCAGGTGGGCTACTCCACGCTGCCGTCCAACAACGAGGAAAAGAAGGCCGTGCTCATCCAGCTGCTGGCAGAGCACCCCGAGGGCATCGTCCTCTATGACCGCCGCCAGCCTCACGCCGTTCTCCTGACGGACTACACCGACGGCGTGTTCTACTGCTCCGACCCCGCCGGCAGCGTCTCCTCGGGCCGTGTTCCTATCTCGGCAGCCAGCATCTCCATCACAGGTGCCTCCTGCTACTGGTACATATCTTCCGACCATAACAGCGCCGTCGCGACGCTGGACAGCCTCCGTCTGGAAGGAATGCGCTACCCGGTCAACATCCGTACCGGCAAGGGTATGAGCGTGAGCGGCACTGCCGCCAGCGCATCGGGCGCTGTGCTGAGCAGCGTGGAAGCGGCGATCCTCGATGCCAACGACCAGCCTGTTCAGAGCGCTGAGGCCGCGCCCAATGCGTCCAGCTGGTCTCTGAAGAACTTCGACAGCCAGCTCCGTTTCGGTGAACTGCCCGAAGGCAGCTACACTTACATGGTCGTGCTGACCGACTCCAACGGCCAGACGCTCTGCTTCATGAGCGACTTCACCGTATCTGGCAGCGCCAGCAGCACCGCGACCTACTGGACGGTGCAGGACCCCTCCGGCACGAAGCTGGGTCAGCTCGTTCAGGAGACCGAAGAGGCTGTGGCTGAGGCAGTCGAGAGTGAAGCTGAGGCTGTGACCGAGACGAAGAAGGGGATGTGGAGCTGGCTTCTGGGCTGAGCTTCCCCAAAATAAAAAGACACAGGGTGGTCGGCAATGCTGACCACCCTGCTTTTGTGTCATCGGCAGAGCTGCGTCCCCGGGAAATAGTGGGCGAGGATGGCTTCGTAGGTCCAGCCCTGCTCGGCCAGCGCTTTTGCACCCCACTGGCTCAGGCCCACACCGTGGCCGTAGCCTTTTGTCGTGATGAGGAAGCTGCCGTCCTGATATCGGATGTTGAAGCAGGCGCTCCGCAGCCCCAGAGCCCGCCGGAGGGCCGTGCCGGAGACGGTCTGGCCGCAGACGGGCAGAGAGGCCGCATAGCCCGAAGCTGTCAGGGTCGTCTCACCGAACCAGCGTTCCGGCGCGGCAGAGTCAGCGGAGATGCCCAGTCCCGAGGAAAGAAGCTGCTGCACCTGCGGGGCAGAAAGGGTGAGGGTGACTTCGTAGTTGTCGGCGGAAAGGTCGGTGCTGCTGTCCACTGGGACGAGGTAGGGGAGAGCGCTGCCCCAGACGTTCTCGCTGGCCTCGGTACGGCCATTGGAGATGGCAAAATAGCTCGTCCCTGCCGCCGCACCGTCATAGCAGAGGACATCGCTGAGGACGGCGTCCGCGAGGGCCGAGAGGCGGGCATAGTTGGCCTCGTAGTCGGTCCCCCAGTAGCTGTGGAGGACGGCGTCGGTCAGGTAGCCCTGCCGCCGCGCCGGGTCGGCAGAGAGCCAGCTGCCGTTGGCTGCAGAGGCGTGGTCGCGGCAGTAGAGCGCGTAGCTGTGGGCCGCGACGATTTGCGCCTTGAGGGCCTCGTCCGGCCATGTGAGGGGCATTTCAGCCGCGGCGGCCCCGATGAGATAGTCCCGCTTCGACACCTGCTGCACCTCGCCGGTGCTCAGGTCTTCGATGAGAAAGACGTCTGCGTCTCCCTCGAAAGCGGCAGGCGCGGCTTCCGATACGGCGGAGGTGCTGGACGCCGGGGCAGGGGGAACGGCTGCCCTGCGGCCCAGCACGGCCCGGGCCAGCCGGTAGCCTGCCAGCGGCAGGGCGCTGCCCAGCACGAGGAGCAGGGCGCAGAGGAGCAGAAAGGCTTTTTTCATGGGGCATATCTCCCTCCCGGACAGACTTTTGGACTCAGTATACCGGCCTCCGTCGGCAAAAAAGCGCACAAGAGGGGAATGCCTTGCATTTCTGCCCAAAACGCGCTATCATACACTTATGATAATTTCCCCGAAAAAGGGATAAAGATTTGAGGATTACAGATGAACTTTTTTATCATGGTTTCGCTTTTCCTGAGCGCAGCGCTGGGCGTTTTCCGGGGCATCGACCTGACGTTCTGGACGGACGCAGAAACGGGCCTCTGCGTGATCGGCCCGGTCTGGCTGCGGTACGGTGCGCTGGCCGTGGCCGTCGGTGCCGCCGTAGCGGCGGGCCGCTGCAGTCAGCCGAAGCCTGACGCGCTGCGGGGACACTGCACGCCTTCCGGCGTCGTGGCACTGGCGGCGGCTGTCTGCTATGGAGAGGCTGCTGTGCTGCGCATCCTCTGGATGCACAGCAGCGTGGTGATGCTCCTGCGCGCAGTGCTGGAGGCGCTGTGCGCGTTCTGGATGATCGGTCTCGGTCTGAGCTGGCTGCGGAAGGACTGGAAGATCCCCACCCGCAGCCTGACGCCCGCCGTGCTGGGCAGCGTCATCTTTTACTGGTGCGTGCTGGCCCGCTTCATGGAGAACAGCTCCAGCTGGCACCGGGTGGCCCCCACGGCGATGGTCTGGCAGCTGCTGGCGGGGCTGGTGTTCCTCTCGGCGCTGGCCCGGGCGCTCTACCTGCCCGGCACGTCCGACGGGCGCACCCTCTGCGCCGGCGGGCTGGCGGCTTTTGCCCTCTGCCTGTGCTGGGAGCTGCCCACCGTGCTGCAGACCCTTGTACAGGAGGGCGGCGGGGCTCTGCTGTCGCCGACGCTGCTGTTCCGGCTGGGGCTGTGCTGTGTGGGCGCTTTGGGAGCCTTGAGCGCTGTGCGCTGCACAAGGACTGAGCAGGATGCATAAATGCGTCAGCAGTCGCTTGGTTGAATTGCTCAAAACAACACCCTATTCCCCGAGAAAATAGTACAAAAGCAAAAAAGTATGAAAACGACTTGTTAATTTTTTGGCAGGCACTTGAAAGTTTGGCCGTTTTGGTCTAAAATAAGAGTACCGTGAATTATCCGAATCAGGGTAAGAACATTTAGGAGGTACTATTAACATGGCTGTTAGAGTTGCTATCAATGGTTTTGGTCGTATTGGCCGTCTGGCTTTCCGTCAGATGTTTGATGCTGAGGGTTACGAGGTCGTCGCAATCAACGACCTGACCAGCCCCAAGATGCTGGCTCACCTGCTGAAGTACGATACCGCTCAGGGTTCCTTCTGCGGCAAGATCGGTGAGGGCAAGCACACCGTCGAGGCTACCGAGGACTCCATCATCGTCGACGGCAAGGAGATCAAGATCTACGCTGTTAAGGACGCAAAGGATGCTCCCTGGGGCGAACTGAACGTTGATGTCGTTCTGGAGTGCACCGGCTTCTACACCAGCAAGGAGAAGAGCATGGCTCACATCCAGGCTGGCGCAAAGAAGGTCGTTATCTCTGCTCCCGCAGGCAACGATCTGAAGACCATCGTCTACTCCGTCAACGAGAAGACCCTGACCGCTGAGGATCAGGTCATCTCCGCTGCTTCCTGCACCACCAACTGCCTGGCTCCCATGGCTAACACCCTGAACAAGACCTACCCCATCGTCTCCGGCATCATGACCACCGTTCATGCTTACACCGGCGACCAGATG
>ERZ827452.3456-NODE-3456-length-9996-cov-2.930389_pt1 | contig 9996 bp, 9 predicted proteins | sample MGYA00519866_ERZ827452 | MGnify/ENA primary metagenome ERZ827452 (study PRJEB31778, sample SAMEA3449307) | human gut metagenome | biome: human gut; feature: human-associated habitat; material: faeces | place: United Kingdom | collected 2010/2012 ... | reverse complement strand
AGAACATGGAGGCGATGATGCCGAGAGTCAGGGTGACGGCAAAGCCGCGCACCGGGCCGGTTCCGAACTGGTACAGGATGGCCGCGACGATGATCGTCGTCAGGTTGGAGTCCACAATGGAAAGGTTGGCACGCTCGAAACCGGCCTTGATGGCCTTGGGAGGCGTCAGGCCGAGGGCCAACTCCTCGCGTATTCGCTCAAAGATGAGGACGTTCGCGTCCACGGCCATGCCGATGGTCAGCACGACGCCCGCTATGCCCGGCAGGGTCAGGGTCGCGCCGAGCGCGGCCATACCGCCCATGAGCAGGCTGAGGGTACAGAGAAGCATCCCGTTGGCGAGCATACCGGACCAGCCGTAGCGCAGGGGCATGATGATCATGACCGCCAGCGTGCCGATGAGTGCGGCGAGGATGCCGCTGGTGATCGACGCTTCGCCGAGGGCGGGGCCTACCGTGCGCTGTTCGAGCACGTGGACCGGAGCCGCGAGGGAACCGGAACGCAGGGAGATGGCGAGGTCCTGCGCCTCTTCGGGCGTGAACTGGCCGCTGATGCTGGCCGTGCCGCCCGCGATCTTTTCCTGAATCACCGGAGCGCTGTGGATGGTCCCGTCCAACACGATGGCGAGGCGCTTGCCGACATGTTCGCCGGTGGCCATTTCAAACAGGGCCGCGCCGCGAGGAGTGAACGACAGGCTGACCATCGAAGTGTTTTTATTGTCGAATCCGGGGCGGGCGTCGGCCACTTCCTTGCCGCTCAGGAGCGGGGTGCTGTCGAGCGCCAGTTTGGCGTTGGTCGCTTCGCCGTGCTTGCCCGTCATGGGATAGAAGGCGACGCCGGGAGGCAGATAGCCTTGGGAAATGTCGTCGCGGACGAGGTGGAAGGACAGATCGGCGGACTTCTCGACGAGCTGGACGGCACGGTTGACGTTGGTCAGGCCGGGAAGCTGGATGAGGATACGGTCGCCCTGCTGCTTGCGGATCCGGTTCCGCCACGCCGAACTGGTCGATGCGGCTGGAGATGGTACGCAGCACCTGATCCACGGCCAGATCCTGCGTCTGCTTAACGAAGGCCGGCGTGAACGAGTAGGGCAGGTGGACCGCGCCGTCGGCCCCGGTACGGGGCGTTCCGGGCACGACTTGAGGGGCGTCCTTCTTGGCGAGGGCAAGGAATGCATCGACCTGGTTGGCGCGGGCGATGATGAGTTCCTGCACGCCGCCGGGCATCTGGCGGGGGCCAAGGACGGTGATCCCTGCCTCACGGGCCTTCTGGCGAAGCACTTGCCCGCTGTTGATGAGTGAGGACTGAACGGCTTTTTCCGTATCCACGCCCAGCGTGAGCTGAACGCCGCCTTTGAGATCGAGGCCCAGACTGATGCGGGACGCGCCCGGCAGGTTGACGTCTTCCGGCATAAGCGTCGGAGACAGGAGGAAAAGCGCGCCGGCCATGACAATGGCGGCAATCGCATATCGGAACGAGAGTTTCATGAAAGCCTCTCACACGGTTGCAGGAGCAGAATGCTGTCGGGAACGGCGGAACCGCCGACAGGACGCACACTGATTCGGGCGTTCCGGGTATTCTGCGCGGGAGACGTGTGAGGAGTGCAGAAGACCGGCTGCGCGAGTCAGGGCTTTTCTGTCACGCAGAAAGCGAAGGACGGAAAAGCGGAAGCTCTAGCAACCGTATGGAGGAGGCGTGGGGTAGGAGACGAGCCCGCGTTCGGCGGGAAGGAAGCAAAGGGGCGTGCCGATGGGCAGCGCCACCGGGGTGACGGAAATCTGCGGCAGGACAGGCGCTGAGGCCAACGCGGCGGCATACCCCGACGAGTGCGGCAGGGGCTTGTCGGTGACGCTCTTGGGCGTCCGGGCCGTCGTTTGGCTTATGTTGCCGTTGAGCGTTTCGGAAATGCTGGCGAAGAGGTTCCTTTCGGAACGGGCAAGCGCCGCGTCAAGCTGCCGCCAACCGCTGGACGCTTCGACAAGCGCCGAATCTTCGTCAACGGCATCGAAGCGCTGGAGCTGCGGGCCGATGTCATTGCCTTCCAGTTCGGAGTGCTGAGCCTTGAAGACGTCCGCCGAAGGGGCCGCTTCAAGGAGGGCTTCGAACTGCCTGCTGACATCGTTGTCTATGTGCGCTTGCGCGGAAAAGGAGGAACACAGGAAAAGCCCGAAAGCAAAAAGCAGCGTCCCCAGCACGGAGCGGGAGAAGCTGGTCGTTGCGTCTTTGATGGGCTTTAGCGTATTCATGCCTTTACCCATAAAGCCGAATGGTAAGGATGTCAATAATACGCTATGGCCCTTTTCAGGGATATCTCATGCGAAATCAGAGGTTCGGGCTTGCCTGGGCGCTTGAGGATGGATACTATCATTTTCCCCGCACGGCATCCGTTTTGTGAAACCCTCCGTTCCCGCGGGGCCGAAAATCAGCGAAAGGACTCATTATGTGTCTTGCCATCCCTGCGAAAGTCATTGAAAAGTCTGATGACGGCATGTTGAAGGCCACCGTGGGCAACGGGCCGACCTGCCTGACCGTTTCCGGCATTTTGCTGCCCGAGGAAGTGGAAATCGGGGACTATATCATTATCCATGCCGGATTCGCCATGCACAAGATGGAGAAGACCGAGGCCGAAGAGAGCCTGCGCCTTTTCCGCGAGCTGGCCCAAGCCACCGGGCAGGAAGCGACCTTCTGATGTGAAGAATGTGGGGGAAAACTCCGGATATAAAGAATATCCCTGCGCTCCTTCCCCAAACCGCTACGCGGGCCGCGCCCATTTCCTTGCTTCTTAATGTTTTTGGCCCTGTTGTCAGATAGAGTGGGGCAGGGCAAATTTCTTGTGTTGCATAGCGTGAAGAAAAATCCCGGAGCGAAGGCTTCGGGATTTTTTTTGTGGGAAAGGCTCCGTGTGGAAACGGAACGGTTGCAATCGGAAGCCTCGGGCTTTCTGCGGGGCGATGTCTGGCTGAAAGCGGCGCGGCTTCTCCGTTTGGATTGAGGGGCAGAGTGCCCGTTCCCGTATCCGTGTGGCTCAATACATCATGCGCGGAAGGAACAGCACGATGTCCGGGACGAAGACGCAGAGGATGATGACGCCCACGGTCACGAAGACGAAGGGCAGGGCGTTGTAGGAGATGTCCTCAAGCGTGGTGTCGGCGATGCCCGAGGCGATGAAGATGTTTTCGCCGAGGGGCGGCGTGGAGAACCCGACCCCGCAGCAGCAGACCAGCACCACGCCGAAGTGGATGGGGTCCACGCCGAAGGCGGTCATGACCGGCAGGAGTACGGGAGTCGCCAGCAGGATGATCGCCAGCGTCTCCATGAACATCCCCAGAAAGAGCAGCAGGGCGATGACGAACATCCAGATGACGGCGACGTCCGAGGTGAAGCCGAGGATGTGCTCCACAATCATGTCGGGTATCCGGTACTGGACGAGCAGCCGCTCGAACGCGTAGGCCGTGAACATGATGATCAGCACGCGCCCGGTCATCCATGAGGTGATCTGGAGCGAGTGCCGGATCCCCCCGAACGTCAGCTCGCGGTGGATGAACAGCCCGACGAAGATGGAGTAGAAGATGGCGACCACGGCGGCCTCGGTCGGCGTGAAGAACCCCCCGTAGATGCCGCCGAGGATGACGACCGGAGCCATGAGCGACCAAAGCCCGTCCTTGAGCGCCTTGAGCAGCGAGTCCCCCGAGCCGCTTTGGAGATCTTCCGCCACGGGCATGTTCCGGCAGAGGAAGAGGTGCATGGCGGCGAGCCCCACCGCGATCATGATGCCGGGCATTACCCCGGCGAGGAACATTTTGGTGATGGATTGCTGCCCCGACACCGCATAGACGACCATCGGGATGCTCGGGGGGATGATGATGCCCACGCCCCCGGCGGTCGCCGCGGCCGCAGCCGCATAGCCCTTGCTGAATCCCCGCCGGATCATGGCCGGGATCATAAGCATCCCCACGGCGGCGGTCGTCGCGGGGCCGGAACCGGAAATCGCCCCGAAAAACACGCAGGCCAATGCGGTGGAGACGGCGAGCCCGCCGGGGATGGGGCCGACGATGTTTTCCGCGATGGCGACAAGCCGCCGCGAAATGCCCGCGCATTCCATGAGCGCCCCGACGAGCATGAAGGCGGGCAAGGCCATGATGGGAAAGGAATTGACCGAGGTGAAGGCGATCTGCACCAGCGTGACGAGGTTCTGGTCCACCGTGTAGAGGGCGGCCATGGCCGCCACGCCGAGCGCCACGGTAATGGGGGACCCGAGCAGCATCAGCACCGCAAAGGTGGCAAAGAGGACTCCCGCCGGGCTCATGGCTTCCCTCCGTCCATGAAGGCTTTCCGGGTTTCCTCGGTTTCAATCCTGTCGGGCGCGGTGAGCTCTTTTTTCAGGACGAATTTCATCACGTTGACTTGAATGATGCGGGCGGACATGAGCGTAAAGGCGATGGGGAAGATGAAATAGATATAGGAGAGCTGCCAGTCGAGGGCGGGCGTGGCGTAGGGGAATTCCCGGAGTTCGCGGATCACGGTGAGGCTTTCCACGACCATGACGATGTTGAAGAACAGCCACACGCCGTCGCTGAGGAGCATACAGGCGTCGCCCACCCATTTGGGGAAGGGGCGGAACTGGATGGTGACCCGGTTGTGCGCGGCGAGGCGGGCCGTGTAGGAAGCCCCGAAAAAGACGAACCAGACAAAGGAATACCGCGCGAGTTCTTCCGTCCAATACAGGGGGTGCCCGAACTGGCGCAGGAAAATCTGCAAGAGCAGGATCAGCACGAAGAACGCAAGCAAAACCTGGCTGACGTATCCTTCAAAGTTGTCCAAAATCGCTAGAAGAACCTTCTTGAGCATGAAGTCCCCCTCCGGAGAGCGCCAGCGCGGCGCGTCGCCAGTGTAGGGTAGCACGCGGGAATAGACAACCTTATGAAGCCGCCTTCCCCCTGTGCGGAAAGCCTACTTCCAAGGTTTTTTCCCGATGGCGGAGAGGAAGGCGTTGATGGCGGCCCTGCCGCCCACGAACGTCTCCATTTCGGGCCAGACCTGCGAAATGGCGGCACTCCTCCAGTCGGCCTCGTCCTCGAGCTGGTCGATCTGCACGCCGGACTCGATGAGCCTCTGCCTCGCCCTCACGCCTTCGACAAGCTGGAAGGCGAGGCAGTATTCCTGCGCGTCGCGCCCGGCGTCGGTGATGAGCGTCTGCATCTCAGGGGACATTTTCCTGAAGGCCCGCTGGCTCAGGATCATGGGCTGGAGCTGGTAGGTGTAGTGCACTTCGGTGATGTATTTCTGCACTTCGTTGAATTTACAGGCGAGGAAGGTGATGTAGCCGTAGCACTGCCCGTCGACCAGGCCCTGCTGGAGCGCGGTGAAGGTTTCCGCCCACGAGATCGGCACCGGATTCGCCCCCCATGCCTTATAACAGGCGAGCAGGATGGCGCTCTGCGGGACGCGGAACTTGAGCCCCTTGATGTCGTTCAGGTTTTTGATGGGCTTGCGGGAATTGGAAATGTAGCGGTAGTCGGTATAGGTCCAGCCGAGGATGCGGAAGCCACCTTCCCGAATGGCATACCCGTTGAGCAGGTCGTGGGCGGGGCCGGTGGTGGCCCGGACGACGTCGTACATGTCGTCAAAAAGGTAGGGCATGGTGAGGATGCCGAGTTTCTTCACGAACGGGACCGTATTGGCGATGCCCACAACGGCGATGTCGAGATTCCCGGCGCGCACGTTCTGGATCATTTCCGTTTCGTCGCCGAGCTGGCCGGAGGGGAAGAGCTGGACTTCCACCTTGCCTTCGGACCGGGCTTCCACGACTTCCTTGAACCGGGTGCCGATGGCCCCCATCTCGGAATCGATGGGATCGCCCATGCCCACTTTCAGGATGGTTTTCTCATAAGCGCGGGCGGGGAAGGGGCAGGTGAGAAGGGCAAGCGTCACCACGGCGGCAAGCAGGCTTTTGAGCATAGAATCCTCTCTCTTTCCATCTAGAGTCCCGTGACTGCGTGCAACCCCACACCTTATTTTGGGCTTTAGCGCACGAGGCTCGAAGGTGTCAACCTGGCCTCTTCGGTAAGCCCGGCAGCCCGATTTTCCTCCTATCAGCTTGTGGATACACTTGAAAAAATTATTTGTGGGCGATTTCCACGAGGCCGATCTTGTACCGTTGCGCTTTCCTGACGATGGTGGACTGGCTGACTTTGAGCCGCCGGGCGGCCTTGTAGGTGCTGCCGGTTTCAGTGAGCGCGGTCATGATCATGTTGCGCTCCAGTTCGGCGACGGCCTCGCGCATGGGCTGGCGGAAGGAGACGCTGCCCTGCGGGAGAGGCGACTGGGCCTGCATATATTGGGGGAGATCCTGCATGGTGATGGTCTCTTCTTCGCTCATGGTCGCCAGCGACTGCACAAGGGCGCGCAGCTCGCGGACGTTGCCCGGCCAGCGGTAGGTCAGGAAGCAGTTCAGCACTTGCGGATCGAAATTTTTTTGCAGTCCGCTTTTTTTGATGATCTCCTGCAAAAAATGCATGGCGAGGACCGGAATGTCGTCCGGCCGTTCCCGCAGGGGAGGGATTTCCACGGTCAGCACCCGGAGGCGGTAGAAGAGGTCTTCGCGGAACTGCCCGGAAGCAGCCATGTCGGCCAGAGGCTTGTTGGTGGCGGCGATGACCCGCACGTCCACGGTGATGGGCTTGGTCCCCCCAACCCTGTGGAAGGGGTGCCCGTCGAGCACTTGCAGCAGCTTGGCCTGCATGGGGAGGGGGAGCTCGCCGATTTCGTCGAGGAGGAGGGTCCCCTTGTGGGCCAGCTCAAACATGCCGGGCTTGCCGCTCTTGGCCGCGCCGGTGAAGGCGCCTTTTTCGTAGCCGAACAATTCGGATTCCATAAGCGACATGGGGATGGCCCCGCAGTTTACCGCGATGAACGGTTCGGCGCTGCGCTGGCCCATGTCGTGGATGGCCTTGGCCGTCAGCGTCTTGCCGGTTCCGGTTTCGCCGAGGATGAGGGTGATGGCTTCGGTGCGGGCGGCCTTGGAGGCTTCCTTGCGCAGGCGGCGCATGGGGGCGCTGTGTCCGACGAACCCGGCGTCCATTTCGGTTTCGAGGTTCTCAAGGCGCGCTTTATAGGCGAGGGTTTCCATCTCCAGATCGGTGAGCTTGCGCTGGAGCGTCTCCAGTTCGGTCATGTCGCGGATGGAGGCGATGACCCGCCATACATTGCCCTTTTCGTCAAAAATGGGCGTGCTGGTGTTCAGGCAGCGCTTGCCGTTGGAATAGTCGTCGAACATGGTGACCGAGCGTTTTTCGATGAGCGCGCGCAGGGTGACGCCTTGTGCATGGGTTCGGTCACGTGCTTGCCGATGACTTCCTCGGCGCGCAGCCCGGCGATGCGTTCCATCGCCTTGTTGACGCGCAGGGTGATGCCGTCGGAGTCGATGACCCAGATCCCGTCGTGGATGGAGTCGAGCAGGACCGTCAGCTCCTGCCAGGGCAGTTCGGCCACCCGGTTGATCTGATCGACCGGGATTTTCGACATTGTGATAAGACGAACTTGTTCCCCGCCCGCGGAATCGTCAATGGAAACGCTTTTCCAGCGGATAATGTACATGGAACCCTCTTTGTGGTGGGCGATCAGCTCGCCTCCGTGGGGTTCGCTCAGGCTTTCTTCCACTTCATCAAATCCGCATCGTGTCAGGCGGGGCAAGAAAGGCTCGTCGTCCATCCGTCCGGGAGAAAGTTTGAGTATTTCTCCTAACATGTTGTTTATAAAAATTAAATTCCATGTATCCCCGTGGCATATTCCGGCGGCGACGAGCTCATTTTGATGAAGAATGTGATCGCAAAAGGCGGGGTATGACGTCATGAAAGGACCTCTCTAATGCAACTATGCATCGTAATGCAAAATTGACTCGGACATTCCTGTGATTCGGCGGCAAATGATTCGAGACTGCATTGAACCCGAAAAGACCTGAAAAGGACATTCTAAAAAACTATAACAAAAATCTCATGTTATGAACTTTGGGAAAAATGGAACGCTAGTTGCTATAAAGAAGGCATGGAGTACAACCCCACCCTGAATTTCAAAACGTACTTCAACATACTGCTCTCGGAGGCACTCAAATGCGTGTAGGTATCCCCACCGAAATCAAAGTTCAGGAATTCCGTGTCGGCATCACTCCCGCTGGCGTTCATGCTCTTAAAGAAGCCGGTCACACCGTCCTCGTGCAGAAGGGCGCTGGCCTCGGCAGCATGATCACCGACGAAGAGTATGTCGCCGCCGGCGCTCAGATGGTTGCTACCGCCAAGGAATGCTGGGACTGCGACATGGTCGTGAAAGTGAAGGAACCCCTGGCTCCTGAATACGACCTCTTCCATGAAGGCCTGATCCTCTACACCTACCTGCACCTCGCTCCGGAACCGGCCCTGACCAAGGCTCTTCTCGAAAAGAAGGTCATCGGCATCGCTTACGAAACCGTGCAGTTCGACAACGGCTTCCTGCCCCTGCTCGCTCCCATGTCTGAAGTCGCCGGCCGCATGGCCACCCAGGTGGGCGCTCAGATGCTGACCAAGATCGAAGGCGGCATGGGCCTCCTGATGGGCGGCACCGCTGGCGTGCAGGCCGCTCACGTCGTTATCCTCGGCGCCGGTACCGTGGGTCTCTCCGCCGCCAAGGTTGCCATGGGCATGGGCGCTCGCGTGACCATCCTTGACAGCAACCTCTTCCGCCTGCGCCAGATCGACGACCTCTTCGGCGGCCGCATCCAGACCCTGGCCTCCAACGCCTTCAACATCGCCGCCGCCACCAAGGACGCCGACCTCCTCGTGGGTTCCGTCCTCATCCCCGGCGCTCTGACCCCGAAACTGGTCACCGAAGCCATGGTGAAGACCATGAAGCCCGGTTCCGCCATCGTTGACGTCGCCATCGACCAGGGCGGCTGCATCGAACCCACCGCCAAGCACGGCGCTACCTATCACGACAAGCCGACCTTCAAGTACCCCGTCAACGGCGGCGAAGTGGTCTGCTACTCCGTGGGCAACATGCCTGGTGCCGTGGCCCGTACCTCTACCTTCACCCTGACCAACGCCACCATGCCTTACATGGTCGACCTGGCCAACAAGGGCTGGAAGAAGGCTTGCCAGGACGACAAGGCTCTGGCCCGCGGCATCAACACCTACGACGGCAAAGTGTACTTCAAGGGCGTTTCCGATGCTCTCGGTTACGAACTGCACTGCACCTGCGACATCCTGAAGTAAGACGTGATTCATGACTGGACCAGTCTCATGTCCGCATGAGACTGGCCAGTTTTCTGGTCAAAGTCAAGGGTAAGGGTAGGAAGCGGCCCATGTGCGCCAATTGGTTTTCGCCTTTAACCTTCCTGTGACAATAACATCATTATTTCATGAGGAATGCACCATGACTTACGATAAAGCTGAATTGGTCGCTCTGGACAAAAAGTACGTTTGGCACCACCTGACCCAGCACAAGAATTTCGAGCCCGCCATCTATGTGAAGGGCGAAGGGATGCGCATCACCGACATCGACGGCAAGACCTATCTTGACGCCGTTTCCGGCGGCGTGTGGACCGTCAACGTCGGCTACGGCCGCAAGGAAATCGTCGACGCCGTCGCCAAGCAGATGATGGAAATGTGCTACTTCGCCAACGGCATCGGTAACGTCCCCACCATCAAGTTCTCTGAAAAGCTGATCTCCAAGATGCCCGGCATGAGCCGCGTGTATCTCTCCAACTCCGGTTCCGAAGCCAACGAAAAGGCTTTCAAGATCGTCCGTCAGATCGGCCAGCTGAAGCACGGCGGACAGGGCCTTGGTGATGTAGGAAATCTCCCCCAGGAATATGTTGGTGCCCATATTGTAGATGACGGCCAGGCCGATGCTGGTGAGGAAGATAAACGGCAGCACCGTGGATTCCAGCGTCAGCATCATGGCGCACAGGGCCAGAATCACCGCCAGCCCCACGAAGATGGGCAGCTCGCTGTCCATCAGGTCCCGGGT
>ERZ827452.3452-NODE-3452-length-10008-cov-3.434643_pt1 | contig 10008 bp, 8 predicted proteins | sample MGYA00519866_ERZ827452 | MGnify/ENA primary metagenome ERZ827452 (study PRJEB31778, sample SAMEA3449307) | human gut metagenome | biome: human gut; feature: human-associated habitat; material: faeces | place: United Kingdom | collected 2010/2012 ... | reverse complement strand
GGCATCCATTTGCTGTATATCAATTGCAGCTAAATCCCAATATTCAGTTTCTTTTGCCTGCCCTACAACATCACAAAGGAAAAATTTAGAAATGTGTTTTTCTTTATTTCCTTTATATTCTGCTGTAAATAACCACTGTCGTACCATTATTTCAACGTTTAAAACTTTACCAACAGTTCTCTTAAGGACATTTTCCACACTTTCTCCAGGTTTTAAGCTTCCCTGCGGGAAGTACCAACAGTCACCGTCTTTTTCTTTGACAATTCATAATTTTCCTTGATTGTAAATAACTGCAACTATTCCTCTTTTCATACTTATATCCTCATGTATATTCAGCAAAAACACTATCTTTTATTAAACATATTGCTGTACTTTCACTTTTATCAAGTCGTATGCTGCAATTCATCAAACATTGCATGCGCAAGTGCTCCCATAATCGCACGGTATTTTCCAGCATCTTCAAATAATTTTGTATATGTCTCTGTGCTCTCGACATATGCTTCCTGTGCTGCATCATCAAATAACTGCGGGAATATATTCTTTTCAAATATCTGTTTCGGAGAAAACTCTTCCGATGCCGCATAGCCTTCGCATAAAATCTGCTCAACGACCGATACCGCCGCATCGTAATCCGAAGTCACGCCAATGACATAAAGTTCCTTCTGTCCATAATATTTGAAAAACAATTGATCGGTATTCATGATTTCAAAAAGATTTTTTTCATTTTCGGCAAGCGTAATGATATAAAAGCTCTTTTTCCATGGAAGTTTTTGGAAAATGCTTCGTTCTTCAATGATTTTTTTGCACTTTTTTTCCTGCTTTCGAACCTTTTCATCCATGTAAAGGTCTTTGTACCAAAAAATCATTTACTCCTCCATTCTGCCGCCTCGTCCATCCACTCACGCAGTTCGATCATGGCTGCTTTCTTTTCTGCCTCATTCTGGCATCCAAACAGATTTGTCCGGATATAAGTCTCAATCTCACCGGCATTGGTAAATTCTACCGGAAGTTTTTCGAGCACCTCTGCCATAACCGCTTTCTTCAGCGGCTTAGAAAGTGTCGATAAAAAGTCGGACAATTCTCCGGTGAGTTCTTTGATCTTCTCTGTTTCCACCGCAGCTTCGACCGTATCGCTCTCGCCAAAACGTTCCATATCAATAAACAAACTGTCGGATAATAAATTGGCAATTTTCGCAAATGCATCAAATTCCTCGCCTTTTCCGAGTTCCTCAATGATCTTCTTATGAGAGGCTTTGATCTCAAAAAGAACGGCTTCCAGATAACTGGATTTTTCCACATACGTTTCAATCTTTCCTTCCAGTTTTACAAGCCCTTCCTCGTTTAGACTTCCGTTTGCCACTTCCATCAAAATGCCGCGGCAGTGCTCATACAAAGCACTTTCTTCCCGCTTATGGCAATTAGCAAGACTAAGCGCATACATCGCATTTACTACCTTTTGCAGCTGATAATAAAAATCGGTCACATGAAGAATGTACTCTCCCGCTTTTTCCAATTCTTTACTCATCGCCTCAAACGATTCTTTTGTCAAACCTGCAAAATCCGTATTCTGCAATTCCTTCAAAAGGTCTGCAATGGCATCTTCTTCCGTCTCCGTACCGGCTTTCTGAATCATAGCAGCCGAACGTATCATATAGATAAAGTTATCCAGCGATGCCATATCGCCTCCGATATACAAACTTCCGGTGTCCTGAATTTTTCCCATCAGACGCTGTTTTGTCATGTGTACCGGAATCATTCCCATCAGCTGCTGAAGCCGTTCTTTGACGATACTCTGGTCTTTGTTTCCCACGAGAAATGCCATCAATTCTTTGACAAAAACATCTTCTTCTGTCGCAAAAACATCTTTCTGATAAGGTTCTTCCTCTTCAAAGTCAAATTTACGGTGTTTCAGCACATAATCATAACAGATCAGCTGATCGGTATAGGATGTATATTTTTCCATCACCTGTGTAATCTCGCCACGGATGCGGTCAATCCGCTCGATGCAGGTTTTCTGCACCTCCGCATCTTCCTCGTACACATGTGGGATTTCCTTTCGCACCTCATCGTATCTGCGTTCTTCCTCTTCGGACAGATCGATGCCTTCCTGGCAGGTCTCCACCAGCATATAAGCCGAAAACACCAGTTCTATGGAGGCATAATTCAAATACGTATCTGCCAGATAATTGGCATAAATCGGGAGATTCTTGCGTGGCGCCACTCCCTTGTCCAGGTCTTTTATAATTTTTCGAATCTGATTCATCGTTTCCTCCTGTCATGCAGGCTTTCTGCCTACAGTACTAATACCCATCCCGTCAGCCAGCGCAGTCCGTTTTCCACAAATTCGAGGCTTACCGGCTGTCCGGACAATACCGGATAGAACAGTAGGAACAGCCCCACAGCCGCTGCCGCATATACATAAGCAAAAATGCGTTTCTTTTTACTGTCGCCGATAAAGCGATACAATGTGTATCCGATCATCAAGGTAATAAACGGCACACTTGGAAAATAATGGTAAGCAAATGTACATCTCGGCACGAGCATCCACGGTACATACTGTACCAAATAAGCAAATACAAGGAACAATGCCGTCTTATCTGCTTTCTTCACTACAAGATAGATCATGTAAAGGAACGCAAAGATGCCTGCCCACCATACGAGCGGGTTACCGAATGCGCTGATTCCTTCGCGCATATCATTTGCCACCGTGTTGCAATAGTAAAATACCGGACGGATCATCGTCGGCCATTCATACCAGGTGGAAGAATACGGATGTGTCGCTTCCAGCTGGGAATGGTAACTGTACATCGATTTCTGATTATTGATCATCCGCGTAAACAGACCGTCTGTCGTTCCATCGTTAAACGGAATGTAAGAACACAGATAGATCAGTCCCGGAATCACGATAAAGAATATGACACAGGCACCGATTGTCTTAAGAAAATTACTCTTAAAGACATCTATAACATGCCGGTGCGCGATCGTTCCGGTACTTCCGCCCGGATTGTTGCACGCCCTGCGGTATTCCATATATCGGTAAAGCATGATCGCCGCAAAGAATACAGCCAGTCCTGCTGCCGCATAAACCGCCGCAACAGGGCTGTATCTTCCCATAAATATCACCATTACAGCCGATGTAAGCAATGCTATCATTATCGGAGATATTGTATGTGCATAAAACACCTCCAGCAGCTCTATATCCGTAGTTATGACTGATATAAGATTCCCCTTGTCTCTGCCCTCAAGTTTTGCAGGACATAATCTCCTGAGTGCCGCAAATACTTTATGCCTTATTATCGCAAGCAGTTTAAATGCAATAAAATGATTGCAATACTGCTCCGCATAATGAAGCACACCTCTCATGACTGCCGCCATTCCCATAATGATAAATAGTGTTTTTATGCTCATGTCTGAAAATACCGTTGCAGGCTCCCCAAGTCCTTTTAAAAGCACCTGACTTGCAAGTATCGTGAGAAAGATTGCACACAGATACCCTATAACACCAAGCAATATCGCAAGCAGCATTATATGAAGAAGCGGTGCAACAAGACCGATAAGCTGCCCCATTATTTTAATGGCGCTTCTTCTTTTTTTAACTGATTTCTCTACAGACATCGGCATCCTCCTTTCCGAATTCCTCCAATTTTCTCTGACTCTCAAAAAGCCTGAAATATTCTCCACTTTTTTTCATCAACTGCTCATGCGTACCACTTTCCGCTATCTCTCCGTCTTTAAGCATATAAATATTATCTGATGATATTACATTGAACAGACGGTGTGATATTAAAAGCACCGTTTTTGTTTTTGCAAGTTCGTGTATCGCATCCATTATCATGCCCTCACTCTCGGCATCAATATTTGAAGCAGCCTCATCAAATATATACATCTCGCTATCATGCAAAATCGCTCTTGCAATACAAAGCCTCTGACACTGACCGCCTGAAAGATTATCGCCCTTTTCAGCAATCTCCATATCAAGTCCGCCGTTCTCGCTCACAAAATCCCAGAGATTAACCTTTATCAAAACCGCCTTAAGTTTCTCATCGTCTGCATCTAAATCAGCCATGATAAGATTTTCCCTCACCGTCCCCTTAAAAAGATAACTGTTATGTCTCACAACTTTCACATGACGCATCAGTTCACTCTCCGCTATATCTCCTATTGGAACACCGCTGAGCGTGAGTCTGCCGTTAAATTTTTTATTCTTTCCTGAAATAAGTCCCGCTATCGTGCTTTTTCCGCAGCCCGACTCACCGACGAGCGATACGAATGAACCCGGTGAAATATCAAGCGATACATCATTTAAAATCTTTCGGTCACTGTTGTATGAAAAATTTACATCCTCAAAACGCACTGACAGATTTTTAAGCTGTTCTTTAGTAAATATGACTTTTCCTGTCTTATCTTCCTCTAAATCAAGAAGTCCGAAAATCTTGTCACTCGCCGCCATTCCGTTCATTGCGATATGAAAAAATGAACCGAGAAGTCTCAGCGGTATAAAAAATTCACTTGCTAAAAGTACAATGCAAAGCGTCTGTTCAAGTGTTATATTTCCTTTTAAAAACTCACTTAAAGCCACTATCATTCCGACTACCGCCCCGCCGTACGCAACGATATCCATCACGCTTGTTGAATTAAGCTGCATTGTCAGAACTTTCATCGTAATCTTCCTGAACTCTGCTGCCTCCTCGTCCATCTGCTCAGCTTTCATGCCGTCAGCCTGGTAAATCTTAAGCGTTGTAAGTCCCTGAAGATTTTCAAGAAACGAGTCGCCAAGTTCCGTGTATATTCCCCAATAATTATTTAAAAGTTTTTTTGCAATTTTTTGAACTGCCACAATCGAAGCAGGGATTAAAGGCACACAAAGGAGAAGAACAACACCCGCCTTTATGCTCGCCTTTGCCGCAAGCACGATAAAAAGCGTAACAGGTGCAAGAATACTGTAAAAAAGCTGTGGAAGATATTTGCCAAAATAAATTTCAAGCTGTTCGACACCCTCCGTTGAAAGCTGCACCACCTCGGAAGTCGCAATTTTTTCATTGTAGGACACACCGATTTTTAACAATTTTTCATAAATTTTATCCCTCAAAATACATTTCACATCAACACTCGCTTTATATGACGCTCCCGCCGCCATCTTGTCACATAAAAAACGCACAACAAGAACCGCCGCAAACACGCAGGCACAATTAACAATATCACCCGACGCTGCCTTTTTTGCATACAGTTTTCCAAACAGTCCCGCTATCGTAAACACCGAAACCACCTGTGCAATAAGTGCCATCCACTGCCACATCACATTGTAGACTATATATTTTTTTGCATGGGATAATAACCTCACAAGTCTTGTTTTTATCATCTCATTCCCCGTCCCTTCATATTGATTATTACTGTTCATGCACAGCAATATTTTGATATGTTATCTATTTTTCCATCAATTCCTGCGGAATTTCTTCTGTTTCTTTTTCAGTTTTAATATAAAAAATAAAATAAATCACATGACAGAGCCATACAACGGCAAGACATATTCTTCCGACAGGCACCCTGCTCATCATTATAAAACCAAATGCCATAACAATAGTAACACTTCCCATAATGGTACACTTGCTTTTTACCGTCATTGACCTTTTCTGAACAAAACTTTCAAGATGCTTTTTGTAAAGTCCGGTTGATGTAAACCAGGAATGAAGCCTTTCTGAGCTTTTTGCAAAACAGAATACCGTTGCCATATAAAACGGTACTGTAGGCAGTATAGGAAGTACGATTCCTATCGTGCCAAGTGCAAGGCTCAAAAATCCCAAAAGCACCCACAAAAATTTAAGCGGATTTGTTTTATTATTCATATAGATCTCCATTTCGTATCATCCTGCCGTAAGCACATATTTGTGTCCGTCAATCTCAGTCACACCAAGTTTCACACCGTAGAGCTGCTCAAGCAGTTCACTTGTGATAATCTCCTCCGGATTTCCCTGTGCAAGCACATTTCCGTCCTTAAGACCTATTATCGAATCGGAAAAGCGGATTGCCTGATTTATCTCGTGCAGTACCATAACTATCGTAATCCCAAACTCCCTGTTAAGTTTTTTAACAAGTTCGAGTATTTCAAGCTGGTATCTTATATCGAGATAAGTCGTCGGTTCATCGAGAAACAGAAGTTTTGTATTCTGTGCAAGTGCCATTGCTATCCACACTCGCTGCCTTTGTCCTCCCGACAATTTCCCAATTTCTCTCTCTTTAAACTCCAAAAGATTTGTGACCTCAAGAGCCATGTTTATAAGTTTCTCGTCATCACCATCCGCACCGCTAAACATCTTGTGATATGGTGTCCTTCCCATAGAAACAAGTCTTTCAACAGTCATGTCATCGGCAGCCGTATTGTACTGGTGAACGATGGAAACACGCTTAGCAAACTCTCCAAGTGACATACCGCCGATATTTTTTCTCTGTAAAAAAATCCTGCCACGGTCAGGTACGAGATTTTTAGTCATCAATGAGAAAAGAGTAGACTTGCCACATCCGTTCGCACCCAGAATAGTTGTAATCCTGCCCTTAGGAATTTTAAGCGAAATATTATTTAAAATTCTGTTCTTTCCATAAGAAAACGAAAGCTCCTTAACTTTCATCATATAATCGCACTTCTTATCGTCACTCATCTAATCACCTCTTCCCCCTGAGCAATAAAATGAAGAACGGTCCACCTATAACACTCATAACAACCGCCGCACTGACCTCATACGGGCGGCATATCGTTCTCCCTATAGTATCGGCAAGCAAAAATGTAAATGCTCCTGCGAACACCGAAAACGGTACAAGTTTTTTGTGGTCGCTGCCGACGAGTATTCTGCCTATATGTGGCACGATAAGTCCAAGAAAACTTATCGCCCCGACAACCGCTGTCGAGATGCTTGCAAGCATTACCGCTATAACTGAGATTATTATACGAGTGCGGTTTACATTTACACCAAGACTTCTCGCCGTTTTGTCCTCAAGTGCAAGCAGGTTGCATCTTCCTATAAACAGCACCGAGAGCACAAGTCCCACGACAACATACGGAAACAATGTCGCTGCATCGTCCCATGTTTTCTGGGTGATATTTCCCTCGACAATAGATGCCACACCTGTTCTGTCACCTCCTGACATGGAGTTTACGACACTTGACATTCCCGTGAAGAATGCTTCTACGGCAACACCCGTAAGTATAATACGCAACGGACTTAAACCGCCTTTCCACGAAAGAGCATAAACGATAACAAATGCCGCTATACCGCCAAAGCAGGCGGCAACGGGTGTAAAGAAATAAAGCGTCGGTGCAAATGCTGTTATACATACTGCCGCAAATCCTGCACCGCTTGATATACCTATAATCCCCGGATCAGCAAGCGGATTTTTAAGCACCGCCTGAAACAGTACACCCGAAACCGCTATTGCCGCCCCCGCAAGCATTGATATTATTATTCTCGGAAAACGAAGGTCATAGATAGTTGCTACATCAGGATTGTATTTTATAAAAAGACCGTCAAACAACTTTTTAAATGGAACCTTTAGACTTCCTATATTTACCGATATGAAAAATAATATTACAAGTAAAATGATAATCATAACAAATGATACGATTGTTCTTATACGCTTATTTCTCAGATTTTTATGGTCTTTTGAAAGTATGTCATTTTCTTTTAAATCCATTTTAACCCTCATTTCTCCATATATTTTTATGCTTAGTGTGCTATCTAATTAATGTCCTGCACACCAGTAGCGGGTGATGCTTATCTGCGTTCAAAGTACTGTTTTAATTCAGCAAGTGCCTCTTTGTACTTAAAGGTCGCACTCATTCCAAATTTATCGTACGAAAGGTCATAGACTCTGCCCTCTTTTACGGCATTAAAATGTTTCCATATATCGTTTTTCTTAAAGTCATCATTAAACATTTTTATAACCTGTTTTGGCATCGCATGAGCCGCACGGAGTATAATATCAGGTTCTTTCTTTTTCATATCCTCCGTGTTTACCGTAAGAAATTCCTGTTTTGTGTCACTGTAGACATTTTCACCGCCTGCAAGCTCTACAAGATTTCCCACATACGAATTTGGAGTTGCTATTATGTAACTTCCCGGAAGTCCCATAAGAATAAGAACTTTTGGATGACTTTTAGTCTTATTCTCACTTTTATATTTCTTATAAAAAGCCACAAACTCATTTATAAGGCTGTCAGCCTCTTTTTCCCTGTCAAAAATAATTCCCAATTCCTGTATTGAGCGGTACATTCCCTGCACGCTTTTCAGATTTAAAAATGCCCACTCCGTATCAATGGCTTCATATTTAGGTTTAAGGTCACTTTTCAATGATGACGGAGACAATATCCAGTCAGGCTGAACCGAAGATACGATTTCCATATCGGGGCTCATAGCCGTACCGATTTTTTTGACATTTTTATATCTTGACGGAATTGTCGAGACTGTTGACGAACAGACACCTGCAAGGTCAATATTAAGTTTGTCACAAATATCTGCCGTAGCAGGCGAAGTTGCGATTATGCGTGGATTTCTCCCAAGTTTCTTAACCTTTTCTTTCGCCGACTCAACTGCCGCTTTCTCAGACTTATCTGTAATCTTAAGCATTGAATTTATATCAATATCTGCTGATGAATTTTTGTCTGCAACGGTTTCTTTTGTAGATGCCTGCTCTTTGTCCGGATGCTGGTTTACACAACCGCCGAGCAGAAAAGAGATAGAAAAACCTAATATGACACCAAGTTTTAGCAATTTATTATGCCTGTTTGTGAAAAATCCATTTTTTATAAGTTTATTTTTCTTATACTTATTTGCGATAAACCCATTTTTTTTAACCTCATTCTTCTTCATCATCTTCCATCTCCTCTCCCCATCTTCGCCAGTTACGCCTGAAATAATAAACGACGCCTGCACCTGCCGCCATGAGAACAAGTCCCGATAATGTTATTGAAATCGTGAGCACTATCACCCATTTAGTCATTGTCATATTCTCTGACTTTCCGTTATTTCTGCCTGCGGTCTGTGTTCCATTTCCATCTGATGCCGTTTCCGACACTCCGTTGCCCTGTGAACCTGACGCATCAGAGCCGTTTTCTTTGCTCTCTGTTGAAAGGCTCAATCCCTGTGCATCAGAAAGTCCTGACTCCGAAAGTTCAGAGTTTACATCTGATGATGTATTACCGCTCAATGATGTATTGTCATTTTCTAAACCGGACGCATCCCCCGATAAATCACTATCAGAAGTTTTCGTGTTATCCGTCCTTGTATCTGACGATGCGTTTGCGTACACATGGGTAACAGCCATTCCCGATACATTTCCTGACTTGAAATTTTTAGCATATGCGTAAAATACAACATTTCTTCCCATTGGCCGGACATACATTGAAACCTTTACGATGCTGTTCTTATCAGAGAGAGAAATACAATAATCCGCCGTTTTTCCGTTACTGTCTGAGCCTTTTTTTGTCACTGTAGGACTGACCTGCTGCCATGATGCCGCCCCTCTTTTCTGCACATAAAACTTGTGGTCTGAGGTGTAATCCATAAGACCCACACGCATTGTGAGATAACACTGACCGTTATCCGTCTGCTCCAACATTCCCGAAGTCTTAAGAACACTCTCTACCATTCCCTGTCCTGTCGCATATGAACTCTCGCCGCCTACGTCCTCGACTTTGTTTGTAACCGGATGTCTGTAACAAGGCACTATATTACACGAATAAACTTTTCCGCTCACCACACTGCTCGATGTACCGCTTTTATTATCTGTTGCATCTGAACCTGCCACACTGTTTGACAAACTTCCGTCTGCCGTCAATGTATTTTTATCTGATACACTGTTTCCCGCCGAACTGCCGCCTTTTGATGTGTTTGTCTTTTTTGATGTGCCTGAATCTGCTGACGCTGTTGTCTTTTTTGATGACTTTTTACTCTTTGACGATTTGCTCACCGAAATGCTCTTTTTCCCTGCAACGATAGAATTAAGGTCAAGTTTAAGATA
>ERZ827452.3451-NODE-3451-length-10008-cov-6.987541_pt1 | contig 10008 bp, 9 predicted proteins | sample MGYA00519866_ERZ827452 | MGnify/ENA primary metagenome ERZ827452 (study PRJEB31778, sample SAMEA3449307) | human gut metagenome | biome: human gut; feature: human-associated habitat; material: faeces | place: United Kingdom | collected 2010/2012 ... | reverse complement strand
TAGAGCAATTAAGGGATGCTCAATAACTGTTAAGCAAAAAACGGCCCTCTGCCAAGGAAAAGGCAGAGGGCTGAGTTTTAATCTAAGGGTTTACATTCAGTTACAGTTTTTAGATAAATTTCGGGGTTTCCGTTCAAAACAAGGTCTGCATATCCAATCGGGTCATTGTAGATCAGATAATCCAGTTCTGACCGCTGATACATATTGTCGGCAACCTCGTTTTCCACCGCAATCGTATCAATGGCAATCTTGCTGCCATCAAAAAATTTCAATTCCACACAAGCGGTATCCATGTTAAACTCACAAGAAATCAATCTATCCATAAGAAACCTCCATTTTGCAGGATGTTAGATCATCCCAAAATATTTGAATGCTTCTCGGATCGCTTTCTCTTTTTCCGGTGGGCACTGTGGCTGTCTGGAATCCTCGGACTTCGGCAAATTGTAATTCTTGCCAACTTCAATCCCACATTTCCTCTTAATCTGTGAGATATAAAGATTGGATACCTTTAACCCGCTATGCTCCAGCACATAGTCTTTGATCTGGGTGTAGGTTGCCCCATCCTGAAATTCGGACATATCCATATCTTCCAAAGAGAACTCAACCCGAATCTTTTTCGAGTCGACCTCGCCCTTGGAAAGCAAGACAACCGTCTCCACATGGGCGCATCTGGGGAACAGATCGGCGGCGGTGGCGGATTGGAGGGCGTAGCCCCGTTCCTTCAGCAATGCCACGTCCCGGGCAAGGGTCGCCGGGTCGCAGGAGACATAGACAATCCGCCGGGGGGCCATCCGGGACAGAGCCTCGATGGTGTCGGCGTTCAGCCCCTTCCGGGGCGGGTCAACCACCGCCACGTCCGGGTGCACCCCCTGGGCTTCCAACGCCAGCGCCGCCTGGCCTGCGTCGCCGCAGAAGAATTCCGCGTTTTCGATGCCGTTGCGCCGGGCGTTGTCCTTGGCATCCTCCACCGCCTGGGGGATGACCTCCACGCCGATGACCTTCCCCGCCGCCCCGGCCATGGCCAGAGTAATGGTTCCCACCCCGCAGTACAGGTCGAGAACCGTGTCGGATTTCGTGATTCCGGCCTGAGAAATGGCAGTTTCGTAGAGCCGCTGAGCCTGGTCGTGGTTCACCTGGTAGAATGACCGGGGGGACAGCCGGAAGCGCAGGCCGCACAGGGTATCCTCAATATAGCCCGGGCCGAAAAGGGTCACGAATTTGTCCCCCAGGACAGCGTTGCCCTTTTTTGTGTTCACGCTGAGAACCAGCGTGGCAAAGCCGGGAATCTTTTTCAGCCGCTCCAGCAGTGCCTCCGCCCTGGGAAGCTTCTCCCCGTTGCACACCAGGCATACCAGAATCTGACCGCTGACCGCCCCCCGGCGGACGTAAATATGCCGCAGCAGGCCGGTATGGCTGGCCTCGTCGTAGACGGACACCCGATACTGGTTTACATAATCAATCACCGCATCCTTCACCGCGTCGGTTTCCGGAGGCAGAATCCGGCAGCTTTTGTTTTCCACCACCTGGTGGGTGCCGGAGCGGTAGAAGCCGGCGAAGGCTCTGCCCTTCTTCGCCGCCACGGGATACTGAGCCTTGTTCCGATAGCCCCGGCAGTCGGGGGCGGCCAGAATGGGCACTTGCGTCAAATTTTCCCCGGCCAGCCGGTTCAGGCAGGTCTTCACCCGCTCCGCTTTCAGCCGGGTCTCCTCTTCATAGTCCATGTGCCAGAAGTCACAGCCGCCGCACAGCTTGGCAACGGGACACTCCCGATTCACCCGGTGGGGGGATTTTTCCAGAATTTCCAGAATTTTTCCCGATGCCCAGGTTTTCCGGGGATACTCGATGCGCAGCCGCACCCGCTCCCCGGCGATGGCGTTGGGCAGGAACACGGCGCAGCCCTCCACATGGGCAATGCCCTGACCTTCGGCGGTATAGTCCGTGACCACCGCCTCATAAATTCCGTTCTTTTCCAGCATCAGAGTCTGGCCTCCATGTGAATGTTCCGCTGCTTCAGCCCCCGGCTTTCATAAAACTTCATGGCGCTGTCGTTGCCGCACCAGACGTTCAGGGTCAGGCTGTCGCAGCCGATTTTTCTGGCGTAATCCACGGCGAAATCGTAGAGCCTCGCTCCCACATGCTTGCCCCGGGCATTCTCGTCCACGCACAGGTCGTCGATATACAGGCTCTTCTGATCCATGAGCACCGGGTTGTCCTGGGTGATTTCCAGGATGCAGAAGCAGTAGCCCAGGAGCATTCCGTCCTCCACCGCGGCAAAAATCGGCCGGTTGGGGTCTTTCAGTATTTCCGTCAGCGCCTTCTCGTCGTATTTCCGGGCACCGGCACGGAACAGATCCGGGCGGATTTTGTGATGAACCTCCCCCACCTGCAAAAGCAGGTCGATCAGCCCCGGAATGTCCTCCGGCTTTGCCATCCGAATTTCCATGGTACGTCTCTCCTCTAGTAATGGTTAGGGTTAGTGTACCATAAATCCGCCGAAAGGTAAAGCAGGGCTTGAGAAAAACCCCAAACCCTGCTATGATAACCCTGCCCCCGGCGGATAATCTCCCGGTTCCCCTGAGAATCTTCGATAGAATCCGTAGGGGCCGATGCCCTCATCGGCCCGCCGGGAAAGGCCATCCATGGATGAAAACGGGTCGATGAGGGCATCGACCCCTACAAAATTTCATGCAACCCTACCACTAAAACAATCAAGGATGTGTTTTCATGGACTACACCAACTGCCGCCTGTGCCCCAGAGAATGCGGCGTAAACCGAGCCGCCGGCGAAACCGGCTTCTGCGGTTGCCCGGCTACCGCCCTGGTGGCCAAAACCATGCGCCACATGTGGGAAGAGCCGGTTCTGGCCGGCTCCGGGGGCAGCGGCGCCCTGTTCTTCGGCGGCTGCACCCTGGGCTGCAAATACTGCCAGAACGCCGCCATCAGCGGCGGCCCCGTGGGCACTCCCGTGGATTCCGCCGGACTGCACCAGATTTTCGAAGACCTGATCGCCCAGGGGGCGGAGAACATCGATCTCGTCACCCCCACCCACTTTCTTCCCACCATCCTGCCTGCCCTGGAGCCCAGGCTCCCGGTGCCGGTGGTGTGCAACTGTGGCGGCTACGAGCGGGTGGAAACGCTCCGGGAGCTGGAGGGGAAAATCGATATCTACCTGCCCGATTTCAAGTACGCGGACGGTGCTCTGGCCGCCGACCTTTCCAGTGCGCCGGACTATTTCCCCCGGGCTCAGGACGCCATCCGGGAAATGGTGCGACAGACCGGCGCACCTCAGTGGCAGGGGGACAAGCTCCTCCGGGGCACGGTAATCCGTCATCTGATTCTCCCCGGACATGTGGACAATTCCCTGCGGGTGCTGGACTGGATTGGGGAGACCTTCGCCCCCGGACAAGTGCTGGTCAGCCTTATGCGCCAGTATACCCCCATGGGGAACCTTCCCGCCCCCTTTGACCGCCGGGTGACGGAGGAGGAATACCAGGCGGTGCTCAGCTGGATGTACCTGAACGACCTGGAGGGCTTCACCCAGGAGGCAGAGTCGGCAGATAAGGGGTTCATTCCGGATTTTTGAGGGGATGCCTGCGCCGGAAGGGGAAAATGATTGCGATTTCAATCCACGCTCCCCGCGGGGGGAGCGACCACATCGGCATTGTGCTGATTGCAGCGCACACCGATTTCAATCCACGCTCCCCGGGGGGGGGAGCGACCGTTTTACATATTATCCAGTCCAAACATAAAAACAACAGGCATCCGATAGGGGTGTAAAATTTGGCAGCAGGGGGAAAGAATTCCTCCTGCTGCTTTCTGTATTGTTCCGATAATCTATAATATATCATTTCGAACGGTTGATATTGCTCCGCAAAAATGCTACAATTATTTATGATAATACTTTCAACGAGCATCCTGTGCGGCATAACCTGTCCGCTATGGAAAAGCTGTTTGGAAGGTATCTTGGTGTGGGCATTTGGCGATGCTGAGGGAATCAGCAGATGCGTTGTGATACTATTTCCTGATTAAAATCTTAATTTTAATCAGGAAGGCATCGCCTGAAGGCGCTGCCTGTTTTGTGATTTATAAGGAAAGAAATCACAAAACAAGTCTCATATGAACTCCATGCCCTTCAGGCAATTAAAATCTTTTTTAAAGATTTTAATTGGAGTTCAGTATGAATACGCAACAGCGGCAATTGCCCCTTTTATTGTTACAGGGAAAAGCGGTGCACCCGCCATGCGGAAGATATTACAGTTCCAGCCGAATGGAAAGACGCAAAAGCTTGGCTGAGGTTACACCAATTGGCCGAAGAACAGGAAAGAAATATAACGGGTTATACACCAATGGCATTCTGAAAAGAGAAACTATTTGACTTATAAATCAATATAAAAGGAAGAAAACAATGATAAAAATCTTATTTATCTGCCACGGCAATATCTGCCGCAGTCCCATGGGGCAGTACATTTTACAGGACATGGTCTGCCGGGCCGGCCGGGCGGCGGACTTTGAGATCGACTCCGCGGCGGTGAGCCGGGAGGAAATCGGAAACGGCCTGTATCCCCCTGCCCGGCGGGAGCTGGAGCGCCAGGGCGTCCCCTGGGGCGGCCACCGCTCCCGGCAGGTGACCATGGAGGACTACCGGCACTTCGACCGGATTTACTACATGGATCGCAGCAACGCCCGCTACCTGGAGCGGCTGCTTCCCCACGACCCGGAGAAAATCCGCCCGCTCCTTTCCCGAGATGTGGCCGACCCCTGGTACACCGGGGATTTTGAGACCACCTATCGGGATCTGGTGGAAGGCTGCAAGAAGATTTTGGAGGAATTTCCGTGAACTACGAAAAGCTGGAGGCGGCGCTTTCCGAGCTGCCCCTGTACATCTACGCCTGGGTAGAGCCGAAAAAGCTGGAATTTTCCGACCGGGTGCGCTGGATCTGTCAGCACGAATGCGCCATGTACGGCACCACCTGGGCTTGTCCGCCGGGGGTAGGTGCGGTGGAAGAATGCAAGGCAAAGTGCCTGGGCTACAACAAGTGCCTGCTGATTTCCACCATCACCGAGGTGGCGGATATCAGCGATTTGCAGGCAACCCTGGCTACCCGGGCAGACCACGAGGCTCTGACCGATCAGGTGGGGGACATTCTCCGTTCCCTGGGGGCGGAGCCCTACATTCTGTCCACCGAGGCCTGCGCCATCTGCAAGCGGTGCGCCTACCTGGACAACAAGCCCTGCCGTCACCCAGAGAAGATGCACCCCTGCGTGGAAAGCCAGGGCATCAACATCATTCCCACTCTGGAGGAAAACGGACTGGAATTCCAGTATGGCTCCAATGTGGTGACCTGGGTGTCGCTGTTGCTGTTTACCGACGGAAATTAAGAAAGGGGGAGCATTCCCGATGAAATATGGAAAGCGGATCATTGCCATCCTGTTGGCGGCGGTGCTGGCGATGGGCACACTGCCCCAGGCCACGCTGGCGGAGGAGCCAACGGAGACCACCGCCGTCTGCACCGAACCTGTGGAAACCACCCAAATTCCGGAAACCAGGGCAGAGACGGCGGCTCCGGAAACGACCGGGCCTGCCGAGGAATCCGTCCCGGAGACCAGGCCGGAGACCGCCCCGGCAGTCACGGAGGAATCGGTTCCCGAACCCACCGGGGAGACTATTGCTGAGACGACCGGGGAGACGGTTCCGGAGACCACCGCCGAGACGGAGCCGGAGGCGCTTCCTTACGGCCTGCCCGGTCTGCCGGAGGATTATGTCCTCAGCGAGGAAGCGCTGGCGGATAAGGCGGACATGATTTCCCATCAGGTGGCCCAGCAGACCGCTTCCCTGACGGAAGGGACGCAGTATGAGCCGGGCATCCTTCTGGTGTGGGCAGATACCGAGGAAACCGCCCAGGCCTATGCCCAGGCCTTTTCGGCGGAGCTGGTCGGCCGACAGGACGGCCTTGCCACGCTGAGGCTGAACGGCGTTTCTGTGGTGGAGGCTTTGACCGCCGCCCAGGAATCCGACCGGCTCCCCGCGGCCTATCCCAATCACATTGCCCTGCTGCCGCCTGACGAGGGGGAATGGGAAGAAAATCCCGGCCTTGCCCTGTTCTCCGACGACATTCCCCAGCCCCAGACCTGGCGGAGCTGGCTGGACAACACGGAAAATCCGGATCCCTATCTGACGGATCCCACCTCCTATCGCTATCAGTATATGCACGACACCGTGGACAGCTACGCCGCCTGGGGCGTCACCACCGGCAAGGGGGTGACGGTGGCGGTCATCGACACCGGCGTCAAGGCTAACCATGAGGATTTGCCCAATCTGAGAAGGGTAGAGGTTACCAATGGCAAGGAGCCCCTGGGCCTGGACGATGCCACGGGTCACGGCACTCATGTGGCGGGTATTATCGGCGCGGCCATGGGCAACGGCAAAGGCGGCGCGGGCATCGCCCCGGGGGCTGCGATTCTGAGTCTGCGGGTGGTGAATGCCGCGGGTTATATTTATGATTCCGCGCTCATTGCCGCCCTGCGGACGGCAGTGAAAAACGGCGCCCAGATTGTCAATATCAGCATCGGCGGCACGGCCTACAATGCGGTTTTCCAGAAGGTCATCAACGAAGCGGCGGAAGCCGGTGTTACCGTCGTGGCGGCTATGGGCAACGACGGCACCAACTGCCTGAACTACCCGGCAGGCTACGACAACGTCATCGGTGTGGTCTCCGTAGACCGCACCAACAATCGAGCCTCCGGCTCCAGCTACGGCACCTGGGGAGATGTGGCCGCTCCGGGGGCGGCGGTCTGGTCAACCACCTATCACGGAAGCTACGGCCCCAAAAGCGGAACCTCCATGGCTTCCCCGGTGGTGGCGGGGGTAGCCGCCCTGTACAAGAGTGTCCATCCCGATGCCACCCCCGCCCAGATCACCGCCCGGCTGAAGGCTACGGCCACCAGGGGCGGCAGCGACCTGGGAGCGGGCATCGTCAACGCCGCGGCGGCTCTGTCGGAAAAGCCCGGCATCCCGACGGCGGAAATCCGGAGTGGGGAGACCGGCGAAGTGCTGAGCCGGTCCGACGGCGGAACTCTGTCCGCTCCCTGGGACGGCCAGCTGTGCCTGACCGGAACCGGCCGGTTCCTTCTCTATACCCTGGACGGCAAAACCCCGGGGATTCGGGAAGGACAAATCGTCTGCGGCCAGCGGTACAGCGAACCCATTTCCCTGGCCGACTATGCCGGGCAGACGTTGACAGTAAAGGCCATGGCCGTCGGCGACGGGGGGCTGGCGGGCAGCGTCCTCACTTGCCGGATTCAGGTGAAGAAGGGGACGGAAATCGGAAGCGTTGCCGTTTCCGGCCCCAGGGAGCTGCTGGCAGGGAAGACCGGCGAATTCCAGGCAAACGTCACAGGCGTGAATCCGGAGGCTCCGGTGGAGCAGACCGTGACCTGGCGCATTTCCGACCGGTCGGACAACATGGCAAGAGCCGCCATCGGTGCTTCCACCGGCAAGCTCACCACCCCCAGGCTTTCCGCCGGGGACGAGGGCTGGGTGGAGGTGACGGCGGCGTCCAAAACCGGTCAGGTTTCCTCCGAACCCTTCCGGGTGACGGTGAAAGCCCTGAATCCGGTGGCGAAAATCAACCTTTCCGAGACGAAAGTCAGCTGCTATACCGGAAATACGGCGACTTTGACCGTGACTATGCTGGATTCCAAGGGGAATCCGGTTTCTCCGGAGGTGCTCTGGAGCAGCAGTAAGCCCCAGGTGGCCACCGTGGAGAACGGCGTGGTCACCGCCCTGGCCAAGGGAAGCACCACCATCACCTGCAAGGCTCTGGACGGCAGCGGAAAAACCGCCAAATGCACCGTCACCGTGGCTCAGGCGGTGGAGAGCCTGACCATTACCGGCCCGGCCTCTCTTGCGCCCGGTGCCAGTTTCACCTTCAAGGCTCAGGCGGCTCCCAAGGGAGCGGCGAACCGGTTCACCTGGTCGGTTCTTGCGGGGCCGGAGGGCACCCGAATCACAAACGGCAGGCTTTCTGTGCCGAAGGACGCTCAAACCGGGGACACCATCACCATTTCCGCCCAGCCTCCGGAGGGCGGCGGCGCGGGGGCGGAGTATACCCTGACCGTGGCCCCCAAATGCGCCAGCGTCCATATCTCGATTCCGTGGAATTCAGACAATCCTTATGCCCCCCTTTCCGAAAGCTATGACCGGGCGGGAAATCTTACCGGCCTGACCCTGTACAGCGTGCAGCCGGGGGAGTATTCCAAGCGGAAGGACTGTGTTCGCCTGGGTGCCGATCCGATGGACGCAAGGGGCAGGTATCTGGATAACGCCGGGTGTCTGCGGTGGAGCAGCAGCAATCCGAGCATTGTCTCCGTCACGGACAGTGGCTTTGTCCAGGCGCACAAGGCCGGTACGGCGAAAATCACCGTTTCCGCGCTGGACGGCTCCGGGAAAAAGCAGACCGTCACCGTGAAGGTGGAAAACCCGGTGTCCACCATTGCCCTTTTTAGCTCCGCACCCCAGGGAAGAATGCTGATTTCCGAGCCCCTGCTGGCGGCGGGAAAATCCGTCAGCCACAAGGTGACCTTTGCCGAAACCTATGGCAGACCCACCAATCAGAAGATTACCTGGAGCTGGACGCTCAAGGATTCCAACGGCTGGGATCGGACGGAGGATTTCGCCCGGTACATCGGCCTTACCTCCGGCGGCCGGCTGAGTATCCGCAGCAACGCGCAAAGCATCCTTTCGGACGATCGGGATGCAAATACCACCCTATATCTGACGGTGATCGCCCAATCCCAGGATCTCAGCGAGGCGCAGGACAGCATCACCTACCGGCTGGTGCCGCCCGCAACCAAGCTGTATGTGGCGGCGGATCGGAAAGCCGTTGGCATTGAGCCTGGCGGCATCCGGGAGATGGTTTTCTACAGCGATCAGTTTGCCCGGAGCATGGGGAGCTACAGTGTGAGCAACTTCGTCTATACCAGCAGCAACCCCAAGGTTGCCAGCGTTGTGGGCAGTGCCAGCGGTTCCAGTTCCGGCAAGGACGGCTGGTTTACGCTGAAGCTCAGCTCCACCCAGACCGGCACGGCGAGAATCACCATCCGAACCACCGACGGCACCAACCGCTCGTGCACCATTACCGTGCGCAGTATGCCGAAAAGGAGCAATCATGAATAAGCGAATTCCGATTTTTCTCAGCCTGACGGCTCTGCTTCTGTCCGGCTGCGCCGGGAGTCAAAAGCCTCAGCCCGCGGAGACGACCGTCGTCACCGCCCAGCCTCCGGTCTGCACCCAATCCCAGACCGAGGAAACCGCCGGGGCTGTGGAGCCTCAGCTCATGGCTCTGACGGACACGGAGAAAGCCGCCGAGGAAATCGCCGGGCAGTACGGCATCACCCTGGTTTCCTGGCAGGATGGCCTTGCCCTGTTTTTCACGGAGGAAGACCCGGAGGCCGTTGTTCGCCGGGGCGTGAAAAACGGCTGGCCGGAGCTGTCCGTCAATTATCAAAGGGAGCTGTTCTAGCCGCTGGATTAACCGAAAACCGATTCAGAACTTGTAGGGGCCGATGCCCTCATCGGCCCGGCAAAAATCCTGCCAGTGATGCAAAGCGGGTCGATGAGCTCAATCGACCCCTACGGATTCTTACGAAGATTTTCAAAATCTTAGCGCATTTTGCCCCCATCTGTCACGGCAAAGCCGTGACAGATGGGGGCAAAGGCTTCCCTTGGTCAGCAAGGGGAGCCTTTGGTGCTCCCCCTGGGGATTCCCTCCGGTCACAATCCGTTCTTCTCGTTCCCCCTTGGCTCCCACTCTGGGGGAGCTGGCGGCGAAGCCGACTGAGAGGGTAAAAATCGCCCTCTCCGCCTCCGGCACCTCTCCCATAGGGAGAGGCAAGTGGCCCTTATCCGTCACGGCTTTGCCGTGACAGATGGGGGCAAAGGCTCCCCTTGCTGACCAAGGGGAGCTGTCATGGCCGTCTCCCGCAAGGCCATGACTGAGGGGATCAGAAC
>ERZ827452.3448-NODE-3448-length-10017-cov-6.390685_pt1 | contig 10017 bp, 9 predicted proteins | sample MGYA00519866_ERZ827452 | MGnify/ENA primary metagenome ERZ827452 (study PRJEB31778, sample SAMEA3449307) | human gut metagenome | biome: human gut; feature: human-associated habitat; material: faeces | place: United Kingdom | collected 2010/2012 ... | reverse complement strand
AAAGCGCAGATCCTCCACGCAGTCCTTGTCGCGGCAGGAGTCGAAGATCTTATGGGTATGGATGCAGACGGCCTCACGCACGCTGCTCAGATCGCAGACCGGGCCGGGCATACCGTTTTCAGGCATAGAAAAACCTCCTATTTAAGTACTCAAGGGCATCGCCCTTTCAATCCAGTCTATGCGTCCGGCCCGGCGGGGTGCGGGAAATGCAGGCGAGGAGGGGAAAAACCTCTGTACAAATCGGAAATTTTTCATTATAATAGGGGTGTATAGAAAAGCCGAAAGGACGTGATCCAATGGGAGTCGGATTTATCCGTGACAAGCTGGAGATCAAGTTTCTCATTTTGTACATTGCCGCCCGTGTGTCGGAGCCGCTGCCGCTGGAGGGGATGCAGGAGTTGACCATGTGCGACGACGGCATTGACTATTTCGATTTTTCGGAGTGTCTGAACGATCTGGTGCAGACGGAGCATCTGCGCCTGACAGAGGACGGACGGTATCTCATCACGGAGAAGGGGAAGCGGAACAGCGCCATCTGCGAGAGCAGTCTGCCCTATTCCGTGCGGCTGCGGACGGACAGGAACATCGAGGAATACAACAAGGAACTGCTGCGGCAGGCGCAGGTGCAGGGGAAGGCCATCCCACGGGAAAACGGCACCTACACCGTGGAATTAAAGCTCAGCGACGATGTGGACAGCCTGATGCAGCTGGAGCTGATGGTGGCCACGGAGGAGATGGCCAAGGATCTGGCGGAGCGGTTTCGCAAGGACCCGGAGCATCTCTATGCCCGTGTGCTGGAGGCCCTGTACGAGGAGCAGAAGTGAAATGACGGAGGGCGGCGGGAGCCGTCCTCCGGTTTTTTGGGCTTTACAAAATAGAAAATATGTTCTATAATGAAAGGGAAACCAAAGAGGGAAGGAGGGAGCGCCATGCGAGCCAGACCGATCAGCTGCTGTTTTTCCGGCCATCGTCCCGGTAAGCTGCCGTGGGGCGACGATGAGGGAGATCGCCGGTGTCTTGCGCTGAAGGAGCGGCTGTGGAACGAGATGGAGGCGGCCTATGAGCGGGGCTATCGCCACTTCATCTGCGGCATGGCCCGGGGGGCCGATTTCTACTTTGCTGAGGCGGTGCTGGCCCTGCGGGAGCCGTCCCTGGGGCCGGTGTTCGGCGTCAAGGGCGGCGCCGCCGGCGGCGGCTATGCCCAGGTGATCCCCATGGAGGACATCAACCTCCACTTCACCGGCGATTTCCACGCCATCGGCGCGGCCAACAACCTGCTGGCCGCCATGCTGGATAACCACATTCAGCAGGGCAACGCTCTGGGCATTGACGTAAAGCAGATCACCTGGAAGCGCTGCGTGGATATGAATGACCGCCAGCTCCGCCACATCATTGACGGCATCGGCGGCAAAATGCAGGGCGTTCCCCGGGAGGACGGCTTTGACATCACCGTGGCCAGCGAGGTCATGGCGGTACTGTGTCTCTCCAGCGGCATCACCGATCTGAAAGAACGGCTGGGCCGGATGATCGTGGCCTACACCTATGACGGCAAGCCTGTCACCGCCCACGATTTGAAGGCCGAGGGCGCTATGACCGCCCTGCTGAAGGACGCTCTGAAGCCCAATCTGGTGCAGACACTGGAGGGTACGCCCACGCTGATCCACGGCGGTCCCTTCGCCAACATCGCCCACGGCTGCAACTCCGTCACCGCCACCCGCATGGCCCTGAAGCTGGGCGATTACGCTGTGACTGAGGCCGGCTTCGGCGCGGATCTGGGCGCGGAAAAGTTCCTGGACATCAAGTGCCGTCTGGCGGGCCTGCGGCCCAGTGCCGTGGTGGTGGTAGCCACTGTCCGGGCACTGAAAAGCCACGGCGGCGTGCCCAAGGCCGAGCTGAACCACGAGAATCTGGACGCGCTGGAAAAGGGCCTGCCCAATCTGCTCCATCACGTAGACACCATCCGCAACACCTTCCACCTGCCCTGCGTGGTGGCGGTCAACGCCTTCCCCACCGACACGGAAGCCGAGCTGCGGCTGGTGGAGGACAAGTGCCGGGAGCTGGGTGTCCGCGCTGTGCTGTCCGAGGTCTGGGCCAAGGGCGGCGAGGGCGGCAAGGCTCTGGCTGCCGAGGTGGTACGCCTGTGCGAGGAGCCCTGCCCGGAGCAGCCGAGCCCGGAGGAGTTCACCTTCGCCTATCCCGACAACACCTCTCTCATCTATAAGCTCAACGCCATTGTAAACCGGGTCTACGGCGGCGCGCAGGCCGTCCTGACCCCCGCCGCCCAGAAGCAGGCCCAGCAGCTCTTTGATCTGGGCTTTGGTGATCTGCCGGTGTGCATGGCAAAGACCCAGTATTCCCTGTCCGACGATCCCACTCTGCTGGGTGCGCCCGAGGGCTTCACCGTCACCGTGCGGAACCTGAAGGTCAGCGCTGGCGCCGGGTTCATCGTGGCCCTCACGGGTGACATCATGACCATGCCGGGTCTTCCCAAGGTCCCCGCTGCCGAAAAGATCGACGTGGACGAGGATGGAAAAATCACCGGATTGTTCTGAGGCATGGTCATGCCGCCGCAAATGCGGCGCACAAGCGTTTCGCAAAGTGACACCTTGAAATTGCCCAGATTCATTTCGGCAATTTGAGTGAAATCGAGGGGCCCCGTGGGACCTGCCCCATGGGGAAACATCCAAAGCAAAGCATCACGCAAGCGTTGCAAAGCAGCGGGCCAAGCAGCAAGAATAAATGCAGAAAAGGCGGGCGCATCTGAACCGATGCGCTCGCCTTTGTCCGCTTTTATATGCAAAAGGCGCAGCCTATTCAGGCTGCGCCAAGGGTTCTTCGTATGCTATATCTGCTCTCTGTCTGCTTTTACCGGAATCGGATATTTCATTCAAATCAGGTAATTCGCCTTCCGCTGCCTGTACTCCGGGACCATTCCCCGATTGCGGGACATCCGTTTCCGGTTTGGGTTCAGGGGGCCGGAAGGTGCCGTCCAGCTTCTGAAAACAGCGGCGGTAACCGAGGAGCTTCTTTACGACAATGCCTTTACTCTATGGACCGGATTGCAAAAGGTCTGGAAGCAGACGGCATCCTCACCGGCGCTGGCAAAACAAAATGGTGGACCAGCACCATCAACAAGATCCTGCACAATGAGAAATATATCGGCGATGCGCTTCTACAGAAAACCTACACCATAGACTTCCTGAATAAAACCAGAGTGAAGAACAATGACATTGTTCCGCAATACTATGTGGAGGGCAACCACGAAGCAATCATTCCAAAGGACATCTTCTTGCGGGTACAGGAAGAGCTGGTACGCAGGCGAGTGGTCAAAACCAGTGCCAATGGCAAAAAGCGCTCCTACAGCTGCAACCACTGCTTTGCACAGATTGTCATTTGCGGCGAATGCGGTGAAATGTTCCGCAGAATTCACTGGAACAATCGCGGCTGCAAATCCATCGTCTGGCGCTGCATCAGTAGACTGGAGCCAACCGGACAGGAATGCCACGCAAGAATCGTCAATGAGATGGTATTGGAAAATGTGGCAGTTCAGGCAATCAACACGCTCCTTGGCGATAAGTCAACCTACCAGGCACAGCTCCAGCAGAACATCGCAAAGGTGATCCGAAGCGCTCAGCAAAATACCGCTGATGGTATCAATGAAAGACTGCAGAGACTCCAAAAAGAGCTTCTCAAAAAAGCCAATAGCAAAGAAGCCTACGACGAAATTGCCGACGAGATCTTCAAGCTCCGGGAACAGCACGAAAAGTGCACGGTGGCTTTCGTTTTGTGGACATAGTCCGCGTAATACTTATTGAACTGGGTGGATTTGTAGGGCAGTTCGCCGTTCTGATGGCACTGGTCGCAGTATTCCAGCCACAGCAGGTTCAGAGTAACACCGCTGCGCTGGAGTTCCTTGTGGACAGAGGCGTAGTCCGGCATCTTGTAGACGGGCTTTGAGGTGCTGGACGGAAACAGACGCTCTGAGAGCTGCTTACAAAATCGTTTCGGTCCCGGTTTCAGGGAGCAAGTAGGAATGATTTCCCCAAGCCTGCAACAGTAAAATAGCAAAAGCCCGCGGCGATTTGCCGCGGGCTTTCTTATTTTCAGTTCACTGCTTCTCTTCCTCTGCGATCGCTTCCACCGCAATATGCAGCGCTTTGACCATCATTTCCAAACCCATGCTCGGCGCGTTGCCGTCCTTGGTCTGCTCGGGCAGGTAAGGGACGTGGACAAAGCCGCAGCGCGTGGCTGGATTGCTCCGCTCGCTCTCGTGCAGGGCGCAGTAAAGGAGATTGTTGCACACGAACGTGCCCGCGGAGTACGAGAGCTGAGCGGGGATCCCCTGCTCACGCAGGGCGTCGACGATCTCTCGCGTCGGGATCGTCGCAAAATAGGCGTCCGGACCTCCGGCCACGACCGGCTCGTCCGTCGGCTGCTTACCCGCGTTGTCGGCGATACGCGCGTCGCGCAGGTTGATGGCCACGCGCTCGACGCGTATGCAATTTGCGCCGCCGTACTGGCCGACGCAGAGCACCGCGTCGGGATGCAGCTCCGTCAAAAGTTTGTGCAGCGCAGTACCGGAGGCATCAAACTCCGTCGGAATTTCATGCTTGATGAGTTCTGCTCCCCCGATGCGGTTGGGAAGCCGGCGTGCCGCCTCCCACGAGGGGTTGATCTGCTCCCCGCCGAACGGCGTGAAGCCTGTGACAAGCATCTTCATTTGACAGTTTCCTCCCCGATCATCAGGCGGATGATCTCGTTGTCGGTCTCGCGCATGCCGTCGCGCGCGATGCTGCTGACGGCGCGGATGGTGTTCTCCACGCCCTTGACGACGATGCCGTCGCCGCCGTAGAACTGGCTGTCGTGCCGGTACATCTGCATGCCGAGCAGCCCCGCCTCGACCGCCGAGGCGATCTTCGCCGCGCAGCTCGCCTTCGCCCCGTCGCAGAGCATACCGGAGTTGATGGCGAGCGCGTTGACGACCGTGTGGGCGATCTCATCGTAGCGCCCACCGTAAAGGTAGCACACACCCGCCCCGGCCCCTGCGCCCGCGCTGGTCGCACCGCAGTAGGCGGAAAGGCTGCCGATGCCCGTTTTCAGATGGATGGTGACAAGATTCGACACGACGAGCGCGCGGTAGAGCTGCTCCTCGCTCGCTTTCAGCTCGCGCGCGTAGACAATGACGGGCAGCGAAGCCGTCATGCCCTGATTGCCGCTGCCAGAGTTGATGACGACAGGCTTTTCGCAGCCGTTCATGCGCGCGTCCGAGCCCGCGGCAGCCCAGGCCTTGGCGCGGTTCTGCACGCTGTCGCCATAGGAATCGAGCAAGATTTTTCCGATGGCCGCGCCGTACTGCCCTCTCAATCCTGCCTCAGCGATGGCCGTGTTATATTCGATCTGGCGCGCGATGGGCGCGCGGACGTCGTCTAAATCGACCTTGTCGGCAAAGGCGATAATGTCCTCGACCGTCAGGCTCCTGCGGCTCTCGGGCGGCTGGGCCGCCTCCTCGGAAAAGGGCTTGTTGAGCAGCACTTCGCCGTTTTTCTCGATGCGCACGACGTTTGTGTGGCTGCCGACGATCTGGACGAAGGCCGTGTCCCCGCCTGCGAAAACACGCACCTGAATGTCGAATGGGCAGCGCAGCGGCGATTTGCTCACCGTGATCTCCGCCGCGGAAAGGTACTCGTCCAGCAGCGGCAGCTGGTCCTCCGTCACATTCGCCAGCACCTCTAACTGCGCGTCGGCGTCGCCGACGCGTACGCCCGCCGCGACCGCAACGGGAAGGCCCTTGCGTCCGCCGGTGTGCGGCACGATGACGCTCTTCACGTTTTTAATAATGTTGCCGCTCACGGTCAGCTCGATGCGCTCGGGAAGTGTCCCGAGCGTTTGGCGCGCAAGCGCACCCGCGTAGGCGACGGCGATGGGCTCAGTGCAGCCCATCGCGGGTACAAGCTCCTCATGCAAAATCTGAACATAGGTCTCATACAGCGCAGTATTCATTTTTGCTCTCCCATCTCTCATTGCGGGCGTGCGGTCTCTCCTCCGCTCGTTACCCGCTTCTCTCTCCGCCCATTGTATCGGAAATGCGGTTACAATGCAATGGACTTTCCACGTTTCACGCACAAAAAGGCGATATCCGGTCGGATACCGCCTTTTTGATGCTATTCCGCTCTTACAAACCGTAAATTTCGCCGTACTTTTCCTCAAGGTACTGCGTGTAGACCGTCGGGTCGAACTTTTCGCCAAGCGCCTGCTCCAAGAGCGCGTCGGGCTTTTTGAGGCAGCCGTACTGCCAGATGTGCTCGCGGTTCCACGCATTGATGGGCGCAAAATTGCCGGTCTTGAGGCACTCGTCCACATCGACCGTCTCTTTCATCTTGCGAAGCAGCTGTGCGCCGTAGGCGCTGCCGAGCGCGTAGGACGGGAAGTAGCCGATGCTGCCGCCCGACCAATGGCTGTCCTGTAGCACGCCGTGTTTGTCGTCCGGCACGTCGACGCCGAGGTATTCCTTGTAAAGGCGGTTCCACTCGCCCGGCAGGTCGTGCACCTTGAGCTCGCCATGCATCACGCGCTTTTCGAGCTCGTAGCGCACCATGACGTGCAGGCTGTAGGTGACCTCGTCGGCCTCGGTGCGGATGAGGGACGGCTCCGCCTTATTGATGGCGCGGTAGAATTCCTCCGCCGTGTGGCCGCTCAGCTCGGGGAACAACTCGCAGAGCTTCGGGAACACGAAGCCCGTGAAGGCGCGCGAGCGGCCGAGCAGATTTTCATAGAAGCGGCTCTGGCTCTCGTGGACGCCCATGGAGACACCGCCGTCGAGCACCGTATAGGCGAGATCATCCGCGCTGCCGGTGTCATAGAGCGCGTGGCCGCCCTCGTGGATAACGGAGAACATCGAGGAGGCAAAATTCTCCTCCAAATAGTGCGTCGTGATGCGCTCGTCAAAGTGCGAACCGAGCGACGTCGTAAACGGATGCTCGGTCGTGGACAGGCCGACATGGTCCAAATCGAGGCCCATCGTGCGCATCAGGTAGTCGGAAAGCTGCGCCTGCTTCTCCTCGGAAAAATGGCCGTGCAGCATCGCATCGTCGACCTGCGGCTTTTCTTTGATTTTTTTCAGGAGCGGCACGATGTGCTCGCGCAGCGTCGCAAAGAATTCGTCGCACTGCGCCATCGTCAGCCCATCCTCATACTCGCTGAGCCAGTAGTCGTAGGGGTCCTTTTCCGGTGCGCAGTAGTGTGCGAAGCGGATGTTGGTCTCGAAAATTTTCTCAAGCACCGGCTCGAAGAGGGCGAAGTCGCTCGTCTCCTTCGCGCGGTGCCAGACGTCGTCGGCCTCGACAAGCAGCTGCTGGTAGGCGACGTACTCGTCCATCGGGATCTTCTGCATATTGCGGATGTCCTTGATGAGCAAAAACACCATGCGCTGCTGCTTTTCGTTGAGCTCAGACTTGTGCGCGTCGAGGAATTCGAGCAGCGCGACGGTCTCCCCGCCAGTCGTAAGCTTGTAGTGCTCCTCGCTCAAAATACTCATGGTCTGGCCGCGGTTCGCCGCCGTGCCCTTGGGCGCGGTGGTCGCGCCGTCGTAAAAGAGCAGGCCCATCGCGTGGCCGTAGGCCGCGAGCTTGGCCTGCAAAGCCATCAGGGACTTGATCGCTTCATCGAGAGTCATGATGATCTCCTCACTTTCTCTTTTTCTGTGAAAATATCATAGCATGAAAGGGGCTTGCTGCGCAAGGGGGACGCTGAGGTTCTCCCCCTGTGGCCGCGCAGAAGAGGGGGGCATTCTCTCGCGTGAGAGAATGCCCCCTTGTACCCCCCAAGCGAACGCGAGGGGAGTTCCCCTCGACCCCCGACATTGGCAGTTTGCAGTTTGAAGATCTGTGCAGCCTGCGGCATCCACAACTCCGGCTGCAACGAGAGCCGCCACGACGGCATCCACACGTTCTATGTCTCCAAAAACTCCCACGTGCGTTACGTAGAAAAGCACTATGGCGAGGGCGACGGCAGCGGCACACGCGTGATGAACCCCACCACCATCGTCTACCTTGACGAAGGCGCGAGCATCCAGATGGAAACCGTACAGATCCGCGGCATCGACTCCACCGTGCGCAAGACGAAGATCGTCTGCGGCAAGGACGCCGAGGCTGTCGTCACGGAGCGCCTGCTCACCCACGGCAAGCAGCACGCCGAGAGCGACATGGAGATCGAACTCAACGGTGAAGATGCGCGCGGCCGCATCATTTCCCGCTCCGTCGCGCAGGATGAATCGCAGCAGGTCTTCCACCCCGTGGTCGTCGGCAACAGCAGGTGCTTCGGCCATGTGCAGTGCGACTCGATCATCATGGGCAAGGCCAAGATCGAATCCATTCCCGCCATCACGGCGAATTCGACCGACGCACAGCTCATCCACGAGGCCGCCATCGGCAAGATCGCGGGCGACCAGCTCTTAAAGCTCCAGACGCTGGGGCTGACCGAGGAAGAGGCCGAGGACACGATCCTAAAGGGCTTTTTGGCGTAACATTTTATTGCATGAAAAAGGGAGGGGCCGCGCCCCTCCCTTTTCTATGATCGCGGGCATTAGAACCAGCCTTTTTCCATAGTAGCCCCCGCAAGCAGGAATATGATGCCGAACGGAAGAAAAATTGCTGCAAGAATGGGACTCGACGGAATGGCGGGCAGAAGCTTTTCCGCTTCGAGACACAGAAGGCCAATACCGCTGGAAATCGCGCCAATAATGAGCGTCGGCTTTGTCAGTCCGTATTTCTGAAATATGCCATACCACGGCGCTGTAATGTCAAACTTCTCAAAGGGCGCTGCACCGGTGCGGAGCATTTCTCTCTCATAAACGGTCCGCATGAATTGTCCGTCCCGCAGAACGCGGAAGAAAAGCGCAAGAGGCCCGATGCATGCGCTGACCGCAGCCTTAACTATGAAGTAAAATATCCATCCGATAACAGGAAGAATCAGAAACACCCGTGGGGTAAACTCGGTCAGCTTATACCAGCCAAAAGGCATACAGGCAAGAAACAGCGCGGACATCAGTACGCGGGCCGGCGGAATCTCAGGCGCATAAGCAGCGGCAATGACGACCAGAGACAGGAGCGCCAATACCGCAAAGAGCAGGCACGCTTTTTCGAGATTTCCTTTGATATGGAGCGCTTTTGAGACTGCGCATTCGGAACAGAGCGGCTTTGTATAGTACGACGCGCATTCCTTACAAAGTCCTCTGCCGCATTCCATGCAGGCAGCGACCGCATCGCGGTCAGGGTGATGGTAGCATTTCATGATTTGCTTCTCCTTCTATTTATTTTTCACCCAATTCCCCTCCGGAGAGAATTCCCCTCCGGAGGGTGGGCGAAAAACAAAAACGCCGTGCAGGACATAAGCCTACACAGCGTAAGAAGGTTCAACTTCCTGATGCATCACAAGCACTCGGGCAAAATACGAAAACTCCCCTTTACAAGAAAGGCCGGAATGTCGTATAATAACCCTTGCGGTGCGACCGTAAGGTCATTGTGTAGGTGGTAGTGACACCTGCGCAGGCATATGGGTGTTGGCGCACCCATATGCCGCCGCATTTTTGTTTTTCAATTGAATTATAGCAATATTCTCCATCGCTTTCAAGTCATTTTGCAAAAAAAGTGCAAAAGAAGCCCGACGCGTTTTGCGCAGCAAAACCTTGGCGGAGGGCGAATTCACTTCGCCCGAGCATTTTAATTTCCTGCCGGAATCCAAAAAAGAGGTCACAACTTACGTTGTGACCTCTTTTTTGGAGCGGGCGACGAGGCTCGCTCGCAGCACTGCCGTGCCGCGACACGCACAGCGGGCACCAAACGCCCCACTGGGGCGTTTTCTCGCTTCGCTCATGCCCTGTTCGCCCCTCTGCCCGCTGGAGCCAAAAAATCGGCGCTTTTGCGCCGTACAAGCGTTTTGCGCAGCAAAACCTTGGCGGAGGGCGGATTCACTTCGCCCGAGCATTTTAATTTCCTGCCGGAATCCAAAAAAGAGGTCACA
>ERZ827452.3446-NODE-3446-length-10018-cov-3.097059_pt1 | contig 10018 bp, 9 predicted proteins | sample MGYA00519866_ERZ827452 | MGnify/ENA primary metagenome ERZ827452 (study PRJEB31778, sample SAMEA3449307) | human gut metagenome | biome: human gut; feature: human-associated habitat; material: faeces | place: United Kingdom | collected 2010/2012 ... | reverse complement strand
GCCAAAGGTCCGTTGGTTCCCAGCTCTTCCAACAGCTCGGGAATATTTTTGTAGTGACCGCCGCCAAAGGCATCCAGATAATGCTGCGCCGGAGAATCGTTGCCCTTATCCGCAGCCTGAATACCGCCCTCGGCCATCATCGTGTTGGCATCGCCCATACGCAGCTTCGTTACTACGAGGACGTTAGCACCGCCGTTATGTGCTTCCAACGCAGCGGAAGCACCGGCACCGCCGCCACCGATAACCAGCACATCAACGTCATAGTCCACTTTTTCCAAATCAAGCTCTACATCCTGCAGGCGGCTTTTGCCCTCCAACAGCTGTGCCAATTCTACCGGCACCTTCTGGCCCTTGTTAGGACCAACCTCCAGCACCTTGAAGCCCTTGGAGCTGTAGTCCGGATGGAACTCCTTCAGCAGCTCGTCCTTCTCCTCTGCCGTAAAGCGTTCGATAGAAGCGTGCAGACGTTGGGCACGGGTAGCTTCAACCTTAGCCATAGATTTTAACATATCTTCAGTAAATGCACTCACCTTGCCGCACCTCCTTATTTTTCAATCTCACGCTTGTTATACAGGTCTTTGATTTCGTCCAAAGGCATATTTTTGAGCTTTTCCAACAGCGTTACATAATCGCCGTTTTCAATTTCGGCAACACGTTTAGCCAGATGCTCGCACTTCGGTGCAATATATTTGCCCGTCAGGCGACGGCACAGCAGGCCGACAGCGCTGTGGCTGATTTGCGCCGGGCAACGGGATGCACATATATTGCAGCCAACGCAGTCAAAGGAAGCATGTGCTGCCTTCTCATATTCGCCGCGCTGAGCGTAAGCAATATACTGCATAACATTCAGGCCCTGCGGACAGCCCTTCGTGCAGGCATTGCAGCCAATGCAGCTGAAGATTTCCGGATACAGCTGACCGACAATATTATCGCTTGCCTTAATCTCTTCGATATTAAAGGTGCGCTTGTTAATCGGGAAGGAATCAATCTTGCCAACGCACATGCCTTCCTCAACCTTCGTCTGGCAGGAAAGCACAACCTTCAGCTCCGTGCTGCCCTTCAGGCGATAAATTACTGCACAGGCTCCGCAAAAGCCGCTGCGGCAGCCGCAGCCGCGCACCAGCTTAAAGCCTGCATATTCCATGGCATCCATAATGGTCAGGGTTGCCGGGACACTGTACTTTTTGCCCAGCAGGTAAACAGTTACCATTTCTTCCATATTTTTGCTCCTTATATTTTCTTCTCCAAAACGTATTTCAGAATCTCAAAGCTAAAATCCGCTATAAACGAAACAGCTTCATTACGAGCCATCAATATATCGTGTAAGGAATAGCAATTTTAGCAAATGAGTGCTTGGAAGCACAGGAACAAGGGTACGTAACTTACTGTTACTATATGACAAATTTTACCGAAGTTCCGTCTTGCTTCCGCACGAAATTTGCGTTATGCCCTAAGGCATAGGAAAATTGCTCCTGACTGGAACGATATATTTATGGCGACGCAAAATATAATCAATATTCGTCCGGTATCTCGTCCAGCTCATCGCAGGTAAACACCGGCCCATCCTTGCACACGTACTTCTTGCCGATATTACAGCGACCGCACTTACCAACGCCGCACTTCATGCGTAGCTCCAGCGTCGTATAAACCTGCTTCTTCTCAAAGCCCATCTCAATCAACGCCGCCAGGCACAGCTTAATCATAATCGGCGGACCGCACAGCAGCACCGTCTTATCCGGCGTAAACTTCAGGTCCTTCAGGAAATTAGGCACAAAGCCGACATTGCCCGTCCAGCCCTCCTGCGCACGGTCAATCGTCAGATGCACACGCGTATCCTTTTGCACCGGCCACACATTCGTCAGCTCGTCATAACGCACAAAATCTTCCTTGCTGCGTGCGCCGTAAACAACATCAATGCTGCCGTAATCGTCACGCTTATCCAGCATATAATTGATTACACTGCGCAGCGGCGCCAAACCGATACCACCGGCAATAAACAGTAAATCCTTGCCCTTCAATTTATCCTCAACAGGGAAATGATTGCCGTAAGGTCCGCGCACTGCTATCTGCTGGCCCGGTTCAATATCAAAATGCAAAAAGTTCGTAATCGAGCCGCAGCGTTTAATGCTGAACTCCATATATTTTTCGTTCGTCGGAGAGGAGGTAATGGAAAAAATCGCCTCACCCTTACCGGGAACGGAAAGAATAGCGCATTGTCCCGGCAGATGCTCAAACAGCTTACCGCCGCCGATTTTCTCCACGCGGAAGGTTTTTACATCAGCTGTTTCCGTGCAGATATCCGTCACCACGCCAATCTGCGGAATCAAGGTATCCTGACAATTACACATCCTGCTTCACCTCCGCTTTTTCCAAGGCCTTGGCTACCTTGACGATATTCAGCTGCACCGGACACTTTTGCAGGCAGCGTCCACAGCCGACGCAAGCATATTCACCGTCATTGTTCTCCGGGAAATATACCAGCTTATGCATATAACGCTGACGGAAGCGCTCCACCTTCGTCTTACGCGGACTGCCATGCGCCATCAGCGTAAAATCCTTCGCCATGCAGCTGTCCCAGCAGCGATAGCGTTGCGTGCGCTCCTCAGTCTCCTGATAATCACGGATATCGTAGCAATGACAGGTAGGGCACACATAGGTACAAGTACAGCAGGACAGGCAGCCTGCAGCCATCTGCTCCCAGATTTTGCTGTTGAATACCTTCAGCTCATCCTTAGTCAGCTCGTCATTTACCTTGAAATCATGCAAAGGCAATACGCTCAAAATTTTCTGCGTCTGCTCCTGCTGCTCGCTGACCGCTGCCGCAGCATCTGCAGTTGCCTCCGCCAGCACACCGCCATCGACAAGCTTCGCTGTCAGCTCCTCGCCCTTGGCAGTCACAGCCTGCCAGCAAAGCTCCTCGCCTGCCAGCCAGGTCTGCACATCCGTCTCCGGAGCACCTGCGTCAATGCCAAAGGCATGGCAGAAGCAGGTTTCTTCGGGAGCACTGCAGCCTAAACCGATGAGCACGCATTGCTCGCGTCTTGTTTTGTAATATGTATCAACAGGTGCTTTTAAAAACACCTTATCTAAAATCTTAAAGCTGCGCGCATCGCAGGCACGCACGCCCATGACAATCGTCATGCCGGCAGGCGGAACATTCTGCTCCAGCGCCAGCTCCTTGCCGCTCGTCTTAAAGGTCAGCAGATTTTCTACCTGCGGGAAGAAAACATCCTTCGCGCTGCGGTTCGTCAGCGGCGCATCCAATGCAACCTCCACATCCTCGCGATACGGTGCGAAGTCCGCATGACCGCTCTTGTTCTTGCAGGGCAGCAGCAGCGTACCGATATTTTGCAGGGCTGCATATAACTTTGGCAGCTTATCCTTTGTTATCTTATACATGCTGCTCCCTCCCTTCTACCGCACTGTTGGCCTCGGGATCATTCTGCTTATAGCTTACCTGAGGTGCAGGCGTTTCGCTATCCGCACCGGCCTGATACTGGCCGAAGAAGCTGTTGATATCCTTCATAAACTTCATATTCAGCAGCTCCAGATGAATTCCCTGCGGGCAAACACGCGCACATTCGCCGCAGCCGGTGCAGCGCCCGGCAACGTGGAAGGCACGGATGATATGATACATCTGCTCCTCAACCTCGTCGGCATAAGCCTTGCCTGCTACCGGAGTATCAGGCTTATCAAAAATGCATTGCTCGCAGCTGCACGCCGGGCAAATATCGCGGCAGGCATTGCAACGGATACACTTGGAAAGCTCACTTTGCCAGAAGGCAAAACGCTCCTCGGCGCTCATCGCTTCAATCTCCTTGACCTTGGCGAATTTATCACCGGTAAACTGCGGTACAGTCAACGGCTCAGCCAACTCCTCATCCGCAATTTTATAAGCAGCGCCCTTGCACATCAGGCATTTGTTCAGCAGCACGTCAGCCTTCGCCAGACGCTTTTCACCATAAGCGGTGTTGACAACAACCTCATCACCGTCTACGCTCACGCTGATGATACCCTTAGCACCGGCAGCCTTAATCTTGTTGATATCCAGCATACCGCTGCAGGGTGTGCCGATGGCGTAGACAAGCTCACGCTTAATGCGGTTATCCTTCAGCAGCTGGTTCACTCCGTATGTATCGCAAGGCTTTAAGAAAACAGCCGTCTTCTTGCCTGCATGGCTTGTTTCGATTAAATATTTGCAGAGATTGGCAGGGCAGAACTCATTATAAACGAGCTTGTCGCATTCGTCTGCGCTGCCAACAGCAGCAGGTGCGTTATCGTAAAAGAATTCGCCTGCCTGCCATGCTAGCACACGCTCTACTGTGCCCTCTGCCAACAGCTCAGCTGCACGCTTCTGCAGCAGCTTTTCTATTTTTTGCATCGCAAATCCCTCAACTTTACATTCTCACCCAATGCCGCAATATGCTCGGCAAAATCGTTCATCACCTGTGCAAAACGTGCGCCCTCGGCCGCACTAACCCATTCCACACGGAAGCGCTCACCGGCCACGCCCAGATAATCAAGCATACTGAGCAGCAGTGTCATACGACGGCGTGCATAATAGTTGCCTGTCGAATAATGGCAGTCGCCGGGGTGACAGCCGCACATGATGACACCGTCCGCGCCACGCTGAAACGCGCGCAAGATAAAGAGCGGATTCACTCTGCAGGAGCAGGGAACCTTGATGATTTTGATATTAGCAGGATAATGCTTGCGGGCCGTTCCGGCACCGTCAGCACCGGCATAGCTGCACCAGTTACAGCAGAAGGCCACGATTTTCGGTTCAAAATTTTTCTTCTCTAGCATAATGCATCCACCTCTGCCAGAATTTGTTGATTAGTAAAGCCCTGCAAATCCATAGCACCACAGGGGCAGGCTACCGTGCAGGCACCGCAGCCCTGGCACAGCGCATTGTTTACCACAGCAACGGTACGTGTTTCGCGCACGCCCAGCTTAGTAATAACCTGCTTGCTCTCGCCGGTAATCGCACCATAGGAGCAGACATGCGTGCAAGCCAGGCAGCCGCTGCAAATGCTTGTATCGCACTGCGCAGTGCAGGGGTTCGTCAGCAGCTTATCCTTCGCCAGCAGGCCGACAACCTTAACGGCCGCCGCACCGGCCTGCGAAACAGTTTCCGGAATATCCTTAGGTCCCTGGCACATGCCGCTGAGGAAAATGCCTGCCGTCGGACTTTCAACCGGACGCAGCTTCGGATGCGCCTCTACGTAAAAGTCATCGTTATCAATGCTGGCAGTCAGCATCGTTGCCAGCTTGCGTGCATCGGGAGAAGGCTGCACAGCCGTCGCCAGTACTACTAAATCAGGATTCAGCATCAGTTTGCGACCGCTGTTCAAATCACTGGCAAAAACCGTCAGCTTGCCATCGCCATCAACAACAACCTTGCCTACCTGACCGCGTACATAATGCACGCCGTACTCTTCCACCGCACGGCGCTGGAACTCGTCAAAGCCCTTGCCCGGAGTACGTACATCTATATAAAAAACAGTTACATCCACATCAGGATATTTTTCGCGGATATACATCGCATGCTTGGCATTATACATGCAGCAAATTTTACTGCAGTAGCTCTTGCCACGACCGCTCACATCACGCGAGCCTACGCAGGAAACTATAATAACCTTCTTCGGCTCCTTACCGGTAGAAGGACAAACGAGATGACCTTCTGTCGGTCCTGCTGCGTTCGTCAGACGCTCCAGCTCCAGCGAGGTGATAACGTCCTTGCTGGCACCGTAGCCATATTCGCCGAACTTGTCGAGAGACAGCGTTTTAAAGCCTGTTGCCAGCACAATCGCACCATATTTTTCCGTGATCAGCTCATCGGTCTGCGTATAATCAATTGCTCCTGCCGGACAAACCTTGGAGCAGATACCGCATTTACCTGTCTTGAACTTAATGCAGGCCTTGCGGTCGATAACAGGCACCTTGGGAATCGCCTGCGCAAAAGGAATATAGATTGCGCCGCGATTCTTCAGTCCCATATCGAATTCACTCGGAGTTTTGCGGGACGGACATTTTTCGGTACAGATGCCGCAGCCGCTGCACATATCAGCCTTCACGCTGCGTGCCTTTTTGCGGATTGTCACATCAAAATTGCCCACGAAGCCGCTCACGCTTTCTACCTCGCTATAGGTATAGAGCGTAATATTTTCATGGTTTGCTGCATCCACCATCTTCGGTGTCAGGATGCAGGCAGAGCAGTCAAGTGTCGGGAAGGTTTTGTCGAGCTGCGCCATACGGCCGCCGATTGTCGGCTCCTTCTCCACAATATCAACCTTGTAGCCTGCTTCCGCAATATCCAGCGCCGTCTGAATACCGGCAATACCGCCGCCTATAACCAGTGCGCGCTTCACTACCTGGCTTTCGCCGGGCTTCAGCGCTCCGTTAAAGCGCACCTTGGCAATTGCTGCCTTGGCTAATTTAATCGCCTTCGCTGTCGCTTCGGCCTTATCCTTCAGCACCCAGGAGCATTGCTCGCGGATATTGGCAATCTCTACCATGTAGGGATTGATGCCAACGCCCTCCGCACATTTGCGGAAGGTTGCCTCGTGCATACGCGGCGAGCAGCTGCAGACAACAAGTCTGTCCAGCTTATAATCTGCCACAGCCTTGCGAATCAGCTCCTGGCCCTGCTCGGAGCACATATATTTATAATCGATGGCATAGGCAACGTCAGGAATTTGGCGCACTGCCTCTACCACCTGGGCAACATCTACCGTGCCGGCGATGTTGCTGCCACACCAACAAACAAAAACACCAATCTTTTGCACGTAGCTTCCCCCTATTTATTATATTTTCTAAAGGCTGCAACCAAAAGCTGCTGCGGCATATCGCTCGGATAATGCTCCACACTTTCCGCAGGCAGCTTGTTGTTTCCTTGCTGACGAATCTGCAGCAGACGCAACGCCTCCATAATACGCGCCGGACTCACGCCACGTGGGCAGCGCTCCTCGCACGCCATGCAGGACAGACATTGCCACGGTGCATCAGCCTCCAGCAGCTCGGATGCATAACCGCTGTTTAAGTCCCAAACTACGCGGTGGGGCAATCCATTTTAGACGCAGCTTCACAGTTCGCACTGCAGCGGCCGCATTGCATGCAGCGACGCACGTCGGTAGCAGCAAGGCGCAGAATATCCTCTGTCAATTGCTTTTCATCAACAGCCATTATTCCGCACCTCCTTCGCTCTCCGCAACACCAAGCGCTTCAGCAAGAAGCTCCGTAAAGTAGCGCGTCGGCAGGCTGCCTGCGGCACCATTGGCCGTCAGGTTATATGCACACAGCGGGCATGCAGTAACAAGTTCCTGCGCACCACAGCTTGCAGCATTATTTTTAATATCGCTGACGAGCTTTTCGCATTGCGCCTTATCCTTCAGCGCCAGATAACCGCCGCAGCATTCGTTGCGCATGCTGTAAATAACAGGCTCTGCACCCAACGCTTTAATAAAGGCTTCCATAACAGTAGGACTCTCTACGTCATCGAGGGCCAAAACCGCTCCCGGTCTAAGCAGCAAACAGCCATAATAAGCGCCAACCCTGCGTTCCTTTAAAGGATGGCTCACAAGCTGCGCCAACTTTTCCCAACCGATTTCATCACGCAAAACCTCCAGGTAATGCAAAACTCGTGTTTCACCGGCATAAGGCTCTTCAAGTTGCAGATAATTATTTACCTTTTGGCGAATCTCCGTATTCGTCGCCATATCGTGATTCACACGCTTGATGACATGGTAGCACGCACTGCACAGCGTCACCAGAACGCCGCCGTTTTCACGCGCCGCCACAAGCGCACGCACCGCACTCAGACGCTCGGCAATAGCATCAGGCGCCATTGGGTAAACCGCACCGCAGCACTGCCATTCCGGCAGCTCCACCAGCGGAAAGCCCAGCACCTCAGCACAGCGTCGTGCTGCCATATCCAGCTGCTTCGCCTTCGTTGACAGCGTGCAGCCAGGATAATAATTATAAATCATCGTCTTTCCCTCCTTCGCAAAGGACATAAAACAACCTTGACCAAAAAATTGCTTTATTACGTATCTATTCTACATTAATTCTGAAAATACTGCTAGTAGCAAAGAAAAATTTTCTTGGTTGCGTCGTGTCCTGCGGACACGGGAAAATTTTTCTCTGAACGAAACGGAATGTGAATTGCGAATCATATATAATCTCTTTTTTATCATAAACAAAAAAGAGCTGCTACGAAATCTCGTAACAGCTCCAAGAAACAAATATTAATCCTGCCAATAGTCCAGCTTTTGAGTAAGACCAATCTTGCTGGCCTTAAACTCAGGATTCTTACCGGCATCGCGCTGCTCGGTGTAATCATCCAGCGCACGCAGAGCAGGACCGCCCAGAATGCAGATAACAGGCAAGTTGATAATTGCCATGCAGCCCATGGTAACATCTGCCAAATCCCACATTGTACCCATGCTGGAGCCGGCACCGATGAAAATCAGTACGCAAGCCAGAATGCGGTAGCACAGAGTAAAGGTTTTGCCCGGAACATGCTTCAGAACATAAGCATTATCTACATAATACAGGTTGCCCAGCAGAGTAGTGAAGGCAAACAGTACCATAGATACAGTGATAAACAGCTTAGCATAATCGCCCATGCTTGCTGCCAGAGCTGCCTGTACATAAGGCGCACCAGCAAGCTCCTTAGTCGGCTCGATGCCGGAGCTCAGGCACATGAAAGCGGTAGCGGTGCAAATCAGCAGAGTATCAATAAATACGGACAGCATCTGAACCAGGCCTTGCTTAACCGGGTGAGAAACGTCAGCTGCAGCAGCAGCGTTCGGCGCAGAACCAACACCTGCTTCGTTGCTGTACAGACCGCGTTTGATACCGAACATCATGCAGCTGCCGGCAAAGCCACCGAAAATTGCAGTGAAGTCAAATGCTTCAGCAAAAATTCTGCCTACAACTCCGGGAACCAGATTAATATGCATAATAGTAAGGATAAATGCTACAGAAATGTAGATAACGCCCATCAAAGGAACCAAAGTAGAGGTTGCTTTGATAACGCGCTTGCCACCGCCCAGCAGGCAATAGCCTACGAGCACTGCTTCTACTGCGCCGATAATCCAGGGAGTTGTATCCGGATTATAGAAGCTCAGAGCAGCAAAGGTGGATTGCAGATTGTAGGAGCACAGCATATTAAAGCCGCAGCCATAGGTTACAATCAAAGCCACAGCAAAGAGCACTGCCAGGCCGCGGCTGCCCAAAGCAGCTTCGATGTAGTATGCAGGGCCGCCGTAGCTGCCGTGCGGACCACGTTTCTTGTAAATCTGTGCCAGGGTGCTTTCAATAAAAGCAGAAGCGCCGCCAACAACAGCAATAACCCACATCCAGAACACAGCACCATAACCGCCGAGGCAGATAGCTGTGGAAATGCCGATAATATTACCGGTACCTACACGGGACGCAGTAGATACCATCAAAGCCTGGAAGGATGATACCGCACCGGATTCAACAGGCTTCTCCAAAATAACACGAATAGTTTCCTTAAACATACGTACCTGCACCAGACGAGTACGCAAAGTGTAGTACAGGCCTACACCGATGAGCATGATAATCAGCAAATAACTATACATAAAATTGCTGATTGCTCCAATAATTTCTCCGAACATAAATGTTGCTCCCCCTTTTTTAGTTTGTTTGTTAATTATAACATATTTACTTGCTTTTCCAAAATTCAGAAAGGACGACAGCTAACAAAGCTAACACTTTTGCACAATATAATAAATCAATTAAGTGATTTTGATAACCTCGCATTCTGCTGCTCTAGTTTAAGCCTTGCAAGCATTCCTTAAGACTCGCATAGCACGGATGCTCCAAATCAAAGGCTCCTGCCAGAGCCGCCTCGCCCAAGCGCATGCCCACATACCTTTCTGTTCCTGCGAAATATGTATACAATAAATGCCTGCTGTAGTTCATTAATCCGTTCTCACGCCCACGGCAGCAATTTACAGTCTGCAGATATTCCGCACTCACATTATAAAGA
>ERZ827452.3421-NODE-3421-length-10066-cov-5.197183_pt1 | contig 10066 bp, 8 predicted proteins | sample MGYA00519866_ERZ827452 | MGnify/ENA primary metagenome ERZ827452 (study PRJEB31778, sample SAMEA3449307) | human gut metagenome | biome: human gut; feature: human-associated habitat; material: faeces | place: United Kingdom | collected 2010/2012 ... | reverse complement strand
ATCTGGATGCCCACGGCGGCACCCCGGACGACTACCGCATTACGGTGGGCTACGGCTACGATGCCGACGAGGGCAAGCGGCTCTGGATGCAGACCCGCGCCGCCCTGCGCGCCAAGTACCCCACCTGCGAGTGCAATGTGGTCCTGTTGCAGATCGGCTGCACCATTGCCGTGCACACCGGCCCCTATGCGTTGGGCATGGGCGTGATGCGGCGGTGGAAAAAACAGTAACTCCCTCAGTCGCCTCCGGCGACAGCTCCCTCTAGGAGGGAGCCTTACGGCAGCGAAAAGCCTCCCTCTGAGAGGGAGGTGGCATTGCGTCAGCAATGACGGAGGGAGTTCCCACATAGTAAAAAAGAAGCCCCGACGAATGTCGGGGCTTCTTTTTGTTTTTCAGCCTTAGTTTTTACGATGCACGATCACAGAAGACGGTGACACGGGTCTTGCCGCCGTAGGTGCAGGTGTACAGCACCAAGGCGTAGCCGCTGTGTTCCACTTCCTCCACACTGTGGGGGTCAAGCACTTCGACCTTGTTCACGACGTACTCATTCACGATGCCGTCCATATCGGTGAAGGTGACGCTGTCCCCCGCTGTGAGGGAGGTCAGCTTACCGAAATGGCTCTCGTAGTTGTGCGCCGCAATGACCAGATCATCGGTGCGGGAAGAGCCGAACTGGCGGCAGGGGGCGATCTTCAGGCGGGGGTAGCTCCACTCGCTCATCACCGGCAGGTCAATGCCGATGGCGGGAATGGAGATCTCACCCACATATTCGTTGCCGTCGATCTCCACCACCGGGAGCTCGGGGTCCAGGGGGCCGCTCTCTGCCTCCGGTTCCGGGGTCTCCACCTTCTGCTGAAGGTCGGCCACCACGGTCTGGGCCTCGGCACCGGCGTGGGCATCCTCGTAGCGGTTGTAGGCGTACAGGCCGCCAGCCGCCAGCAGGAGCACCACACCCAGCACGATGCAGACAAGCCCGGGGGATACTTTACGCATTCTTTTCACGTTTCTTGCTGCGCTCCATCAGGTAGGCTCCCACGGCCACCAGCACCAGACCGCTTGCCGTCAGAACAGGTATGGGCCAGTTCAGCTGACCGGTCTGGATCAGTTTGGGGCCTTCGGCTGGGCGGGCATCCGCCACCACGCTGGCCGGGGCGGTGGGCTCCGGTGCACTAGGGGTGGTGGTTTCAGTCACAGTCGGGCGGGCATCTGCCGGGGCCGGGTTCTCCGGCGTGGAAGGGGTGGGCGGGGTGACGGGATCAGGGTCATACGGGTCCGGGTAGTACGGTGTCTCGATGGCCTTGTAGCTGTTGTTGAAGGTGATGCTGCTCACCTTTTCGTCCATCAGGTCGGCCTGTGTGTGCACGGCCATCCGGGCCACCAGCTTGTCGTTGTCCCACACCACGGAAACGCGCAGATAGTACACGGTTTCATCGTAGGTGCCGCGGGTGTTGACACCGGCGCGCTGGCGCACGGTGTAAACGTAATAGCCGGGCTTGGTATAATCGATGGGGCCAAAGCTGCCGGTCTCGCCGTCGGTGATCTCCAGAGTGGTCACCTGGGGCAGGGGCGCATTGTCCACAGCCTCAAGTTCCACAGTCAGTGTTTCCTTTGGGAGAGGTGTTTCCCCCGTGGACTGAATGGAAACCGGAAGCTCCTGCAGCTGTGTATGCTGGTCAGCCGCGGTGGCCGCAAATGCCGCCGGCTGACACAGGCAGAACCCCAACGCAAGCGTCAGGAGTGCTGCCGCGATTTTACGGAACCTCATTTCATCCTCTCCTTTATGAATCCGACGCGGACGGGATCATCCACGCCAGAAGAATGGTGCGTGCATCGGTAAACTCCGTTGAACAGGTGGACAGCGCCAGTACCTGAGCGTCATCGCCCGCCGCTTTCATGGCGGCCAGCGTTTCGGTGTTCAGGTTCAGGGCATTCTCCTGCGCAAAGGTGTACAACCCCTGCAGGTCGCTGTCCCAGCGCTGGGGCTGGAAAATCGCGCTCTCAGACGAAGGGACCAGCAGACATGCAAAGGTTTTAAGATCATAGGTGCGGTCAGGCAGGATCAGCTCACCGGTGGTGTTCTCTGCAAAGAACTCTGCGTCCTTGTACAGATCCAGATCACCGAACATCTTGCTCTCTTCCATGTGGTGACCATACAGCAGAGAGTAAGGGTCGGTGAAGTTCTTGTCGCAGTTCACATCCAAAAAGATGCTGCCTGCCAGCGAGAAATCACCGTAGACATCGGTGTTCACATAGGTAAAGTTGTCCTCGCCCTGTACCACAGGGTAGTCGATGGCGGTGTTGTCCAGTGTGACCCACGCGCAGACATCCGGGTTGATGCCCAGCAGCTCCTCAAAGCTTGCGCCGTTATCCGCGCCCGCCTTGGGCTTGAACTGCAAAAGTTCTGCCTGAACATTGTCTGCGGCGGCGTACACCTGCGAGTTGTCCCACAGGGCATAGGCTGAATACGCCCCGGCGACCACCAGGAACAGCACGACCACCGTGCTCACCAGAAAGTCGGCTGCCCTCAACGCTTTTCTCTGCCAGTTGATACAGCCCACCTCCGGTTAAGCAAATTCAAATAAGTGGTTATTCGTTAGGTTTGTGCTGGGATAACCCCCCAGTCACGCTTCGCGTGCCAGCCCCCGCTAATAGGGGGGCCCTTGGCATGGCGCAAAGCTTCACGGTTTTGCCAAGGCCGCCCCTAGTAGGCAACAACGACGACCGCCGCCAGTGGCGGAAACAGGGAGGAGTTGTTGGGGCAGCGGCCAGCAGGACACGAGTGCTTTGCACGATGTGGACGCTGGGTGCCGCAACCCGGACAGGTGGCATCCCGCAAGGGATGACGGTGGGGTTTAATCTACCGCGAGCAATTACTCCTCGTCGCGGCGGCGCTTGTTCAGCATCAGGGCCACACCACCAATGGCAACGATGGCCAGCATTGCAATGTAAGGTGCATTGTCCAGCACAACGCCCATGTCGGGGGAATCCTGGTTGGTATTCTGGAATGCAGCAGTATCACCAGCAGCAACCATTGCACTAGAGTACACGGGTTCATCATCACCAGTCAGGTTCTTATAGGTCACGGTAACAACATATTCATTGTTCTTTGCAACACCATTGTCCCATGCGCTGCCAATCTCATAGATTTCGTACTTAATACCCTCGGGCAGATTACCAAACACAATCTCCTGACCATGAGTCAAAGTAATAGTATAGTCGGTATCCAGCTTCATCGTCTTATCATTATTAAGCGTACCAGCGGTGACCTTATTAACGTCGCTAACAGTTGCACCAGCATACTTGCTAGTATCGACACCCTGCGCATTTGTGAATCTCACACGGAAAGTAAAAGACTTCTTTAAATCGCCAAAATTGCCATGAACAGTTTTGCTCAGGGTCAGGCTATGAACATTATCATTTTCACCGTTCTTGCCATAATAGTTGGTAAAAGCATCAGTATTCTTGATTTTCTGTCCATCACGGCTCAGCACAACGTAATACTCATAACCGGTCTTAATGTTGCCCTTGTCGTCAGTCTTGTGTGCGACAGTAACAGTCATCGTCAGTGTATTGTCATCGTAAACCACACCAGGAGTAGAACCAGCATTTTCTTTTACTTCGTAAACATAAACACCAGTGCCACTCTCATCAATGCCTAAATCAGAAATTTTAAAGTCAAAAGTCCCTGTATGCTTACCAACAGCTAAACCACCATTACCCTCAGTAGGAGCAAAACTTACAGTATAGTTTTTACCAGTAGAGGGATAATTCGGATCAGTTACATCAGTATCTTTCTTTGTGGTGCTCTTATACTTAACCGTAAAGCTAAAATCTTCAGCCGGTGCAACACCCTGCTTCACATCATAAGTCTTGGTAAATTCCAGATCATCACTAGCGCTCATTGCACCGTCCTTGAAGGAAATAGTGCCATTATCGGTCTCGCCAGCGCCAGTATCCGCAAACGCTGCGGTTGCGCCGACGGTGAGCATCATGGCGGCAGCCAGAACGCCCGCGAAGAATTTCTTCAGTTTCGTTGTTATTCCTCCCTAGTAAGAAATAGTTCGTACTCCTGTGCCGCGGCCCAAACTCCGCGGTTCACAGGCAGGATGCCGGCAGCTTCTTCCGGCTTCCGTGGTATTACAAACTGCGTCGCCGCAGTAGTGTAATTACTTTTGCTTGCACATCCTCCAGCGGAACCGGGCCAAAGTCCCGGCTGTCCTCAGATTGTGTGCGGTAATCGCCCAGCACAAAAAAGCAGCCTTCCGGCACCGTGTAGGGGTACTCCAGTGCGTCCTTTGCGTAGGTGGGGTAGAGGATCTCGCCGCTCTGCACCGCGCCGTTCACCACAAGGGTGCCGCTGTCGTCCAGAGCCACAAGGTCGCCCTCGCGCCCAAGGATGCGGCCCACCCGGAGCTTGCCGCCCTGGGTGTAGACCACAACGTCGTTTTTTGCGTAGGTTTTTTGCAGGCGGTAGCAGATGAGCAGGTCGCCATCCTTTACCGCGGGGAACATGCTGCTGCCCTTGGCCTGCGTGAGCAGGAACACCTGCGTGAACAGCACCCAGGCGCACAGCAGGATCACCACAACGCGGCCCAGCAGGCTGATAAAATCCTGCCGGTTCTCAGCGTCCAGCCTGCGGCGGCGCACCGCCTTTGCCCCCAGTTTCAGGGCTTCATTGTCCAGCGGGTGCATCGGAATGCGCCTCCTTTTGGGGGTCAGAGCTGTCAGATTCCGGGCTAAACCTCTCAGTCTCGCTTCGCTCGCCAGCTCCCCTAGTAGGGGAGCCCTTGGCAAAACTGTCAACTTTGGCGGTATCCAAGGGCAGGCTTCCGGTCTGTTGCTCCAGCAGCACATTGTACCTTGTGCGCTCGGCGCGGATGGCGGCTTCGTACAGGGCGTAAAGCTCTTCCAGCTTCTTCCACATTGCCGCTTCGTCCACGCCGCCCAGCAGGTTCTTGCGGAATTTCACCGTCCGGAACCACTGGATGATCGCTTCCTGCTCCGGGCTGATGCAGCTTTCCTCTGCACCGGCCAGCCGCTGGGGCGCTTTCTTCTTCGCCATGCGGTCAGCCCCCTTTAGTCATCTTCCTTACGGTGCTTGCGCAGCATCAGCAGGGCCACGCCGCCAGCCACCACAGCAAGGATGACAATGTAGGGCAGGGTGTCGAGGAGAACACCGGTGTCGGGCTTGAGGGTGCAGTGATTGGTCACGGTAATTGCCAGCTCATTCTGTTCCTTTTCATTGTTGCCATTTGCATCACAGGCCATTAACACCTGTTGGCCATCCTTCAGCACTAACTTATAGTAGAAGGTACGGTCTGCATCGGTAACAGCGGTATCATAGCCGGTGGCCTTGGTCTCATACCCACTGTCTACGCCCAGCGTCTCCACCACAGCAAATACGGTACCCATGGGTACATTTTTCAGGGTAACGCTACCGTTGTGCGTCAGGGTGAAGTTGGACAAATCGCCATTGTTATTCTCAAGCGTCACGCCCTTGCCTTCCAGTCCGGTAATTCTGAAAGCAAAGTCCTTGTGGGTATCGCCCATTAGGCCGGTGACAATTTTGGAAATAGTAACATCAGCGGTAGTCTTCTCGTAGAAGTTCGAGAAGGTTATAGACCGGTTACTGTTTTCCTTATTCACGGTCACACTACCAGACGTACCTATCTCATCGTCCACAAACGTTTGTTTTAGATGATATCCATTAACCTGCGCCTTAGAATCCTCTTCTACAAAATAGTATGTGTAATTTCTGTTTGGAGCGACATCAGACACATCAAACACATAGCTCACCGAAATATACGATGCACCGTTATCATCCGTATCTCTTACAAAATTATCGCTACTAAAATTAACCGCTGTCAGCGCCTTACCAGCTGTACCCTGTCCATAGGAAATGAATCCAGTATTCTTAACAACCGTTTTGGCCTCATCTTCTGTCAAACCATAGAACTTCTTAGTAACAGTAACACGGCCTGTGCCGGAAGTTGGCGGTGCAACGTTCTGGCTAAACCAGACATCATCCAGCAGATTGCCTACACTATGTCCAAAGCCACTACTAGCAGTATCAATTGCTGCAAAGAAGAAGCGTGTCAGGTATTGCCCTTTTGGAACAGTATACGTACCCTCGTTTTTCCGCCAACTCGATGTCGAATACTTCACATAACTACCGCCATACCAAGTGGGACGGTTTCCCGACTTATCCTGAATGTTAGAGGTACTCTCACACACATAGACTGTGTACGATTTTCCCTTCTCGCCCATAGTGCCATCGCCAAGAACTGTGTTAGAACCGTTTTTTACTATGCACTTGTTCAAGAGCGTCTGTAACTGTTCGTGAGTGGTCACATTTTTAACCAATTCAACTGGAGCAATGACCATGGCCATCTTATCCGAACCAGTTGTAATCACATTGCTGTCCTGATTTCCGCTACTGATTCGAGTACGGGCTTTATGATAAAACTGCCAATTCATGTCCTGACCTGGCATTGTCAAAACATCTTGGTATAGCGCACCGACACCATTTGCATTTAATTCGGCAAATTGTTTTCCCGAAACGGCACTCGAACACCCATATGAGTATTCTGTTTGCGTCAAGGGTTTTTGAGTCCATCTGTTATCTTCATACTGATACTCTTTTTTGTTACTTTGATAAGTAGTGTTACCAACCTCAATCTTATGGTCATCTGCTGTTGTTTTCCATGCCATTAAGGGGTTATTGTTGTTACTATTATCACTTAAAGCGCTTGTTCCGGTACTTTTTACATCTTCAAAACTATAATTCTGAAGTTCGTCGTTATAATTAACCGTCAAACTATCATTTAGGCTTTGAGTGCCTTTAGCAATGGTCACAGTATAAGTCAAATTAGCGCCATCCGTGTAGACAACATCAACCCAGCCGCCATTTTCTTCACGGCTATAAACACCATTTGTCTCCTCAATGCGGTCAACAACAGTACCAGCTTTCTGCCAGGTCACAGTAAAGCCATTGTCTTTTAGCAGCTTTCCTGCTTCCGCGCCTTCATAATCCTCGCCATCCGCAGTGATTTGCAGGATGTAGTGGCCACTGTTTGCAATATCGTCCTTGATAGAAACTTTTGTGATGCTATTGATATCCAGCGTATCAACTGCATACCCATCCGTCCGCACAACCACAAAGGGGCTGAAGCTGGAGGTCTCAAAGGTCAGGGTGCCGTTGGTATAAGTAAGGACATCCAGTGTCTCCACGCTGCCGTCAGCGGTCTGATGCAGCACCTTCAGCGTGTCGGCAGTTGCGCCTTCCATTTCCGGCAGAGCATTCAGACCGGAAACGGTAACGGTAGCAACATCACCCTTGGCAGGCTGCACCGTTTCGCCCTTGGCGTTCTTGGGGGAGATCTTCAGGCCCAGAATGGGCATCATTTCCCCAAAGCTGTCCTCGTGGCTCTCATAGAAGCTCTCCATATCGTCATCGCCCATGTGGATGACGCTGAGGCTATGAGCGGCAGAGGGCAGGTTTTTCACCTCCACCGGCAGATTGACGCTCTTCGTGTTGCCTTCCTCGTCCTCGTAGGAAGCAGAGGCCTTGGCAGTCAGATCCACAGGCACGGGGTTCTTGTCCACCAGATCCTCGTGATCCACGTCCTCTTCCTCATCGGAACCCACGGTACCGTCCTTCCATGCGGCGTAGACGTTCACGGTGGTGGTCTTGTCGTCCAGAATGTTGCTGGTGGGGTCGGTGAGGTTCAGGCGCACCCGGTTGCCAAACTCGTCCAGCGTGTACCAGTAGTCAAACAGCCGCAGTTCGCCCTTGGGGTCCCGGTTGGAGGAGGGGTTCTCGATGTAGCTGCTGTAATCCGCAATGGTCTCTGCCCGGGGCACAGCCTGAATAAAGTACAGATTCCACAGAACCTCACCGTTCCGGGCCAGATACTCGCTCTCCGTCATATTGTTGATCTGTGCCTGAGCGGTAATGTCCTGCAGGTCAAGGGTGTTCAGCTCCTTCAGCCAGAAGCGGTAGACCACCATATCCTGCAGCTTTTTGATCTCGTCGCCGGAAACGACCACTTTGTCATCAGGCTTTTCCACCACGTCGTCCTCGCCGGACCACTGGGTCTCGGTGCTGGAGCTGGGGTCGGTGCTGGTGCTGGTGCCGTAGTCAATGACGGTGCCCCACTCCGAATCCGTAACGGTGGGGCCGCCGTCGAGGTTGTCCTCGCCGCCCTCTACAGGCCGGGTGGCAACTTCGTCCTCGCCAAAACCGGCAGCTTCGCTGTCATCGTACACTTCGCGCGGCTCACCGTCGTCCACGGCAGGGAAATCGTCGCCGAAACCGGCAGCTTCGTCCCCGCCAAAACCGGCAACTTCTTCGTTACCGGAATCGACAACATCCTTGTACTCGGTTGCAAACACCGGCACAAGGCAGGTGCAGATGACCGCAAGCGCCAGACAAAGCGCAAAAACGCGCTTCACCAGCCTATCTTTTTTTTCCGTGATGATTTTTCCGCACAGTGGAGCCCTCCCTGCATCATAGTATTTTTGGCAAAACCGGAGGAAAAGATATTCAACTTTTGTCGTTTTTCTTTCCCTTGGCAGGTTATTTTTACCAGACAAACCCTTTATCGTAATTATAGCATGTATATCCAGTATTTTCAATAGTGAAATTTTATTTTCCCTTCCCCTTTTCAGACAAAATATTCTGCGATATACAGCAAGTTATGAACCGTCGTGATATCATTGTGGGGAGTAGAACAGTCCGACTTATCCGCACCGCCCGCCGCATTGATATATCACGCAGTTTTGTGTTGTACATTCGCAGTTTCACTCTCTATAATACATGAAACGCAGATTCCTTTCACTTTTTTTCGAGATTTTTTAAAAAAAGTTTTCGGGGGAGAGGAATAACCCCACCGTCATCCCTTCGGGATGCCACCGCCCCTAATAGGGGCGGCCTTGGCAAAGAGGTCAGGCTTTACGAAATGCCAAGGGCCCCACTATTAGGGGGGCTGTCGCCGCAGGTGACTGGGGGGTTGCCCCCAGCAGCCGCTCCCGGGTATTCACCCCCACCAAAAAACGCCCCCATCACTCAAAGGAGCAATGGGGGCGCTTTACCATATTACAATGGGTTCCGCTTATTCAGCCTTGGGGGCTTCGGGAGCCTTTGCTTCCTCAGCCTTTGCGGCGGGCTCTGCCGGAGCGGCAGGAGCGGCAGCGGGCTTCGGAGCCTGCTTCACCACGGGCTTGGGGGGATTCGGATCGTCCTTCAGCGGGAAGAGGATGATGTGCTTGGGGCACTTCTGGGCGCACATGCCGCAGCCCTTGCACTTGTCGTAGTCGATGCGGGCCACGCCGTCTACAACATGGATGGCATCAAACTTACAGGTGCGCTCGCACATGCCGCAGGCAATGCAGGAGGTGGTGCACAGCTTGTTTGCCACAGCACCCTTATCCTGATTGGAGCACATGACCACGGGCTTGCGGGGGCCGCCAGCATCGATCATAATGACGTGCTTGGGGCAGATGTTGGCGCAGGCACCACAGCCGGTGCACTTGTCCTTGTCCACCTTGGCCACGCCGTCCACAATGTGGATGGCATCGAACTTACACACCTTGGTGCAGTCGCCCAGGCCGATGCAGGCAAAGGTACAGGTCTTGGGGCCGCCGTACAGGGTCGCAGCAGCGGCACAGGTCTGGATGCCTTTGTACTCGTAGCTGGGCTTGCAGTGCTCGGAGTTTCCCTGGCACTGGACCACAGCCTTCTTTTCCACAGCGCTTGCCTCGCCGCCCATGATCTTGGCAATGGCGGCAGCAGCCTTGGGGCCGCCGGGGGCGCACTTGTCGCAGGGAACGCCGTCCATAACAACGGCCTTTGCGTAGTCGGCACAGCCGGCGTAGCCGCAGCCGCCGCAGTTTGCACCGGCCAGGCAGGCAGAAACTTCTTCAATACGGGGGTCTTCCTCAACCGCCATGAACTTTGCGGCCAGCACCAGAACAACGGCACCGATCGCGCCCACGATGGTACAGAGGATCACAGCAGATACAATATTCATAATCCTGTTCCTCCCTTACAGCGTGACATTGAACA
>ERZ827452.3413-NODE-3413-length-10096-cov-14.285330_pt1 | contig 10096 bp, 10 predicted proteins | sample MGYA00519866_ERZ827452 | MGnify/ENA primary metagenome ERZ827452 (study PRJEB31778, sample SAMEA3449307) | human gut metagenome | biome: human gut; feature: human-associated habitat; material: faeces | place: United Kingdom | collected 2010/2012 ... | reverse complement strand
GCAGATACCCAGCGGAGCAATTCGTAGGTATCGTAGACATTGCAGATACCCAGCGGAGCAATTCGTAGGTATCGTAGACATTGCAGATACCCAGCGGAGCAATTCGTAGGTATCGTAGACATTGCAGATACCCAGCGTAACAATTCGTGGGTATCGTAACTGAGAGAAATACAAACGTCGCAAAAGCGGCAGAATGTGAGGAAAGAATGAAGGCATTTTTGATTTTGGAAGATGGAACGGTGTTCGAAGGAACGCACATCGGTGCAGACAAAGAGATCATCAGTGAAATCGTATTTAACACATCCATGGCCGGATATCTGGAAGTCCTGACGGATCCGTCCTATGCAGGACAGGCTGTATGCATGACTTACCCCCTGATCGGTAACTATGGCATATGCAGGGATGACTGCGAGTCGGAGAGACCCTGGCCGGATGGATTCATCGTCAGAGAGCTTTCACGTATTCCCAGCAACTTCCGCTGTGATTGCACAATACAGGAATACTTAGAGGAGAATGGCGTACCCGGTATCGCCGGTATCGATACCCGTGCGCTGACCAAGATCCTGCGTGAGAAGGGTACCATGAACGGCATGATCACCACCAACGAAGCCTATGACCTGAACGAAGTACTTCCGAAGCTGAAGGAGTACACCACAGGCAAGGTCGTGGAAAAGGTGACCTGCAAGGAAAAATATGTGGTAGCGCCCACCACGGAGCTGGCACAGAACGGACCTCTCTCCGGTGCAGCGCGTTTTGATAAAGAAGCTTATGAAAAAGGTGTCAGAGAGCCTAAGCCGGCACTGGTAACGGAGCTGTCCGGACAGGGACTGAAGGTAGCTCTGTTAGACCTGGGAGCTAAGAGAAATATCGCCAGATCCCTGGCAGAGAGAGGCTGTGAGGTGACCGTATACCCCGCAGGAACTCCCGCACAGGAGATCATTGATGATAATCCCGACGGTATCATGTTAAGTAACGGACCGGGGGACCCCAAGGAGTGTACCGGGGTGATCGCCGAGATCAAAAAGTTATACGACACCGAGATTCCTATTTTCGCAATCTGTCTGGGACATCAGCTGATGGCTCTGGCTACCGGCGCAGATACCCATAAAATGAAATACGGACACAGAGGAGGCAATCATCCGGTAAAGGATCTGATGACCGGAAGAGTATATATTTCCTCTCAGAACCACGGCTATGTGGTAGATACCGATAAGCTGGATCCGTCCGTAGCGGTTCCCGCATTCATCAATGTCAACGACGGTACCAACGAGGGTCTGTCCTACACCGGCAAGAACATTTTCACCGTACAGTTCCATCCGGAAGCATGTCCGGGACCCCAGGACTCCGGTTACCTGTTTGACCGGTTCATTCATATGATGAGAGGAGAGAACTAAGATGCCCAAGAATCCTAATGTAAAACGAGTAATGGTAATCGGCTCCGGTCCTATTGTCATCGGACAGGCAGCGGAATTCGACTATGCAGGTACCCAGGCCTGCCGTTCCCTGAAGGAAGAGGGAGTAGAGGTAATCCTGGTGAACTCCAACCCTGCGACCATCATGACCGATAAAGATATCGCAGATAAGGTATATATTGAGCCCCTGAACGTAAAGGTTCTGGAGCAGATCATTGAAAAGGAAAAGCCCGACAGCATTCTCCCCACCCTGGGAGGACAGGCTGGTCTGAACCTCGGCATGGAGCTGGAGGAGTCCGGTTTTCTGGCAGCTCACAATGTAAAGCTGTTAGGTACTACCGCAGCTACCATCCGTAATGCGGAAGGCCGTCAGGAGTTCAAGGATCTGATGGAGCGTATCGGCGAGCCCTGCGCAGCATCCAAAGTCGTTGAGAACGTGGAAGACGGTGTGGAATTCACCAACACCATCGGCTATCCTGTTGTACTGCGTCCCGCTTATACCCTGGGCGGTTCCGGCGGCGGTATCGCACACAATCAGGTAGAACTGGAAGAGATCCTGGAGAACGGTTTACGTCTGTCCCGTGTAGGACAGGTACTGGTAGAGCGTTGTATCGCAGGCTGGAAAGAGATCGAGTACGAAGTAATGCGTGACAGCGCAGGCAACTGCATCACCGTATGTAACATGGAGAACATCGATCCCGTCGGCGTGCATACCGGAGACAGTATCGTAGTAGCTCCTTCCCAGACCCTGAGCGACAAGGAGTACCAGATGTTACGTACTTCCGCTCTGAAGATCATCAATGAACTGCAGATCACCGGTGGATGTAACGTACAGTTTGCACTGCATCCCACCAGCTTTGAATATTGTGTTATCGAGGTAAATCCCCGTGTCAGCCGTTCTTCCGCACTGGCAAGTAAGGCGACCGGTTACCCCATTGCGAAGGTAGCAGCGAAGATCGCACTGGGCTTTACTCTGGATGAGATCAAAAATGCCATTACCCACAAGACCTATGCCAGCTTTGAGCCTACACTGGATTACTGTGTAGTTAAGATTCCCAGACTGCCTTTCGATAAATTTATCACTGCAAAACGTACTCTGACCACACAGATGAAGGCAACCGGTGAGGTTATGAGTATCTGCAATAACTTCGAGGGAGCACTGATGAAGGCTATCCGTTCCCTGGAACAGCATGTGGACTGTCTGCGCAGCTATGATTTCAGTGCACTGTCTGTGGAGGAACTGTTAGAGCGTCTGAAGATCGTGGATGACCAGAGAATCTATGTGATCGCTGAAGCAATCCGTAAGGGAATCAGTTATGAACAGATCCACGACATTACCAAGATCGACCTGTGGTTCATTGACAAGATCGCCATTCTGACTGAGATGGAGCATGCACTGGAGACACAGCCCCTGACAGTGGATCTGCTGAAGGAAGCCAAGAGAATCGAGTTCCCGGATAACGTCATCGCAAGACTGACCGGCAAGACCGAGGAAGAGATCAAGAAGATGCGTTATGACAACGGCATTAAGGCTGTTTACAAGATGGTAGACACCTGTGCCGCAGAGTTCGCAGCTTCCACTCCTTATTATTACTCCGTATTCGGCGGCGAGTGCGAAGCCAAGGAGACCACCGGACGCAAGAAAGTCCTGGTACTGGGTTCCGGTCCTATCCGTATCGGACAGGGTATCGAGTTCGACTATTGTTCCGTACATGCTACCTGGGCATTTTCCAAGGCAGGCTATGAGACCATTATCATCAACAACAACCCGGAGACTGTAAGTACCGACTTCGATATTGCGGACAAGCTGTATTTCGAGCCTTTGACTCCGGAAGATGTGGAATCTATCGTAAATATTGAGCATCCCGATGGTGCTGTGGTACAGTTCGGCGGACAGACCGCTATCAAGCTGACCGAGAGCCTGATGAAGATGGGCGTGCCCATCCTGGGCACCAAGGCGGAGGATGTAGATGCCGCTGAGGACAGAGAACTGTTCGACAAGATTCTGGAAGAGACCGAGATCCCCCGTGCAGCCGGCGGTACTGTATACACCGCAGAGGAAGCTAAGGCGGTTGCTAACAGACTGGGCTATCCCGTACTGGTGCGTCCTTCCTATGTATTGGGCGGACAGGGCATGCAGATCGCTATCTCCGATGAAGAGATCGAAGAATTCATGGAGATCATCAACCGTATCGCACAGGATCACCCGATCCTGGTAGATAAGTATTTACAGGGTAAGGAGATCGAGGTTGATGCTGTATGCGACGGTACCGATATCCTGATCCCCGGTATCATGGAGCATATCGAGAGAACCGGTATCCACTCCGGAGACAGTATCTCCGTATATCCGGCTCCGACCATTGATAAAGTAGTAAAAGAGAAGATCGCAGAGTACACCAGAAGACTGGCAAAGGCACTGCATGTCAAGGGACTGATCAATATCCAGTTCATTGCCATCGGTGAGGAAGTATATGTCATTGAGGTTAACCCTCGCTCTTCCCGTACCGTACCTTATATCAGTAAGGTAACCGGCATTCCTATCGTGGATCTGGCGACCGAAGTGATCATCGGCAAGACCATCCGTGAGCTTGGCTACGAGCCCGGCTTACAGCCTGAGGCAGAGTATTTTGCCATCAAGATGCCCGTGTTCTCCTTCGAGAAAATCCGTGGTGCCGAGATCAGCTTAGGACCGGAGATGAAGTCTACCGGTGAGTGTCTGGGTATCGCCAAGACCTTCAACGAGGCACTGTACAAGGCATTCCTGGGAGCAGGCGTAGAACTGCCCAAGTATAAGAACATGATCATCACCGTGAAGGATGCGGATAAGGGTGAAGCCATTGAAGTCGGAAGACGCTTCGAAAAGCTGGGATACACCATTTATGCTACCAGAAGTACCGCAGCTGCTCTGAATGAAGCAGGTGTGAAGGCGAGAAAGGTCAACAAGATTTCTCAGGAATCCCCGACCGTGATGGATCTGATCCTGGGACACAAGATCGACCTTGTCATCGATACCCCTACCCAGGGCCGTGACAAGACCAGAGACGGCTTCCTGATCCGCCGTACCGCTATCGAGACCGGTATCTACTGCATCACCGCAATGGACACCGCCAATGCTCTCGTGACCAGCATGGAGCATATGAACGATTGTAAGGAACTGACGCTGGTGGATATTGCACAACTGTAAGATATAAAATGGATAAGAACAGTGGAGTCGCGAAAGTTGCTCCACTGTTTGTGTTTGTGACAAAAACAAAGTGTTGACAAATGTCCGCGAAAGGAATAAAATACAAACAGTTAAAGACATAAAGGCTGTGAAGAGAAGAGTAGGAGAAGAGATACGTCGCAGAGAGTCCCGGCAGGTGGGAAGGGATATGGAAGGCTTCTTTGAACATGGTCTCGGAGCTTTGCACCGACTTCGTATTCGGACAGGATATCCGGCAGATGCGGACAGGCTGCAACGGGAGTACCCGTTATCGTACCTGACTATCGATGAGCGTTTGTTTGTCCGTAGTTGCAGAGGCCTGATCCCGTGAGAGATGGGCGAATTAAGGTGGTACCGCGGAAGAATGTTCCGCCCTTAAATTTTAATTTAAGGGCGGTTTTTTATTATGTCAAAAAGAGAAGAACTGATCAGAGAATATTGCAGGCAGGTAAATGAAAGCCTGCATTTTATACAAAAATACATGGAAGGGATCGTTCCCGCTGGCCGATGCAGCGAAGAACTGTATTGGGAGACCAAGAAGATCAGTGAGGAACTGCAGAAGAGCAATCATGAACAGACCGCATTGATCCGGGCCTATCTGCGGGAGGCGGCACAACTGTACGTAGAGGGGGAGCCCTGGAAGACCCGCATTACGGACCGAAGACTTTGCCGTAATACGATCCTGAATCATTTACAGATGCTGGCGAATGTCAGCTTCTGGCTGAGAGAACAGGGAGAGCCACTGGCAGAGGAAGTCTGTGGATGGCTGTTAGCCCAGGAGACAGCGGATGTGCAGAAAGTTAGATCCGGACAAAGTCTGGAAGTTGCCAGAGAGATCTATCCGGCCGTGCAGAGAAAGAGAGCATAGGAGCGGTAGGCTGTAAAAGCACAAATTTGAAAATAAAATCCGTGGGGACAGCATATACTAGGCGTATGGTAAATATTGTATGATCGTGAGCCTGTATCCCGCAGGCGGATTGGAGTCTCATGTTAGAAGAACATTATCCTTTTGTAGCACAGCCCCTGCCCTACGAATATGATGCCCTGCTTCCGGTACTGGATGAGGAGACACTGCATTTTCACCATGATAAGCATTATCAGACCTATGTGGACAAGTTGAATACAATTCTCGCGGATTATCCTCAGTTACAGCAAATGACCTTGACGGAACTGCTCACTTCGGAGGATAATAAACTTGCATCCTTGCAGGAGGAAGCCCGGGAAAGTATTCACAATAACGGTGGCGGCGTATACAATCATCAGCTGTATTTTGACAGCATGCGAAGCCCTGTGGGGCAGGAGCCTTGTGGAGCACTGGCGGAGGCATTGATCCGGGATTTCGGATCCGTGAGACAATGGAAAGAGAAGATGTCGCAGAGTGCCATAGGAGTATTCGGTTCCGGCTGGACATGGCTTGTAAGTGATCAGGACGGCACCCTTATGATCCTGACCACAGCGAACCAGGATGTGCCGGACCTGAAATTGTATACTCCCATATTTCTGATAGATGTGTGGGAACATGCCTATTATTTACAATACCAGAACCGCAGACCGGATTATGTGCAAGGGTGGCATAAGCTGATCCACTGGAAAAAGGCGGAGAGACGTTATGAACAGGTCCTCTGCAGACGGGAAAGAGGAAATGAAAATGGAGAACAGACCGATCATAAAAAAAGAACAGGTAGAGACCGTCTATGACAGCAGATTCATCAAGGTATTTGATCTGCAATATGAGCCGGGAAAACATTATTTTGATGCCACCAGAAGAAGCGTTGAGAATCTGGCGGCAGTAAAGAATGACGAAGAATTTAAACAGATGCTGCCGGATGCGGTGAGCTGTGTCGTGATCCTGAAAGTTAAGGATCAGGAACCGAGACTCTGCTTAAGCCGTGAGTATCGTTACCCGGCGGGACAATTCCTGTTAAGCGTTCCGGCAGGACTGCTAGATCCGGAGGATGCGGCACAGGAAAATCCCGTATTCCATGCAGCCATCCGGGAATTGCGGGAAGAGACCGGCATCGCACTGGAAGAGAGTGACAGCATCCGTCTGGTGAATCCCCTGGTATTCAGCACCCCGGGCATGACGGACGAGAGCAATGCACTGGTGCAGATCACTCTGAACAGGGAAGAAATGCCGAAGGTAAGCCAGGAAGGTGCCGTAGGTACGGAATGTTTTGACGGCTTTTTATTGGTGACCCAAGAAGAAGCACAGAAAATCCTAAAAGACGGCGTGGATGATCAGGGACTGTTTTATCCCTTATATACCTGGGCGGCGCTGATGTGCTTTGTGACGGGAATGTGGGAATAACGGAACCTATCCCCGGAGCGTTATCACCGTGTGGAAGGTCAGAGTAGCATCGTTATAGTACATTTGGATATCCCCGTGGTATTTTTCGCAGATCTTGCGGATGCTTTTCAGCCCGAAGCCGTGAGAACGCTTATCCGCTTTGGTAGTGGCTGGATCTGCCGCATCATTTTTAAAAGGGTTTACGCGGCAGGAATTGACCACTGTGATCAGAACAAAAGGTGTATTTTCCCGCTTGCTGCCATTAACTTCGATATAAGCGTCGGGAACTTTCCCGGCAGCTTCCATGGCATTATCCAGCAAATTGCAAAAAAGAGAAGTAAGGTCACTGTCCGGCAGAAAATGCAGTACACCACTGCGGATGTCAGCGGTAAAACTGATTCCCTGTTCAGTACACTGCCGCCTGTACCTTGCCATAATGGCGTTCAGAAGTTCGTTGTCGCAGATGCGGGCGGACTCTTTGAAATCCGAAGAGAGAAGCAGTTCGTTAATATAGGCGTTGACTTTGTCCGGGGCATTCTGCTCGTTCAGAGATGCAATGGATTGCAAATGCTTCTTAATATCATGAATGAGAATTGCCTGGTTTTCGCTCTGCGAAAGCAGCATCTTATAATATTCCGTAAAATCTGTTTCCTTCTGCAGTAACAGATGCACCTCTGTATATTTCCTATTTTTTTCCCGATTGTACTGATTGATTCCAAATACCAGCAGATTCATAAGTAACAGGAAAAAGGCACTGAGAGAGATCATCCGGTTCGTCCCGGGGGTCAATGTATACTGATCACCTATTCCCACAAAAGTAAGCATGATGAATACCGATGTGACGGGAATGATCATCAGCAGCAAAACAGAGTTATCGTAGGGATCCGTTGTTTCCTGCAGACTTTTGAACAAATGCGTAAGCAGATAAATGACTGCAAAAAAGGAGATCTTGCTGCACAGGATAAAAAGAATCGTATTGTGAAGCGAATCCATCTGCATATAAAAATGGGGAGCGGTCCGGGCGATGATACTATATACGATCAGCTCGCACATCCCCATGACAGCAGCGAGCAATGTGGAATGGAAGGCAGCTGCGCGCCATTTGACATCGTATTGTGTGACCAGAAACAGAAAATTAGTAAACAGATACAAAAGCATATTCAGCCATTTGATGTTAAAAAAGGCTGCGGCACACAGGCAGGTATACAAAAGGCTCAGCACGACAAGCCTGTCGGACAGGGGGCGTTTCGGAGAAAATAGTCGGCTGGCATATTGCAGGAGAATGATGGCTTCCACCAGAAATGCAAAAATAATAGAAAAAATACTTTCCATAACTTACCTCGTACTTTCTAAATAGAGAAGATAAGCTTTCTTAAAGGCGCTGTATTTACGTTTCGTCAGATAAGCGTCGAACTGACCGTTCGCCAGATGCACCAGCATACGGTCGAAGTCGGTAATGTGCTCATAGTTGACAATAAAACTCCGGTGCGTCTGAAAAAAGCGGTTGGAAGGCAGCAGCTCCAGCCAGTATGGCATGGTATGGATGGCTTCAAAGTCCTGCGTCGTGGTGTGGACGATCACTTTTTTCCCCTGTGCCTCCACCATAATGATAGAAGAGACCGGAAGAACGTGTACGCCCTGCCTGGTCTCAATAGGCACCTTCACCAGTCTGGAATGATACAGATCCAGAGCGTCCTTCAGATTCCGGAACAGACGCTGCCTGTCTATGGGCTTGGACAGATAACGGAATACATGGAACCGCATGGCTTCATCCAGATATTCGGAATAAGAAGTAATAATAAAAATGATAATATCTTTATCTTTCTTTTTCAGTTCGTTTCCTACATAGATTCCGTCAAGCCCCGGCATCTCGATATCGAGAAAAAGGATATCCTTGTCGCCCTGATCCGCAAGCAGGGACTCCCCGTCTGAAAAGCAGACGATTTCCGGACAGCTCAGGTGCAGATGACTGAAATAGCTTTTCAGATATTTTTGCAGTTTTTCTACGATCAGTAAATCGTCATCGCAAATAAGAATACGCATCTTACACACTCCATTCATTGATGCCTACGGATTGTTTCGTGCTACGCACTCCCACAACCCTGGCATCATTATATAATAAGAAAACCCAAAATAGAATGTCGTTTTCGCCCATTTTTGCCTTAGTTTTTGCTTTTCGGTTCGGAAGGTTGTCTCGCTTTTTGAAATATGCTATTCTGAAAATGCAACTTAAGTATAAATCTTCAACGGATTTGTAACAAATAGTGCAAAATCTTTCGTTATGGTTAATGAAGAGGAAGGTTTCCATCCGCTCAATTGCTTTTCCAATTGCTCAATGGTATAATGATATCATTATCAAGTACAATTAAGGAGCAAAAACATCATGTAGAAAGAGAACCTGTATATCAGCAGATAGGCACAAGATATATCGATGATCCGGACTGGGGATATACATTCCTGAATGTAGAATGAAAGGAGCAGCTATGAAGAAGATTTTTTCAAATTACTACAAAATTATTTTGTCTGTTGTGATCCTGATTGTCCTGGTGGCACTAAAGGAGGATTACAAAACTTCTTTTGACGAAATGAGCGGAGTCCGGACGGTGGTACGTATGCTGCTCTATACGGCATGGGGATTCCTGCTGGCGACAAGGACCAGACGGGACAAAGCAAAAGGTGCGGAATATGTTGCTTTTGGCGTTGCCTGTGTGGCAGCGCTTAATCTGTTAATCCCCATCTGGAGCTTCCAGATAGTGTTTTATGCTTTTGTCGCAGGTGTTCCGGGACTCTATTTTATGGTATTTATTCTGACCGGAATATTAGGAGGTTACTTATGGGGACCGAGGGGCATCCTACCTCGGGACTTATAGATGCATTCTGCGAGGGTTACCGCATTGGGGATGACTTATATATTGCGGGACAGGAAGAATTAGGAGCAATTGACCTGAATACGAAGGAGTTCCGCTATTGCAGGAAGGAAAAATCCTGGGCGGAAGATATTACACAGGGTGTAAAGATAACAACAGCAGAGTAGAATGGCGGAGGTGCTTATGGGTAAAAAATGGATTGTGGGTCTGATGATTTTAGCAGCATTATGGGCAATGACCGGTTGTGGAAAGCAGGAGATGATCCGTTGCGAATACACAAATGAGGCAGCAGGGTTTACCTTAAGCATAGACAGACCGGTAGAATGGA
>ERZ827452.3407-NODE-3407-length-10109-cov-3.548339_pt1 | contig 10109 bp, 11 predicted proteins | sample MGYA00519866_ERZ827452 | MGnify/ENA primary metagenome ERZ827452 (study PRJEB31778, sample SAMEA3449307) | human gut metagenome | biome: human gut; feature: human-associated habitat; material: faeces | place: United Kingdom | collected 2010/2012 ... | reverse complement strand
TCGAACATGTATCCCTTGTCGCGATAATTGTCGAGGTACTCGTCGATACTGTCGAGAGTGGGCTCCACGTTGTAGGCGTCCAGGATTTTGTTGTCCAGTTGGCGCAGAATCTGTTCCAGATGTTCGATGTGCCACTTGTGGTTCCTCAAGTAGCCCTCCAGCTTGGTCAGCGTCGCTTTGTTCGCATTGCGTTTCTTGTTCTTCTCACGCTTCGCCTCCACTTCACAGTCGTCAATCTGCTTGTGCAGTTCGGAGAGATACTTCTTGATGGCCGAAATCACCTCCTCCCGCTTCTCCTACACGATGAACGACTCTTCCTAGCAAAACATCTTCCGGAGTCTGCTTGACTTTGAGCTTCAAGCCTTGTTTTGAAAAGGCCTTGGTTTTTGTCTCTTTTTCACACTCTCTGAACTGCAACATCCTGTCTTCGATCTCTGCTTTTGCATTTGCTATTTGTGTACTGTATTGCTAGATGTCACACCAACAAACCACACAGTCTACCATAATGGTGGAATCGGTGCTCGTCGACCATCCCTTGAGACTATCTCGATATCGCTGGAGCTTCTTGATCTGCTTCTTCAGATCCTCCAGATATTCCGCGGTGACTTTCACGCCTCCGCGGACCGCTACATCTTCATGTCTGCTCATATCCTCCAGCCATTGTCTGATGGAGTTTTCCCGCAGATCATTATACGTATTGTCTTCCTGTGGCTGCCACATAATTTCCCTCCAAACTTACTCAGACACGGAACTGCTGCATATTCTGCTGAAGTTTGCCGATGCTCTGTAATACGCCCTTGGTCTCTGTAGACATATTTTCACTGGAATAGGTGATCTCCTGAAGGTTCTTATTCACTCCGGCCACCGCATCCGCCAGTTCCGCCTGCGCTCTGTTGATGTCACCTAATATGCCATTGATAGTATGAATGGACTCGCTGACACCGGAAGCATTCTGCCCCAGACTGCTGCTGACTTCCGCATAATATCCGGCATCGTTTTTATAATCCTTCGCCAGATTCACTTCCAGATAATCCATGATCTGATCTGTATCCTTCGTGTTCATAAATGCCACACCGTTGCGGATCGTGTGCACAATGTTTCCCTCTTCTACCAGCCATTCATTCACTACATTGGCATTGGTTCCGGCCTGTGTCTCCACGAAATTTCTGGCCTGTGTCGTCATATTGTTCTGTAAAGTGCTCACACTGAGCAGTTCGCAGAGCAGGATCGCCATAACCAGTGAGATCACCGTCTGCATCGTAATTTACCTTTTGATCGTTTTCCCCATAGTGCACCATCCCTTTTATCCTTATTTTGTTTTGCGTACCGTAGAGTACTTTTCTCTTAATTGTACTTTTTCTCATACAATGTGTCAAGAAATCACCGCGTCAAATCACCAAAGTTTTTAGTTGCAGAAAAGCTGCTACCCACGATCGGATAACAGCTTTCTGACTGCCTGTTATGATTTTCAGACTATTTTTTAATATTTGATCTCTTTGCCTTCCAGTCTCCACTGTCTGAACTCTGCGGATGCGGACAGTAACAGGTCGGAGGAAGAATTCAGTGCGGTCTCCACAGAATCCTGGATGACACCGATGATGAAGCCGACACCTACGATCTGCATGGCAATGTCGTTGGAGATTCCAAACAACGAACATGCCATAGGGATCAGTAACAGGGATCCTCCTGCCACGCCGGATGCACCGCAGGCTGCCAGGGTTGCCAGAATGCTCAGCACGATACCGCTTAAGAAGTCTACGTGAATCCCCAGAGTATTTGCCGCTGCCAGTGTCATTACGGTAATGGTGATGGCTGCACCGTCCATGTTAATGGTAGCTCCCAGCGGGATGGTTACGGAATAGGTATCCTTATCCATTCCCCACTCTTCACAGGCCTTCATATTCACAGGAATATTGGCTGCGGAGCTTCTGGTGAAGAACGCAGTAATGGCACTCTTCTTCAGGCACTTGAAGATCAGCGGGTACGGGTTCTTGCGGATACACCAGAACACGATGATCGGGTTGGTCACAAAGTAGATAAACAGCATGGAACCTACCAGTACTAACAGAAGTTTTCCGTATTCGGAGAAGATCTCCAGTCCGTTGGAAGAAATGGAGCTGAATACCAGACCTAAGATTCCGAAGGGAGCCATACTGATGATCCAGCTGACTACCTGGGACAGACCGTTGGAAATGTCATCCAGTACTTTCTTGGTGGTATCATTGGCTGCTCTCATACCGACACCGATGATCACCCCCCAGGTCAGAACACCAATATAGTTGGCATTTAACAGAGAGGATACCGGATTGGCTACCATATTCATTAACAGAGTCTTCAGTACTTCCACGATACCGTCCGGCGCTGCCATATCGGTGGCTGCGTCTGCCAGTGTCAGTGTCACGGGGAATAACCGGCTGGCGATCACGGCTACCAGCGCTGCCAGAAAGGTACTGAACATGTACATAATAATAACGGTCTTAATGATGCCGCCATGGCTCTTCCCTGCATGACACAAGGCACTGATCAGCAGGAAGAATACCAACAAAGGCGCAATGGCCTTCAGGGCACCTACAAAAACATCTCCCAGAATGGCAATACCGGTTGCCTGCGGCACGACCAGTCCCAGGATCACACCAATGACCAGACCACATACGATACGCAGGATCAGGCTGATGCTGTTCCACTTTTCAAATAGTTTTTTCATACTTACACTCTTCTTTCCCTTTTTTCTGATGTATACATGTACTTCATTGCACACATTATGTGCTATTATATAGTATTTCTCATATAAAGACAAGTGTATTTTTCCCGCGGACATTTTGAGGCTATTTGTTTTTCGATTTTTAGAACAGAAAAAAACGGATCCGCAAAAAGCAGATCCACTTTCCTCATTTTCCTATTACATTACAAAACATTTGTCATTGCGGAGATTCCCACCTTCATGACACCCGCCAGTACCATGACCCAGATGGGATTCAGTTTCGTTTTCCGAAGCAGCAACACACAGATTCCGAAGATCACCACCATGCTCCACTCCGTACCCGTCATGGAAATCGTCCCTCCGCTTCCCCAGAACGCATTTTTCAGGATCAGGATCCCTGCCGATGCGATCATTGCCACCACTGCAGGCCGCAGAGATTTCAGCACTCCCTGCAGCAGATCCAGATTACGATACTTCAGGTATAGTCTTGCCAGGATCGTCACAATAATGCAGGACGGCAGAATACACCCGACCGTTGCCACCACAGCTCCGGGAATCCCGGCAATCTTCAGTCCCACGAAGGTGGCGGAATTCACTGCAATGGGGCCCGGTGTTATCTGTGATATCGTGATCAGATCCGTGAATTCCGACATGGTCAGCCATCCGTGAGTCGTGACTACTTGTCCCTGGATCAGAGGCATGGCCGCATAACCGCCGCCGAAGCTGAACATTCCTATTTGCAGAAAACTTAAAAATAATTGCAGATAGATCATTTTCCAGACCTCCTTTTGGAAAGAAGTGTCCGGACCAAACCAATCAGTCCGCAGACGATCACAATGTAGACCACATTGATCTCCAGAATACATGCTGCCAAAAAAGCTCCCAGCATAATGACAAGTGACATAGGATCTTTTTCCTTTACGATGGGAGCGCCCATATCATAGGTCACGGAAGCGATCACCGCTCCCACTCCTGCCTGCATCCCGGACAGCATCTGCGCCACGAAGAAGTTACTGCGGAACACATTGTAGCAGACAGATATTGCCGCTATAATCACAAAGGGCGGCAGAATCGTGCCGAGGATCGCCACCAATGCTCCGGGAATCCCCAACAGCTTGTACCCTACCACGATGGCTCCGTTGACTGCGATCGCGCCGGGCGAAGACTGGGCGATGGCCACCAGATCCAGCATTTCGTCTTCTCCGATCCAATGGTATTCATCCACGAATTTCTTCTTCATCAGCGTAACGATGACATAACCGCCCCCGAACGTGAATGCACTCAGATACAGTGTGGATATGAATATTTTCCACAATATTTTTCCCTGGGATTCTTTTTCTTCCCTACTTTCCATGCTACTTTTCTCCATTCTTTTTGACAGTGCCTTCCCGCATCCTTGCTGTTCTGTCTGTCAACTGTAAAACTGCACCGCATTTTTCAATGCTCCACACACACAACAGTATCTGGGCGTAACCGAAAAACACCGCCGGAGTCCCGATCAGCGTTACCAGCCCCAGTGCCCAGCTTCCCATTCTCTGTACAAAATCCCACGGGAAATACCGCAGAGACATTACAGTGAGCAATGCCGCCGCTCCCAGCCAGATATGATCATTTTTGGCGCATATCTTTTTTCCTTTTACAAAGCTTTGATAGAGCAAAAACAACAGACAGCCAAGCAACAGAATTCCCATTCCGGGGTGTCCGTTCCTATAAAAATAAGTACTGAACAGACCGCCGATACTGTATCCCTGCTCCATGATGCTGGTATATTCCAATCCGCTCTCCGCAAAGGCCCCGTCGAACAGCCAGTGTTTCCACGTCATATAGGTTGGGTATGCCATGGCAACTCCCAGAATTCCGATCACCGGATATTGCCATTGTCTCCGGCAGATACCACCCACGCAGATCAGGAACAAAAGCGTCAACGCGGCTACGCCATCCAGTCTTCCGATAATCCCCAGGGCCAGTACTGCGGTCAATCCGTAGCCTGTCTTCCAGAACATTTTCTCCGTATCCGACATTTTTATCAGAGACGCTGTCAGGATCGGCACCACCATCCATATCAGAATCTGTGACCGATCCACACTTTCCGTTACCACATATACATGATAAGGCAGCAACAGATACCCCAATGCCCCCACCAGTGAAAACCAGTCTTTCTTTTTTCTCTTTAAAACGCAATGGAACATACTCCATGCGGTTCCAAAGGTAATAATCTGGGTCAATATGATAAAAGTACTTTCCATCTGTTATTCTCCTGTCATGAAAGGTTCTTCATTGTACCAGTACTGAACATCCGATTGCAGTATAATGGTATTTTCATAATATACCACCTGTAAAACAAGTATTAACAGTACCGCAAACACGATCCAAGGGGAAATTTTGTTCTGGCTTTTTCTTTTTTGAAGAAGTATCCATACCACACTGCCCAGTACTGCATATCCCAACACACAGGCAACAAACTTTCCGGGATTTCCCATTACATATAAAGTCTTCACCGCCAGAGGATTCCATATACCAAAAGCTGCTGCCGCCAACACCAGTCGCGCATCCTTTCCCCACTTGGAAAACAGGAAATAAAGCAATGCAAGTGCAGCTCCGGATAAAAATGCTATCATGATCTTATAAGATGTTGCGACCGGAAATCCAATCCACCGCATTCCTGCCGGAATCCATAAATATAGTAAATGGGCTGCCGGAATCCTTCCCCATTCTCCCTGAAGCATATACTCTGTTTCTCTCAGACACTGTACACTGTCAGTCCCCAGAACAAGATAATCCACCAGCAAGGGGATACAGGCTATCATCCAGATTCCCACCATTGCACAGTTGATCCATTTTTTCTGTCCGCTCACTTCTTTACACAATACTTTTCTGCGGAATATCGCAATTCCATCCAGACAGGCAAAAAGAACCAGCACTATTACAAAAAGGATCCTTCTTCCGGCGGTTGTCTTCTCTACTTTCAACTCATAGGAAACATTTCCTCCCTCCGAAAATGGCTGTATCTGCAGATGTGCTGCATCAACCGTATCTGCCACATAATAGGTAATCCTTTTATGCTCTGTATCTGCAGACAAAGTTGCCCGGTTGCCCCTGATCGCACGAAAAGTGGTCTCCTCCGCTTCCAGACTGATCTCCATTCCGCTTCCGATTCCGCCATTTGCAATATCCGACTCTACTATGATGCGATATACTCCCGGGTTCAATGCAAAATCTTTGCTGACGATCCCCCCTGTTTCTTCCACCCGATACAATTGCTGATGATCTGCCTCGAATACAATATCCGATCCCCCAAAAGACAGCACGAACAGAACCGCTAAGAGAAGCCCTTCCGCTAATAAAATCCATTTCTTTTTCATCTCTGTCTCCTCTTCCGAATCCCGAAAAACACAATACCCGCTACTGTGATCAAAGTAACCAGTTCCGCCGTTCTCCAATACCACGGTTCCACAAAACGCACTCTGACTGTTCCGGCATATCCACCCGGAATGCACACTTGCAAAATATGTCCACCGTCGTCTGTGATCTCCAATACTTCTCCTTTGTCATCCCTGGCTGCATATCCCTTATACATGAGAACCGGAAGTGTTACTATTTCCTCCCGGGCCGAATCATTCCTGCAGAAAAAGCTTATATTTAAACCGCTCTTTTCATAGTCTGCGATCTGAATATTCTCATTGGCTTCCGGTCTTGCAAAAGTCAGCTTTGTGCTGTCCGTTCCATAGATCAGATACTCTTCTCCGGAGATGTAACCAAATCCCATACTTTCCTGATTATATAATGTAACGTCCCTCTCCTGTACTCCCGAATCCATCATAAACAGATAGGATGCAGACAAAGACACTACTGCCGTGATCAGACTCATCTGATAGAAGATTTTCCGGTTGTTCTGAAAATATCGAATCACATATCCCGTTACCGTCACCAACAGAACCGTACCCCATCCCAGAAAACGATTGGGGAACTGCAGACTGCTCACCAGTGTCGCTGCAATGCCGGAAATTTTCTGAATGTTATCCCAGGGAAAGGAATTTGTGGACATCCATAATGCAAGGCATCCGAATCCTGCTGCCTTTATCGCAAAGCTCTTCTCAGCCTCTTTTTGTTTTTGCAAATCTCCCAAAAATAACAGCAGCCAGAAAATCATCATTCCTATTACCAGAAACAATCCTACCCCAATAGGATTCAGTAAATCCCCTGCCTTGCCTTCCATGGATTCCGGAATTCTGCTGAACCAGAACTGCTGTAATATTTGCGCAAAAATGGTTCCTCTGTCCTGGATAGTTCTCGCCGATGCATGGCGTATCCTGACATCCTGTGTCAAATAATAGTCAACAAACGGTACCAGATACCACAAGCTTAATCCCAGCGCAAAAAATGCTCCACTCGCAAGCTGCCGAAATCTTGGCCATGTAAATACTCTGCGGATATAAATCAGACAGAACAGCACTGTGAACAATGCCGTAATCTCACAGGTCAGTACATGGGTCTGGATCAATCCGGCATATCCCAGTCCCAAAATGATCCAGCTTTTATGAAACTCTCTGTCTTCCACATCTTTTTCAAAGACAAGATAAATTCCGTATACCACCAGCGGCAGAAACGTATAGGCGCTTCCCTCTCCTACAGCTCCAACCATTACCAGCTTAAAAAATCTGAATATCGATAAAGTATACAATGCGCTGCAGACCAGACCTATGATCCGGTCTTTGAATATTCCGTTAAAGCAGTACCAGGCTATCGCTGCCGTAGCAATATTAAGTCCTATGCAATAGAAAGCATAGCTTTCTGTCATCGTAAAGCCTGCCATGCGCAGAAGTGCCGGAAAATACAATAACAGATTACAATAGAAAATACCATTGGCATAGCCGTGGTCAAATACCCATCTGGGTTCCAGCCGTACCGGAAACTGCCCAGTCAGAAGTCCATCCTTTACACCCTCAATGCGATGTAAATGGTAGGTCAGATCTGCCCCTGACACCATACCGTCATATAAATAAGGAATGGAGGCAAAAAAGGCGATCACACCGATTCCAAACAGGATCTGACGTCTCTGCTCATTTCTGCCTTTTACCACCTCCCGACGCTCCAGCCACATGGTCGCAAGAACCAACAGTGCTGCTGCCGCAAGGATCACAAGATATCTTGTCCACAGAAGATTCGTCTCCACGATCCGCAGATTCCCGGTGGTCAGCTTTTCCCGTCCGGAATAATCGATTGTCACCGTCAGTTCTTCTGTGGGCTCATAAAGCCAGAAATCATAGGAGGTATGCCCCAGTGCACTGTACAGATGCTCGCCGTTGCACAACAGGCCTCCCTGATACACAGTACCGTCTTTCACATTGCAGACCGCGATGGCATCCCCGGTGCATTCGTAGGACAGCTCCACCCGGTATACTCCTGTCCCCAGCGAAATATGCTCAAATACCGGCTCTTCTGTATAAGATTCCCCTTCCGCAAAAGTATAGCTTCCGGTATAGTTCCATTCCCGGTTTGGCATGGCAATACGGATGATACAACCCACCATCAATGTAGCCAGAATCCCCAGAATCACATATCTGATATAAGGTTTTTTCTTCACCTTTCCCATTCTCCTTTGGTCACATATTGTAAATCATTTGAAATAAAACGCAAAAATCCATAGTGAGTATAGCACAAAAAAAAGATAATGAAAACTCTCTTCATTATCTTTTTCCTGTATTTATGCGATTCCTATGCCTGTTTTGTATGATGTTCCACATGTTCGAAGGTGAATACATTCAGGAACTGTTTTGCTCTCTCTGTCTCCGGATGTTCGAAAAATTTATCGGGAGCGGCCTCCTCCACGATCTTACCCTGGTCGATGAAAATAACTTTGTCCGCTACCGCCTTTGCAAACTGCATCTCATGGGTGACAATGAGCATGGTCTTGCCCTGTTTTGCAAGATCCAGCATAACATCCAGCACTTCTCTTACCATCTCCGGATCCAGTGCCGCGGTCACTTCATCGAACAGCAGGATCTCCGGATGCATGCACAATGCCCGGACGATGGCTACACGCTGCTTCTGTCCACCGGACAACTGTCTGGGATAACTCTTTGCCTTATCTGCCAGTCCCACGCGCGCCAGAAGCTCCATGGCCTCCTTCTGTGCCTCTGCCTTATCGCGCTTCTGTACCTTGACCGGTGCCAGCGTAATATTGTCCAGTACCGTCAGATGCGGGAACAGTTCATAGCTCTGGAATACCATACCGATCTTCTGACGCAGGGTGGTGATATTTTTACTGCCCTTGCGGATATCCATGCCCTGCAGCTTTATCGTACCGCCCTGAATAGGTTCCAGTGCATTAATACACCGAAGCAGCGTACTCTTACCACAGCCGCTGGGACCTACCACTACCAGAACATCTCCCTGTTTTACTTCCAGATTGATGCCGTCCAGGATCTTCTGGCCTTCATATTCTTTTGTCAGATTTTCTATCTTCAACAATGTCTCTGCCATGTTTTCACTCCATTCTCATTCCGACTCCGATTCCATTTCTAATTCCACTTTTTCTCCAGCACTCTGGCCAGAACACTGAAGGGCCAGCAGGCGAAGAAATACAGAACAAATACCACAAGGAATACTCCGAACGCAGCATTGGGACTGCTCATACGATTGGCCTCAATGATCTGCTGTGCCACCTTCAGCATTTCCACCACGCCGATCATGAGCACCAGGCTGGTGGTCTTGATCATACGGGTGATCAGGTTGATGGACAGCGGGATCAGGCGGCGCACCGTCTGCGGAATGATGATGTACCAATAAGTCTGCGCACGGCTCATGCCAAGGGCCTCGGCACTCTCATACTGGTGCTTCGGAATGGCGATCAGCGCACCGCGCACAAGGTCGCTCATTTCGGCAGTGCCCCACAGCACGAACACGATAATCGATGCCGTCTCGCCGGAAAGGTTCCACCCGAACGCGCGGGTTGTGCCAAAGTAGACGAGGAACAGCAGCACCATCTGCGGCATGATACGGATAAATTCCAGATACAGCCGCAGGATCAGAGGCGAGGACATCCGGGCGAACACCGTATGGAGCTGGGCCAGCATATCCCCCGTAAAAAGCGTGCTGCTTGTTTCGGTGGAAGCCGCCGTTTCTGCTGTCCGGCTCACCGGAGCTGCACGCCTACCTGCTGGCCCGCCCGGAACAGCTCCAAACCACCGACTATGCCGATATCATCACCGGTGCGCCCATTGCGCTCACGGAAAAGGGGCGGCTTTTAGAGCGTCTGTCCGGACATATGGCACACAGCAAAGACGCCGATCTGATTCGGGATTACAGCGCCTGTTTGCACATGGCGCTGCAGGCGCTGGAAAGCAAGGAAGCTGCGTTTTCGGTGGAGCTTTGGAAGGACGGCGAACAGCTTGACGGTCCCTATATC
>ERZ827452.3404-NODE-3404-length-10121-cov-3.047685_pt1 | contig 10121 bp, 9 predicted proteins | sample MGYA00519866_ERZ827452 | MGnify/ENA primary metagenome ERZ827452 (study PRJEB31778, sample SAMEA3449307) | human gut metagenome | biome: human gut; feature: human-associated habitat; material: faeces | place: United Kingdom | collected 2010/2012 ... | reverse complement strand
TGAGGTAGGAAAGAATTATTCCATAGTCAAGACAATTATTGAAGATAATAATTCAGTAAGTGGAATGTTAATAGATACTAATGATACCTGTATAGTTGAGGGAGATATTGAGCTTTCTGACAGTGGTCTTGTACATCTTAACCATATTAAGGCTGATATAACAGTAAGAAATGGTGATAAGATAGTTACTTCCAATATCAGCGACAAATATCTTCAGGGAATTCTTATAGGATATGCAAAGGATGTAACAGCGGACTCTAATAATCTGACACAGTCAGGTTATCTTGTCCCAGCAGTTGATTTTAATAATCTTCAAGAGGTACTTATTATAACGGAAATGAAAAATCAGTGATTTAAAGCAGGAGTGTTATGAAAAGGAAAGTTGCAGAAATAATTTTAATATTATTATTTTATCTGATACAGGTTACATTTGGCAATGCTATCGGAATAGGTGGCATTACACCTAATCTGCTTATAATACTGCCGGTGCTGTTTGGCTTTTTTAAAGGCAGGAATGAAGGAATGTTAGTAGGCTTCTTATCAGGTGTTATGTATGATCTTTTCTTTTCTTCACTGTTTGGATTTTCAGCATTGGTTTTTGTATACATAGGATATTTTTCGGGAATATTTTATAAAGAATATGAGAAGGTTGAAGTCCTTATTCCATTGGCAATGATAATGGCATCTGATTTTGTTTTTGAATTTTTATCATATATAGGCAATTTCTTATTACACAACAGGCTGAATGTAGACTTCTTTTTAAGAAGATTTATTATGCCGGAGGTTGTGTATACATTAGTTGTAGCATTGGTATTGTATTATCCTTTGATGAAGTTCGATTCAATATTAGATATTCAATGGAAGAAAAGGAAAAAAGGTATATTAGATGAAGGAAGTATTTGAGTATATATTAAGTCTTTTCAAATCAAGAATTTTTCCACTTATATTGGTATTTGCCATATTGGTAGGCGTGCTTATTAACAGGCTGTTTGGATTGCAGATAATCAATGGAGAGTCTTATGTAAAAGATTTATCAAGTTCTATACAGAAAGATATGAGCGTTGCGGCGACAAGAGGAAGAATATTCGACAAGAATGGTGTGCTTCTTGCTTATAATGACCTTGCATATGCCGTAAGAATAAGTGACAGCGGTAAATATAACAATAACGCAGAGAAGAATGAAAAGCTTAATGCTTCAATAGATAAGACACTTGATATTATTGAGGCAAAGGGAGATACATATTCTAATGATTTTCCTATTGTATATGAAGACGGACAGTATGTATTCAATATAAAGGATAATGAACTTTTAAGATTTTTAAGGGATATATATGGCAAACGTTCAATAAGTGAGCTTAGTGATGAAGAAAGAAATGTAACAGCACAGGAGCTTTTCAGACAGTTATGTGAAAAGTATGAGGTTGTTGTTGCGTCTGATAGTTCAAAAAATCAGGCAACGGTTCTTTCATCAACAGTTAGTTTCCTTAAATCACAGGGGTATATGGTAGAAGCAGCAGGTTTTTCTGTTGACCATGCACTTATGATTGTTAATTTAAGAAGATATATGTCTGCTAATTCATATAACAGATACATTTCTTTTACAATTGCCAATGAGGTATCAGATGAAACTGTTGCGGCAATACTTGAGAGTTCAGATGATCTGACAGGTGTTACAGTAGAAGAACAATATATAAGAAGATATGTGGACAGTGTATATTGCTCACAGATATTAGGATACACAGGTACAGTATCTACAAGCGAGTTAGAAACACTTGGAGATAAGTACGACAGTAACGATACTGTGGGTAAGAGTGGCATTGAGAAGAGTATGGAATCAGTGCTTTCAGGTACTAAGGGTGAACGACAGGTTTATGTAGATACAGTAGGACGAATTACAGAGGTACTTGGTGAGACAGACCCGGAGACTGGCAATGATGTGTACCTTACAATCGATATTAATCTTCAGAAAAATCTATATAATGCAATTGAGGACAGACTTGTACAGATACTTCTTACTTATATGACAAGTGGTGATACCAAGTATTCATATACTTCTAACGGAAGTGTAGATACTGTATACATTCTTGCTAAAGAAGTATATTTTGCACTTATTGATAACAATATTGTGTCAATAAAGCATATCGCTGAACAGAGTACAGACACGGAGGCACAGGTTTATTCAGCTTTTCTTTCAAAACAGGACAGTACAATGGACTGGATACGAAGTGAGTTAGCTGACGGTGATACACCTTATGGAAAGCTAAACGAAGAACAGCAGCTTTATATATGGTATGTGTATACAAGCCTTAAAGACAGAGGGGTATTTAATACATCTAATGTCGATACAACAGATGATGTATATAAGGACTGGACACAGGCAGATGGAACAAGTCTTAAAGAACTTCTGACACACGGAATAGCTAAGAATTGGATTAATCTTAATGTTTTCTCTACTGAACAGTACACAAGTTTACAAGAATCATATGATGCACTTCTTGATTATATTGATGGATATTTAAGGGAAGATACTTCATTTTATAAGAAAATGTATAAATATATGATTAATTCTGGTTCTATATCAGGAAGACAGGTATGTATGCTTTTGTATGAACAGGGAGTGCTTGATATGAATTCTGAGAATTCAAGATATTCAGCATTAGCAGCAGGAAGCCTTGGAGCATATGATTTTATGACATATGCGATATCTAATAAAATAATAACTCCTGCCCAGCTTGCATTAGAACCTTGTTCAGCATCTGCTGTTGTAACAAATCCTAAGAATGGTGATATCATAGCAATGGTATCTTATCCAAGCTATGATAATAACAAGCTGTCAGGAAGCGTTGATGCCAAGTATTTCAACAGTCTTATTAATGATAAGGCAAGTCCTATGTTAAACAGGGCAACACAGTCATTTACTGCACCCGGTTCAACATACAAGCCATGCACAACTATAGCAGGTATGGATACAGGTATAATATCATCTGGAACTACATTTTATTGTTCTGGTTCATTTGATAAAGTAACACCATCACCAAAATGCTGGAGATTATCAGGACATGGTGGCGAAGTGGCTGCAACAGCGATAAGAGATTCCTGTAATGTATTCTTCTATAATGTAGGTTATAATCTTGCGTGCAGTAAGAATGGCAATTATAACAGTACTTACGGAACAACTATATTACAGAAATACTCAGACCTTTTGGGTTTATCGACTAAAGCAGGTGTTGAAATTGAGGAAAGTGAGCCAATGGCTTCTAATACTAACTCAGTTGCTTCAGCTATCGGTCAGGGTAACCACAAATACAGTACATTAAACCTTGCAAGATATGTAACAACTATAGCTACATCAGGAACCTGCTATAATCTTACACTAGTAGATAAGATTACAGATTCTGATGGTAATCTTATTGAAGATAATCACGCTGATGTTGATCATCAGGTTGAACTAAGCAGTAATATATGGAGTACAGTACACGAGGGTATGATGCTCGCAGGTAATTCATATTCAACAATAGCCAAGCTTGGTTTAAAGATTGCAGCTAAGTCAGGTACTGCACAGGAAAATACTAACGAACCAGACCATTCATTACTTGTAACATATTCTCCATACGATGATCCGCAGATATGTGTATCAGTATGTATCCAGCACGGATACTCATCAACAACATCTATGGATTTGACAGCAGATGTGTATAAGATATATTATGGAATGGAATAGTTATAAATAATATTAAATAAGGGGTGAAGATAGTTGGATAACTCAGTAGTAATCAAGGGAAGTAAGAATGGAATTACTGTTAAACTCGATGATAATCTTGGATTTGACGAGCTCAAAGACAGAATAAGAACCAAATTTGCGGCGTCAGCCAAATTCTTTGAAAAAGCCAATCTTGCATTATCACTTGAAGGAAGAAATCTTACTGACAACGAGGAGCAGGAAATTCTTGATATTATATCTGAGGAGTCGGATATTAACATTGTGTGTCTGATGGAACACAACAAGGATAAAGATGAAGTGTACGCAAGAGCAATCGCCAAGGTTGCCGGAGATGGCATATTGCCAGATGTACCATATGATAATACAAATGAAGAGGTTATGCACAGCCGTGTATTTTCCAGTGCCAGCATAGATGATGTATCGACAGATAATACACTTACACAGCCATTATGCCAGTTCTATAAAGGAACATTAAGATCAGGACAAGTTCTTGAAACAGAGAGTAGTGTAGTAATACTTGGAGATGTTAATCCGGGTGGCAAGGTTATAGCGTGTGGCAATGTTATCGTATTAGGAAGCTTAAGAGGCAATATATATGCAGGTGCCAATGGCAATGAGAATGCATTTGTTGTTGCTCTTGATATGGATCCTATGCAGATTAAGATTGCAGATGTTATAGCCAGAAGTTCAGATGCTCCTGTTGTTATAAAGAAGAGATTAAAGAGTAAGGTCAAAGGCGTACAGCCTAAGATAGCATATGTATTTGAAGGCAATATATATGTTGAAGATTTTGCACAGGATGTACTTGAAGATATTCATTTATAAATTTGAATGTGTAAACAGGTTTATTTTAGAATAAATGTTCATAAATTCAAAAAAAGTCTTGATTTAATGAGCAAAATTACGCATAATTATTTTATTGTGTATTTATTTACTTAGTATATTAATTTTGGAGGAAATAAAATGAGTGAAGTTATTGTTGTTACGTCAGGAAAAGGCGGCGTAGGTAAGACTACAACTACAGCTAATATAGGTACTGGTCTTGCTAAGCTTGGAAAAAAGGTTGTTATGATTGATACAGATACAGGCCTTAGAAACCTTGATGTAGTACTTGGACTTGAGAATAGAATTGTATACAATCTTGTAGATGTTGTAGAGGGTAACTGTCGTTTAAAGCAGGCTATGATTACAGATAAGAGATGTCCTTATCTGTATCTTCTTCCAACAGCACAGACAAGGGATAAGTCAGCTATTTCACCTGAACAGATGATTAAGCTTGTAGATGAGATTAAAGCAGATCCAGAGAACTTTGATTACATATTACTTGATTGCCCAGCCGGTATTGAGCAGGGCTTCCAGAATGCCATAGTTGCAGCTGACAGAGCTTTAGTTGTAACTACTCCAGAAGTCTCAGCTATCCGTGATGCTGACAGAATTGTAGGTTTATTAGATGCTAATGGCTTAAAAGACCGCGAGGATTTAATTGTCAACAGAATAAGAATGGATATGGTCAACAGAGGTGAGATGATGTCAATCGCAGATGTCAACGACATTTTACAGCTCAATGTAATAGGTGCTGTTCCAGATGATGAGAATATTGTAGTTGCTACTAACAAGGGTCAGCCTTTAGTAGGTGACAGCAGTATGGCTGGACAGGCATATATGAATATATGTCATAGAATTCTCGGTGAAGATGTACCTTTCCTTGATCTTAATGGCAAGGGTGGATTCTTTAAGAAGTTATCATCACTCTTTAAGGGTGATAAAAAGAACTAAGACCAATTCAGGCCTTAAGTATATGAGCCATATATGGCAGAATGGAAGAAGATATGAGTTTACTTGATTTATTTAAGAAGAAGGGTTCTGGTGATGTAGCAAAAGACAGACTTAAGCTTTTGCTCGTATCTGACAGGGCTAATTGCTCTCCTGAAGTTATGGAAATGATAAAAAATGACATAATTAAAGTTATTTCAAAATACATGGTAATAGATGCAGAAGGACTTGATATCCAGATAACATCTACAGAATCAGAAGGTGATAATGGTTCTGTACCTGCAATCTATGCTAATATTCCAATTAAGGATATGAGAAATAGTGACAAATAATCACGTGTAATCAAATAAGGATTATTGTGGTGGAGAATTTATGTTTAAAAAATATAAACTAAGATCGTATAATTTCAGGCTTATTGCTTTGATAACAATTACCTGTATATATGCGTTAATGGTTGTAAATAGCGCTAATTCAAGTTATACCATAAAGCAGGGTGCTGGTATGGCTGCAGCATATTTAATGATGATTTTTATATCATTTGTTGATTACAAATTTATAACTAAATATTACTGGCTTTGGTATGCAATAGGCAATATACTGCTTGTTCTTGTACTTCTTATAGGTAAATCAAGCCACGGTGCGAAAAGATGGCTTGGCATAGGTACATCTTTTCAGATACAGCCTTCAGAGTTTATGAAGCTTATTATAGCCATATTCTTAGCTAAGGTAATATCTATGTATAAGGACAGGCTTAATACGTGGAAGTTTCTTGTCATAATTGCACTTGTACTTTTACTTCCTATACTGCTTATAGTTAAAGAACCAGATTTATCTACCACTGTTATGGTTGTTCTTATAGTAGTTACTATTATATTCTGTGCAGGGATAAGTTATAAGATAATTGGTATGGTGCTGCTTGTTGTAGTTCCACTTATAGCAGCATTTCTTGTATACATTATTGCTACACCGGATCCTATATTTATGGAACAATATCAGAGAAATCGTATTGTCGATTTCATATACGGAAGTGATTCTACTGATGGAACGGTAAGTGCTGGTGTATATCAGCAGAATTATGCGGTTCAGGCAATAGGTTCAGGACAGTTATCAGGTAAAGGCCTTAATAATGAAGATCCATCTTCACTTAAGAATGCCGGATATATAGCAGAAGCGCAGAATGACTTTATATTTGCGGTTATAGGTGAAGAACTTGGATTTGTAGGCTGCTTAATTACAATTTTTTTGTTGTTTACTATCGTAATAGAGTGTATAATTACAGCAGTAAGGGCTAAGGACTTAGAAGGGCGGCTGATATGCTGCGGTGTAGCGGCGTATATAGCATTCCAGACGTTTATTAATATAGGCGTTGTTACAAAGCTTCTGCCTAATACAGGTTTGCCACTTCCATTTTTTAGTTGTGGCGTAACATCACTTGTTAATTTATTTGCGGCAATGGGAATTGTGTTGAATATCAATCTGCAAAGAAATGTCGACAGAGATGATGAGATATTTGCAGATGATTTCCGTGGATAATATATAAGTATTAAAGATATTGGCTGTAACAAGCCATAGCATTAAAATGCAATCTTGATAAAATAACAGCATAAGATAGGGGGTTCTTATGAACATTGGTTTAATAGCACATAATTCAAAGAAGAAATTAATGCAGAATTTCTGTATTGCATACAAAGGAATTCTAAACAAGAATCAGTTATTTGCGACGGGTACAACAGGAAGACTTGTAGAAGAAGTTACTAATCTTTCTATACACAAGTTCCTTGCAGGACATCTTGGTGGTGACCAGCAGCTTTGTGCCCAGATTGAGCATAATCAGCTTGATCTTGTCATTTTCCTAAGAGATGTGGAATCACCAAATCTTCATGAACCAGATTCTAATAATATATGTATGCTGTGTGATATGTATAATATTCCATTAGCAACTAATCTTGCCACAGCAGAATTATTGATTAAGTCGCTGGAAAGAGGCGATATGGAATGGAGAGAAATATATCAATAATCAGTGAGAATTATTAAAATATAAGCTGCCGTTTGAACAAGAACGGTAGCTTTTGATGTATTATTAATGATTAAGGGAGGAGTTATGCCAGGTAATAAAGTAGTCAGGTATAAAAGAAGACCACGGGCTGTGGCATTTATATTTGCCCTTGTACTTATTTATATAATATGTTTTTTTGTGTTGTATACAACCAAAGCAAAGGTTCAGACATATGAAGTTAACGTAGGTTCATTAACGAATAATGCTGTATTTACAGCGTTAGCAGTAAGAGAGGAAAGTGTATACAATTCGCCTTATTCTGGCAATGTCAATTATTACCAGCGGGAAGGGACGAGAGTTAAGAAGGGCGATACCATTTATACTGTCGATGAAACCGGCAGGGTATCAGAGATACTTTCTTCATATAACAAATTAGGTGAGAATTCACTTTCAGAGAAGAATTTATCAGATATTAAGACGACACTCAATAATTATAAGACTGATTATGATGGAAGTGATTTTACATATGTATATGACCTGAAATCAGACCTTAATGTGACTGTATTACAGTCTATTAATGAAAATGTTGTTGCTAACCTTGATTCTATTGTAGAGAATACAGGAAGCCAGAACCTTTTCCAGACAGTAACAGCTGAAAGCAATGGTATTGTTGTATATGCGGTTGACGGATACGAACAGATTAATGACAACAATGTAACAACTAATGATTTCAATAAAGATAACTATAATAAGAATAATTTAAAAGGTGAATCACTTATTGTATCAGGTAATCCTGCTTATAAGATAGTTACAAGTGAAGACTGGTATATGCTTATCAGGTTATCTAAAGATGATATTGATGAGTATGGGCTGGCTTCTAAGAAAAGCCTTAATATTAAGATTAAGAAAGATAATATGACAGTAAAATGTGGTTTTTCTATTATAGAGAAGAGCGATGGCTATTATGGAAAGTTATCACTAGACAGCTATATGATAAGATATGCACAGGAAAGATTTCTTGATATTGAGCTTGTTACAACTGGTAAGAGTGGTATGAAGATACCTGTGTCAGCAGTTACAGAAAATGAATTCTACGAAATTCCAAGGTCTTACCTTACAAAAGGTGGTAACAGCAGTAATCAGGGATTTATATGTGAGAAATATGATAATGGTAATCTTATAACTACATTTGTTGAAGCAGATATATACAAGCTTACTGATGATTATGTGTATGTAAGCAAGTCAGACTGGGAATCAGGAATTGCGGTTGTAATGCCAGACTCTGCATCAAGGTATGTTATCGGGGCAACGAAGAAGTTAAAAGGTGTATATTGTGTTAATACCGGATATACAATATTCTGTCCGGTTGAGATTATTGATGAGAATAATGAATATTATATTGTCAAGCAAAATCTTACACACGGAATATCAGTGTATGACCGAATTATATTAGACGCATTGAAATACCAGCCAAATGAAATGATATATTAATCAGAATGGAGAATTGCTATGTTGGATAATCATAATGAAATGCTAAAATCTAATTATGAAGCTGTTAAGAAGAATATTAAAGCAGCTTGCGAGAGGAGCGGACGTGATAAGAGTGAAGTGTGCCTTATTGCAGTAAGCAAGACTAAGCCACAGGAAGATATAATGCAGATATATGAATGTGGTGAACACCAGTTTGGAGAGAATTATGTTCAGGAAATGGTAGATAAAGTTGATGCGCTTCCTAAAGATATAGTATGGCATATGATAGGACATTTACAGCGTAATAAAGTTAAATATGTTGTTGGCAGGGCTTCTATGATTCATTCGGTTGATTCATTAAGATTAGCAGAGGCTATTAATCAGGAGGCTGTTAAAAAAGGGATTGTAGCTGACATTTTAATTGAAGTAAATGTTGCTCAGGAAGAAAGTAAGTTTGGACTTAAAACAGAAGAAGTTCTCCCGTTTATTGAAAAGATTGCAAATTTCGAACATATCAAGGTCTGCGGACTGATGACAATTGCACCTTTTGTCGATAACCCGGAAGAAAATCGTCAAATTTTCGCAAATTTACATAAATTATCTGTTGACATTAATGAGAAAAACATTGATAATGTTTATGTGAACATACTTTCAATGGGAATGACCAATGATTACGAGGTTGCCATAGAAGAGGGAGCAACTATGGTTCGAGTTGGAACTGGTATCTTTGGTGCAAGGAACTATAATATCTGACTTAATTTATTAACCTGATGAATGAGTTACTGTTTACAATATTTTTGAACAGTAATTGAATAGTATCATTTTTTCGTTGGATCGTATGAATAAAAAAGAGCGCCACCTGAAAAAGGGGACAAGATAGGAGTGTAAAAATGGGTGTATTTGATAAATTTCTTGACATCATGAAGTTGAATGATGACGATTATGATGACGATGAATTTTATGATGATGATGATTTTGCAGATGACGGTGATTTTGAGGAAAAACCGCGTCGTTCTTTCTTCGGTAAGAAGAATAATAAAGAGGAATCTTTCAATGACTTTGATGCTGATGAAGATAAGACGTTTCAGCCTTCTGCTTCCAGCAAGGTTACACCAATGCGTCCTGCTGCAAAACACGGCGGAAACATGGAAGTATGCGTTG
>ERZ827452.3401-NODE-3401-length-10124-cov-21.947165_pt1 | contig 10124 bp, 8 predicted proteins | sample MGYA00519866_ERZ827452 | MGnify/ENA primary metagenome ERZ827452 (study PRJEB31778, sample SAMEA3449307) | human gut metagenome | biome: human gut; feature: human-associated habitat; material: faeces | place: United Kingdom | collected 2010/2012 ... | reverse complement strand
GCCAGCTGCTCACCCAGCCCCGCACCAAGGAGGGCAACTTCTGGCACAAGGACATTTATCCGTGGCAGGTCTGGCTGGACGGCACCTACATGGCCCAGCCCTTCTATATGGAGTACGAGACCCGCTACAACAAGATGCAGGGCTGCATCGACAGCTACAAGCAGTTCATGAACATCAAGAAGCACATGCGGGACGAGAAGACCGGCCTGTACTACCACGGCTACGACGAGAGCCGCCAGATGTACTGGGCCGACCCCGTCACCGGCTGCAGCCCCAACTTCTGGCTGCGGGCCATGGGCTGGTTCATGGTGGCGATGGTGGACGTGCTGGAGCGGATGGATGAGCAGCTGTACAACGAGTACCGCGGCATCATGGCGATGTTCAAGCAGACCATTGAGGACGTCCACAAGTTCCAGGACGAGGAGACCGGCATGTTCTGGCAGGTGATGGACCACCCCGGCGTCGAGGGCAACTACCTCGAGACCAGCGGCACGGCCCTCTTCGCCTACGCCGTGCTCAAGGGCGTGCGTCTCAGCTACCTGCCCAAGCGGATGGCCGCATGGGCCGAGAAAGCCTTCTACGGCACCTGTGACAAGTATCTGAGCAAGAACCCGGACGGCAGCCTGCAGCTGGATGGCATCTGCCTCGTGGCCGGCCTCGGCGGCAAGGACCACCGCGACGGCTCGCTGGCTTACTATTTCAGTGAGCCGGTGGTCTGCAACGACGCAAAGGGCGTCGGCCCGCTGGTGCTGGCCTATACCGAGATGATAGCACGGAAGTAAGAAAGACCGTATCGCGCAAGAAAGCGCCCCGGCTCCCTCACTGCACGAGGGAGCCGGGGCGCTTTTTGATGAGGTCCATTTTTTATTAGCCGCTTAACTTAACGGCATTGGCCGGATGGCTCGTTTTACTTATTTATTTTTTACCAGCAGCGCCTGATAGGGCTTCAGTTCCACATCCGCCAGCCAGACGGAAGCGCCCTCCGGGGTGTGATACTTGCCGCCCAGAGCGTCCAGACCGGCTCCTGCCGGGTACTCGGTAAAGTTGAACAGTCCCACCAGCGTTTCCTCGCCGCGCTTGCGTACCAGCGCCAGCACGCCGGGGTTGTGGCTGTCCCATGTGGTCACCCACGCATCCGGGGCAAAGCAGGGGTCTGCCCGCATTTGACGCAGCTGCTCCATGCCCTGCCACAGCTGGTTCTGCAGCGTGCCTTTTTGGGTGCGCTGCTTGGCATCTTCCCAGTTGAATTTGCTGCGATGCAGATTGCGGCTGTCCTCCACACGGTCAGGGTCGTTTTTGTAGTCCCAGCCGTTGCGCTGGGCGATCTCGTCCCCGCAGTTCAGCATGGGGAAGCCCTGCAAGAATGCCATAGCAGTGTGCAGCAGCAGGTCGCGCTTCACGGCATAATCCAGCGCAATTTTATCGTTTTTCTCAAGTGCCTGTTCGATACCGCACAGGCTGGCGGTGGTGCCGCAGCTACGGGCATCGCCGGTGGCGGGGTCGTAATTGTACAGCTCGCCCTTTGCCCAGCTGCCGGGGAAATTGCCCTCGTAGAAGTGGTACAGATATTCCTTGTGCTTCTGCGGGTCCATGCCCAGCCGGTTTTCCACCGCCTCGTCCAGACCCCAGCCAATATCATCGTGGCAGCGCAGATAGTTCACGAACCAGCAGTTGTCCGGCAGGGCGTGGAGGGCATCCAGCTGCGCCTTCAGCAGCCGGGTGTCCCGGCTGGCAAGGGCACCCCACAGGTTGACCATGGTGGACACGTTGTAGAGCATGTGGCATTCCGGCTTTTCCGGGGTGCCGAAATAGGCGGCAAGCTCCTTGGGTGCCATGACCACCTCGCCCTTGAGGATGACCGCCGGGCAGACGCATTCCAGCACCATGCGGAGCATCCGCACGATGGTGTGCACCTGCGGCAGATTGCGGCAGGTGGTGCCCAGCTGCTTCCAGATATAAGGCACGGCATCAATGCGGAACACCTCTACGCCCAGATTTGCAAGGTGCAGAATGCTCTTGGTCATGTCCACGAACACTGCCGGATTTGCATAATTCAGATCCCACTGATAATCGTGGAAGGTGGTCAGCACCCACTTGTGCATCTCCTCGCACCAGGTAAAGTTGCCGGGTGCGGTGTTGGGGAACACCTGCGGCACCGTCTGCTCGTACTGGTCGGGGATGGTGCGGTCGTCATAGAGATGGTAATAGGCCTGAAACCACGGGTCGCCCGCCTTTGCCGCCATGGCCCAGCGGTGGGTGCTGGCGGTGTGGTTCATCACGAAATCCAGACACAGGCTGATGCCGGCTTTCCGCAGCTCCCGGGTCAGGTTTTCCAGATCCTTGTTGGTGCCAAGGGCCGGGTCTACGGTGTCGAAATCCTCCACCGCATAGCCGCCATCGTTGTGGGGATGGGGCATCTGCAGCAGGGGCATCAGGTGCAGATAGGTCAGCTTCTGCTCCTTGAGGTAGGGCAGCTTCTTTGCCAGCTCTTTCAGATTTCCGGCAAAGAGGTCGGTGTACATGGTCATGCCGAACATATTGCCCCGCTTGTACCACTCCGGGTCGGCAGAGCGTGCCTTGTCCAGTGCTTTCAGCTCGGCGCTGCGGGCGTTGTAGGCTTCTGCCATCTCCCGCTCCAGAACTTCCAGCCCTTCCCGGTTGTGGTACAGTTCCATGAACAGCCATTCCAGCTCGTCCTTGTGCTTGGCAAACCGGGACGCAAATTCCTGTTTCGCTGCCATGGTTCAGCCCTCCACTTCCGCAAGGGTGGGCATGGCAGGGATGGCACCATGCCGGCTGGTGGTGATGCTTGCCGCCTTGTTGGCAAAAGCCAGAATGCTTTCCAGCTTGTCCACGGTCAGGGTGTCCAACTCCTCCTTGCAGAGCTTGGACAGAGCTGCTCCAAAGAAGGTGTCGCCTGCGCCGTTGGTGTCGCCTACCTTGCAGGGAACACCAGCCACATGACCGGTCTTATCCCCAAAGCGGTAGAATACGCCATTTGCACCCAAGGTGACGAAAATCAGCCGGATGCCATTCTGTGCCAGTTGTGCTGTGCCGCTTTCACAATCAGTGGTGCCGGTGAGCAGAGGCAGCTCTTCATCGGACACTTTCAGAATATCCACCAGCGGCAGGGGAGCTTTCATCTGGGCAATGGCTTCCTCTTTGTTCTTCCAGAGGTTTGCACGGTAGTTGGGGTCATAAGTAATGACAGCACCCATCTTTTTGGCACGGGCGGCGGCATCCAGCGTAGCGGTGCGGGAAGGGTCGGCGGTCAGGCTGACAGAACCGAAGTGGACGATTTTGGCAGCTTTTAGAGCGCCCTCCGAAATGTCCTCTTTGCTCAGCATCACGTCAGCGTTGGCGCTGCGGTAGAAGCTGAAATCCCGCTCGCCGGTGGCATCCACCGAGACCACCGCCATGGTGGTGGGGTGGTCTGCATCCACCGCCATGCCGGAAACGTCCACCTTGTTCTCTGCCAGAACCTCTTTCAGGTAGCGGCCAAAGGCATCCGCACCCACCTTGCCGATAAAGGCGGTCTGTGCGCCCAGTCTGGAAGCAGCCACAGCCAGATTGGCCGGGGCACCGCCGGGGTTTGCGGCAAATTGAGGGATGCCGCGCGCATCCTTGCCGGTCTGGGTCAGGTCGATCAAAACTTCACCAATCGTTAAAATGTCCATGCGTTTTCTCCTTATTTTTATCCTATAAGCTAAAACCCAACGATCACCGCTGGAACAGATAATGAATGTAAGCGGCTGCACGCTCCGGGTGCGGTGCATTCTGCACTACCCCAAGATAGACCTTGCCAGAAAAACCTGCCTGCCTGACAAACGGCGTGTCCGAAATATCCAGCACGGTCCCACCGGCGTTCAAACCCGACAGTGCATGGAAAGACGCATCCAGTGTCCGCAGATCGAGAAAATAATCATCTGCCAACAGTCGATCCCGTGCATATTCGTCCATCAGAACAACATCTAACCGCTGGGCACTGACTGCACCCAGCAGCTTCATCTCCGAAGCATATACATACTGCTCCTCTGCGCGTTCGCTTTCGCTGAGCAGCAAGCCGGACAGCAGATCGACCTGTTGCTTTTTGGTCAGACCCTGCGCCTCGGCAAAGCCGGTGGTAAGCTGTTCCGTCAGATCAGACCCGGCAGTGATATTTACCAGACCAAGGTAAAGCACATCCTCTTTTTTCGTCACATGACGGTAGGCTGCATACCCGAGGATATAGACGACGATGAGCACGATCGCAATGGGCAGCTTGTAATATGCCCAGATGTGCTCCCACTTTTTGCGCCCATGGAGGGAGCGGAGCGTATCCCGGTCAGTTTTTGTCATGGTCGTATTCCTCGTGTACTGCATCAGGGTCTCCACCGATCAGATAGAGGATCCGAAGCATCAGAAAGGAGCAGAGCATGGCGCAGAAGCCCATGCCCAGCAGGAATGCAGGCGTGAACACAAACACTATGACGTACCCCATGATGCCATAGATCGCCGCCATCAGCAGGGTGCAAAACAGATACCGGACACCCACGAGAAACGCTGTTTTCAGGATGCCGAAGGTGGTGTTTTCAAACCGTGCCAGCAGAGGAAAGGCATACAGCAGAACGATGCCGTACAGAACTGCCGCACCAATAAGCACTGCAGTGAGCAGCGTCCAGAAAATGTTTTCGCTCCACATTCGGCGCAGCACAAAGCCATCCGCAGCCAGGAAACTGCCGACTGCCAGCAGGATAAGCCAGAGTTTTGTGGCAGGCTTAAAATTTTCCCGGAACGCCTTAAAAAACATCCGGGTCAGACCATCGTCCCGATCTTCCGCCATTTTGAGCGTGACGTAGAACAATGCGGTCGTAGAAGCCCCTATGGTAACGATGGGCAGGCTGCACACGAGCCATAAGATGTTCAGGTAAGCACTGTAAGTCAATTTCGTCAGCACAGCAAACAGCGGCTTGTCCGTATTGCACAGGTCACGCATGGGGGTTCTCCTTTCGCTCAATCTCCTGTGGATTCGCGCAGGATCAGGTTGGTTTCCGTATAGACGGTGCGATAGTTCAGCGATGGCTCTTCGATGCGGGTCATAAGCAGATTGGCAGCGGTGTAGCCCATGATCTGTCCATGGATATGGATCGAAGTCAGACGGGGGGCAAAGTAGGAAGCCTCCTGACTGTCATCGAAGCCGCAGACCCAGATATCATCGGGAACCGAATACCCCAGCTCATTCAATGCCTTGACCAGATCCATGGCAACAAAGTCATTGGCGCAGACAAAGGCATCCGGCATCGTTTTGAACCGACGTATGGTTTCGTACAGGGATACCGGATAGTTCTGCTGTCCAGATGGCATCGCACAGGTGCTCAGGCCTTCTGTCAGACCAAAGTACTCCACTGCATCCTTATAAGCCATATAACGCTCAAAGAAGGACTGACAGTGGTTTTTATCCCCCGCAAAGCTGATGCGTTTTTTGCCGCGCTGGACCATGTGGGCCACCGCATTCTGGATCTCAATGCGGTTTTCCATATAAAGGCGGTCGGCTTTAAGAGGAGGACGCATATCCATCACAGGGGTGTCTACAAACAGCAGCGGAACATCCAGATCGCACAGCATCTGTGCGTAGTCATAGTCGAATACTTCAATGCAGATAATGCCGGCTGTGCACTGGATGTTGAGAGAAGATGGAAGTTTTTTCTCTTTCAGCTCTATGGGAGAAATGCGATGAATGGTCATGCCGCTGTGCAGATGATTGATTTCCGACTGGAAACGATCCAGCATCATGGAGGAAAAGTGAGAGCTGCTCAGAAACTGGGTCGTCAGCATGGCGATCTCCCGTTTGTCACTCGGCAGAATGAAAGGCTCTGCTGTTTTTGCAGCGTCTTCCTGAAACAGCGGCAGATAGGCAAACTGCTTATAGCCCATTTCGGCGGCTTTGCGCAGGATCTTCTCCCGTGTGGCATCTGCCAGCACACCGGTGTTGTTGATGGCCTTTGAAACTGTGTTGCGGGAAAGCTGCAGTTCGCTTGCAATATCCTGAATGGTGACCCTGGTTGCCATAAGTCATCCTCTTTCTTTATAATACAGGAGCGGATGTTCTTTCTTTTATAGATAAAGTCTGGTGACGGATCTTATTCTTTGCGACTCCAGTATAGTGCAAATGCACAAATTAGTCAAATGCAAAAATGCAAATCATCATTTTGCATATTTGCGCACTTTCGAATTTGTGCATCTGTACAAATCCACAGTATTTATTGATATATACCATGAATTATCGTTGACATTCGCTTGCCTGAGTGATATAAATGAATTACAGAGTTTTACATTTGCACAATCAAAGTGAAAAACGTAAAATTCAAAGGTGCAAATGTAAAACACAAATCAAGCGGCAAGCAAATCAAAAAGGAGGAGAATGATTCATGAAAGCAAAGACGGCCTCGCCGGAAACGGCTGTGCTGACAGCAGAACGCAAGCTGCACAACACATGGGTCTACATCAAACGGCATTGGCAGCTTTACCTGTTGTTCCTGCTGCCTGCCGTGGTGCTGACGCTGGTGTTCAAGTACGCTCCCATGGGCGGTGTGCTGATCGCGTTCCAGAAGTACAATCCCTTCAAGGGCATCTGGGGCAGCGAGTGGGTAGGCTTCAAAAACTTTACCCGCTTCATGTCCTCGCCGGACTTCCAGCGCTATCTGATCAACACCCTGAAGCTGAGCGTCTACGGTCTGCTGTGGGGCTTCCCGATCCCCATCCTGCTGGCATTCCTGCTCAACCGTATCGAGAGCAAGAAGATCAAGCAGAAGGTGCAGCTGGTGCTGTATATGCCCAACTTCATCTCGGTCATCGTGCTGTGCGGTATCGTCCGGGTGCTGCTGAGTGTCACCGGTCCGGTGAACGGCCTGCTTCACACCAGCATCAACTTCATGACGCTGCCGGAAGCGTTCCGCCCCATCTACATCATCAGCGGCATCTGGCAGGGTGCCGGCTGGGCATCCATCATGTACACCGCATCCCTTTCTAACGCCAGCAAAGATCTGAAGGAAGCTGCGATGATCGACGGCGCAAACCTGATCCAGCAGATCATGACGGTGGAGTGGCCCGCCATTAAGGATATGGTCGTTATTCAGTTTATCCTGCAGGCAGGCAACATCATGAGCATCGGTTTTGAAAAAGCCTATGCCCTGCAAACTGACCTGAACCTGAACACTGCCGAGATCATTGCAACGTACGTTTATAAAAAGGGCCTGTTGGACGGCGATTACAGCTTTTCCACGGCAGTCGGTCTGTTCAACACCATTGTCAACGTCATCCTGCTGATCGCAGTGAACAAGGTCGTTGCCAAAATGAACGATGGCAAGGGCTTGTAAGGAGGGGTTTACCATGGCAAAACAGAAAAAATCAAAAATGGCCCTCTACACCAGACAAGATAAGATCATCCTGTACTGCGGCTACGCACTTCTGGGCTTGTTCCTGCTGGCGATCATCGTTCCGATGATCTACATCGTCATCGCGTCCTTTATGGACCCGGTCACTCTGCAAAACAAGGGCATCTCCTTTGATTTCAGCAAGTGGAGTCTGGATGCTTACCAGCGTGTCGTTTCGGACAAGCAGATCTGGGTCGGCTTCAAGAACGCAATCCTTTACTCGATCATCTTCACCATCATCTCGGTAGCTGTGACGATGCTTGCCGCTTATCCCATGTCGCTGCCGGACTTCAAAGGCAAAAAGATCTTCAACACCTTGTTTGTGATCACGATGTTTTTCAGCGGCGGTCTGATCCCCACCTACCTGCTCATCAACAATCTGGGTCTGCTGGATTCCATGTGGGCGGTCATTCTGCCGGGAGCATTCAGCGTGTGGAACATGATCATTGCCCGTACCTATTATCAAGGCATCCCGCGTGAGCTGCGTGAAGCTGCGGATGTGGATGGAGCCAGCGAGATGCTTTACTTCTTCAAGATCCTGCTGCCCGTCTGTATGCCGGTGGTGGCAGTTCTGGCTCTGTGGCAGTTCGTGGCAATGTGGAACAGCTACTTTGACGCCATGATCTACCTGAACAGCGCATCGAAGCAGCCGCTGCAGCTGGTGCTGCGTTCCATCCTGATCCAGAGCCAGCCGGAATCCGGCATGATCGCAGATATCCAGAGCACTGCCGAACGTGCGAAGATGGCAGAGCTGCTCAAATATGCAACCATTATTATTTCCAGTCTGCCGCTGCTGGTGATGTATCCCTTCTTCCAGAAGTATTTTGATGCCGGCATCATGGCTGGTTCCATTAAAGGCTGAGGATATTCCAGAATTTTATGAGCCGGTACGCTCATCTGTTACACGAAAAAAGAAACATGAAAAAGGAGAAAATACCATGAAAAAGCTGATCTCTCGCCGCAACTTCCTCAAGGTCTGCGCTCTGGCGGGCTCTGCCGCTGCTCTGTCTGCCTGTGGCGGCGGCAAATCCACCGGCAGCAACAATTCTGCTGCCGCAGCTGTGGATGTGACTGGTGCCGTTACATTTCCGCTGTCCGAAAAGGTCACCTTTACCGGTATGACCAGCTTCCCTGTGGGCAGCGAACCCGAGCCGAACAACCGCACCATCTTCAAGCGGCTGGAAGAGCAGACCAATGTGCACATCGACTGGACCGCCATCCAGTCCGACCAGTGGAGCGATAAGATCACCCTGAATATGTCCAACCCCAACACCCTGACGGATTTTGTTTTTACTGCTGATTTTACCGACAGCAATCTGCTGCGCTACGCAGATCAGGGTGTCATCCTCAATCTGGAAGACTACATTGACAACAATATGCCTAATCTCCAGAAGGTCTTTGAGCAGTACCCGGAGTACCGCACCATGTGCACCGACAGCGATGGCCACATCTGGGCACTGCCCTGGATCGAGCAGCTCGGCGCAGAAAAGACCGCCATCCAGACCATTGGCAACATGAGCTTCATCAATACCAAGTGGCTGAACTTCCTCGGTCTGTCGATGCCCACCACAGTGGACGAGTTTGAGCAGGTGCTGATGGCATTCCGTGATAACGCCGCTTCTATCAAGGCAGAGTATGGCATTGACGGCGACATCATCCCCATGTCCTGCATCGTCAACAACGGCGATCAGGACCCCAGCATCCTCATCAATGGCTTTGGCGAAGGCTACGGCGATGCAGACAAGGACCGCCATATCGCCGTTACCAACGACCGGAAAGTCATCTGTGCCGCCACCCAGCAGGGCTACCGCGATGGTCTGGACTGGCTGCACAAGCTGTATGCCGAGAAGCTCATCGACCCGGAGTGCTTCACGCAGGAGTGGTCCACCTATGTTTCCAAGGGCAAGGCTGGCCGCTATGGTGTCTGCTTCAGCTGGGATGTTGCCAACATTGACAACCTGACCGACTGGGAGCCGCTGCCTGCCCTGACCGCCGATACCCGAAATATCACTCCGCAGAACGGCTCTTTCACCAGCGGCTTTGCCCGCGGCAGATGCGTTGTCACCGCAAAGGCGGCTAATCCTGCACTGGTTTGCGCATGGCTGGATCAGATGTACGCACCCCTCCAGTCTCCGCAGAACAACTGGGGTACCTACGGCGATGCGGAAGGCTTTAACATTTTTGAACTGTCCACCAACGATAAGGGCGAGCCCATGCTGAAGCACGCTCCTCTGGGCGATGCTTCTCCCGTGGAAGTCCGTGAAGCGCAGTGTGTCAGTGGGCCTCTGGCGGTTCTGGATGATTACTATGGTGTATACGTTACCTGCCCGGACGATGCACAGTATCGTCTGGACTGGATCAAGGAGATCTACACCCCGGATATGAACAACGATTATGTCTATCCCAATGTCTTTATGAGCAACGAGGACACCGAGCAGGTCTCTAACCTGCAGGCAGATCTGCAGACCTACATGAATACGCAGAAGGCCAACTGGATCATGAACGGCACTACGGATGCAGAGTGGAACGAATATCTGAGCAAGCTGGAAGCCTACGGCCTGTCCGACTATCTGGGCATTATGCAGAAATATCTGGATGCTTACTACGCATAAGAATTCTTTCCTTTGGAGGATTCCATGAACGATTTGACTTTACAAAAAGCCCGTGCCTACGAGGCCGAGCACGGCGCTGCCATTTCCCCGGCGGAACGCC
>ERZ827452.3395-NODE-3395-length-10143-cov-3.723632_pt1 | contig 10143 bp, 8 predicted proteins | sample MGYA00519866_ERZ827452 | MGnify/ENA primary metagenome ERZ827452 (study PRJEB31778, sample SAMEA3449307) | human gut metagenome | biome: human gut; feature: human-associated habitat; material: faeces | place: United Kingdom | collected 2010/2012 ... | reverse complement strand
GAAGGGATTTGTGATCACTCATGGACATGAGGACCATATCGGTGCGCTGCCGTATGTACTCAAAGATGTAAATGTCCCTGTTTATTCCACGAAGCTGACCATTGCCCTTATTGCAAATAAGCTGAAAGAGCATAATATGACCAATACTACCAAGTTAAAGGAAGTAAGGCATGGACAGGTCATTAATCTTGGCGATTTTTCAATTGAATTTATCAAGACAAACCATAGTATCCAGGATGCATCTGCACTTGCGATCTATTCTCCGGCAGGCATCGTAGTGCATACCGGCGACTTTAAAGTAGATTATACTCCTGTATTCGGAGATGCCATTGATCTGCAGCGTTTTGCAGAGATTGGAAGAAAGGGAGTACTGGCACTGATGTGTGACAGTACTAATGCAGAGAGAACCGGATTTACCATGTCTGAACGTTCTGTGGGACATGTGTTTGATAATCTTTTCAATGAATATAAGACAAACAGAATCATTATTGCCACTTTTGCATCCAATGTAGACCGCGTACAGCAGATCATTAACACAGCTTATCGTTTCGGACGCAAGGTTGCAGTAGAGGGCCGCAGTATGGTAAATGTTATCACAACTGCAGCAGAGCTTGGATACCTTCGCATTCCGGATCAGACTCTGATTGAGATCGATCAGGTTAAGAATTACCCGGATGAACAGGTAGTGCTGATCACAACAGGAAGCCAGGGTGAATCCATGGCGGCTCTTTCCAGAATGGCTGCGAATATCCACAAGAAGATTACAATTAAACCGAATGATACTATCATTTTCAGTTCAAATCCGATTCCTGGAAATGAGAAAGCCGTTTCCAAGGTTATCAATGAGCTGTCCATGAAGGGTGCAAAGGTTATTTTCCAGGATGTTCACGTATCCGGACATGCCTGCCAGGAAGAAATCAAACTGATCTATTCTCTGGTAAGACCAAAATATGCGATTCCGGTTCATGGTGAATACAGACATCTGACTGCACAGAAACATGTCGTAGAAGATCTTGGTATTCCGAAAGAGAATATCTTTATCCTTGCTTCCGGTAATGTTCTGGAGCTGGATGCAAACAGTGCAGCAGTTACCGGCTCTGTTCATACAGGTGCGATCTTTGTAGATGGTCTGGGGGTTGGTGATGTCGGTAATATCGTACTTCGTGACCGTCAGCATCTGTCAGAGGATGGTATCATGATTGTTGTTATGACACTTGAACGCCACAGCAATGTGGTTCTTGCCGGACCGGATATTGTATCCAGAGGATTTGTCTATGTAAGAGAGTCCGAGGATCTGATGGAAGAGGCAAGACAGGTGGTTCAGGATGCAGTCCAGGACTGCTTAGAACGTCATGTCAATGACTGGGGCAAGATCAAGAACATTATCCGTGACAGCTTAAGTGATTTCCTGTGGAAAAAGATGAAACGGAATCCGATGATCCTTCCAATTATTATGGAAGTATAAATACAACAGGGCAGAAGGGAGGAATGACGGAAGATGAGCCAGACGACCAAAGAGATCAACCGGGTCACCGGGACAGTGATCAGCGTTTCCTTGAAGCTGATCATGTTTGCAGTGACGATCTTACTTCTTTATGAGGGTGTGACCAGAGGGTATGAATTCGGATACCATGTATTCTGCGATACCGCTGCGGCTGAGGAGCCGGGCGTGGATATGCGGGTCACCATCGGAGAAGGAGAAAAAATTGGAGACATTGCGGCAGCATTGGAAAAAGGCGGCCTGATCAAAAACCGTTATACATTCCTGATCCAGTGCCTGTTTTATGAATACGGCAGATCAGATAATCCTGTTCTGCCGGGAACCTATCTTCTGAATAACTCTATGACCGGGAAAGAGATCATTCTGGAATTGCGGGATGGAGTGACAGAAGAGGAGAAAGAAACAGAAAGTGCAGGCAGTTAAATGATAGTAGAGCAGCGAATCAGGGACTATCTTCATTCTCTGGAGCCGGATCAGGGAGATCTGTTAGAAGAGATCTCCCGAAAGGCCATCCGGGATGAGGTGCCGATCATCAAAAAAGAAACAGGCGCACTCTTAAAAACCATGGTAGCAGCCAAAAGGCCTAGGGCAATTCTGGAAGTCGGAACTGCCGTAGGCTATTCTGCTTTATTGATGGCAGGCGTTATGCCGGCAGAATGTACCATAACCACCATTGAAAAATACGAACCCAGGATCCCGGTGGCAAAGGCAAATTTCAAACGGGCCGGAGAAGAGGCGCGGATCACTCTGCTGGAGGGGGATGCGGAGGAGATTTTGAAAGAACTGGAAGGCCCTTATGATTTTATCTTTATGGATGCGGCAAAAGGCCAGTATATCCACTGGCTGCCGATGATCCTGCGATTATTATCGGATGGCGGGATCCTGTTTTCCGACAATGTGCTCCAGGATGGAGATGTCGTCCAGTCCCGCTATGCGGTGGAACGCCGTGACCGTACCATCCATGCCCGGATGCGGGAGTATTTATATACGTTAAAGCATATGGAAGAGCTGGAGACCTCCATTATCCCGATCGGAGATGGAGCGGCAATCAGTGTGAAAATAGAGATCGAGAAAGAAAGAGTAGGAAAATGATATGAGAAATACAGAGTTACTGATACCGGCGGGCAGTCTGGATGTGTTAAAAACAGCGGTTGTCTATGGTGCGGATGCAGTTTATATCGGCGGAGAGGCATTCGGACTTCGTGCCAAAGCCCACAACTTTTCGTTAGAGGATATGAAAGAAGGCGTGGAGTTTGCCCACAGCCGCGGCGTGAAGGTTTATGTGACGGCGAATATCCTGGCACACAATGATGACTTAGAGGGTGTGGAGCAGTATTTTGAGGAGTTAAAGAGCGTAAAACCAGACGCACTGATCATCTCTGATCCGGGCGTGTTTGCGATTGCAAAGCGCGTTCTGCCGGAGATGGAGCTGCATGTCAGCACCCAGGCCAACAACACCAACTATGGAACGTATCTGTTCTGGTATCAGCAGGGAGCGAAGCGCGTGGTTTCCGCCAGAGAGCTGTCTTTAAAAGAGATCAGAGAGATCCGTGCCCGGATTCCGGAGGATATGGAGATCGAGAGCTTTATGCATGGCGCTATGTGTATTTCCTATTCCGGACGGTGTCTGCTGAGCAACTTCTTTACCGGAAGAGATGCCAATCAGGGCGCCTGCACGCATCCATGCCGCTGGAAATATTCCATCGTGGAGGAAACCAGACCAGGCGAGTATATGCCGGTTTATGAGAATGAGCGGGGAACCTATATTTTCAACTCGAAGGATCTGTGCATGATCGAGCATATTCCAGAGCTGATCGATGCGGGAATCGACAGCTTTAAGATCGAAGGACGTATGAAAACCGCCCTTTATGTGGCAACGGTAGCCAGAACTTACCGGAAAGCCATTGATGATTTCAAAAAAGATCCGGAATTGTACCGCCAGAATATGGAGTGGTACAAAGAAGAGATCGGTAAATGCACCTATCGGGAATTTACCACCGGCTTCTATTTTGGAAAACCAGGTGCGGATGCACAGATTTATGATAATAATACCTATGTTAAGAATTTCACATACTTAGGAACGGTAGAAAACGTGGATGAGCGGGGATTTGCCAAGATCGAGCAGAAGAATAAGTTCTCCGTAGGCGAGATGATCGAGATTATGAAACCAGACGGAAGAAACTTACAGGTGGAAGTGAAGGGCATCTATGACGCAGAGGGACAGGCACAGGAGTCTGCGCCGCATCCAAAGCAGGAGTTATACATTGATCTGGGCGTGGCACCGGAAGAATACGATATTCTGCGGAGACAGGAGCCATAAAAGAAAGCGTATCGTTTTGTGGACCGGTGGGATGGCAGTGACAGTTGTTGTGAAAGTCCACAAAAAGACCATAATCGATGAAAATATGGGGGTGGCTGGATGATTACCTGGATTTCAGCGGTGGCAGCGGTGGTCTGCCTGGTTTATTACGTGATCATTGTGTTATATGCAGGATTTTCCACATCATTTTCCTGGATCTGGCTGGCCGGGGCGGCACTTCTTGCCATGACTGGCTGGGGAAGCCATGAATACCGGCTTCACCCTCGGAAATTCCCGCTATGGGTTCCTGTGGCAGGAAGCACGATCCTTGGCGCTTCACTGGCAGTTTTTGTGGTGGTGGAGATTCTGGTCTTTATGGGAGCGGCCAGCAGTGATGAGCAGAATCTGGATTATGTGATCGTTCTTGGTGCAAAGGTAAAAGAGGAAGGAATCAGTAAATCCTTAAAAGCAAGACTGGATAAAGCCATCGAGTACAGCCAGGATAACCCTGGAACGGTATTGATCCTGTCTGGCGGCCAGGGATCAGATGAGCCGGTCAGTGAGGCAAAAGCCATGTTTGAGTATTTAAGTTACAATGGCGTGCCGAAGGATAAGATGGTGCTGGAGACTTTTTCCACAAGCACGGTGGAGAATATCGCTTACAGTAAGGTACTGATCGATAAACTGGAGGAAGAAAAGGTGAAAGAGCGGGAGCATCGTGGCCCGGTGATCCATTCAGAAGCGCCTGCCGGTTTTGTAGAAGTAGAAAAAAGGCCTGTCCAGGTGGGAATCCTGACCAGCAACTTCCACATATTCCGTGCGAGAATGATTGCAGAAAAATGGGGTATACCAAAAGTATACGGAATCCCGTCCAAAAGTGATCCGATCCTCTTTCCGCATCTGTGTGTGAGAGAGTGTTTAGCGATCATTAAAGATCGGTTGATGGGAAACATGTGATGAGAAAAGGAAAGGAAGAACAAGCATGAGAGATTTAGAGACTTTAAGCGCTTACCGCGTTCTGACAAGAAGAACCGTCAGCGAATTAAATTCTGAAGGTTATGTCCTGGAGCATAAAAAGAGCGGAGCCAGATTATTTTTACTGTCTAATGAGGACGACAACAAGGTATTTTCCATAGGTTTCCGCACTCCGCCTTATGACAGTACCGGAGTTCCGCATATTTTGGAGCACAGTGTATTATGTGGTTCTGAGAAATTCCCGGTGAAGGATCCATTTGTGGAACTGGTGAAGGGATCCTTGAATACTTTTTTAAATGCCATGACTTACCCGGATAAAACCGTGTACCCCATTGCCAGCACCAATGAGAAGGATTTCCACAACTTGATGGACGTTTATATGGATGCAGTGCTGCATCCGAATATTTATAAAGAAGAAAAGATCTTCCGGCAGGAAGGCTGGCATTATGAGCTGGAGAGCGAGGACGGCCCATTAACCTACAATGGTGTTGTTTATAATGAGATGAAAGGTGCGTTTTCCTCCCCGGAGAGTGTACTGGACCGTCTGATCCAGCAGACGTTATTCCCGGACACCTGTTACGGCGTGGAGTCCGGCGGTGATCCAAAGAATATCCCGGATCTGACTTATGAGCAGTTTCTGAATTTCCACCGGACCTATTACCATCCGTCCAACAGCTTTATCTATCTCTATGGAGATATGGATATGGCGGAGAAACTGGAGTGGCTGGATCAGGAGTATTTAAGCCACTATGACCGGAATGACAGGGAAGCCCAGATTGATTCCCATATCCCGATGCAGAAGGGCTTTGACGCACCAAAAGAAGTGGAGGCGGCTTACTCCATCACCGAGGAAGAGGACGAGGAAAATGGCTGCTATCTGTCCATCAGTGATGTGGTTGGCACAGATCTGGATCCGAAGTTATATGTGGCGTTCCAGATCCTGGAATATGCCCTGATCGATGCGCCGGGAGCTCCGTTGAAGCAGGCCCTGTTAGACGCAAAGATCGGCGGAGATATTATGGGCGGTTATGACAGCGGTATCTTACAGCCATATTTCTCTGTGATCGCAAAAGATGCCAGAGCAGACCAGAAGGGCGAGTTTTTAGCAGTGGTAAAAGGAACTCTGCGGAAGCTGGCCAATGAGGGCTTAAACAGAAAGAGCCTTCTGGCGGCTATGAATTACTATGAATTTAAGTACCGGGAAGCAGATTACGGCAATTATCCAAAGGGACTGATGTACGGCTTACAGTGCATGGACAGCTGGTTGTATGATGGCGATCCGATGATGCATCTGGCTTATGGCGATACCTTTGCTTTCTTAAAAGAGGCAGTGAAGGATGGCTATTTTGAGCAGCTGATCAAGGATTATCTGCTCGATAACCCATTTGAAGCGATCATTGTGGTGAAGCCTGAGAAGAATCTGACAGCCAAAGAGGATGCGCGGGTGGCTGAGAAGCTGGCGGCTTACAAGGAGCGTTTAACCGCAGAAGAGAAACAGGCCCTGATCCGTCAGACGAAAGAGTTAAAAGAATACCAGGATATCCCATCCAGTCCGGAAGAACTGGCGCTGATCCCGATGTTAGAGCGGAAGGATATTAAGAAAGAGGCAGAAAAATTAAAATGGGAGGAGCACAAGATCCATGGAATCCAGGTGCTGCACCATGATATTTTCACTTCCGGAATCGGTTACCTGAGAGTGTTATTTAATACCAACCGGATTCCCGATGAGGATCTGCCATATGCAGCTCTGCTGCGCCATGTGCTGAGCCTGGTGGATACGGAGCATTATAGCTACAGTGATCTGACCAGTGAGATCAACTTAAATACCGGTGGATTAAGTCTGGGTATTACATCTTATGTAAACCTGAAGAAATTACCGGACTTTACCGGAGTCTTCAGTGCGGAGGTCCGCGTATTATATGAAAAATTAGATTTTGGTTTTGAGATCTTAAGCGAGATCCTGACCAGATCGAAGTTCAGTGATGAGAAGCGCCTGGGCGAGATCTTAAAAACAACCCGTTCCCGTATGAAGATGAAGCTGGAAAATGGAAGCCACAGTGCGGCAGTTGCCAGAGCCACTTCCTATTTCTCCCCGACATCTGCTTATAATGACTGTACCGGAGGAATCCGCTACTATCAGTTCTTAGACGATGTGATCCGGGAGTTTGAGAAGGATCCGAAGCCATTGATTGCAAAATTAGAGGAAGTAAGCAAAAAGCTGTTCACGAAGGAAAATATGCTGATCAGCTACACCTGCGACAAGGCTGGTTTCCCGGCACTTTCTGAGTCCATGAAACATCTGACAGATACACTTCCAGAGGGAGAAGGAACGGTTTATCCATTCCAGTTCCAGCCGGAGCTGAAAAATGAGGGCTTTAAGACCTCTTCCCAGGTCAACTATGTGGCACGCTGCGGTAACTTCCGTCTTGGAGAGGAAAAACTGGATTATACCGGCGCTCTGCGGATCCTGAAACTGATCTTAAGCTACGATTACCTGTGGCAGAATCTGCGTGTGAAGGGCGGCGCTTATGGCTGCATGAGCGGATTTGGCCGTTCTGGTGAAGGCTATTTTGTGTCCTATCATGATCCAAAGATGAAGGAGACCAATGAGGTCTATGAGGGCATCGTGGACTATCTGGAGCATTTTGATGCCAGTGACCGGGATATGACAAAATATGTCATCGGAACCATCGGAGCTATGGACACACCATTTACCCCTGCTGACCAGGGCGCAAGAGGACTGTCTGCTTACTTATCCGGTGTCACTGACGAGATGATGCAGGAGGAGAGAGACCAGGTACTGGCAGCAACCCAGAAGGATATCCAGAACCTGGCGGGTATCGTGAAGGCGATCTTAAAGACCGGTGCGCTGTGTGCCATCGGTAATGAGGAGAAGGTGGAAGAAAACCGGGAGATGTTCGGAGAGGTGAAGAACCTGTTCCGGGCGTAATCACAAGTAGAGAAAACGATGATATGACGGGACCGCTGTCAGTGTGGCAGTCCTGCATGGAGCTGTTTTGAGAATAAAGGAAAGAAAAGTATGAATGAGAATTTTAAATCTGGATTTGTAGCGCTGGTCGGCCGTCCAAATGTGGGGAAATCGACTCTGATGAACCATCTGATCGGCCAGAAGATCGCGATCACATCCGAGAAACCGCAGACCACAAGAAACCGCATCCAGACGGTGTATACCGATAAGCGGGGCCAGATCATTTTCCTGGACACCCCAGGTATCCACAAGGCAAAAAATAAACTGGGCCAGTACATGGTCAATGTAGCAGAAGGCACTCTCAATGAGGTGGATGTGATCATGTGGCTGGTGGAGCCGACCACTTACATCGGCGCAGGCGAGCAGCATATCGCGGAGCTGTTATCCAAGGTGAAAACCCCGGTGATTCTGGCGATCAACAAGATCGATACCGTGAAAGACGAGGAGATCATTGCCAAGGCCATCGATACTTATAAAAATGTCTGTCCATTTGCGGAGATCGTTCCGGTTTCTGCTCTGAGGAACCAGAATACGGACAAGATGACGGAGCTGCTGTTTCAATATCTGCCATACGGTCCGCAGTATTACGATGAGGATACCGTTACCGACCAGCCGATGCGTCAGATCGCTGCGGAGCTGATCCGTGAGAAGGCGCTGCGTCTGCTGCAGGATGAGATCCCACACGGAATCGCTGTGACCATCGAGCAGATGAAAGAACGGGACAATGGAATCTTTGATATCGAAGCTACCATTGTCTGTGAACGTGATTCTCACAAAGGAATTATCATCGGCAAAGGCGGAGCCATGTTAAAACGTATCGGCAGCCAGGCAAGACGCGAGATCGAGAACCTGATGGGCGCCAAGGTGAACCTGCAGCTGTGGGTGAAGGTCCGCAAGGAATGGCGGGACAGCGAATTATATATGAAGAATTACGGATACTTTAACGAGTAAAGTCCCGGGCGACAGCCCGGACTGCGGATAACGGCGGCAGCAATGGGAGCAAAAAAAAGGTGCAAAGGCGCTGACTTTAGAAAAAGAAGGAGAAACTATGAGGGAACTGCTGGAAATGACTGGGATGGTGATCCGGTCAACTCCTGTGGGGGAGTACGACAAACGCCTGGTGCTTCTGACCAGGGAGCGGGGCAAGATCACCGCCTTTGCCAGAGGCGCCAAACGCCCCGGCAACAGCCTGATGGGTCCCAGCAGACCCTTTGCGTTCGGCCAGTTCCGCCTGATCGAGGGACGGGATTCTTACAGTCTTCAGTCGGCGGATATCAGCCAGTATTTTGAAGAACTGGCATCGGATATCGAAGGAGCATGCTACGGACAGTATTTTCTGGAATTTGCAGATTACTATTCCAGAGAGAATTTAGACGGTTCCGCCATGCTCCTTTTGGTTTATCAGTCCCTGCGGGCTCTTTTAAACCAACACATCCCCAACAGGCTGGTACAGTGTATATTTGAACTAAAAGCCATGGTGATCAACGGTGAATACACTGAGCATCCACCAAGAACAGTTGGTGATTCTGCCAACTATGCCTGGGAATACGTGATCGGGGCATCCATAGAAAAGCTATATACCTTTCTTCTGACCGATGAGGTGTTTGAGGAATTTAAGCGGTGTGTGGAGATCAATAAGGGGAGGTATGTTGACCGGGAATTCCATTCGCTGGGGATCTTGAAAACACTGGTGGGAAATGCGTAGAGATGAACGGGAAGATCTGACAAGAATCGTATACTTTCGTTCTTTCTCACTCTTGATGTTTCTTACTTTCTCTTTTATAGTAAGAAAGAAAGAATGAGAATGTGGATGGGAGGTGCAGCTCGTGTTTGATTTTGAAAATCAAAATGTCGAATTTAAACAGGAATACGTTCCAGATATTCGAAAAGAAGTGATGGGATTCGCAAATACAGATTGTAAATTCCCTAAAGGATGCGCTTGCTCCTGATGTCATGCCGTTTGTCAGAGTCAATACAGAAGAGATAGAAGGAAAACGGATCATTGAAATCAATGTGACCACGGGAACTAATCGACCATATTATCTTCGGGAAAAGGGATTGAAACCCAGTGGAGTGTATGTTAGAAAAGGAAGTTCGACGCAGCCGATGACAGAGGAAGGCATTCGCGAGATGATCATTCAAAACAGTGGACGATCCTTTGAATTGTGCAGAAGCATGAAACAGGAATTGACGTTTCAGACTTTGCAGGAAGAAATGAAAAAGCAGAATCCGGATACTTATACGGACTCTGCCTTTTATGAAAAAGTATTAAAAATCGGCCCGGCATCATTCAATGTGCTGCGGGATTATGTGTTGGAGAACCAGTAACTTCCGCCTGCCGTTTCTCCAGACGTTTCATAATTGCAAAAAATACCGGCA
>ERZ827452.3386-NODE-3386-length-10164-cov-3.077851_pt1 | contig 10164 bp, 6 predicted proteins | sample MGYA00519866_ERZ827452 | MGnify/ENA primary metagenome ERZ827452 (study PRJEB31778, sample SAMEA3449307) | human gut metagenome | biome: human gut; feature: human-associated habitat; material: faeces | place: United Kingdom | collected 2010/2012 ... | reverse complement strand
CTGACAGCTTGCTGGCAGGTTTATGAATGTAAGAAATGAAAGGCTGAACTGTTACACTAATAATACAATGAATAAGCTTATTGTATTGACAAATATCATTTTATTGTTCACCAGTTACAGATAAATATAAATGGATACTACTGATTAAAAAGTTCAAAAATATCATCAGAAACGGAGATTAAAAATGAGTGAATATAAAGATTATATAGTTAGGGCAACAGCGGCAGACCATCAGCTTAGAGCGTTTGCGGTTACGAGTAAGGATATTGTTGAGAAAGCAAGGGAAATACATAACACAAGTCCGGTTGCAACAGCGGCTATCGGCAGACTTCTTACGGCAGCTTCAATGATGGGAAGTATGATGAAAGGTGAAAAAGATGTACTCACACTTCAGATAGAATGTGGTGGTCCTATCGGCGGCATAACTGTTACGGCTGACTCAAACGCAGATGTAAAGGGATATGTAAACAATCCGAATGTTATACTTCCTCCAAATGCACAGGGAAAGCTTGATGTTTCGGGTGCACTCGGACCGGGATTTTTAAATGTTATAAAAGATATAGGTCTTAGAGAGCCTTACAATGGACAGACACATCTTGTATCAGGTGAGATAGCAGAAGACCTGACATATTATTTTGCAACATCTGAGCAGGTTCCGTCTTCGGTGGGTCTTGGAGTTCTTATGGATAAGGATAATCATGTGCGTCAGGCAGGAGGTTTTATAATTCAGGTTATGCCGGACACAGATGATGAGGTTATTGACAAGCTGGAGGCAAGACTTGGCGAAGTTCATTCTGTTACAGAGATGCTTGATAAGGGCATGACTCCTGAGGATATTTTGAATTATGTACTTGATGGAATGGATGTGGAGATACTTGAAACTGTACCTACGCAGTATAAATGTGACTGTTCGTTCGAGCGGGTATCAAAGGTTATAGCAAGTCTGGGAAAAAAAGAACTGCAGGAAATGATAGATGACGGTAAGCCGGTAGAAGTTAATTGTCAGTTCTGCGGCTCACATTATAAATTTGATACGGAGCAGTTGAAAGAGTTTATAAAATAACTGTTTTAGATTAAGCAAACAGTAAGAAAAAATATAATAAAAGTATTGTGATAATCAAGCAGATAACGATTATGAGATACATGAAACGACTGAGAGATATACAGCGTAGATTAAGGAGATAATGTTCAGATGTCTTTAAAGCCTTTAAAAAAGAAAAAATATATACTTTTTACAGTTGCATTTATTTGCTTTTTACTTTTTTTGAATCCGGGTAAGAGTCACAAAGAGCTTAAGGCATATGCGATAGGTGTCGTAAATGTGAACGGGTATTTAAATGTACGAAAAGGACCGGGGATAGCTTATGCTAAATTACAGGCAGGCGGAACATCAGTTGTGCTGTCAAATGGACAGAAGGTTATCGTTATTGAAAAAAATGGAGACTGGTATCATATTAAATTTACGCAAAACAGTAGAAATCTCAACGGTTATGTAAATAAAAAATATTTAAAATTTAAAACAGGTAAAACATATACTTCAATAGTAGGATATGTGTCTTCTGAGACAAATGTAAGAAAAAATCTTAACGCAAAAAAGGAATATCTTACAAAAGATGGCAAAAAAATCACACTTCCTTCAAAAAGAAAAGTTAGAATATACATTGAAAAAAAATCCGGAGTGAAAAGATGGTATTATGCTTTATTTGTATATGAGGGAACATCTTATAAGGGATATATAGCAGCAGAAAATGTGAATGTTTCATATGGGACAGGACTTCCGGGAATATCAAAGAGCAGTAGAAATCTTAATATGTTAAAAACACCGGGAAAGGCTATTGTTATTACCAATTCATCAGGCAGAGAAATAGTTGTAAAAAATGGTGACCAGTTTGTTATTTTAGGGGAAAAGACGGTCGCATCAAAAAGATATTTTAAGGTGAAATTCATATCGGCAAAGATAACATATACAGGGTATATTTTGGCTGACAATGTATATTTTCAGATAATCAAAGGGAAAAGTGCAAGTGCAACAAAAAAACCTGCAGTGACAAAGAAACCGACAGTGACAGCTAAACCTTCAAAGAAACCTGATGCAACGGCAGCACCTAAAGTGACGGAAAAGCCGACAGCTGCACCTGAAACTAATGCTGAATTTAAGAAAAATCTGAAAAAGGCAGGATTTCCGGATGATTATATAACGGAACTTGTAAAACTTCATGAGAAATATCCATGTTGGGAGTTTAAGCCTTATAAGACCGGTTTAAAATGGTCTACGGTCATAAATAATGAGTCAAAGGTAGGGCTTAATCTTTTGAGTATAAATAAGTCATATGCGTGGAAATCGACAGAAGCAAAGGCTTATGACTGGACAAAGGACAGGTATATACCATACGATGGAAGTACCTGGGTTACGGCATCAAAAAAAGCGGTAAAATATTATATGGATCCGCGAAATTTCCTTGATGAAAGAGGGATTTTCCAGTTTGAGAGTCTTGAGTATCAGAGGGGAAGTCAGACACAGTCAGGTGTTGAAAATATCTTAAAAAATACACCTATGTATAATAAAAAATATACATATAAGAGCAGCGGCAAAAATGTGAGTGTCAAATATTCAAAAACATTTATGACGGCTGCAAAAAAATCTAAGGTAAGTCCTTATCATCTTGCGTCACGAGTGAAGCAGGAGGTTGTAATAAATGCAAATAAAATGAGCAGCTCGGTATCTGGAACTGTATCCGGATATAAAGGAATATACAATTTTTATAATATCGGTGCAAATAACAGTGTTGTTGCCGGAGGTGCAGTGGCAAACGGATTGAAATGGGCGAAAACGGGAAAGACCTATCTTCGCCCGTGGAATAACAGATACAAGTCATTAGTCGGCGGTGCACAGTATATAGGAAAAAATTATATAAATATGGGACAGAATACTCTGTACCTTGAAAAATTTAATGTCACAGCTAAAAACAGGTATAATCATCAGTATATGGGAAATATAGAAGCACCAAACAATGAGGCGACAAAAACAGTTGCGGCTTATGGTGTGATAGATAAAAATATGTCGATGGTATTTTCAATACCGGTGTATGATAATATGCCTGAGGAAGCATGTGATGTTCCGTCCGGTGGCAAGAATCCAAACAATTACCTGAGTACGCTTTATATTAAAGATCATGTGTTTGACAGTAAGTTTGTGCTTGGAGATAACGGAACAAAGACATATACACTGACTGTAAACAACAGTGTTTCAAGTGTAAAGATATGTGCTTCAAAGGTAAGCAAACATTCGACAATGACAGGCACAGGAATAAAGAGCCTTGAAGTCGGGACAAATACTTTCTATGTAAAAGTGAAATCTGAAAGTGGAAATACAAGAAAATACAAAATTGTTGTGATACGAAAATAGATGATATCGTATTAGTGGTGGCAGGGGTGATTTGATTGAAAAAAGAAAGAAAAACTAATATATTTTATAAGTTTGCATTTGCATTATTTTTTTTAATGGTATGCATAAATACCAAAGCTGTAAATGTGAGTGCAGCAAGTGCTGAGGTGTCGGTAAGGGCATCATCCGGTCAGGTTTCAAAAGGGGATATAGTTTATGTGATAATCACGGTAAATTCATCTGATGCCATGAGTGGCTTTGAGGGCAGTTTTTCTTATGACAGCAGAGTCCTTCAGTATATGACAGGCGGGAGTGTTGCAAGTGGCAATGACAACCGGTTTCAAATAGAAGATACAGGCAGGGAGACCGGGGTGAACAGTCTTAAATATTCCATTAAGTTTGTCGCGAGAAAAGAGGGCAGTACATCAATAGAATTAAAACAGCCATATGCAGTATATAATTCAGAAGATTCTTCAAAGATGTCAGTATCTTCCGACACACTTAATATAATGGTTAAGAGTAAGAGTGCTAAAAAAGCGGATGCAACCCCCAAAAATGACAGTAAAGAGCCTGACGGTAAAGAACCGGCAGGGACAGAAAAACCTTACGATGGAAAAAAAAATAATGATGAGTCTGCGAAAGATGATATAAAGCCGAGTGAAAGTCTGAAACCTAAAACGAAAAAGAAAAAAATAAACGCTGATGATAAAAAAAATACTACAAAAGATGCGGTTAAGAGTGTGACCGCAACATATCAGAACAGCGTTATAACCATTCATTATAATGAAGAATATAAGGTTGTTCCGCTAGAGAATGACAAGGATATTCCGACAGGGTTTGGAAAAACAGAGATAGTTCTAAGTGGTCATGTCATAACGGCATATGCCACCGAAGATAATCTTGAGCATAAATTTGTACTTATATATTGTAAATGCGGAAGACAGGAGCCGGAGTTTTATCTGTATGATACGGAAAATGACAGCTTTATGCCCTATGATAAAGTAAAAGCATGGTACAAAGAAAGCATCGGAAATACTGTTGTAGGTTCAGATTCCGTCAGTGAAACAAAATTAAAGACGATGAAATATATTGTGGGAATAATGGTTATCATATGTCTGTTGATGTTTATAGGAATGATAACAATATATTTGCATTATAGGCAGAATAATAATATTATAAGTGCATATGGTGGTATTTCAGACGGCAGTGCCGGTGGCATTGATAATGCCGGAACTGTTGACAGCACAGATACAATAGAATATATGGGAAAGATAAAACACACATATGGTGAAAATATGCCGAAATTTGACAGTCTAAAAGATGGTATGTCAAAAAAAGATGTATCAGGAGCAGATATATCAGAAAACGAGATGTTGGGAGATAATAACGAAAAAACAGATTTGGATTTGTTTGAGGAAAAAAGTAACAACATTACGCATTATTGGCATAGAGAATGAGAGTAAAAATTATGAAATAAGAAAGCCGTATAGCAGCGGTTGACAGCCTGGTTACAGATTTATGGATATAAGAAATTAAAGACTTAGCTGTTGCAGGCAGACTAATAAAATGAAGGAGTTTTGAGCGTATGCGAAATAAATTTACCAAAAGTGCACAAAAAGCACTTGATAATTCGTTGAGTGTCGCAAAATCATTTGGACACGGTTATATTGGAACTGAACATCTGCTTATAGCACTTGTGAAAACTAAGGGTGTTGCAGCAGAGGTTATGCGTGAGAACGGAGTGGAGGAAGAAAAACTCAGGGTTCTTATAGAGGAAATGATTGAAACAGGCGAGGGAGTAGCGGTGGCAGAAAGACCGCAATATACACCAAGAGCCAGAAAGATTATTGAAAACAGCATAACCGAGGCGGAGAGATTAGGCTCAGCTCAGGCGGGAACAGAGCATATCCTTATTGCAATGCTTAAAGAGACGGAGTGTCTTGGAGTAAGACTTCTCAATACGAGAGGGATAAATGTCCAGAAACTCTATGTGGATCTTCTTACGGCGACGGGGCAGGATGTAAACAGTGCCAAAAATGAGTATATGATGCAGAAAAGCAGAAGGAATAAATCTGCAACACCGATGCTTGACCAGTACAGCAGAAATCTTACCGAGTATGCAAAAGACGGAAAACTTGATCCGGTCATAGGCAGGGACAGAGAGATTACAAGACTTATAGAGATACTCAGCAGAAGAACAAAGAACAATCCGTGTCTTGTCGGAGAACCGGGTGTCGGAAAGACGGCAGTAGTTGAGGGACTTGCACAAAAGATTGCGGCAGGTGATGTGCCTGATATTATTAAGGACAAAAAGGTGCTCACACTTGATCTTTCAGGAATGGTCGCAGGTTCAAAATACAGAGGAGAGTTTGAGGAGAGGATAAAAAGGGCTGTAAGAGAAGTTACACAGTCGGGAAATATTCTTTTATTTATAGATGAGATACACACTATTATCGGAGCAGGTGGTGCAGAGGGTGCACTTGATGCGGCAAACATATTAAAGCCGTCACTTGCAAGAGGTGAACTTCAGCTTATCGGAGCAACAACGCTAGACGAATACCGCAAGTATATAGAAAAAGATGCAGCTTTAGAACGCCGTTTTCAGCCGGTAGATGTAAGTGAGCCGGACACGGAGGAAACTATTGCGATACTTGCAGGTCTTAAAGAGAGATATGAGGAGCACCACGGAGTAAAGATAAGTGACAGTGCCATAGTATCGGCAGTAAAAATGTCTGAGAGATATGTAAATGACAGATTTCTTCCTGATAAGGCGATAGATGTTATTGACGAGGCGGGGGCTAGAGTTAGTCTTAGCAGATACCTTTCAACACCTGAGCTCCGTGAGCTTGAAGAAGATATATTAAGGTGGGAAAAAGAAAAAGAGGATGCCATTAGAAATGAAGATTATGCCCATGCCGGAGAGCTAAAGAAAATGCAGTCTGATGCAGAAAAAAGACTTGAAAAACTTCGCACTGATATAGAGAAAGAGAAAAACAGAAAAGAAGTATGTGTGGATGAAAATGATGTGGCAGCGGTTATCGCCGACTGGACAAAAATACCGGTTCAAAAGCTTCAGGAGGAAGAGACAGAGCGTCTAAAAAAACTTGAGAGCATACTTCATGAGAGAGTAGTCGGACAGGAAGAAGCTATCGAAGCAGTATCAAAAGCTGTGAGACGAGGAAGGGTAGGGCTTAAAGATCCGAACAGACCGATAGGCTCATTCCTTTTCTTAGGACCAACAGGTGTAGGAAAAACGGAACTTTCAAAGGCACTTGCTGAAGCTGTATTCGGAAAAGAAAATGAGATAATAAGAGTTGATATGTCCGAATATATGGAGAAACACAGTGTTTCAAAAATGATTGGTTCACCTCCGGGATATGTAGGATATGAAGAGGGTGGTCAGTTAAGCGAAAAAGTGAGGAGACATCCTTATTCAGTCGTACTCTTTGACGAAATCGAAAAGGCTCATCCTGATGTATTTAACATTCTTCTTCAGATACTTGAAGATGGTCATGTTACGGATGCACAGGGAAGAAAGGTAAGTTTTAAGAATACTATCATCATTATGACTTCAAATGCAGGTGCACAGCGTATAGTATCGCCTAGCCGCCTTGGTTTTGGTACTGATGACAGTGAGGAAGCCGATTACAAAAAGATGAAAGAGGGCGTTATGGATGAAGTAAAGAAAATCTTCAAGCCTGAGTTTATAAACAGAATTGATGAAGTACTTGTATTCCATATGCTCACCAAAGAAAATCTTAAAGAGATAGTAAGAATACTACTCAGAAACCTTAGCAGCAGAACCAATGCACAGATGCGTATAAATCTTTCTGTATCAGAGAAAGCAGTAGAACATATTGCAGACAAAGGATTTGACAAAAATTATGGTGCAAGACCTATAAGAAGAGCGATACAGACAGAGATAGAAGATCTTCTTGCAGATAAACTTCTTGCAGGAGAAGTTAAGGCGGGAGAGAAAGTAAATGTTGATTATGATGAAACTGAGAAAAAGATAATCATATCAGCGGGACAGTAGAAAATAGCTGCAGCTTCAAATAAATCGATTTGTTTTACACAAATTGACAACGGAAATCAAAATTACAAAAAAGTGATAACAGTTCAGCCTTCCATTTATTACATTCATAAATCTGCCGGTAAAATGTCAGTCGCTGCTACGCAGCTTATGTTTATCTCATGTAATAAATGAAAGGCTATTCTACCATAAAAATATAATCAGCAATACAATGAGCAAGCTCAGATATTACCGATTATATTTTTATGGCTGAACTTGTTACAAAAAAGTGACTAAAATCCGATATATTTTTTTGCAAATTGCAACAAAATGTGATATTCTAAGAGTAAATCAGTAACAGTTCAGTCATAAAAGAAATGATGAATTGTTACTTAAAGCAAAATACAATAAGCGGAAAGAAAATACGAGTGAAACGCTTATTCATTCCGCATAATTATTTCGTCAAAATAAAAGGACATAGGAGGAAAGATTATGGCTGTTATAAAGGAATTGATTCGCAAGGAGAACGACGGAACATTAAGTTTTGGAAATTTTGAGTTTGACACAAAACAGAAGAAATCTGATTTTGAGTATGAGGGAGATTTATATAAGGTAAAGACCTTTAAAGAGATAACAAAACTTGAGAAAAACGGATTGTTCGTTTATGAATCAGTACCGGGAACTGTTGTAACTGAGATGAAGAATACTGATAGTGAAATGAGTTTCATGGTAGAGGGCTGGGAGGACAGTTCTATTACGGTTGAGCTTGAGCCTGATACAGAATATAAAGTATTTGTAGATGGTACAAATATCGGTAAAATGAAGTCAAATCTTGCTGGAAAAATTAGTGTAAGTATAGAGGTAGAGCCTGAAAAGCAGTATAAGATTCAGGTTGTTAAGTTGTAATATTTATAAACTTGCCAAGTAGTGTAATATGACACAATAATCATAGCTGTTCACGCATAAGTGTGGACAGCAGCCGATAATGAGGATAAGTATGGCAAAATCTAAAAAAAAGACAGTTTTTTTCTGTAAGCAGTGCGGATATGAATCATCTAAGTGGCTTGGACAGTGTCCCGGATGTCATGAGTGGGATTCATTTGTTGAAGAACCAGTTGCAAAAGCGGTACCGGGAGTTTCGGGTACCGTTTCTGCAACTAAAAAGGATGCAGTTCCGACGCTGCTTTCTAATGTTACCACAGATGATGAAAACAGAATAAGTACAAAAATATCAGAGATGGACAGAGTTCTCGGAGGAGGTATTGTTGTCGGTTCGCTTGTGCTCGTGGGAGGTGATCCCGGCATAGGAAAATCAACCCTTTTGCTTCAGATGTGCAGAAATCTTTCGGATGAGGGTAAAAAAGTTCTCTATGTATCAGGTGAGGAATCACTTCGCCAGATAAAAATGAGAGCAGAGAGACTTGGAACATTTTCTAGAGACATTTCCATATTGTGTGAGACGGATCTTGATATAATATCAAACAGCATAACTGACATGATGCCTGATGTTGTCATAATAGACTCGATACAAACTATGTATAGGGAAGATGTAGGCTCTGCACCAGGAAGCGTAAGCCAGGTAAGGGAAGCTACAAGTATTCTTATGAGGATAGCAAAGGGGCTTCATATAACGGTATTTATCGTCGGCCATGTTACAAAAGAAGGTGTGGTGGCAGGTCCGAGGGTTCTCGAACATATGGTAGATACGGTGCTTTATTTTGAGGGAGACAGGCATGCGGCTTACCGTATTTTAAGAGGTGTAAAAAACCGTTTTGGCTCCACAAATGAGATCGGTGTATTTGAGATGCGGCAGGACGGACTTGTGGAAGTGGAAAATCCGTCTGAATACATGTTGAGCGGTAAACCGGAGGGAGCGTCCGGCTCTGTTGTGGCATGTTCCATGGAAGGGACTAGACCAATCCTTTTGGAGGTGCAGGCACTTGTATGTCACAGTAATTTTGGGATTCCGCGAAGGACAGCGGCAGGAACGGATTTTAACCGCGTCAATCTTCTGATGGCGGTTCTGGAAAAAAGACTGGGCTTAAAGCTGGGTGACTGTGATGCCTATGTGAATATCGCAGGAGGAATCAAAATGAATGAGCCGGCAATCGACCTTGGCATTGTTCTTGCATTGATCTCAAGTTACAAGGACAAACCGATCGATGAGAAAACCATCTGTTTTGGCGAGGTCGGATTAAGCGGTGAGGTCCGCGCGGTAAATATGGCAGAACAGCGGGTGCAGGAGGCAAAAAAACTTGGCTTTGAGGTCTGTATTCTACCGGAAGTCTGCAGAAAATCCATGACAGAAGTAAAAGGTATCAGGCTGGTCGGTGTGAGCAATCTTTTAGATGCCATGAATTATCTGAAATAAAAAAATTGGAAAATGCAATAAATGAAGCAATAAATACGTCATTTGAGAAGAAAGCAATTGTTGAAGAATACATAGATGGAGATGAATTTAGTGCAGAAAGTATATCTTATAGAGGAAATCATACAGTATTAACTATAACGAGAAAACAAACAACAGGAGCACCACATTTTATAGAAACGGGACATATTCAACCAGCTGGACTTAACGAAGAGATGACTTCAAAAGTAGAAAAAGAAGTTATTGCAGGATTAAACAGTTTAAAAATAGAAAATGGTGCATCACATACTGAATTTAAAATTACACCTAATGGAGATGTTAAAATTATTGAAATAGGAGCAAGAATGGGTGGAGACTGTATAGGTTCAGACTTAGTACAGATTTCAACAGGTTATGATT
>ERZ827452.3385-NODE-3385-length-10164-cov-13.020081_pt1 | contig 10164 bp, 5 predicted proteins | sample MGYA00519866_ERZ827452 | MGnify/ENA primary metagenome ERZ827452 (study PRJEB31778, sample SAMEA3449307) | human gut metagenome | biome: human gut; feature: human-associated habitat; material: faeces | place: United Kingdom | collected 2010/2012 ... | reverse complement strand
CGCTCCCGCGAGCCCTTCATCCTTTTTCTTTGCAAAATACTGCAGCAGCTGCTCATGCCCCCTGTGAATCCCGTCAAACTTGCCGAGAGAAAGCACCGTATTCTCTTCTATATAAAAATCCGTTGTGTTCCTGATATATTTCATGATCTACTTAAACACCTTTAATGGTTTATAGTCTTCCTTTTCCGCCTGATATTCATAAATGCCGAAAAATGCGCCTTCATCGTCGTAGACGCGGACCGGCGCCGTTCTCATGCTCTCATGTTCCTCCAAAAACATCTCCGGGCGCAGCCGGTTTCCGTTATATAAATATTTGCGGAACTGTCCGTCCACCGTCGCGCTCTCATATTTTAGAAAGACGGTATCCACCGCCTGAAGGAACGGAAGCTGCATCTCTTCTGTCTCCGCCGCATCCGACCTGTGTGCAATCACGTACGCCTCCACCTCAGACAGCTTTATGGCGTCCGCAAGCGCGAACTCTCCAACTCTCGTGCGGAGCAGCGATTCCATGCACGCACCGCAGCCGAGCACCTCCCCCACATCCTGGCAGAGCGTGCGGATATACGTTCCCTTGGAACAGCAGACACGCATCCTGACACGCGGCAGTTCGATCGAAAGGATCTCGACGGAAAAAATATGAACCGGACGCGCCGCACGTTCCACGGTCACGCCGGCCCGTGCCAGATCACACAGCTTCCTGCCGTCAACCTTTAAGGCAGAATACATCGGCGGCACCTGCATATAATCACCTACAAACGAGAGAACCGCTTTTTCCACTTCCTTTGCACTGCAGCGCACCTCCTGCTGCGTCAGGGTCTCGCCCGTCACATCCTGCGTGTCCGTCGTCCTTCCAAGCAGCATGACAGCCTCGTATTCCTTCGTCTTGTCCGTCAGCAGTTCGCAGATCTTCGTCGCCTTGCCGATACACACCGGGAGCACCCCCTCCGCATCCGGATCCAGTGTTCCCGTGTGTCCGATCTTTCTGGTCTTTAAGATCCCCCGAAGCTTAGCCACGACGTCAAACGAGGTAAATCCCTTTTCCTTATAGATATTGATAATTCCATTCATCATACTGCTTTTTTCTCACTTTATCTGTTCTGCCAGATCCGAAACAATCTGTTCGATGATGGCATCTGCATCGCCAGTCTCTGCCAGTGGCAGAAATTGACGGAATGCTCCCTCCATATCATTTTGTCTGTATGCCATCATAGCCATATCAAACGCTGTACTTTTCATATTGTTCTCCTTGACAGCCTTAGCTGTTTTCTTCTTATTATAATGTATTTAAAGCGATGATAGCAATATGACTTCTTTCCCAATTTATTATATGTTTTTCTTTAGTGCTACAGCAGATATTGCAGACACTATAGGCACCGTGAGTATCACTCCAAGCGTTGCAGAAATTCCCTGAATTATTTCAATTCCGATTGAATACATATCAAGCACCTGATAATACTGATAGTTATAGCTGTAAATATATACAAAGGTATTAATCGAACCACCTGCAAAAGCCAGAATCAGCGTGTTGGACATGGTTCCCATCATGTCCTTTCCGACATTTATGCCGGATTTAAACAGTTCTTTGGTGTCAAGCTTTGGATTTTTATCATGAATCTCATTAATAGTGCTTGCTACCGACATGGCAACATCCATCACAGCACCAAGAGCTGATATCAGTATCCCTGCAAACATCAGCTCTCCCACCTTTATATCTGTCATCTCACCAATATAAATAAGACTTTCGATATCATCCACATTATAGCCGGATATATGGCATATTTTTCCAAATATAAATGAAAAAACAGCAGCCAACACCACACCTATTATTGTGCCGACGATTGCACAGATTGATTTTGCAGTAAATCCATCTATCAGATACATAACAACGACTGTTGTTATAATTACCACAAATGCCGCCGCAAAAATAGGAGACACTCCTCTGTAGATAAGCGGCATAAATACAAATAAAATGCAACAGAAGGTAAACACAAGTCCTACAGCTGATTTAAAGCCCTTGAATCCTCCAATTAACACTAAAACTATAAGGAAAAAGGCAATTATCATATACAGTTGATTACCTCTGTCATAATTATAGACACTTACCGTTGTAAGCTCATCCGACTCGCTGATTATCACTATTACCTTTGTTCCTATTCTACATCTGGCACCATACAGATACGATGAAGAACTGGTGGCATCCAGAATTTCTCCCTTATGCTCACCAGTTCTTATTTTGACCTTTATCTGCTGCTGCCCAGCCCTGACACTGCCATCTTCACCCACAGAGCCATCATAATCCTTTGAAGTGCTATCCGAATAATCAGAGCTGACAATCTCTGTCACCGTCGCTTTTTCAAAATCACGGCCATCAGTTGATTGCAGTTCTGTCTTTTCCACATTGTTCAGTGATATTCCAAATGCAATTATCAGAGCAATACTTATTATTGCAATACAGATTTTCTTCACTATTTTCTCTCTTTTCCGGCAAATACCACTGCTGTTCCTGCTGCTCCAAGACCAATCACACAAACAATTGTCCAAAGCAGTGCCTGTGACTCATCACTGGTCTTAACCTTAGAAGCTGATTTATTGTTTGACTTTTCTGATGCTTTCTCTGATTCAGATGTTTTTTCTGTTGGCTGCTCTGGTGCTTTCTCTGATTCAGATGTCTTTTCTGTTGACTGCTCTGATGGTTTTGGTGGTTCCTGTGCAGCCACCTTTACAAGACCGTTTCTGGCTGTTGTCAGGTTCTCAAGTATCTTGTTGATCTGTGCCTGCTCAGTCTCAGGGCTGATACGGTTTGCAGCATCCATCGCATCCTTTAAAGCCTTCCAGCTACCAGCTGTGTAGTCCTTCTCTACAAGTTTATTATCTGTAAGCTCTTTATTTATCTGCGCAAGCTTAGCATCAACTGCTGATTTGTCTGCTGATTTTACAATAGTAACCGTATTGTCAATTGCACTGTCATTGTCAGTACGATAAGTGTTAATTGTCATGGTTGTCTCTGTCACATCGATGAGTGAATATGTAGGGACATCCTCCTGCCATCTGCTTGCTATGTATGACTGCTGACGTGATACGAGGTCATAATACTTACTTCCTGATGAACTGCTGGCTGTAAGATAAAGAATTCCCTTAGGATCTACCACATACTCTCCTGTCTCTGTAATTCTGTCTGCATCCATCACAGAAGTAAGATAAGATAAGTATGTCTTTTCTGATTCGTCTGTTGTGTCTGCTTTGATATTTCCCGGTGCTACAGTCAAAGTACCCTCACCTGTATAGTCAATATCCTTATCAAGCATTTCATTAAACTCATCATCAGTATATGTTACAGTCTTTTCTGTCTGATTGCCTGAAAGAAATTTACTTCTTGAATAAGCATGGTCATGTCCTGTAAGCACAGCATCTACACCATATTTCTCAAATGTCGGTGTAAGCGCATAACGTAAATTCACAATCTCAGGCTCATTTGAATGCTCTGCTGAGCCATAGATATCCTGATGCAATGTAACTACCTTCCACTTGCAATTGGCATTTTTTGCAACTGTATTCTGAATAAACTGAATATGCTCCGCTGAGTTTATATTCTGTGTATTAAGCATCATAAAAAGCACATCACCATATGTAAAATAATAATCACCACCAACTATATCATTATCTCCCAGATTGTTGAGGTTTGGAACATAAAAATGGTACTTATAGTTGGCATTATCCGCATCATGATTACCGACTGTTGTTGCTACCGGCAATGATGTAAGCGCATCAGGTGAAAGATATCCTGCATACTCTATCTCACTTGTTGTAGAACTCTGTCCCGGGGCCTTTTTCTTTGTTGTCTGAATCTGGTCTCCTGCTGACACAATAAAATCAGTTCCTGCACTCTGTATCTTTTTCAATGTCTGTGACCAATTGTAGCTGTCATTTGCTACCGCATTGCTCTGTGCATTGTAAAACGCCTCTGTATCAGCTCCCTTTAATTCATTAGATGAACCAATCTGTGGATCACCTACAAAAGCAAATCTGAATTTACCTGTATTTCCTGTTTTAAAGGACTTTATTTCCTTGTCATCCACCTTATAGTAATATGTGGTCTGAGCTGCAAGTCCTGAAATAGTTGCCTTATTGCTATTGTATTCATTTCCGTCTTTATCCTTTTGTCCGGTGCCCTTAGTCGCAATCTGAACAGTCTTTCCATCGCTTAAATCTGCCTTTAAACCATATGTCAGTGAAACGGTATCTGTTGTCTTTGAATACCATGCAAAGTTCATGGTTGACTCATTAACCCCCGGTGTCATAGAAACAGTTGTCCAATCCTTGCTGAGCTTATTCTCCCATTCATTTGTCCTCCAACTTGTAAAGCTCTCCCCGTAAGAAGACTCTGCACTAGAATTTCCATCCTTTGCTGCCTTTGCAAATATTGATGTTGCCGGTGTAATTATCATTGTCGCTGCAAGAAATGCCGCAATGATCTGATTTCTCTTTTTCATTTTATTCCTCCATGTGTAAATCATTTAACCATAATGGATTATACAGTGCCTCGGTAAACTCTATACTTGCTCTATGTAAAAACTATGAGATATTTTATGTGAACACTTTAGTTACATCTCACTCTAAGCCATACACAGTAAAATGCCGCACCCGAAGGTGCGGCATCTAAGAGGTTTATAAAATGTTTAGTTTAAAAGCTGTTTTAGTTGCAAGCTCTCTTCTTGCGATATGTAGCTGCTGTGATTGCAACCATTGCAAGTCCGAGTAAGCATACATATGTAGCTGCTTCATTGTCATCACCACTCTTTGGAGCTGCTTTTTTGTTATCAATAGCAGCCTGATCTGTTATAGAAATAACGTAATCAGATGCATGAGTGAATTTAAGTAATGCTGAACCATCATCTGCAATCTTTACAGACATCTGACCCTCAAGAGCCTTTGTCTTTGTATTGTAATAGTAAAGGTTAGCATACTTTCCTGCATATGTCTTTCCAAGGTCGATTGAAAGAACCGGTTTGAATCCAAACTCACCTTCATGTGCGAGACTGATTTGTACTACCTTCTTTGCATCCTTTTCAATCTTAGCTGCCTTAATAACATCCTCAGGAATTTTTTTGCTGTCAACTGTAACTGACATATTTACATCCTTTGCAGGAACCTTTGATACGTCAGAACCATTGATAACCCACTTGATTCCGTCTCCCATATCAAGAACAAGCTTCTTCTGTGTTCCCTTAATGGCTGCAATTGCATCCTTTGAGACAACTCCTGTTTCATCCATCTTAACAACGATAGTATCCTTTGCAGAAGCATTCTTGATTGTTTCTACTTCTTTACTCCAGTCAACCTTTGTTGCCGGTGTCGGATCTGTCTTGCCCGGTTTTGCCGGTGTTGGATCTGTCTTGCCAGGATCTGCCGGTGTTGGATCTACTGTTTTCTTCACCTTAGTAAGAATAACTGTTCCACCATCCTTTGCTGCCGGAATTGTAACAGCAACTGTTTTATCACTTCCTACAGTATATGTAGCACCGCTGTATAAATCCTTTACCTCTGTTCCTGCTGCTAAGCTAACCGGAACTTTTACTTCTTTTGCGGTATCCTTGATATTCATACCAACATATAAGGTTGTTCCTCCATAGGATCTTGAAACTACATCATAGCCTTCCTCATCAGAACCTGCCACAACTGTTCTGCTTCCTCTTGCAAATACATCTGTGTATGCATTACGGATGCTAAGCAGATTCTTATAATGCTGATATGTGACATTGTCCTTTGTTGCCTTAGAGAAATCCATGTCATATCTATTAGTCTGATATGGATAATTATTTAATCCACTTAAACCAACTTCTTCACCATAATAGATAACCGGAATACCCTTTGCAGTAAGCTGTAAGGTAGCTGCAACTAACGCTGCTGATGTTGCTTCATCCTCGGTATAGCCTTTTCCGTTTATTAAGGAAGCCTTAAATCCATCTTCATCATGACTGCTTAAGAACTGACCTGTCATGTATGCGTTATTAAGTGCTGAATTTCTTGCAGAAAGGAATTTCTCTACAGAAGAAATATTGCCACTTACAAAGCTTGTTGCCTGGTCATTAAAATCGAAATCAAGATCTGCATCCATCTGACCACTACCTAAGGTACTACCATTTGACGCATATCCTGCACCATAATATTCTCCAATCATCTTGAAAGACGGATTTACTTCTGTTGTAGAATTTTTAAGTGCTGCCCATGTTGTACTGTCAACATGCTTTACAGTATCTACACGGAAATAGTCAACACCATAATCCTTCATCCATGATGTCTGCCATTCTACTAATTTTGCCCTGACATCTGCATTCTCTGTTGCAAAATCCGGCAAGTCAGACTGCCATGATTTAATATCGCCTTCACTGACGCTCTTATCCCTAAGCATATCAGCAAATGTTGATTCTGTACCATATCCTGCATGGTTTACAACAATATCAACCATAATACGCATACCACGTTTATGTGCTTCGCTAATCATAGTTTTAAATTCTTCTGTTGTACCCATTGTAGGATTCAATTTTGTAAAATCACTTGCCCAGTATCCATGGTATGCTGCATTATAAGGAACATCTTCTTTACCCTCATCTGTCACAGTTACACCTGCAATATTCTTTACAATTGGTGTAAGCCAGATTGTATTTACTCCTAAATCCTGTAAGTAATCTAACTTAGCTGTTACACCTGCAAAATCTCCACCATGATACAGTCCCGGATTGTCTCCGTATGTATCTGCACCACTTGCTTTATTGTTAGATTCATTGCCATCAAAGAAGCGGTCTGTCATCATAAAGTAGACAACAGCTTCATCCCAGTCGAAATCATTTTCATTTTTCTTCACACGGTCTGTAATTTCAACATCAACTGTAGTACTGAATTTATTACCATACTGGTCTGTTACAGTAATTGGTAATGTCTTAGTACCTAATGTTGTATCTACAGTTGCAGAAATTGTAACAGCCTGGAGCTCTGGCTCAATCGGCATCTCACTACTTCCACCAAGTGAAGAAACATCAATACTTGCACTTGCAACTTCAAGTTTCTGAGTATCTGTATCAGCCTGTTTAACCTTAAACTTAACTACATTATTCTCATTGTAGTTAAATGACTTATTCATAACTTCTGCTGTAACTGTTGCATTTAATTTATAGTATTCAAAATATGAGTAATCTGCGTCATTATATTTTTCACTATTTGAATTGAATGCATCTACAACATAATTTCCATTTGCTTTGTAACGATAATGTGTTTTGCCATTTGTTAAACCATTCTTTACATACTCAAAACGCTTTGTTGTATCATTGTATGTCATTGGATACTCTGTTCCGTTTACGTCAACAGATACTTTCATATCCTTTAAGGTGCCATCTACAAATGCATCATCATCACGATAGTAGTATGATACCTGTTGATTTTCTGCATCTACTTCATAGCCAACATTATATGGCATAGCAATTTCTGGCTCACTGCCGGCTTTCATGCTGGCATAGATAACCTTCTGATCAGAAGGGAATGTAACTGAATGGTCTCCACCATCTTTAATCCATGGGTCACCTGTTGAATCTAATGCAATACAAAAATCAACCTTTGTGCAGGATGGTTTTGCTGGGATTGTTACTGTCCATTTATCTCCACCTACATATGTAAAATCGGTTAATACTGAAGCATATCCTGATGACCATGTATAAAACTGTGGTGTAATACCTTTTTCTTTTAATCCCGGATTCTCATAATCCAATACAAGGTATCTCTTTTCCGTTGGTACGATTACCGGTTTCTCATGAACCGGATCGGAACCATCCACATAATATAATACCTCATTCTCATCACCGCTTATTGTAAAAGAACGATCTGCAGTATCAGAGCCGCCATCCCATCCTTTTGTATTATCATAGCGTGCCTTTAATCCTACCGTTTTTCCTACATTACTGCCGGCAACTGTAATGGTCTGTTTAAACCATGTCACATTATTTTCAGCATCATAATATGTTCCGTCAAAAACATAAGAACCATTTAATCCGGCATTCCACATCCACAAATCAACTTTTCCCATGTCTTTGTCTGTTGATAAGTCTTCATTGTAATAATAAATTGTAAATGTGTGGTCCGCAACCGGTGCCTCCCAACTGTCCGGTGCTGTTTTATATACTTTTGTATCACCTTTGGTTCCGGTAACCCAGAGCTCAGTACTTGTTGATGTCACAGAAACATCAATATTATCCGTCTGTACTCCATTGTTATTATTAAAAATACAGCTGAAATTCTGTTTTACATCCTGTGTATATACTACATCATACCATCCTGAATGGTTAGCATTTTCGGAAATCTGTCCGCCCGGCCATTCTTTTCCAACACCTGCTCCTGTTGCAGAGGCATCTGCTCCCCACATATAATTGTAAATAGTACTTCCCATTCCTGAAGCAAGATAATGGATGGTTGTTACATATTTCCAATCGGCAGGTTTTGTCTCTGACAAAGAACCATCGAACCAGTACTCTGCTTCTGCCTTTCCTTTTGTAGAAAGTGTTACGTCGCTTAACTGGTTTCCATGTCCATCATCATTTAAGATAAGATTATAATCTGTACTGTTATCTAATGTCAGATGCATTGTATACCAGCCTTCATGTCCTGCTGTTGCAGTCATGGTTTTTCCCGGCCATTCACCTGCCGGCTTATTGGTCTCCTTATATATATATGCTGCAACATCATCGCCTAATGTGCTCTTATAATTAATAGTCAGATCACATTCTGTTGGTACAGACTCCGGAACCAATGTTTCCTTCTTTGAAGCATCCTTATACCACTGATATTTTCCATTGTCATCCAACAAACAATAAATGCTTGTATCAGAAGTAAAAGTCTTAATCTGCTCAATTGCAGCTCCTTCTGTCTTTATCTCCGGTGCCGCTGTCTCAGTAGAACCTGCATCAACAAACTGAAAGCCTGTCCACTCACTGCTCTGTACATCTACATAATAGAGCCCGGTGCTTTTCTCAAATGCAAGCTTTGGTTTTTCCTGATTCCCCCATTGTGAAATGGTGGCATTTCCTGCGCCATGGTTATCTACCGCAGCACCGGCAGCCCAGACATGGACAACCGGTGTATTCCATGTACTTGGTTTGTCCAAATACAACCGGATTGTCGGGCTCGCAGCATATGCAGTGGTTGCACCACCGATTGCTGGAACCATGGTCATAATCATAGCAAGCGCAAGTACCATACTAAATATACGGCTTACAATGCCATGTTTCCTGTGAAAACGTTCTTTTAACTTTCCCATATTTCCTCTCCTTTTCTTATTATGTTTGTACGAAAATCCCCTTTCGCACATTTTCGTATTTATATTATAGTCTTTTCGTTGGTTTTCGACTATTGGGATAAACAGAGATTTTATTTACGAAATTTTGGTAAAATTTACTATTTATTCATTTTTATGTAATATATGCGAAATCTTTTTAGTACTAAAAGTCCTAGATATAGTAGATAATTTTTCATTTGAAATTTTGTGAATTATTTTTTAAGCTATTTCCGGTTTTATTCGAAATCCTGGAGCTGCACTGATCTTTGAAAGGAAAGTTCTCACATTGTTTTTATTGAAGGAAGCTCTTACTTTTCCTGTGTTTTTTCAAATGAAAAGGCACGGACAAGAAGCTGATATTCACTTACATCATCATAACCACCGTTGCATTTTTGAAGCAAACAGTCTGCGTCCAACAGAATTGTCTTGAGACGTTGGTTATAATATTCCTTCCTCTGCCGGTAAATCACTTTATTGTAATCAGCCGAATCATAGTAATACTCCAACCGGTGTATTTGGACGTGATTTTCTCCATTTTCTCTACATCTATTGTACCACTTATAAAGAACGAATTTATGGTTATGTGAAGTTTTCAAGGTACCAATTTATGGTTTACAAGGGATTGATAAATCCCAAAACAGCACAAAAATATGAGGATTATGGCATAATGGTGGGCTTTAATTATTTCACAAAAAAGAGCCCGCACATTTCTGTGCAAGCTCCTTTTGAAATCTAAAAAAATATAAAACTATAAAAAAGTATATTGTTTTTTAATTATATATTTAATCTATAAATCAACTATCCCCAGATGATTTCCTCCTTGGCGGCCTCCACATTTTCCTCGG
>ERZ827452.3372-NODE-3372-length-10217-cov-3.183625_pt1 | contig 10217 bp, 8 predicted proteins | sample MGYA00519866_ERZ827452 | MGnify/ENA primary metagenome ERZ827452 (study PRJEB31778, sample SAMEA3449307) | human gut metagenome | biome: human gut; feature: human-associated habitat; material: faeces | place: United Kingdom | collected 2010/2012 ... | reverse complement strand
TTGCTGTTGTACAGCTTATACTTGTAAGTTTTAACAACCAGACGCATAGATAGCAGCCTCCTTTCAGTTGAACTCTACTATCCATGGTACGCAATTCGCAAGCATAGACAAACAAAAAAGCTGCCTATCCAAAGATAGACGGCAGCTATGGCCTATCTTGTTTCCGGCATAAAAAGCAGACACAATATATTGTGGTTTGGTATTGCAATATACTATATATTGTGGTACAATATATCTACTGGCTCAAATGATAGCAAAGAACCTAAAGTTTGAGCATTTTCGTGTATGGCTATGAGACCGCTTCCTTCTACTTGAAGATAATATGAAAATATGTCAGCGGTTTCGCTCTCCGTCACGGCTCGAGAACATAACAATACGGCTATATATCCGCTTCCTTCATTTCTAAAAGAACTAGGAAGTCGGCTCGCATTTTTTGCGCTGCTGACTTCAACACGTTAGCGAATATGCTCTCCGTATCTATTACGTGTCTCATCCACCCGTGTCGAGTTTTTCTCGGCGCGGGATTTTTGTTTTGTTAGGAGGTCATTTGAATGCTGACTGTTTATGATTTTAACCGCGTCACGTTTGCACATCATCGCGGTATCGTACCGCCTATGCCCGCACAAGAAGGGGAGAAGGCAGTAGAGAAACGCTATGTCTGCTCGGCGAACATGAAACTTATGGAATACGGCTATATTATGGCGCAAGACCTCTTTGATGCCTGCTGCAAGGCGAAATACAACGACTTCCTCAAGACCTGGTCTGCGCTGTATGACTGCGTCACGGAGGATGGCAAGGCAATTTCTCAGACTTCTCCCATCTGGCCGAATTTCCCGGACGATGCGATGAAAGCCGACCTTGTGGACCTGTATGTTGTCAACTTCCTCAATTATCTGACTTGCGGCAAATGGCAGCCAGACTTTGACCCGACAAAATTTTGCCCGGCACTGGACCGCAGCCATCTCCCTGCCGTGAAACAGATTCCGGCGTGTGATGAGGAGGAAATCTACCGCTATGCCGTACAGAGCATTACCGGGCATTCTCCTTTGTCTCCTGACGAGGCGTCCTGCGTTTTCGATACTCTGATGTATGATATTGATTTCACATCTGAGCTGATGGACCGCATGAAACCCAAGCATATCCCATGCAAGGAAAATCTTGCTCTGTATGTGTCTCGCATTATCTCTCGTCCCGAATGGCGGGAACAGGCATGTTTCCGGGATTTCAAGAGCTCTACCGATGTGCTGCGCCTGGCTGCCGCGATGAGTGACCAGGATGTGAGTCTCTCGAAAGCCCCGAAATTCCGGAACTTTAAGCGTGGTGAACGTCGTCAGCTGCTGGAACTTCTGGAACACACTGATAAGAACGAGGGTTTTGCATTGCATCCCGAAGAGTTCAAGCGATTGGGCGAACGCCTGCATCCGGGTGATTACTCTTATATCTTCAAGGAAGATTATGAGATTTTTACGAAGATTCGCAATGGCGTTAAGATTGAGACATACAACTCCAAGCTGCAGGAGCTCATGAAAAAGCCGGTCAATGTGGACCTGCTCTCCGCTCATCTGATGATGCGGCCCGGTATGTTTGCCCGAAATCTGGACTTTGCGCTGCGCAACTGCTCCAATGCACAGCAGATGGAAAATGTTCTGTTCCGGTTCATCTCGGTGTGCAAGAGCATCGAACCGCGTGTGCTGGTTCAGCTCATCAACCATTTTCGGAATCGCAACAATCCTGTGCATTTGGCAACTGGTAAGGCGAACGGCGCTGCCAGCAAAGCTCTGGAACGCGACATTGAACCTCTGTCTGAGGATATCTGCAAGCGTGTGGCCCGCGATATCTTTAACCAGCTGTGGCAGGTCCTCCGTGCAGAAGATACTGAACCGAAGAGCGTCTACATTGACCCGGACTGTCATTGCAATAAACTGATTTTTCCGGATAATCCCCGCCAGGTCACTTCCGCCATGCGTGCTGCAGCCTGCGGCTCTCGCACGAATCTGCCGGACGGAAATGTGCTCCGTGCATTCCTTTACTGGAAGGGAAACGATGGCCCTGACCTGTGGAATGGCATCGACCTGGACCTCTCGGTTGTGTTCTACGGAGAGGAAAAAGCAAAGTTCGTGTACTACGCGAATCCCAAGGACGAAACACTTGGCGCAATCCACTCCGGCGACCGCCGCTGCAGCGGTAAGAATGGTGCCGTTGAGTATGTAGATTTCGATATCAAGAAGTGCTTTCAGAACGGGTTCCGTTATGCCGCCCTCACTGTAAAATCCTACTCTGGGGAGAAGTTCTCTGAGATGGAGAACGCTTTCTGCGGCGTAATGGTTCGGGATGGCGAAACGGGTGAGCAGTTTGAACCTGCGACTGTCAAGGACCGCTTTGCTCTCACTACGGATTCTGACCAGCTCGTTATGGTCGTTATAGACCTCATGACCCGTGAAGTCATTACGGTGGATAAGAGCGTGGCTCAGTTCCGTTTGGCGTGCCGGAATGTTGTGACAGACTATGCACCTACAGTAGCAGCCTGCACCTACGCGATGCAGCTGAAGAGCCTGTCTATCAAGGAGATGCTCGGTATGCGCTATGCACAGTTCCTGAAAGGCGACGACTGGAAACACGCAAGCGTTATCGTATCGGATGAACCCGAAAAGTTCAAAACGTCGGACAAGGATGCTCCCACACTGCGCATCGTCAGTCCCTACGACATCCCGGGCATTTATGACCTGATTTTTGGCAAGGAAAATCAATAAAAAAGAAGCTGTTCTCCTGAAAACGGAGAGCAGCTTTTTCTTTGTCAGGATGATTTTGCAAGAGAAGCGTCGGCAATATCCTTTTCGATTTCATCAAACTGATACAGCAAAAAACGCTTGCAATTTTTTAATTGGATGTCTAATCGCCTTTTGGTCACCTTTTTGTCTTTAACCATGTCGAGATAATCTTTGGCTGGAGACATATCAGGGTCAAAAAGAATACATCCCAAATTTACCTGGCACATTGCGTATAGCTCACGTACTTCACAGCAGCGGGTCATATGCTCGTCTTTACGTCTCACACTCCAGCGAGCGGAACGCAATGCACGATAGCAGTTTTGCAATGCCGTGGTGCTGTAAATCCTTTTCTCTGCAACCATCATTTCCCTCCGACTTTTTATGGGAAAATTATACCATATATTTATGAATTGACTATGACAAAAGGTGATAAAATCATCAAATATATGGTAAAAAACGCGAAGGCAAGAAAAATTTTGAAAAAAGTGAAAAAAATGCGAAAAAAACGTGATGTTTGTGCTTGCGTGGGTGTGCGAGTCGCAGATAATAAAATCAGTGGCTCAGAGCAGTAAGCCCCAGAGCTCCCTGATAAGGGCGAACTCATGGTGCATATCTGCGTCATCAAGTCATCACATGGTAGACTGACGGGCCTTGCGGTGTTGCAAGAATGGTCAGGCGAGGGAAGCGATGAACCCCTCATTGCTGCCAAGTACATCGTGTTTTGATGCAGTCAGCGTCGAGAGGACGCGGATATGCAGGGCTTGACTTTTGACCTGGCGTATGCAGGAACGGCAGGAATCAAAGGAGAAAGCTTAGTTCGAATCCACTATTTTGAAAGGAGACTATTCCAATGAAATGTTACAAGCGCGTTGCAAGCGCCGTGATGGGTATGGCAATGGCCGCCAGCTGCATGGCTCCTATCACCGCATACGCAATGGAAGACACCAAACAGCCCACTGACAATACTGCTATTGCCAATCATCCCAATAACGAGACCATGCTGCACAGCACTCCCGTTTACCGCATCGGCGCTAAATCCTTCTACAAGGTGAACGACGACGGTTCCGTTGTCTACGCCGACCAGGATGCCGAAGGCTTCACGGCTATCCCCGCTGCTTACATCGCAGGCAGCCAGTATAACGATGGCGAAGAGTACGGCGTTTATACCACCAAGAAGGCTGATGGCACCTTCCAGATGCATTACGTCAAGATTTCTGACTGCCAGCAGACTCAGGGTGGCGTGAACTGGAACCACGGCACTGCTGATGAAGCTAAGGTTTCTGACGATACCAAGGCTGAGGGCACCGACACCGCCACCAACGAAGACCCGACGATGTCCACCCAGTTCTACATCTACCTGGACAACGACACCGAGATTCCTCCCGAGACTCCTCCGACCGAGGTAGAGCATCCTGGCGTGAAGACCGATGACGGCCGCGTTGAGTACGATATCACCGTTGCTACCGTGAACCATGTCAACATGAAGGCTACTGTTCCTCTGTACGTCTGCATGTACGGCTTCCGTTCCACCGGCAACGTTGTTACCCCGACCAAGGATGCTTACCAGCTGCGTAACTACTCCACCATCGACAAGAACAGCCGCACCTACATTGCCGATATCGTAAAGGTTACCCATTACAGCCGCATCTACGATGCCGACCACTCCAACGACGAGCTGTTCTCCATCGCTTACGATGCCGACAGCAAGACCTACACCTACTGGTACAGCGACCCCTCCACCACTCAGGGTTGGCAGCAGCCTGCTATCTACAAGACCCTGGCTGATGAGCATATCAACGCTTCCGGTGAGTGCTACGTCATCTACATCGATGGCGAGTGGGACTTCAAGGCCGCTGGTACTCTGACCGGTGACGAGCTGCGTGAGACTGTCAAACAGATTGACCAGAACCATCAGCTGTCTCAGGACTTCATCATCGAGGATGACGGCACCCAGTGCAACTTCGGCAAGGCTTTCGCCGTTGGCGACAGCAAGACCGACAACTCCAAGCGTGAAGGTCTGGCCATCAAGGTTTCTGAGCTGCAGGCCGAGCCCGCAACCTGGCGCGTTGTGCCTATGAGCACCAGCGCTCTGAAGCGCGGCGAAATCGCTATGAGCATTGCTCCTGCTTCTGCAATGTACAACGCTTCTGCTATCGACCTGTCCACCTGCTCTGCTCCTCTGGACATCACCGAGAACGGCTGGTTCATCGCTGGTGCTGAAAAGGCTAAGGTCGCTCAGGATGGCGCTGGCACCGATGCTGTCAAGCATGATGATGCTCCGGCTCTGCCGCTGATTACCACCGCCAAGATTGCTGGTTCCAACGTCAACGACGCTGGCTGCACTCCTGTCGTTCGCGTGACCTACAGCATCATCCCGATGTTCGAGACTGGCGATACTCAGACTGCTACCGCAGGCAGCGTTGCCAGCAACCGCTGATAGAGTCTCCGAACCCTAATATAACGCAAGCCCAAATGTAAGGGTTGGCTGTCGAGTGACCTGCCGCTCGGCGGCCAACTTTTGTTAATAACAGCTCAGTCAAGTAATTGACGGAAAGGAATTGAATATCATGGCAACTACAATGACGACCCCTGAAAAGAATTCGAAGAAGAGTGGTAACAAGCTCCTGCATCGGACCGTTACGATTTGTGTGATTCTCCTGCTTCTCCTGTGCGTGGGTCTGTTCTTCTGGCACAATAAAAATGCTACTGCTTCCGACAACCGCCTGGAAGATTCGGTCGCTGCACAGCTTGGCCAGCTCGAAGGCAAGAGCGAGGCAGAGATTCAGGAAGAGCTGAACCGCGTCGTGGAAGAGGGTACAATGGCCATCTCCATCAACGTTAATCCGGTGTTTGATTCCGGCGATTCTGAAGGCACTCTCGAAATCGAGAATGCTCCCGGCAATAAATACGCTCAGGTTGTGAGCATCACCCTGGATGATAGCGGCAAGGAAATCTACAACAGTGGACTTATCCAGCCCAACTATCACATCCAGACAGATAAGCTGTCCGAGGCCCTGGCTGCCGGTTCTTATGACTGCACCGCTACCTTCACGGCTTATGATACCACCGATGCCGAGAATCCTATCGAGGTTGGCACTGCTGCTGCCAAGATTACGATTTCTGTGCTGTCTTAACGATTCGCCCCGGTGCAGACTTCGGTTTGCTCCGGGGCTTTTTTGGAACTTGTGATGCTGCAAAGGAGGCATTCCCGTGAAACAGCTTGCGAAAGTTCTCGCGTCTTTCTCGCTGGCCGCAACGATGTGTTTGGGCGTTGGCTTTGCAGCCGATTCTCCACATCCCGGTGAGCATGGCACGGTGGATAAGGCGATGGTCTCTGAGGAGACTGATAAGGCTTATGATGAGAAGCCGAACATGGGTACAAAGTTCAATTTGTATCTTGCGCCCGATATCCCTGAAACGGTTCCTCCCATTAAAAAAGATGTCCCCAAGATGGGTGATACCGGCATTCCTCAGGAATCCCTGCTCCAGGCCCTGCTGGTAGCGGGTGGCTGCTATCTTGTGAGCGATGGCGTGGCTGTCGCTTGCAAGGGTGGACGCCGTAAACCTAAAAAGACTGCGGAACTGAAAAACGCATAAGAAGAGCCCCGGTGCTGAAATGCATCGGGGCTTTTCTTTATATTAGGAGGCTTGTTACCAGTTTACTGGGAATTCATAAATATCGTATTCATTCGAGTAACGGTCAACTTCGTTCTTCTTAAATGCTTCCAGACTGTCATATGCTGTCATCGTGATGCTATATGCATGGCCGTCTACATCGACCTCACCGTTTTCATCGATGATAACATTCTTAATCCAGAAGCCGAGAACTGCGGTGCCGGTTTCATCTGACCCATCCTTTTCGTAATCGACTTCATACGGAATAAACAAATCGTTGTATTCTTTGGAGAAGTTCTCTTCGCCATCTTTCCAGGAAATTAGGTATCCAGTATTAAGCCAGCGAGGTTCACCGATATTGGTTCTTGCAAAAGCAACCTCGTTCTGGTCAGCATCAAACACAGACGTTCTATCAACATTGTAGCTGGAACTGTCTTCGAGTCTTGCGGCTGCAATGGGTTTGATAACATCAAGGACCTCAGTTGTCACCTCATCGGCAGAACGGATGTATTTGGCAGCCCCTTTAACGGGAATTTCAATCGTGTCGCGGGAAAGTGCATATTCTTCGGAGAAATTCGTGAGAGCTTTTACCTGAACATGGAGTGTGACGGTATCATCTTCACTATAATCTTTGCTCTTATCAGTGTCATCCATGTAGTAATTCAGCATCGAATATGGACTATCAGAAGGTGCGCCATTTGTTAAGGAGAACGTCAAATCAGGAAGGGTGCCAGTGATTTTGAATGTGACTTTCCCGGTTTCGGTATCTCCGCTAAATACTGTTGCAAACATCGACTCATCGAACGGGTCAACCATTTCAGGCTCCTGCAAGCCGGATACTGTGATTTCCTTGCTTGCCGCTTTTGCAGTGACTTTGTATTCTTTCTGGAAGTAATCGGAAACCTCAACGCTCAGGGTAACGGTATCGCCGTTTGACAGGTTCTCGGATGGCGTGACCTCGTAGTTCACTTCGCCCATCATGGCCGTTTCCGTGCGAGCTTCATCCATGTCAGTTTGACTCTTGCCTTTGCCGAAAACATCCGTTCCGATTTTATTGAAATCGACATTGACGGTTGCAGTTGCCTGACCATTCAACCCATCGAATGTGACATCCGCATATTGCAGGAAATCAACAGTCTTAGAACAGCCGGTGAGTGACAGCACAAGTCCTGCGGCTGCTGCTGCAACCAAAAGTAAACGCCTTAACCCTTTCATCTCAAACACTCCTTTTTATTGGACTTCTGTTGGCGTTGTGTTGTTTTAATTATATCATGACACGTATTTGAGGTCAACATACACGCGATAGATACAACGAATATGAGAAATATTAGGAATTTAGAAAGTATATTATAGTTTAGAATTTGTATGCTGCTAGGTTGTTAGTTGCCGGAATGTGCGAATCTCATACAATTAAAAATAGACAATATCGTAATTTGCGCCACTGTGGGGTGTATCAATGGATAGTGATAACAAAACAAAACCGACTTGGGTCGGGGTTCTCCGACTGGTTGTTGGGGGTATCTTTCGACTCATCAGCATCATTGCACTATTGGCTGTGCTCGGCATCAGCTACCTTTTATTCCAAAATGCAAAGCAAACAAAAGAAACGCAGGACCTCAATGTTCAGCTGGTTGAGATGCGCCAGGAAGCAGAAACCGAAGAAGATAACACGGATTGGTCCAAGGGAATGCTGGATATCAATTCCGACTATAAAGGTTGGCTTACGATTTACGGAACACAAATCTCCGAACCAGTCGTGCAGGGTGAAACAAACGAAACCTACCTGCGTACCAACATCAATGGCGAACACGCTGAAGCGGGGACACTGTTCCTCGATGAAACCACTGATTTGACTCAGGATGGCAACCTTATCATCTATGGTCACAAGATGAATGACGGGACCATGTTCGGGACTCTGGACAAATTCGAGGATGAAGAGTTCTTTGATAATAACGGAACGGTTTGCTGGGAAAGTGAGAAGGGCAAAGAGTACTATCAGATTTTTGCGCTCTTGGTTTTACCCGGATACAGTACAGCCCCTGATTTTATCGACCTTCAAGCCTGGAACAACGTTCTGGATGAAGAACAAACCGCCGACATGCTCAACACGTTTGCAGACCGTGCGTCTATCTTTAGAGGGGAATCCTTTAATCTTGAAAAGGACAAGTACATCTTCCTGGTGACCTGTGATTACAGCATCAACAACGGCCGCCTTGTTCTGGTGGGCAGACGGTTAAGCAAGAAGAGCGAGACAGAGGAAAACACAGAGGAAAGTACAGACAGTAGCGAAGAAGCTGTATTGGAAGAGGAGAATAGTGCTATTCAACTTTCTCCGGGGGTCTGAATAACTCATAAGCACAAAGAAAAATAAAGAACGGCACGAAAGTTAAAACCGAAACTGCTGTACCCGAAAAAGCAGTGGGGCAATAGCTAACGTGCCGTTTTTTGTGTGATGATTGTTAGACGTGCATTTTTTTCTTGAGCGCTTCCTGGAGAACTTGCGATATGTCGATGTCTTCTTTTTCAGCAAGCTCATTAAGCCAGAAGGGGATAGCAATGCTTTTTTGTATCGTGCGCTGCCGTTCTTCAGGGAATATTGTAAGAATACTGCAGCTGGTATGCAGGGCATTTACCGATAATCTCATTGGCATTTCGAAAGCTGTTGAGTTGCTTAACACCGATGCAAGTCATGCGTTAGAGCTGTGTGCAGGGAAAAATTTGATGTGATTTTCTGTGCCGTTTGATTTGCACTAAATCGACAATAAAAAATCGGTATTTTTGATAAATTCGATTGAATTTCTTTAATTTGCAGTGTATACTATTAAAAGGGAGGGAGTAAGACCATGCTGATTGAATTTACTGTGAAGAACTACCGTTCCTTTCGAGACGAAGCAGCTCTTTCGATGGAAGCAACAGGGGCAAGCACGCTGAAAAGTGTGCTCATTCCATATGGCGGAATGCGGATTCTGCCGGGTGCTGCCATTTACGGGAAGAACGGTGGCGGTAAGAGCAATGTAATCCGTGCTTTCTGGCTTGCGGTTCAGTTCATCAGAAACGCACAAAAGACACAGCATGAGAAAGCAGCTATCCCCGTTGTTCCGTTTGCATTGAATGACTACTCGGCATCTGAGCCGACAGAGTTTTCGTTTGTATATACCTTGGATGGAATCAAGTATTGGTATGCCTTTTCTGCCACAAAAGAAAAGGTATATGCTGAGTCGTTGTATCATGCACCGAAAGGGCAGAAGGCACTGGTTTTTGCCAGAGAAGGACAGGAATTCTCCTTTACCGAAGAGAAAGCACGCAGAAAGCTGATTAGTCAGGTTGTTGCCGAAAACCAACTGTTCTTTTCTGTAGCATGTACCATGAATGACGTTGCCTGTTCCAAAGCTATGACTTGGTTCCGGGAGAAAATCTATTTTTCAAGAGACTATTCGGATATTCCCCGGCAGTTGCTCGAATACTCGAACGACTCTAATATGCTGAAAGCGATTTCCGATTATGCAAAGGCTGCAGATGTTGGTATCGAAGATATGAAATTCGAAATCAATAGTAAAGAAATTAACGAAGAAGCTGATTTGCCTGCAAACATTCCCGAAGAAGTTAAAGCTGCACTTGTACAGTTCATGCATGTGCTTTCGGAAACCTCTAACAATTCGGAAACTCACCTCAAGATGGGGCAGGTTACCGCAACATCCATGCATCAAGGCCAAAACAAGGACGGAACAAGCCATATGTTTTCGATGGAGCTGGCAGACGAGTCTGATGGCACAAGAAAACTGATGGCCATTGCTCCTGCAATTGAGTCCGTGCTGTCAAAGGGCGGCCTTTTGC
>ERZ827452.3366-NODE-3366-length-10225-cov-5.993314_pt1 | contig 10225 bp, 8 predicted proteins | sample MGYA00519866_ERZ827452 | MGnify/ENA primary metagenome ERZ827452 (study PRJEB31778, sample SAMEA3449307) | human gut metagenome | biome: human gut; feature: human-associated habitat; material: faeces | place: United Kingdom | collected 2010/2012 ... | reverse complement strand
TGTAGGCATTATTGCCAGTACCCATGATGACTTTTACTTTGGAACCTATAATGACGCTGGAAATATGCTGACCAATCCGGCAGCCTTCATGGAAACAGATGGTGCTAAAAAATTCCTGAATTTTAATGAGGACGGCTTTGCCGGTATCGCAGAAGGCGGCAAATATTATACGCGCGATTTTGATGGAAAGACCGCTTATCGCGTGATTTATCGGCCGAACATGATCCATCCTCTCGTTGCTTTTTCTACTACTTGTGTCGGCTATGCCGTTGATTTTTTTGATACAACGCTCGGCGCTCCAAAGCCCCTGCCTGCCAGCGATCAGATCTGGCCCATTAAAGCGGTGTTCAACAGCCTCGGCGTGATCGGTCTTTTGATCTTCATGGTCAGTTTCACGCTGGTTCTGCTTGATACTCCCGTATTTTCCGCTCTCCGCAGTGGTGAAATTGTACAGCCAGCCCCTGTGCAGGACAGCGGAGCCAAGGCATGGTACTGGGTTCTGCTGATTATCGGTGCAGTTTTTTCCGGTTCAAGCTTTTTGTTCTGCATGAATACCGTTTACTCAAAGACAACAAACTTCTTTGTGCAGACCGGCCCCCTGACGATTGGTACATGGGCTGCTCTTTGCGGCGTCTTTGCAATATTCTGCTCTGCTGTTTTTTATGGTGCTTATGGAAAAAAACACGGTTGGAGTGCTCGAAGAGCGGGTCTGTATTTGAATCTGGAGCAGCTATGGAAGACCATTGCCCTCGCTGTTATCGTGATCGTTGTTTCGTTCGGCCTTGTTTTTGCAGCACACTATTTCTTCCAAGTTGATTATCGGATGTATGTCGTTGCGTTCAAAACCTTCGGCGCTGATAAAGTGCTGATCGCACTTCGCTATCTGCCATTCTTCCTGCTGTTCTACGTTATGAACTCGATCTCGGCAAATTGCTTCAACTACAACACCATTGGCGGAAAAAATGGCAACATCTTGATTTTTGCATTCTTTAATGCGCTTGGTGCTATTTTTGTGGTTGCAAGTCAATATATCTACTTCTATGCAACGGGTTATCAGCTTTATGGTTTGACCGAAGGCCAGCGCATTGGTCCCATTTGGCTGTTCCCCTGTATGGTTCTTCTGTTTGTCACGCCCATCATGTCCCGCATCATCTACAAACGCACCCGCAATCCGTACATTGCAGGTCTGATAAATGCAATGTTTATTGTAATGATCAGCTGTTCCAATACTACTACCATTCTGGGCGGCGGTGAGCTGATTGCAACCACATTCTGATAAAACCTAGATTTTACATTACAGCCGCCGTGTAACTTATTTACATGGCGGCTTTTTTGTAGAATAATATAAATCAAGTAATTGATAAAAAAGGAGTCTTACCCAATGCATCCTCTTGCTGAAACCCTGCTGGACGAACCGGTGATCGCCGCCGTGAAAACGGACGAAGCCCTGACTGCTGCGCTGGCTTCGCCCTGCAGCGCCGTTTTTCTGCTGGCGAGCACCCTGCTCACCGTAGACGGTCTGGTGCACCGCATACATGATGCCGGAAAACTGGCCGTGGTTCACATCGACCTTGTGGACGGCCTTTCGTCGCGGGAGATCGCGGTGGACTCCCTCAACGCCCTATGCCACCCGGACGGCATCATCTCCACCCGCCCGACCCTGATCCGCCGGGCGCGCCACCGCGGCCTGCTGACCGTCCAGCGGGCATTCATCCTGGATTCCCTCTCGCTGACCAGCCTGTCCGGTCAGCTGGAGCAGGGCAAGCCGGATTTTGTCGAGATCCTTCCCGGCATCATGCCCCGGGTCATCGCCGAGATCAGCGCCCGCACACAGGTGCCTGTCATTGCAGGCGGCCTGCTGCGGGACAAAGCCGACGTCATGGCCGCCATGCGCGCAGGTGCCGCCGCAGTTTCCACCTCTGCGCCCTCCCTGTGGGATATCTGAGCCAGAACAAGATCCCAGCTGAAGTACGAAAAACATAATCGTATCCTGGTGTTTTATTGGATATGCCCGCCCACCGATGGAGTCGGATCTCCACGGTGAGCGGGCATTTTTTCGTTTTCATTCGATTCGAGTGAATCTATTCAGCCTGCGGATTAACTCGATAATTTAAAGCAATCCTACAAGTCGCAATCCCCTTAAAGTCTTTCTGCTTCCTGCATCTTAGCATCATACTGGATGGCAGAGATCGGCACGAAGCCCTCGATCATATCCAGTTTGCTGTTGACAAGGTCATCATACACATCTTTGATGGACAACGTAATGGAAGGCTCCAGCTGTTCATTTGCAATTACGCTTTCCACCAGTGCTTGTTTGTTTTTCAGTTTCCACGCCATATCAGGCAGGAAGTGATAATTTTCAATCATGTGCAGAATGATGTTTGCCATAAAATTTCCGCGGATGCTGCTCAACTCGATATAAATCGCTCCGGCATCCTCCACGGAAATTTGTGCGATGCTCATCAGGTAATCAGCCAGAGTCGTTTGCGTATCGTTCAAAATTCCCTGACTTGCCATCCTGCGTTGCAGGATATTCATTTTTCGATAGTCCTGAATTATACCGGTTTTTATCAGTACATTCCACTGCTTTATGCAGTCACATGGGTGGCATTCTCTTTCACCGAATTGATCGTATCCATCAGTTCACTGCCTGTTTTGCCATCAAACAGGCGGGTAAACAGAATGGGTTGGTCAAAGGGTGGTTTCATCAACACCGCTTTGCTTTCCACATAACCGTTCTGCTCGATGTAATGAATGACCTTCTGAACAAATGCGATCTGCTTTGCATTCAGCGATTCGTCGTTGATGAACTTGGAAAATGCCTGCATGGCAGCATCGTGGTCCAGCTTTGCCACTTTACGCACCAGCAGACCAAAGGGTGTATCCCGAAACTCCCGTACATAGTCCTCTTTGCTGCCCAGCTCACAGGTAAAGATATGTTCCAGCTCAGTATAGTCGCCCCGGGAAAGCGGAATGTTCTGGGTCAGCTTGTGGATGGCCAGCGTATCGCTGCGGTGCTCCATGATGTAGCGGTTCACACGTTCCCGGTACTCGCCGAAATCGTAGCCGGAATCCAGCGTTTTGCCCTCGGTCTGTTCCAGTACCGGGTCGGCAAGGGCCGTGTAGACAGGCTTTTGCCCTTCTACACCGTCCACCAGAAACTTGATAAGCTCCCGCAGTTCCTGCCGCATTTCCTCAAAGCGGAGCAGATCATGCGAGGTCAAAAATTCGTCTGTCTGCACCTCCCGAATGAGGGACAGCTTTGCCTGCACCTGCGGGATGGTAGCCTTCCCTTCCAGCATTGCCGCTGTGCTGCGCAGCTGTTTCTGGGCGCGGCCCAGCCCCGGCAGACCTTCCAGTTCACAGAGCAGCAAGCCATACACAAAGTTATCGAACCGCTTGGCGGCTTCATCTTTGTCGTCCAGCGAGATGAGCGGTGCCACCTCTTTCATCAGAGTACCCTTGTCCGTTTCGGTCAGGCTGACAAAGGCTTCCGGCTTTTGATAGTGTTCCACGGCCTGTCGGTGCAGCCGCACGGATACCAGCTCCGGGTTCAACGCTCCTACTTCGACACGGCAGGTTTCTGTTAAAATTTTACGCCAGTTCTGGTATTTTTCGTCCGCATAGGCTCCATCCTGCAGCGCGGCGGCGATCCGCACCTGCTTGCAGAAAATGCTCTCGGACAGGCTTTTGGTGTCCGCGCTCTCGTAGCCGTTGGGTTTCTGACGGAAAAACTCAAAGTTGCCGCAGTAGTCGAAAATCAGAAACCGCCGTTTGCCCGTATATTCGCCGTCGATGGCATCCACGCAGGCAAGGGATGGGCAGAGCCGCGTACCACGGCCGATCATCTGCCAGAACTTCGTTTTGCTGCGTACTTTTTTGAAGAACACCAGATTCACACACTCCGGCACATCAATGCCCGTGTCCATCATATCCACCGAGACCGCAATAAACGGCGGCTTGTCCGGCTGCTTGAAGTCGTCAATGATGGACTGCGCATAGGTGTCATCGCAAACCACCCGCTGGATGAATCCCGGATACTGGGTCTCCAACTGCGGGTAGAGCTTGCCAAAACGTTCCCGGATAAACTCCGCATGGCGCTTGTTCTGGGCAAAGATGATGGTCTTGCCGATGCGGTCGCCGCCCGCCGTCTGGATGCCCCGTTCCATCAGGTCTTGCAGCACCGTGTCCACGGTGTTGGCGTTGAAGATGAACTTATTCAGCTTTTCGGACGGGATGAAGGTGGGCAGGGTGTCGTCCTCGGCAAAATCGTCCTCGTAGCGGGCCTTATCCTCCGGTGAAAGCTGGTCGTAGTGGATGCCCTCTTCTGTGAATTTCGTCTTGACCTCGTAGTTGTAGTAAGGCACCAGCACATGGTCGGTGTAGACCGCCGTATCGTAATCGTAGGCGTAGGTGGGGATGCCGTGCTCCATCTCGAAAAAGTCGTAGGTGTTGCGGTCTACATCGGTTTTCGGGGTGGCGGTCAGACCCACCAGAATCGCGTCGAAATAGTCGAAGATGGCGCGGTATTTCTTGAAAATGCTGCGGTGGCTCTCGTCCACGATGATAAGGTCAAAATGCGCAGGGGAAAACAGCGGCACGCCGTCCTTGGTCTTGGCGTTGTCGATGGCGTTGAGCATGGTGGGATAGGTGGAAAACACGATGCGCGCGGCCTTATCGTCCTTGGAGGAGCACAGATTGCACAGCGACTGGTCGGGCAGATACTTCTTGAAGTCGTCCTTCGCCTGCTTGACCAGCGCGGTGCGGTCGGCCAGAAAAAGCACGTTGGTTACATGGCCGCCCCGGCTCAGCACATCGGTCAGGCTGGATGCGGTGCGGGTCTTGCCCGTGCCCGTTGCCATGACCAGCAGATTGCGCCGGAAGCCCTGTGCAATGTGGGCGCAGACTGCCCGGATGGCGTTTTTCTGATAGTAGCGGTCGGTGATTTTATCGTCAATTTTGATGGTGTCCAGCGGTTTTTTCTCGGTGCGGCGGTTCATCAGCTTCTGCAAGTCGTCCTTGCAGAACACCCCGCTCACGGCACGCTGCGGGCCGCTCTGCTCATCCCAGAAATAGGTGTTGTAGCCGTTGGTGGTAAACAGCATCGGACGGCGGCCGAATTTCTGCTCCAGACAGTCTGCATAAAGCTGAGCCTGCTTGCGCCCGATGTTGGGGTCTTTGGTGCTGCGCTTGGCTTCAATGACCGCCAGCGGCAAGCCGTCCTTGCCCATCAGCACATAGTCCGCATAGCCCTTCTGCCCCAGCACACCGTTCATATTGTCCACTTCGTACTCGGTGCGCACATCGGCATCCGGCCCGGTGAATTTCCAGCCCATGGCCTTGAGGTCGATGTCGATGATCTTCTGCCGCGTCTCGGCCTCGGTCAGGTCGGCGGCGGTGAAACTGCGGCTCTGCTGGTTCTGCTGTTTGCTGGCTGTGTACGCCGCCGAAAGGCTCTCCACCTGCTTGCGCAAGGCTTCCAGCTCTGCATCCTTCTGGGACAGTAAACTTTCCTGCTCCCGGATCTTCTTTTCGTCCAGTGTTACCTTTTCGCCGGGGATGGCTGTTTCATCAAAGGAGCGCTCCACATAGTCCGTGCCGTAGCAGTAATCCACCCACTGGATGAAATCGAACAGCCCCCGCAGGCTGAACACTGCATCCGCCGCCGACACACTATGCCCCGTATGTACCGCCAGATTGCCCGCCTTCACGATGCTGGGCAGCACGCTCCACACATTGCGGTCCACTGCGAACCGGAAACTCGGCTCATGCAACAGGGATTGCAGGTTGTCCTTGTAGGGCATCGTGATGGTCTTATCTGCCGCATACACCCACTTCACCGCCAACTCCAACGCCTTCCGGCACCCCACCGCGCACATCGCCGGGGAAGTGGAGAACACTTTCTCGGCCTCGATGGCAGAATTGGCGAAGAGGGAGTATTCAGTTTTAGCCAGCAAATACGAAAAATTCGACATACTCAGCCACTCCATTAAAATAGCACTAACACGGTTTATCCAATATCGGCATTTGTAACAGGCTCTTCCTCAGGCACTTCAGGAAGTTCGATATTTCCAGCCAAATTGATTAACTGCTGTAATATATTGACTACTCTATCAGTATTTATTACGTTCGTCACAAACCGCTGAAAATCATTTCGGGATTTTATGTTATAAATATATTTGTTTCCATATTGAGGAAGTTCGTTTGCAATGTCACTTTCGAGCACTACGGTGACGGGATAGATAGTTGAATCATACTTGATGAACATTAATCGGAACTTATACTGTTTATCGTTGGGCGTCTCCAAACACACCTCAAACTTCTTTGTTGTGTTTCCTATTTCACCTAATTTACTTTGAATATCTACTTCTTCCTCTACAGTTCTGGGTTGAAACACATCAAGAAATGCACTCGGGCCTACAGTTCTAGTATGTGTATATGAGCTAATAGGACCGGTATAAGGTAATACCTCACACTTTACCAACCCTCGCGTAATCTCTTTTAATTGTTCACCTGTTTCTCTAAGCACTACATCTGGCGGAGTTAAATCAACTTTATCGAAGTTCAATTTTTTCTGTAAATCAGCCAAAGATTCCATATTTAGTTCTCCTTTAACTCAAAAACAATAGGCAAGTGATCACTAATAGATTTATTCGGGTGACGATTTTTATTTAATAGAGATTGATCTTTTACCTTGATAACTATTCTCAACTCCTCCTCAACAAATCGTTCTCTCAACTGTGGGCGAATAATCACTTGATCGAACATGTTCCAAAACTCATTCTTCTCTTTGTTTCCTGTATAGTAATATGTCCCTGGTGGATAATTAAAATCACCCAGCAAATTCCACATAGGGTTGTAAAACATTTTATAGGCATTTCCTAAAACAGTTCGAGAAAGTTTTTTGGCATCATTTGCAACTGGAATCCCATGAAAATACATTGCGCCCAAACATCCTTCTTCATAAGGATTTCTATTAAAATCTCCAACAACAATGCTTGAAATCAACCCACTTTCCTGTTCGGCCAATTCGATATCATGGACAACAGATTGAAATGCAACTAGTTGAGTGTTCTCATCAGTTTGAAGTTGACTTGGCAGATGAACTCCGCACAGCAGGAATTTATCATCAATAATTTGCATAGAATAGTATCGACTTTGCCTACTTTGCCGAACATTTGAAACCGTTCCGAGTATTGTTATTCGTTCACAACCAATAGCCGGATACATTTTCATTATAATACCATTTAGACTAAGATTATAAAGCAAATCTTCAATAACATCTTTATATTCAGCAAGAATTACAATGTTGGCTTTTTGTTCTATAATCGCACCGCAAATGATACCGTTAATATCGTGTTTTCCGTTTGTGTTCCAAAATAAAAATCGCACGTTCCTCCATCCCCGTTGTTAAAACAGTTTGTTAAGATCTATTGCATATCCAATCGCTTTTAATTCTTTCAAAACATCTATCTGCCACGACTTTTCATTTGTATAGACAACGCCTTTTAAATCCGATGGAATTTCAATATCAGGATTTGCAATCAAAACAACATTTTCACGTCCAAGCTTTCCCATAAAATATCCCGCTTCAAACACAACATTCTGTCGCGCTCGTAAATTTTCACTGGTTGCATCTTTTGCCTTGCCATAGTCATCACCAGTAAACAAGCAAATAGCAGCACCAACATCTGAATGCTCTTCAAATTTCTCGATAATAGTTTTACCTCTGTTAACTTGTTCACTTAAAATGATTGCTTCAAGACCTTGCTTTTCAACCATGCGAGCTACTTCTTGCTTCAATGCTTCATTGTGTCCATGTACAATAAAAACTTTTCTCTTTCTGGTTCTATTTACCTTTTCCTTCACAAATTTTGCTTCACCCGAAATACCAGATACGTCGCTTGAGACATTTTCTGCACAATTGTCTTCAATTTCTTCGAGATAGACTTCAAAATATGCTTTTGCTTCTTTTAATCCCTCTGCACATAGATTAACCTCATCACTTTGTGTCGCATAAGCATATCGAGGATAAAATATAATATTTCTAAACCTATAAAGCTCTTTACTCTCCATTCCATAACATTTCGTAAGAATATTTTCCGCTTTCACCTGCCATGCTTTAAATTCCGGCGATTCCGCTGTAACACATTTTGCAAGCAACGGATCAACTTCTTCGCAGACTCTTTTTAATTTTTCGTAAGAGTTCATTTCATCCACCACTTTCTCGTTTTTTTCCATTATATCGCATAATGTTCTCATCGTACAATGCTTCACCCAAAATATTCCTGCATCAGTGCCTTTTTCATCAGTTCCAGCTTTTCAAGGCTCTGCTGTACAACTCCTTCCGTCACGGCTTCGCCGTGCCACCTCCCTCTAAGAGGGAGGCTTTTACCTTACCTCTACGTTATAGGCTCCCTCCCAGAGGGAGCTGGCAAAGCCGCTAGGCTTTGACTGAGGGAGTATCTTCCAGTTCCTGAACCCGCTTTCTGACTTCCAAATCAATTGCACTGCAAACTTCTTGAAAGCTCTGCTCTATTTCCAGATTAGAAAACCGAATCACCTTTACACCATATTCGGCAAAAATGGCGGAGCGTTCTTTGTCGTATGCCAGTCCCTGCTCATCATAATGCTGTGAACCGTCCACTTCCACGACCAGCCTTGCAACGTGACAATAGAAATCCGCAATAAAGCCATCAATCGTTTTCTGACGCTGAAAGCGCATCGGATAGCCACGCAGAAAATCGTACCAGAGATGATTTTCCTGTTTGGTTGCGCCCTTGCGCAGTTCTTTTGCACGAGGGATCAATTTTCCTTGATATGGCAATGACATCTGGACGCGCTCCTTTCTGGAACTCCCTCCGTCACGGCTAACGCCGCGCCACCTCCCTCTAGGAGGGAGGCTTTTGCCTTACCACCACATAAAGGCTCCCTCCCAGAGGGAGCTGTCACCGAAGGTGACTGAGGGAGTCACCCAAAATATTCCTGCATCAGCGCCTTTTTCATCAATTCCAGCTTTTCAAGGCTCTGCTGTACGGTCTGCTTCTGCTGGTCTACACGCTCTACAAAGGCAGCAAATTCGTTTTGCACCGAAAGCGGGGGGACTGGAATTATTACGCCTTTGAATTTTTCCATAGAGACGTTATACATTGATCCGCTTGTCCCTGTGGATGCTGCGGAAAACGCATTTCGTACAGTTGTAGTACTCAAAACATGCTTCATATAAATAGGATTTACGTCCGTGCAAAAGCGAATTTTCCACAATTTATCTGGGAGAATTAAATCTGGATAGTCTTTCTTTATGAGAACTGTCGCACCAACCATTTCTTTTGTATTCGCACGACTGAAAAGAATATCTCCCTTTTGCGGATATACATATTTTTTTATATTGTGCTGGTCATCCAGCACCTTGCATTCTGTCGGAATAAAGTACCCCTTCGTGACTGCGCTAACTTTCAGAACAGCAATTTCATCGGCGTGCTTTTCACGTTGCTTTCCATTCCCGCTCCAGCCAGACTCGATAGTTGAAATCAGTTTCCCAATAGTAAAGCAGTCCCAATTCATCGAATTATCAGAAATTTCTCCAAACATCTCAAAAAATCGCGCCTTTACCAGTTCGTCCAGTTTAGCAAGCTGCTGTTTGCGAAAATTCACAAGCTGTTCAACTTTGCACAGAGTTTGAGCAATTTTGTTTTGCTCTGAAATATTCGGAATTTCTATTGATAATGTTTCTAGCTTGCTCACAGCAAGACCGGGCTGTGCCGCACCTGTTGCATACTGACCCAAATTCATGGCGTTTAGTGCATAATAAAGCCAATGCACATTCATTTCGATTTTTGGTTGTACAACGACTGCGTGCTCTGTTGCATGAAACTTTCCAGAGGCTAAATTAACATTTCCGCACAACGCCCCCTGTCTGCCAATCAACGGAAACTCTCCATCATGCGTATAATCTGCAACATATCCACGAATGCCGTTTCCTCCGAAACAAGGATACAATCCCTTGTTATATTCAGGTGAAATATCATTCGCTGATACGAATTTTCCTGCCTTTAAGAGACAAACCTCTCCCAACTTTGCCATCACACCATCTCCTCCAACTCTGCCAGACCCTTGGTGATCTCCATTTCCAGCTCATGCAGGTCGGCAAGGATCTCCGTGGTCGGGGGATACTCCACCGGCACATACTCGGTCTCTTTGTACTTATTGATGGATAAATCGTACC
>ERZ827452.3364-NODE-3364-length-10227-cov-10.394613_pt1 | contig 10227 bp, 10 predicted proteins | sample MGYA00519866_ERZ827452 | MGnify/ENA primary metagenome ERZ827452 (study PRJEB31778, sample SAMEA3449307) | human gut metagenome | biome: human gut; feature: human-associated habitat; material: faeces | place: United Kingdom | collected 2010/2012 ... | reverse complement strand
TATCAAGGGCGAGCAGCCCTTGATTCGTGCCTCCCGCGCCTCGAAAGTAGCGGGCACTTTTCTGGTTCTCTTTTGGTGCGCAAAAGAGAACTTAACCCCGCGTAACAGCGCTCTATACCTCTATTATACACCAAATCCCCCTAATTTCTGTGACCAAGTCCCAAAAGCCTCCATTTTCCGCCCGAGCGCCACTTTGCAAGGGCGGGCGAGTGTGTTATACTTTTTATGAATGCGATTCAATCTTCCTGATGGAGGCTTTTTCTATGTCCACAAAGCAGCGTCTGCTTTTTATCACCACCGGCGGCACCATCGCCAGCGTCCGCACCCAGCAGGGCCTCAAGCCCGTGCTCACCAGCGAAGAGCTTCTGGCTCATCTGCCTGAGCTGAACGAGCTCTGCTGTCCCGACACGCTGGCCCTGTGCAGCATCGACAGCACCGACCTCGGCCCGGAGCACTGGCTGATGATGGCGAAGGCCGTACAGGAGAACTATGCCCTCTACGACGGCTTCATCATCTGCCACGGCACCGACACGCTGGCCTACTCGGCGGCGGCGCTGTCCTACCTCATCCAGAACGCCGACAAACCCGTCATCCTCACCGGTGCACAGCAGCCCATCTCCAACGAGATCACCGACGCGAAGAAAAACCTTCGCGACAGCGTCATCTGCGCCCTCGACCCCGGCAGCCGGGGCGTCATGGTGGTGTTTGGCGGCCATGTCATCGCAGGCACCCGCGCCAAGAAGAACAAGACCATCAGCTACGACGCCTTTGCCTCGGTGAATTTCCCGGCGCTGGCACTGGTACAGGGCGACCGTCTGGTGCGGTATGTGCCTTCGCCCTGGCCCACCGGCCCTGTGGAGTTTGGACGCTCGCTCAGCCCCCGCGTCTTCCTGCTCAAGCTGACGCCCGGCCTCAGCCCCGATTTGATCCCCGACATTTTCCGCCTCTACGACTGCGTTATCGTGGAGAGCTTCGGCGTAGGCGGCATCCCCCAGCGGCTGATGGACGCCTTCGCCGAGGGCCTCGGCGACTACGACAAGACCCACAAAGTGCTCATCCTCACCACCCAGGTCACTTACGAGGGCAGCGACGTGGGCATCTACGAGGTGGGCAAGCGGGTCAAGAACCGCTTTCGCTTCCTTGAGGCCCACGACATGACCATTGAGGCCGTCGTGACGAAGATCATGTGGCTGCTGGCGCAGGACTGCGACAGCTTCGACCAGCTGCAGCAGCGGTTCTACCGGCAGGTCAATTTTGATACGTTCTACCATTGAGGAGTGTGTAATGAAAAACGAACGTGAAAAAGCCTTATTTTTAGCACAACTAAAAGACTTTGCAAATACTCTGTCCGATAAGATTGCAGTAAACGATGAATGGACCATCAAGGGCTTTATCGATATTTTCAAAAACATTTATACGATTTCTTCTGACACTAAAATCGTCTCCAAAATATTAGAGTTGCACTTATTCCCTCAGTTTCTAGCCTTTGCCGAACAGACTGGATATGACATCGAACTTGCAACTTATCAAAATTACTACCCGGATTTGACTTTTATCTCTAAAATCGACCCTTCCATCAAATTTGCTGTCGATTTGAAAACAACTTACCGAGAAGAGAATCATCCTGATTTCTGCAATGGATTTACACTAGGTTCTCACGGCGAATACTTTATCAATCGCACAAGTACCAAAAACATTCAATATCCCTATGATGATTACAGTGGGCACTTCTGTTTCGGAATCATTTACACCCGTGCAGTGCTGGACAAAAAGAATGAGACGCATACATATTCCATTGATGAGCTGAATGAGATTCCTTCTGTTATCCACGATTTTCTCTTTTTCGCAGAAGAAAAGTGGAAAATAGCAAGTGACAAGGGTGGCAGTGGAAACACGGCAAATATCGGCAGTATCCATAATATTCAAGATATTTTAAATGGTAATGGTGTGTTTGCCAAAGCTGGTGAAGAATTGTTCGATGACTATTGGGCAAACTTTGGCAAAATAGAAATTCTTTCTGCGAACAAGCGAAAAAAGCTTTCCTCTTTTTCGGAATATCTGCAATACAGAGGACTGCCTTCCGAGTTGAATAATTGCAGAGCCTCTAAAAGGAGCACAAAATGAGCGAAAAAATATTCGTTCCTCCTCTTAAAATTCAAGGCATTAAAACAAAGCTTGTCCCCCTGATTCGAGAAAATGTGATTCTGGACAAAGAAACTATATGGTATGAGCCATTTATGGGGTCTGGTGTTGTTGGCTTTAATGTTGAGCCGGAACGTGCCGTATTTGCAGACGTCAACCCTCACATCATCAACTTTTATAACAGAATAAAAGATGGCTCTATCACCAGTGGAAGAGTCCGTGCATTTCTCGAAGCGGAAGGGAAGAAACTCGAGAATGGCGATGCCGATTATTACTATGAGGTTCGTGACCGATTCAACCAGCATCACGAACCTCTGGACTTTCTCTTTCTGAACCGTGCCTGCTTTAACGGGATGATGCGCTTCAATAAGGACTACAACTTCAATGTTCCATATGGACACAAACCTCAGCGGTTTGCAAAGGCTTATATCACAAAAATCGTAAACCAGGTCGCCCACATCGAAGAGCTTCTGAAAACCCATGAATGGGAGTTTTTATGTCAATCCTTTGAGGATACGATAAGTTCAGCGACCCATTCCGATTTCATATACTGCGACCCTCCGTATATTGGCCGTCATGTCGATTACTATGACAGTTGGGATGAAGAACTCGAAGTTGCTCTGCACAGCGCACTCGTTAAATCACAGTCCAATTTTATGCTGTCAACATGGCATCACAATGATTACCGTTCAAACGAATATATCGAGCAGGTGTGGAATGACTGCCAAATCATCACACGGGAACATTTTTATCATGTAGGTGCAAAGGAAAAGAACCGCAATCCTGTCGTAGAGGCACTTCTTACAAACTATGTCATTACCGGCACTCAAAATCAGCTCCGGTTTGAAAACGAACAGTTGTCTCTATTTGGCACTTCTGATACTCTTCCAGAAAAAATAGCAAATTAAAAACGTCCTGTATTGCTGCAAAATCAATACAGGACGTTTTACATTTCTCAAAACACCATTTGCACCAGCAGCACATAGCACAGCGTGCCGCCGGCGATGGAAACCAGCGTCTGATGCTTCCACTTATGGAGGGCGACGGTCACGCCGATGGCGATGGCCTCCGGGATGCCATGGCTGCCCGAGGTGAGGCTGACGCCCTTGAGGCAGTAGACGATGAGCATTCCGAAGATGGCGGCGGGCAGCACATGGCCCAGATACTCCACCACCTCAGGCACCTTACCGCCCCGGGAGCCGAACACCAGAAAGGGCAGGAAGCGGGTGAGCATGGTTGCCGCCGCGCAGACGGCGATGGTCAGGATGAACTGGATATTGCTCATTTTGCCGCCTCGCTTTCTTTGGCCTCGATGGGGCGGCGGAGCAGCAGCAGTGCCACAAGGATGCAGACCATCGAGGGGATGAGGAAGCTGCCTGAGCCGAAGATGCGCAGGCAGACCAGCGGCGCGGCAATGCCGATGATGGCGCTGGCGTGCTGTTTTTCCTTTTCCCACTGGTTGAGGAAGATGACCACGAACATGGCCGTCATGACGAAATCGACGCCCTCAGTGCTGAAGGGCAGGACAGAGCCGAGGGCCGCACCCATGGCCGCGCTGGCGACCCAGTAGATCTGGTCCAGCAGGGTGATGAAGAACATGAACCAGCCCTTATCCACGCCCTCGGGCGGCTCTGCCGAACAGGTGATGGAAAAGGTCTCGTCGCTCATGGCGAAGATCATGTAGGCGCTGCGCAGGCCGTAGCCGCGGTAGCGCTGCAGCATGGTCAGGCCGTAGAAAAGATGCCGCGCCTGGATCATCAGCGCCATCAGAAAGGCCGACACCGGCGCAAAGCTGCCCAGAAGCAGCGACGCCAGCACGAATTCCAGCGAGCCGCCGTACACTACCGTACCCATCAGGGGCGGCAGCCAGACTGGCAGGCCCAGCGACTGCACATAGATGCCGTAGCCGAGGCCCAGCACCCAATATCCGGCAAACACCGGCAGCGTCTGAGGCGCTGCGGCCCGGAACGCACGCCACGCCGGCGCACGGTTCAAATTTATTTCGTTTTGTTCCTGCATTTATTTCAACCCTCCAATACAGTAGTATAACAGGTTTATCTGTATTTGCAAGAACTATTTATAAGACAAAGAGGGTTCTGTGCGGCCGCACAGAACCCTCTTTGCCTTATATCTTTTATTTTTGGATGAGGTTTTTCGTGTAGAGGGCGCGGGTCGCATTCAGGACAGCGAGGACCATGACGCCGACGTCGGCAAAGATGGCCGCCCACATATTGGCGATACCCAGAGCACCCAGCAGCAGGCAGGCCGCCTTGATGGCCAGCGCAAAGACGATGTTCTGGTAGACGATGCTCTTGGTGCGGCGGGCAATGCGCATGGCGAGGGCGATCTTGGCCGGGTCGTCATCCATCAGGACGACGTCGGCGGCCTCAATGGCGGCGTCAGAGCCCAGAGCACCCATGGCGATGCCCACATCCACACGGGAGAGGACAGGGGCGTCGTTGATGCCATCGCCCACGAAGGCCAGCATCTCTTTGGTTTTTTTGGCGGCCAGGAGCTTCTCGATCTGGTCTACCTTATCGCCGGGCAGCAGACCGGCGTGGTACTCGTCGATGCCCAGCTCTGCCGAGACAGCCTTTGCCACCGGCTCTGCGTCGCCGGTAAGCATGACGGTCTTGCGGACGCCGGCCTGCTTGAGGCCCTTGATGGCCTGTGCGCTGTGGGGCTTCACCACGTCGGAGATGAGCAGATAGCCCGCATACTTGCCGTCGATGGCCACATGGACGATGGTGCCGGTCTGGGGGACATCGGGGACGGTGAGGCCCAGCTTTGCCATCAGGCGGGCATTACCGGCGGCGACCAGCTTGCCGTCCACCTTGGCGGTGACGCCGTGTCCGCCCAGCTCCTCCACGTCGGTGACGCGGGCAGAGTCGATGTCCTTGCCGTAAGCAGCCTTGATGCTCAGGGAGATGGGGTGCTTCGACCAGCTCTCGGCCAGCGCAGCGGCTTCCACGAGGCTGTCTTCGGTACCGCCCTCCACGGGGCAGACCTTGACGACCTTGAAGGTACCCTGGGTCAGGGTGCCGGTCTTATCGAAGACGACGACGCGGGTATCGGCCAGCTCTTCCAGATAGGTCGAGCCCTTGACGAGGATGCCGCAGGCGGAAGCGCCGCCGATGCCGCCGAAGAAGCTCAGCGGGATAGAGATGACCAGTGCGCAGGGGCAGCTGATGACGAGGAAGGTGAGGGCGCGGTAGACCCAATCGCCGAAGCGGGCGGGCTGGCCCATCAGCAGCAGAACGATGGGGGGAATGAAGGCCAGCGCCAGCGCGCCGTAGCAGACCGCCGGGGTATACACCCGGGCAAAGCGGGTGATAAAGTTCTCGGCGCGGGCCTTCTTCATGCTGGAATTTTCCACGAGGTCGAGAATTTTAGAGACGGTGGATTCGCCGAACTCCTTGGTGGTCCTGACCTTGAGCAGGCCGCTCATGTTGACACAGCCGCTGATGACCTCATCGCCGGACCGGACATCCCGGGGCAGGCTCTCGCCGGTGAGGGCGGCGGTGTTGAGGGTGGAAGCGCCCTCGACGATAACGCCGTCGATAGGCACACGCTCACCGGGCTGGACCACGATGATGGTGCCGATCTCGACCTCATCGGGGTCCACCTGCTCCAGCTTGCCGTCCTCGCCCTCGATGTTGGCGTAGTCGGGCCGGATGTCCATCAGGGCCGAGATGCTGCGGCGGCTCTTGCCGACGGCAACGCCCTGGAACAGCTCGCCGATCTGGTAGAAGATGATAACGGCACAGCCCTCGACGTAATCGCCCAGCGCAAAGGCACCCACGGTGGCGACGGCCATCAGGAAGCATTCATCAAAGGGCTGACGGTTCTTGATGCCCAGAAGGGCCTTGCGGAGCACATCCCAGCCCACCACGAGGTAGGGGATGCAGTAGAGCAGCAGCTCCACCGACACGGGCAGAGGCGGCAGCAGCTTGAGCACCAGCACCAGAGCCAGAGCGGCAATGATGCGGTACAGCATTTTCTTTTGTTTTTTCGTCACGGGTCCCAGCCTCCTTTTGGGGCAGTTTTCTCAGATTCAACAGGTTTTCCCCACAAGGGGCTTGTTTTCCACGCTTTCCCCCGGCTTTTCCACGAGTTTTTCCCGCAAAAAGCCGCAAATGCGCGTTCATTTTTCTATTTTTGCGTCCAAGATGTTGAAAACGCCGTGGAAATTGTTGAAAGCTGATTTATTTTTCCACATTTTCCACGCGCATCCCGGCAGTGTAAGTCGAAACTCAGATGCCAAAGATCTCGCAGTCGTCCTCGACCTTCTTGCAGGCGGAGAGGACGTTCTGCATGGTAGCCTTGACGTCAGCACCCTCATCGAACTCGACGTTCATCTTCTGGGTCATGAAGCTGACGGTAGCCTTTGCGACGCCGGCGACCGTGTTGGCGGCATCCTCCATCTTCTGGGCGCAGTTTGCGCAGTCAACTTCGATCTTGTAGCTCTTTTTCATAATAAGTACCAGCCTTTCTTTCTATATCCCCGCTCCGCCGCCGGGTGCAGCAGAGCTTACAGCGTTTTCGGGGCATCACTCTTCGATGTGGTCCATACCCATGGAGAGGATGCTGCGCACATGGTCATCGTCCAGTGCATAGTAAATGGTCTTGCCGTCGCGGCGAAAGCGGACGAGCTTTGAGTCCTTGAGTACCCGCAGCTGATGGCTCACCGCCGACTGGCTGAGCTGGACGGCATTTGCAATGTCCTGCACGCACAGCTCATCGTCGTGGAGGGCGTAGAGTATCTTGATGCGGGTGGAATCGCCGAACACCCGGAACAAATCGGCCAGCTCGTAGAGCACCTCATCGTCCGGCAGCACCGGCGGGGCCTTGGGCAGCTTCTGTTCTGGGGCAAGAGCATTCTCAGCCATCGTTGTCATCCTTTCGCCTCAATATATGAACATCTGTTCATGTGTTCATGATAACACGCTGTATGGCTCCTGTCAAGGAGTTTTGTATAAAAAATCAGCATTCTCTTAAAATTGATAAAACAGACCGCAAAACGCAAGAAATTTGCAGATTTATTTTGCAGGAAGGGTGCGATTTAGGGCAACAGAAAAAGGCAGTCCTGACCGAACTGCCTTTTTCTAAAGCACTACATTCATGCCCGCTTTTTCTTTTTATAGTCCGCCGCCCACGGCAGATACATGAGGAACAGCGCCAGCGCGGTGGCAGGCAGGAAGCCCAGGATATAATATTTTTCGCCCAGCAGGGCCGTGAAGGTGCTGGTGATGATGTTCCCGTAGGGATTATTGAGGAAATAGAAGTTGGTGTTAAGGGACTTATTCAGAAAGTAGATAGGCAGGGCAGAGCCGAACAGGAACGCCAGCACCTGCGGCACCCGCCGGGGACTGGGACGGTAGCCGCCCGCCACCAGCAGGACTGGATAGAGTACCAGCAGGGCATGGATACTGACGGAGTGCAGATTGATGAGCGTCCACCAAGAGGGGACATCCAGCCAGCTGGGGCAGAGCAGTGCCAGCATTGCACCCGGGATACAGAGGGCATACAGCTCCTCTTTGCACCAGTTTCTGTCCGTGATCGTGTTGTACAGACAGACGAAGACATTGATATTGCACAGGTGCAGGGGCAGATAGCTCCAATTCCACTGGCCGGTCAGGGCCATCCCCAGCAGAAGGGCAGCTTCGTCCAGCAGGAGCAAAGCGGTGACTCCGACTAAAATGCGCCGCCGGGTGCGGGCAGAACTGCGGCGATACCACAGGGCCGCCCCCACGATAAAGGCAAGCGAAATGGCCAGCTCAATGAGGTGAACCGTGCCATACAGCGGGTAGCATCGGTAATCGGCCCCGTATTCGGCGTGGGTGATGTCGTAGGATTTCCAGAAATCGTTCATCTTCTTTCCCTCCTTGTCCAGCTTATGATACCGCGTTTGGCCTCAGACGGAAAGAGTTTTGAAGGAAAATCCAGAAAACAGGTGCAATAGTGTGAGTTTTGTGGTATCCTTACAAATGTGAAATTATCTGCCGCAAACCGCGGCATCACGACAAATTAAGAAAGAGGGAATTTTTATATGTTAGAAGCTGGAATCCGCGGCAAGCAGAGCGTCGCCGTGACCCCCGAGAACACCGCCAAGACCATGGGCAGCGGCACGCTGAATGTCTTCGCCACCCCCGCACTGGTGGCGCTGGCCGAAAAGACCTGCTGGATGAGCGTCGCCGACGCTTTGGATGAGGGCTGCGGCTCTGTGGGCACCAAGCTGGAGCTGGAGCACACCGCACCCACCCCCGTGGGCATGACCGTCACCTGCGAGAGCGAGCTGACCGCTGTGGAAGGCCGCAAGCTGGTGTTCAAAGTCTCCCTGTACGACGAGAAAGGCCCTGTGGGCGGCGGCGTCCACGAGCGCTTTGTGGTCAACGACGCAAAGTTTGCCGCCAAGGCCGAGAGCAAGAAGGGCTAAGACTCTTTTTTCTCGGCAAGCTCGATGGGCGGCGGGTCGGCAGCCAGCAGCTGCTGCTCGGCCCGGGCCTGAGCTTCCTGCAAAAGCCGTGCCGCCTGTTCGCTGGCACGGAACAGCTCTAAATACATCGCTTTATAGTCCGGCGCAGCCAACACCCCCTTCCGTGTCCCATCACGTTAGAAGCTGTTTTTGTAAGCAGAGTGCATCGAACGACGAGAATTTTTGCTCGCAGACAAGGCGATTTTCCGCAGCAATCCTGAGCGGATTGCAAGGGAAAGCAACGCAGTATGCGGGCAAAAAGGCCGTTCGGGCGGTGTGCAATGCTTATGAAAACGGCTTCTAAAGGGTTAGTCTGCCCGGCAGGCTGCAAAAAAATCAACCGAGGAGTTTATCATGAAAAAAACCAATCTCTCGTGGGTGGGTGCGTTGCTGGTGTTTGCCCTGCTGCTGTGGTGTACCGCCGCAACGCCCGGCAAAATCGACGACCCTTCCACCTACACCTGCGCCGTGTACAGCTCGGCGCTGTCCCTGCTGCCCCCTGTGATAGCCATCGTGCTGGCCCTGAACACCAAAGAGGTCTACACCTCGCTGCTGGTGGGCATCGCCACCGGCGCACTGCTCTACGCCAACGGCAATCTTGAGCTGGCGCTGACCACCCTCTTCTTCAACGAAGACGGCGGCATGGTGTCCAAGCTGTCCGATTCCAGCAACGTCGGCATCCTCGTCTTTCTGGTGATGCTGGGCATTCTGGTGGCCCTGATGAACAAGGCCGGCGGCAGCGCCGCCTTTGGCCGCTGGGCCTCCACCCACATCCACACCCGGGCGGGCGCGCAGTTCGCCACCCTGCTGCTGGGCATCCTCATCTTTGTGGACGACTACTTCAACTGCCTGACCGTCGGCTCTGTCATGCGCCCGGTCACTGACCGGCAGAAGGTCTCCCGCGCAAAGCTGGCCTACCTCATCGACGCCACCGCCGCCCCCGTGTGCATGATCGCCCCTATCTCCTCCTGGGCCGCCGCCGTTTCCTCCACCGCCGAGGGTCTGGACACCGGCATCAGCGGCATCCAGCTCTTCATCAAGGCCATTCCCTACAACCTCTACTCCCTGCTGACCTTCGTCTTTATCATCGCCCTGTCCTTTATGCAGTTTGATTACGGCCCCATGCGGGCCTATGAGCGCAAGGCCCGGGAGACCGGTGACCTCTCCGCTCTGGAAAACGCAGAGGATGAAGCCGTAAACCCCAAGGGTAAGGTCATCGACCTGCTGCTCCCCGTTCTGGTGCTGATCGCCGTGTGCACCACCGGCATGATCTATGTGGGCGGCTTCTTCGGCGTGGATGCCTGGGGCGGCACCGACTGCGCCGGAGACTTTATCGGCGCCTTCGGCAATACCGACGCCTTCATGGGTCTGCCCTGGGGCGGCATCATCGCTCTGCTCTTCACCGTCATCTATCTGGTGGCCCGCCGGGTCATCACCTTCAAGGACGCCATGGCCTGCATCCCCAAGGGCTTCAACGCCATGATCTCCCCCATCCTGATCCTGACCCTGGCCGTCTCTCTGAAGGCTACCATCACCTCTCTGGGCGCCAGCATCTATGTCCATGACCTCATGGAAGGCGCCGCCGCTACGCTGTACTCTATGCTCCCTGC
>ERZ827452.3362-NODE-3362-length-10230-cov-11.172776_pt1 | contig 10230 bp, 6 predicted proteins | sample MGYA00519866_ERZ827452 | MGnify/ENA primary metagenome ERZ827452 (study PRJEB31778, sample SAMEA3449307) | human gut metagenome | biome: human gut; feature: human-associated habitat; material: faeces | place: United Kingdom | collected 2010/2012 ... | reverse complement strand
AGAAAACGCCGGATCTCGCCAATGATCATGGGTACACCGTAGGTGGAAAAGCGCACCGGCTGGGCGGGGTCAAAATGATCGATGGCCTTGATCAGCCCGATGCACCCCACCTGAAACAGGTCGTCCAGATTTTCGCCGCGCTGGGCGAACCGCTGCACCACGCTGAGCACCAGCCGCAGGTTGCCTTCCACCATTTGTTCCCGGGCTGCTGCATCACCGGCGTGGGCGCGGGCCAGCAGTTCCCGCTTTTCGGCTTCGGTCAGCACAGGCAGCTTTGCAGTGTTCATGCCGCACAGCTCCACTTTGTTGTACATCCAAACGCCCCCGGTCTGTTTTTGTTCTCACCGGGAGTATGGGATGTGCAGCGGCATCGTATGCGTGGAAAAAACTGTGCGCTTTCCCGTTTGGCAGGAAAGCGCGGCAAAATATTGTTTTTCGTGCAGATTTATGATATGCTGTATTTGCGGCGGCAACGCCGCCATCAGGCGCTGTGCCCACAAACGCAGAACGGGTTGCGGCACCCAGCATCCGCTTCGTGTCTTGAGCGGCACTCGCGTCTTGCTGGCCGCGGCCCCAACCTCGCCTCCCTGTTTCCGCCGCAGGCGGCGGTCGGCTCCGCTGCTGTTCGAATCCACCCTAGAAAGTGAAACTTCAGTTTTTTATAAAACAAAAAGCCCAGCGTATTTTCGTACGCTGAGCATTTTTGGTGGAGCGAAGCAACCTAAATCCGAACCATTGCCCTCTGGGGCATCTTTGGCGGCGATTTCATCGAAAGTGATGGTTTTTGTGCCGTCTTTGTAGTTGAATGTAATCAAAACTTTTTCATCATAGAGATAAACAGCATTCACGAACGTATTGATAAGCGTTTCCCGGTGGCTTTTCACGTTCGGGTCGAGTTTGCGGAAGTTGGTGAGCCAAAATTTCACAAAATCTGCGCTGACTTTCGGTTTCGCCAGCTTTTCTTCCGCGATGCGGATTTCCAACTCTTTCTGCTGAGCCTCCAACTTTTCCAAGCGTCCTTTGGTCGAGCTGGTCAGTACACCTGCCTGAATCGCATTTAACAGATTCTCGATGCCGTTCTCTATATCCTTCATCTGCTTTTCCAGCAGGGGCAGCACCGTGTTCTCCTGTTCCTGAAGAATCATCACCGCATCCACGATGGACTGGATACTGTCATCGTCACGAATCATCTTCATGGTTTCGTTGACTACCAGATCTTCCAGCCACTCTTTGCGGACGGTCTTTTTCTTGCAGGTCTTGGTGCGCTTGGCATTAGCACATTTATAATAATGGTGGACGTTCTTATTTCGACTCGTTCCGCACTCGCCGAACATCATCGCTCCACACATTCCACAGAACAGCTTGGTCGTCAGCAAATAATCGTCCTCCGCTTTGTGCCGAGCCGGAGCGCGGCGGTTCTTGGCGATTTTATCCTGTACACTGTCGAACAGTTCTTTCTCAATGATAACCGGGATGCTGTCCGGCATCACAATGTCCTTAAAACGGTTCTCGCCGATATAACGGCGGTTTGTCAGCAAGGTCTGAATACTGTTATAGGTGAACTTCTGATTGCGGTTGGTGGTCACGCCACTGTCGTTCAGCCAGTTCATCAGCTCTTTCATGGTTGCACCATCGTTGTAACGCTGAAAGACTTCTACCACAAAGGGAGCTTTCAAAGGGTCAATCTGGAAGAACTTTTCCTCGTCTACCGTATAGCCAATGGGAATCGTGCCGCCGTTGTACTTACCCTTCAGAACATTCTCGGTCATGCCGCGCACGACCTTTTCAGAAAGTTCTGCGGAATAGTACTCAGCCATGCCGGTGAGCATACTCTTGACCATAATACCTGCTGGGCCTTCTGAAATCGGCTCGGTGGCCGATACCAGCTTGACGTGGTTCCGCTCCAACTGATACTCGTAGTGTGCCGAATCATAGCGGTTTCGGGCAAAGCGGTCAAGTTTCCAGACCAGCACAATGTCAAACAGCCGCTTTTCGCTGTCCTTTATCATCTGCTGGAACTCCGGACGATTGTCAGTTTTAGCGGAAAGGGCGCGGTCGATGTAGTGCTTGACGATGGTGATGCCGTTCTTTTCCGCATAGGCCGTGCATTCACGAATTTGGCCTTCAATGGATTCTTCGCGTTGGTTGTCGCTGGAATAGCGGGCGTAGATCACGGCGGTCATGGCGGGCACCTCCCATTTAGATATTGTTGAGCAACAGATACTAAGCAGCAATTGTTTCGTATAATTTATACCATGAATTTTACGTATTTTCAAGTACTTTGAAAAATTCTCATGAAGTATATCGCTTTAAAATTTATAAAAGGGAAACACTTGTAATATTGTGTTGCATCTTATAAAATAGAGGTATCAACAGTTTGCTCTAAGATAGCAAAGGCAGGTGCATCGTTATGACTCCGGAAGCAAGAGCGCGGGAACAAATCGATAACAGATTGCGGCAAAGTGGCTGGACAATTCAGGATCTGAAACAACTAAATCTGACGGTTGCTTCCGGTGTTGCAGTGCGCGAGTTCCCTACCAATACCGGTCCGGTGGATTATGCACTTTTCATTGAGGGAGTGCCAGTTGGTGTTGTAGAGGCAAAGAAAGACGAAGAAGGTCAAGCGCTGACAGATGTGGAAACGCAGTCCAGCCGCTATGCAAATAGCCAGTTCAAATGGGTAAAGCGGGAGTACAAGGTTCGGTTCGCCTACGAAGCCACTGGCGAATTGGTGCGTTTTACCGATTACGCAGATCTTAAATATCGTTCGCGCAAGGTATTCTCGTTCCACCGCCCGGAGACGTTGAAACGCTGGCTTGCTGAACCGGATACTGTGCGCAACAATCTGAAGCGTATCCCGCAGCTGGATGAATCGGGCTTCCGCAAATGTCAAATCAGTGCAATTCATGGTCTGGACACTTCGTTTTCAGAAAATCGGCCGCGTGCTCTTGTGCAGATGGCAACCGGCGCAGGCAAGACCTTTACAGCCATTACTGCCGCCTATCGGCTGTTGAAATACGGCAGAATGAATCGCATCCTGTTTCTGGTAGATACCCGCAGCCTTGGTGAACAGGCCGAGCGCGAGTTCATGGCCTACAAGCCCAATGACGATCCTCGCAGCTTTTCGGAATTGTATGGTGTACGCCGGTTAAAAAATTCTTATATTTCCGGGGATGTACAGGTCTGCATCAGTACGATTCAGCGGATGTATTCCATTCTAAAAGGGGAAGAACTGGACGAACAGGCAGAAGAGATTCCTTTTGCGGAATATGTCACCGCCGAAAGCAAAGCACCAAAAGAGGTCGTCTACAATGCCAAAATTCCGCCGGAGTTCTTTGACTGTATCATTGTAGATGAATGCCATCGTTCTATTTACAATGTATGGAGTCAAGTGCTTTCCTATTTTGATGCGTTTATCATCGGCCTGACCGCTACGCCGGATAAGCGAACCATCGGCTACTTCAATGAAAATTTTGTCAGCGAATATACGCGAGAGCAGGCCGTTCTGGACGGCGTTAACGTTGGCGAGGACATTTATCTGATTGAAACCGATGTGACGAAAAATGGTGCAACCATCCTGAAGCAGTTGATCGAGCGGCGTAACCGCCTGACGCGCGCAAAACGCTGGGAGCAGATGGACGAGGATGTGTTCTACACACAGTCCAAGTTGGATAAGGATGTCGTAAATCCAAGCCAGATCCGTGCTGTGATTCGCACCTTCAAAGAAGCACTCCATACCACGCTGTTCCCCTACCGGAAAGAAGTCCCCAAAACGCTGATTTTTGCCAAGACGGACAGCCATGCAGACGATATTGTGCAGATCGTCCGGGAAGAATTCGGCGAAGGAAACGATTTTTGCAGAAAGATCACTTACAGTGCGCAGAATCCGGAAGCCGTTCTCAGCTCGTTCCGAAATGACTATAACCCACGTATAGCCGTTACCGTGGATATGATCGCGACCGGTACGGATGTAAAGCCCATCGAGTGCCTGCTGTTCATGCGGGATGTGCGCAGCAGCAATTACTTCGAGCAGATGAAAGGCCGCGGCACCCGCACGCTGGGCAAGGATGATTTACAAAAGGTAACACCTTCTGCTACGGAAAACAAAGATCATTTTGTGATCGTAGATGCAGTGGGTGTGACCAAATCCAAAAAGACCGAGACCCGCACGCTGGAACGCAAGCCGGCGGTTTCCATGAAGGAACTGATGATGAACATTGCACTCGGTGCGCGGGATGAGGATACCTTGACTTCTCTTGCAAACCGTGTGATTCGTCTCAGCCGCAGGATGGAACGCAGCGAACACAAGCAGTTCAAAGAAACCGTAGGGCAGACCGCAGAGCAGGTTGCGGAGAATCTGCTGAATGCCTTTGATGAAGATGTCATTCAGGCCAAAGCACAAGCAGAAAGCGGCGTGCTTACGCCCGCACCGGAACAGCTTGCACAGGCTCAGAAAGAACTCATCAAACAGGCCGTTGCACCTTTCCAGAAGCCGGAAGTGCGCGATTTTATTGAAAATGTTCGCCGCAGCCATGACCAGATCATCGACAGCGTCAATTTGGACAAGGTACTCTTTGCCGGTTATGACACCAATCAGGAGGAAACGGCAGACCGGGTGATTTCTACATTCAAGGATTTCATCGAGGAAAATAAAGATGAGATCATTGCCCTGCGCATCATCTACAATGAAACGTATAAAAAACGTCCGATGGTACTGAAAAAACTGACGGAACTGTATCAAAAACTCAAAGCAAAGGGCATCACGGTCGAGCGTCTGTGGGATTGTTATGCCATCAAGCAGCCTGACAAGGTAAAGAAAGGCACTCTCGCTCAGCTGACCGACCTGATTTCTATTATCCGTTTTCAGATGGGCTATACGGATACCCTTTCGCCTTTTGCCGACCGGGTAAACTACAACTTCAAACAGTGGACTTTCCGCCGCAACACCGGTGCGGTTCACTTTACCGCTGAGCAGATGAAATGGCTGCGGCTGATCAAGGAGCATATCATCACATCGCTGAGCATTCTGCCGGAGGACTTGGAGTATACGCCGTTTGACAGCAAAGGCGGCTTGGGTGGGTTCTATCGGGTGTTTGGGGAAAAGTATCAGGAGATTTTGGACGAAATGAATGAGGAATTGGTAGCGTAAGGAGAACTATATGAACCCATTTGAATTATTTAGCTTCGCAAAATTGTTTTCAACTGTGATGAACGGGCAAATGTCGGTGTCCTCGGCGGAAATGGAAGCTGCTTGTAAATTACTTAAGGAAATGGCGGACAACAATCAGTGCATGACATCTGAACAAAAAGAAGCTTACAAACTCATGGTGGATTGCGCTAAGGAAGCATCGAAAGGAAAACAGTAAACGTGCAATATACAGAATATGAACTGGGTGAATTATTGCCATTTGAGCAACCAACAGCATATATTGTAAAGTCTACCGACTATAGCGATTCCTATGCCACGCCTGTCTTAACCGCAGGAAAGTCTTTCATTTTGGGAAAAACAAATGAGACCGATGGTATTTTTGACCAGTTACCAGTCATCATTTTTGATGACTTTACAACTGCAACTCAATTTGTAAATTTCAGATTCAAAGTAAAATCTTCAGCAATGAAGATTTTGCATATTAACACCGATTTAGTCATTCCAAAGTATATCTTTTATCGTCTACAAATCATCCAGTTCGACCATAGCACGCATAAGAGGTATTGGATTCAATCTTACTCAAAAATTAAAGTGTTAATTCCCCCATTGGACGAACAATTCCGCATTGTTGCCCGCATTGAAGAATTTTTCTCTGAGCTTGACAAGGCTGTTGATACTCTTAAAACTACAAAAGAGCAGTTAGAGGTATATCGGCAGGCTGTGCTAAAGGAAATTTTTGATTCTGTCTCAACAACATCGGTTCATATAAAAGACGTTTGCTTAGATATAAAGGTTGGCATTGTTATAAAACCAACTCAATATTATGTTTCCGAAAATGGCGTTCCTGCTTTTCGCAATGCAAATGTTCGTAGAGGATATATTAACGATACTGACTGGGTGATGATTTCAAAAGAAGGTCACCAGCAAAATTGTAGAAGTGAAGTTCACACAAATGATGTTCTTATCTCACGTTCCGGAGCAAATTTGGGAATGGCATCGGTCGTTCCTGCGCGGTATAATGGATACAATGCAATAGATGTAGTCATTGCCGTTCCGGATATATCCAAAGTTATTCCAGAATTCTTAGCACAATACACCAATTCTCCGATGGGTAGAGCTATTGTAAAGAAAAATGAACGAGGTGCCGCACAAGGTCACCTAAATGTATCTGCTTATGCAAATCTTCCTATTGGTGTGCCGGATTTGCAGGAGCAAGAAAAATTGGTAAAACAAATATCGGACAGGCTTTCAGTTTGCGACAGCATTGAAAAAACAGTTGATACCGCGCTTGCACAGGCGGATGCAATGCGGCAGAGTATTTTGAAACAGGCGTTTGAAGCCTAAAGAAGGGAAAAATGAATTTAGATTTCGTTCAGAACCCATGGTTTACTCTTTCGGGCTGGATTATAGGTGCTATTAGTTTAGCAGCGGCATTTTACTATGGAGTCAAAGGAAAAGCCAAGAAAGAATTATCCTATCTTTTTGTAAAATCAGAAAGACTTATAAGTAATGGCGAAAAGAAAGTTCCAAAATTACATTTACTTTTTGGAGATAAAGAAATCAATGATATAACGATAACAACCTGTACTGTTTGGAATACAGGAAATCAAACTATCAATAGTACAGATTTAGTTGATGGTTATGGGTTGACGATTTTTCCGGAAGAAAATTGCCGTATTTTGGATGCACAAATCCTTGCAGAAAACAATCCTTGCAATCGTATAGATTTTGAAAACATATCGGAAGAGAATGTTGAAATAGAATTCGATTATATGGATCCAAAACAGGGAGCTACACTTCAAATCATACATGAAGGGGACTTTATTTATATTGATTGCCAGATAAAAGGTGGAAAACTCAGAAGCAAAGAGCATTCGGGCGTTTTCATGAGGGAAAATCCATTTTCGCGTATTACAATTGGGCGAATCATGAGAATATATTGTCTTTTCCTCACTATTGTCGTTGTTTTTCCGATATTGGAAAGACTTATAGTAAAGTTGGTACAGGGCGACAATCTTGCAGATGTATTTGCTTTATTTTCAAATTTAACTATTTCGGATATAGGAGTAATCGCTTTAATGTTTCTTTTATATGGAAGTTTTCTGTTTTTAACCGTGACTACTACATATTCGGAAAAGATGTTGACTGTACCGCGAGAACTACGCTATCCTTTTAAAAGTAATAAAAATATTCTTAATTCTAATGATACTACTTCCGAAGTAAAACATTAGAATTAAATTAGCAGGAGTTTTTCATGTCAGAACAATCTTCTAATATCGTCTCCAAAGTCTGGGGACTTTGCAATCCGCTGCGGGATGACGGCGTATCATACGGCGATTATCTTGAACAGCTTACCTACCTGATTTTCCTGAAAATGTCCGATGAATACTCCCGCCCGCCGTATAAGCGAGAAACCGGTATCCCTAGAGGTTACACTTGGTCGGATATGAACACGCTTAAGGGCGCAGAGCTGGAAAATCAGTACCGCGCTATACTGGAGCGGCTGGGCGATGAGGGCGGCATTTTAGGGCAGATCTTCAAAGGGGCCGTCAACAAAATCAGCAATGTTTCCATTCTGTACCGCGTGGTGCAGATGATCGACAAGGAAAACTGGGTGTCCATGTCCTCCGATGTGAAGGGCGAGATCTACGAAGGTTTGCTGCAAAAGAACGCCGAGGACGTAAAAAGTGGTGCAGGGCAGTATTTTACACCCCGCCCGCTCATCAAAGCAATGGTGGCTTGTCTGCGCCCGGAACCGAAAAAGACGATTGCTGACCCCTGCTGCGGAAGCGGCGGCTTTTTCCTTGCTGCACAGGCGTTCTTGGCTGACCCAAAGAACTATGCACTCGACCGCACAGAGAAAGAATTCCTGAAAAACGAAACGTTCTATGGAACTGAACTTGTGGTTGCAACCTTCAAACTCTGTCTGATGAATCTGTATCTGCACAATATCGGTGACCTGTACGGCAAAGTCCCCGTCATGCGCGGGGATGCGCTGCTGTCTGACCCGGGTTATCGTGTAGACTATGTACTGACGAACCCGCCGTTCGGTAAAAAATCCTCCATCACCTTCACCAATGAAGAAGAGGAGCAGGAAGAAGAGGATCTGGTCTACAACCGGCAGGATTTCTGGACGACCAGCTCAAATAAGCAGCTCAACTTTATCCAGCATATCAATACGATTCTGAAGCCGACCGGAAAGGCGGCCGTTGTTGTACCGGATAACGTTCTATTCGAGGGTGGTGCAGGCGAGATCATCCGTAAAAAGCTATTGGACACCACGGACTTGCACACCATTCTCCGCCTGCCAACTGGCATTTTTTACAAGCCGGGTGTAAAGGCAAATGTGATTTTCTTCGATAAGCGTCCCACCAGCCCAGAGCGTCAGACAAAGGAAGTCTGGATCTACGATTTTCGCACAAATGTTCACTTTACGCTTCGTCAGCATCCCATGACGGACGCTGACTTGCAGGATTTCATTCAATGCTATCATCCGGAAAACCGCCACGAACGCACAGAAACATGGTCACAGGAAAATCCAGAAGGCCGCTGGCGCAGATTCACGGTAGATGAAATTCTGGAACGAGATAAAACCAGCCTAGATATTTTCTGGCTGAAGGACAAATCACTTGCTGATTTAGATAATCTCCCTGCGCCGGACGAACTTGCCGCAGATATTATTGAAAATTTGCAGAGCGCTCTGGAAAGTTTTCAGGAATTGATGGGGCAACTGAAAAAGAACGATTGAACAGGATGTGAGCATAATCGAAAATTCTAAAATGAAACCGAAAAAGACTGCGGAAGAACTTGTTCAGATGCTCCATGATGAAAAAGGTATCCAATTTCATCTCATTTCAGAAGAACAGGCCGTAGAATGTTTTTCAAAGAGAAACAATTATCTGCGCACAGCATCTTATCGAAAAAAGTTGTTGACAAGTTGAATTAGTTCACATATAATATCATTGATATTAAAAAGAGTAATCTTTTGTGCGAGTGCCGTCACTGACGTCGCTCGCATTTTCTTTTGTTTAAGACGCTGTGTGGAGTTCCGATACCGCCCCGCAACACACCCGATTCATTTTGCCGCCGTTTCACCCGACAAAATCATCGCTGCGCTGCATGGGCGGTATTTTTTTACAAATAGAACCTTTTGTAGTTGTGCAGTTCTCCGAAATTTGTTTTCAGTTGTTTACTGCACAACCTCAAAGTGTTATTCTTGCGCTTGAAAGAAGCCGGACGTAGTGTCCGCACTGCGCCTAGCTTTCTTCATACTGAACCTTGAATCCTTCATAAGCCGTCTGAACGTGATACCGTGCCATGACCTCACGCTTTCTGTGGGCGAGCCGGACAACGCCGCTGCGCAAACAGGGGCAGGAACTTCGTTCGGAGCAAACGGCGATCAACATACATGAGCAGAATCCCTTTACTTATTTTTTGTGCCTTAACAATTCGGAAATATTTGTTGATGAAGCGTTTTAAGCGCAGCGGTGGAGGGCAAGAACCGTCCCGTGGCCACAAATTTTCAATTCTTGAAAATGTTCTGTCCATCCGGGACTTCACTTCTGCAATGCGTCTGCATTTCCGAAGTGATCTTGTTGGGGCGTGCCTGCCCCAAACCCTGCTCATGGTTCGCACCTGACGGTGCGAACAGCAACGGCGTGTCGTGCTTACATAACTTCACCGAGGAGTTATCGAACAGACAGGAGGTACAATGACCAAAACGAATGTTCAACCGATTCCTAGCAATTCCCAGCACCACGACACGCCGAACAACAAAACGCACGTCATCAAGTTCCGTGTGACAGCGGAGGAAAAAGCGTCACTGGAACTCACTTGCAAACTCCTGAATCTCTCCCTCTCCACTTTTATCCGCCGTGCCATCCACAACGTCAAGATCGAGAAAACAGTCATCGTTGCCAGCGGCGGAGAAGAAACCCTGACCGCTGTTTCCACTTTGCTTGCCCAGTGCAGCAGGGTGGGCACCAACCTCAACCAGCTTGCAAGGCACTTCAATTCTGGCGGTGCGGACACCGAGCAGATCCGGGCGAAAATCCTTGACGAACTTGCAGACCTGACCGCAT
>ERZ827452.3361-NODE-3361-length-10234-cov-7.735436_pt1 | contig 10234 bp, 13 predicted proteins | sample MGYA00519866_ERZ827452 | MGnify/ENA primary metagenome ERZ827452 (study PRJEB31778, sample SAMEA3449307) | human gut metagenome | biome: human gut; feature: human-associated habitat; material: faeces | place: United Kingdom | collected 2010/2012 ... | reverse complement strand
CCAATTTTTATCAGGCGCAAGGGCGCGGATGCTTTCCGCCCTGCACTTGCGGCTGGGGGCTCGTTGATGGCTTACAGGTGTCTGCTGTTATGCGGTCTTTTCTTCTTCAAGGGCTTCTGCAAGAGCCTTTTCCAGATAGGTTTCGATTTCAGTCAGGTAGTTAGCAGGTCTCTGCATTGCGAAGCGGAGAACCTTCTGCTTTTCCGGGTCAGTGAAATAGCTGGGATTGTTTTTGAGCGTTTTCTTCCATGAGTTTTTCATCATTTCGGTCGCACGGCTCAAGGATTTGTAAACCTTCATAAACTCGTCCGGTACATGATAGCACCGGAATTCTTCTGTTTGTGGTGTGGGCATGGGAACGGGTTCTGCTTTTTCAGGTTCAAATTCTGCACTGGCAGATTCCAACACTTCCAATGCCTCTGGATGCAGGATTTGAGCAAGGACATCTGAACGATGCTCGACACTTGCCTGCACAAGCTTGGACATTTCTTCGTTGGTGAACTTCACTTCGCCGGAAAAGACTTTCTGCTTGATGCCGGGAGAGAGGTTGTCTGCGATGTCGATGCCTCGTGTATAGTGGCTGGCGCGGAGAACGGAGGCGCGGCTGACACCGTTTTCCTCTGCGATCCGGTCACAGGTTTTCTTTCCAGAGTGGTGGTTATCACCGTGATCACCACCACTTTTCTTTGCTAAAGTGTACTGATTACCCCGAAAGATTTTTGCAGCTTTCTTTTCAGCTTCATACTGTTTCCCAAGCAGATAGCGTTTCTGTTCGGGGCTCAGGTTTCGCCGTCCCAACTGATTCCGGCAGATCCACGCAACGGCTTCTTCGCGGTTCTCAAATCGGAGCGGCATGGTAGAAAAGCAGATTTCGGGGTGTTTCTGAAGAATTGTATAACGGTTGTGACCATCAACAAGGGTGTTATTCCAAACGATCAAAGGAGAGAGCAGCTTGCCCTCTTTCAGGATATTTTCTTCAAGCTGCTTAAATTCATCATCAGTCAGAGGAGGAATCTGGGACTGGAACTCCGGATCGATTTTCAGGTTGATCATACGCACACTCCTTTATCTCTCCTGCTGCGTCTGTTCTTCCTCCCGGAAAAAGGACGCAACATTCTGCTTTGCGGTTTTCAGTTTGAGCAGTTCCTCCTTGGCTTCCTTGTACTGCTCGTAGAACTTTGCCTTTTCGGATGCCAGCTGCGCGTACTCGGCTTCCAGCTTTTTCGGGCTGGGCAGCTTGGTGATGTTGTTTGCCTTAAAATAGGCTGCTGCTGTCCGGTACGCTGTCAGCTCTGCACGATGCTGCTCCTCAAAGACTGCAGAGCAATCTTTTTGTATTCCTATAAATAACAATCAAGAGGGCGACAGCTTTTGTTGTCACCCTCTTGATTGTTATTTATTTTTCCCACGTTTTGGCTTTTTGTCGGACATTTATAATTTGGAGCTGGTACAGAATGCTGGGAATTGCTGAAACCAATGAAAAAATACCCAAGGCAATAGAATGCTTAATAATGGCAAACAGTGCAAATAGAAGCAGCAGGAATAGCCATGGGTTACGCAAAGTGCGGTAGTATTTTTCTTTATCGGCATAAGAGGTATGAAGTTCAAAAGGCTTTCCGTCGTTTGCTTTTTCTACAATCAATAGTTCTCGGTTAAAAGTTGTTGCGTTTGTTGCAATATAACCGCCCATTTCCGCCCATGGACGCAATCGAACTTTTCCGACAGAATAGTTTAGATTGATATTCTTGAAAAACACCTTGTAACCCATATCCTCCAAAAAGTTAGCATAGTCTATTGAACTCTCTTTTGATTTTTCTCCGATAAACTCTACACAATAGGTCACTTCATCGGGCTTGCATTTTTCAAATTCGTATAACAGTTTTCCTGTCCGAACAAGTCGATAACCCTTTTCAGACATTTTGTTTAGCCATTTTTCCTGCGTATTTAGCAATCCGCCAAAAAAGCGATAACATTTTTTACTCATACTGCACCTCCAATAATTTCACTTGCAATGCTTACAAGTTCATTTAGTCTTGCAAGCTCTTTTTCTGCAATTTCTTTTCCCTGTGCTGTAATGTGGTATTCTTTTTTTCTTCCCTCACTATCTCCATAAGGTTCAATCCACTTCTTGTCCTGCAAAGAGTTTAATGCTCCATATAAAGTGCCTGCGCCTAACGAAAGCCGCCCGCCCGTTTTTTCTTCAACAAACTGCATAACGGCGTATCCGTGTTTTGGTGTATAAAGAGAGAGTAAAATATAAAAGGTCACTTCTGTAAGTGCGCCACTTTTTGCATTGTCTCTCATAGTCCAGCCTCCTTATTACGATTACTGTAATAAATATATCACTAACCGTAATATAAGTCAAGCAGATTCAAGGAAATTATTTAAGGGGCATGAAAATGGAGCAGCAACATTTTCGTGTTACTGCTCCACTTTGATACAGAATAGTAGGGTACGCTGTTCTCAATTTGTGTTGTTGCTTCTTTACCGTATATGAGCATTATCTGCCGGCATATAACGATGAGATGGTAAATATCTACTGCGAGGGCTCTGGTCTTGATGTTTCCTATGCACAGAAATTCTTCAATGAAGATGTTCAGCTGACCACCAACAAGATCATTGGCAACAAGGGCGCTGAGTATATGCAGATCGGAAAAGAGGAGATCGGAATGTACTTCAACGGAGAGAAATCTCTTGAGGATACATTAGACAGTATTGAAACACGTGTGAATGAAGCTCTTGGCAAGTAAAAATTCGTAAGAGTCTTGCAGACAACGATAAAATAATAGAGAGGAAGCAGGAAGACGGCTATGAAATCGAAACACAGGCTGAACAGGATGGAGTTGAGAGAGGAACGGGCCGCTTACGGCTTCCTCTTTATCAGCTTAATAGGAACCGTTACTTTTATTCTGGTACCGATCATTATGTCCATGTTTTTGGGATTTACGACCTGGAATCCAATGAAAGGACTTGCAGGTGTTGAATTTGTCGGTCTGGACAACTTTAAGACCATGTTAAAGGATGAACGAGTGCTTGCGGCAGTACGCAACAACCTGGTTTATTCCTTATCTTATGTGCCATTGACCATCTCCATCGCACTGGTGCTGGCGGCACTGCTGAACAAATTTGTGTTTTTTAAAGTTCCGATCCGTATGATGACCTTTATGCCTTATATTTCATCGCTGGTATCGGTAGCGACCGTATGGATGGTACTGTTATACCCGGACAAAGGACCGATCAACTCCATTTTGAGCAATGTGTTCCATGTGGCAAACCCGCCGCAGTGGTTCATCAGTTCCAAGTGGGCATTAAAGGGAATCATTATGATGTCGGTATGGCATGATGTCGGATACTATTGCATCATTCTTCTTGCCAATATGCAGGGCCTGTCCGCTGAGGTTTATGAATCTGCGGCAGTGGATGGCGCAAACTCGATCCAGACATTTTTCAGGATCACCGTTCCGATGCTGACATCCAGCATTTTCTTCTGTATCACACTGGCGACGATCAATTCCTTTAAGATCTTCGATCAGGTTAATATCATTACAGAGGGTGGACCGGGATTCTCAACCACCGTACTGGTACAGGCGATCTACTACTACGCATTCAAGGAGTATAAGATTGGCTATGCAGCAGCAGTGGCACTGGTATTGTTCCTGATCATATTTGCATTTTCTACGGTGCTTCAGAAGCTGGAAGAAAAATTTACTTATTAGAAGGAGGAAGAAAGTATGGGGTATCAGAAAAAACGCCTGGCAATGCGTGTGATCACAACGATCGTTGTGGGTCTATTTGCCCTTCTGTTTATATTTCCGTTCCTCTGGATGTTATCTACCTCCTTTAAGTACGAGATTGATGTTATGGAGTTTCCGGTACATCTGATTCCGCAGAGATGGAATTTCCAGAATTATGTGACGGTATTTACAAAAAGCGATTTTCCTGGTTATTATTTGAATTCAATTAAAGTAACCTCACTTACGATCATTGGTGAATTGTGTATTACCACAATGGCAGCTTATGCATTTGCGAGACTTCGTTTCCGTGGAAAGAAGTTCTTATATGTGCTGTATCTGTCAACGATGATGGTACCTGGACAGGTGCTCCTTCTTCCGAAGTACATCTATTTCCAGAACCTTCATATCACAAACACGCATCTGGCCCTGATCATGCCTGGACTCTTCTCCGTATTTGGAGTACTTCTGATGCGCCAGGTATTCATGCAGATCCCGTTTGAGTATACAGAGGCAGCATATCTGGATGGCGCATCCCATCCGACGATCTTTTTGAAACTGATCCTGCCATTAGCAAAGCCGGGTCTTATGACAGCGCTTCTTCTGGCTTTCAGCTGGAGCTGGAACGATTACATCAATCCGCTGGTATTCTTATCCAACGATAAATTGTTTACACTTACTGTTGGTCTGCAGCGTTTCCAGGAGGATGCTTCCACCAACTATGCACTGATCATGGCAGGTGCGACAGTTTCTTTGATCCCATTGATCGTATTGTTTTTATTTACTCAGAAATATTTCATCGAGAGCTTTGCTTCAGCAGGAGTAAAGGGTTAAAGAAAGGAGAACAGATATGGAAAATGTACGTTATGGCGTGATCGGAATCGGTAATATGGGAACCAGTCATTCTGGCTGGCTGGCAGGAGGAAAAATTCCAGGAGCTACCCTGACAGCTGTCTGTGATATTGACGAGAAGAGAAGAGCATGGGCAAAGGAAAACCTGCCGGAGGTGGCAGTTTTCGAGGATTACAAAGAACTTTTAGACAGCAGCCTGGTGGATGCAGTGATCATCGCAGTTCCACATTATCTGCATCCGGAGATGGCGATCGAGTCCTTAAAGAGAAATATTAACACCATGGTTGAGAAACCGGCCGGTGTTTATGCTTCCCAGATCCGCGAAATGAACGCAGAGGCAGAAAAGCATCCAGATGTGAAATTTGCCATGATGTTCAACCAGAGAACGAATCCTCTGTATCAGAAGGTAAAAGAGATCTTAGACGCAGGAACCATCGGAGAGCTGCGCCGTGTGACCTGGATCATCACAAGCTGGTGGAGAACCCAGAAATACTATGATTCCAGTGCGTGGAGAGCAACCTGGGCAGGCGAAGGCGGCGGTGTCTTAGTAAACCAGGCACCTCATCAGCTGGATCTGCTGCAGTGGCTGTGCGGTATGCCATCCCTGATGGAAGCACATTTAAAATACGGTTCCCATCGTGATATCACCGTAGAGGATGATGTAACTGCATACTTCGAGTATCCAAACGGCGCAACCGGAACCTTTATCACCTGTACCCATGATGCACTTGGAACAGACCGCTTAGAGATCCACGGTGACAATGGCAAGATCATCATCACAGACAGCAAGTGCGTGACTGTGAAGAAGATGGATAAGCCTGAAGATGTATGGAATCACGAGCTTGACTTCCGCCAGATGCTTGCACTGGTCAAAGGCCAGACCCAGCAGAAGCTTTATACCGAAGAGACCTTCGAGTGCCCGGAGAACTGGGATCAGCAGCACATCGACGTTCTGATCAACTTTACCAATGCGATCGCAAAGGGCGAGGAACTGATCGCACCTGGCGCAGAGGGCATTAAGGCAGTTGAGATCGCCAATGCAATGTTCCTGTCTGACTGGCTTGGTCATGCTGTGACGATCCCGGTAGACGATGAGCTGTTCTACGAGAAGCTGCAGGAGAAGGTTCAGGAAGAGAAAAACCGTAAATAATCATACGGTACACGATAGAAAAGGAGCTTAATATCATGAGTGAAGCAAAGAAGGGTTCCCCGAAGATTGCCCTGAATATGTCGATGGTCAAGACGATCATGTGGGACAAGGGACCGGATTATACATTTGAGAGAGTAAAAGCAGCAGGACTTTCCTATTTTGAACTGTCACAGGTGGATATGACCGATGAATTTATCGATCAGGTATTAGAGGCATCTGCAAAGCATGGTGTTACCGTAATGTCCACAAGCTTAAACTACAAGCCTCTGTTTGGACCAAATGCCAAGGGCTTTGATATTGAGAAGGATTTAGACCGGATCATCGAAGCAAACAAACGCCTTGGTGTTACCTATGTCAGAGATTCCTTGATCCCAAGCATCTGTATCCACAACGAAGAAGGATACTATAAGGCTGCTGAGGATTTAAACCACTATGGAAAGCTCTTAAAGGAGAATGGACTGAAATTATACTATCACAACCATCACTTCGAATTTGAAAAATTCCATGGCAAAACCGGATTTGAGCTGTTGGTAGAGAACACCGATCCGGAGCTGGTTGGTTTTGAGATCGATGTGCACTGGATCCAGCGTGCAGGACAGGACCCGGTTACCTGGATCAAATGTCTGGCAGGCAGAGAGGATCTGGTCCATCTGAAGGATTACCGGATCTATTTCCCGGACGGACAGCCGACACCGGAGATCTTCCACAAGGAGCAGTGCATCCAGTTCGCTGAGATCGGAGAAGGAAACCTGGATATGAAATCCATCATCGAGGCTTCCGTCGAGGGTGGGGCGATCTACCTGCCGATCGAGCAGGATCAGTGCTACGGAAGAGACCCGTTTGACTGCATCCGCACCAGTGTCAAGAACATCTGCGATATGGGCTTTGAAAAATATCTGTAGAAAGTGCTTGCATTTACCAATAACAGGTGTTATACTAGATATGATAATGAGATACAATGACTGATAAGGAGTGGGCGAAAGTCCACTCTTTCGTTTTGGTTAGCGAAACAAATCAGGGAAAGGTGGTGAAGACCATGACAAAAAGAGAGATGTATGAGGCAAAAACAGAAGAGTTTCTGCAGCCGGTAGTGGATGAGCATGGATTCGAGCTGGTTGACGTGGAGTATGTGAAGGAAGGCAGCAACTGGTATCTGCGTGCTTACATTGATAAGGAAGGCGGAATCGCAGTAGATGACTGCGAGGTGATCAGCCGTATTTTAAGCGACTGGCTGGATAAGACTGACTTTATCGAGGACAGCTACATTTTAGAGGTAAGTTCTCCAGGACTGGGACGTCCGTTAAAGAAGGAGAAGGATTTTGCCCGCAGCATTGGAAAAGAAGTGGATATCCGCCTTTACCGTGCCCGCGACAAGCAGAAAGATTTTACCGGAATTTTAACTGATTATGACAAAGATTCTGTTACCATTGAGACAGAAGATGAAACCAAGCTGACGTTTGAGAGAGCAGATATCGCCCTGATCCGTCTGGCCTTTGATTTTTAAGTTTAAGAATAATTGTTGGAGGATAAAACAATGAATAAGGAACTGATAGAGGCACTGGAAATTCTGGAAAAAGAGAAGAATATCAGCAAAGCCACTATGTTAGAAGCAATTGAGAACTCCCTTCTGACTGCATGCAAGAACCATTTTGGTAAAGCAGATAATGTAAAAGTCAACATCAATCCGACTACCGGTGATTTTGCAGTTCTGGCATCCAAGGAAGTTGTTGAGAATGTAGAGGATCCGCTGACCCAGATCAGTCTGGCAGAAGCAAAGATGATCGCTCCAAAGTACAACTTAGGCGACGTTGTTCAGATCCCGATCGAGTCCAAGTCCTTTGGCCGTATCGCAACCCAGAACGCTAAGAATGTGATCTTACAGAAGATCCGCGAGGAAGAGAGAAAAGTTCTGTATAACGACTGGTACGCGATGGAGAAAGACATCGTTCAGGGTGTGGTTCAGCGTTATGTTGGAAGAAATGTCAGCCTGAACTTAGGCAAAGTCGATGCGATCTTAAGCGAGGCAGAGCAGGTAAAAGGCGAGGTATTCCAGCCAACAGAGCGTGTGAAAGTATACGTTCTGGAAGTAAAAGACAGTCCAAAAGGACCGCGTATCTCCGTATCCAGAACTCATCCAGATCTGGTAAAACGTCTGTTTGAGTTAGAGGTTGCAGAAGTAAAAGACGGAACCGTTGAGATCAAATCCATCGCCCGTGAGGCAGGTTCCAGAACTAAGATCGCAGTGAAATCCAACGATCCGAACGTAGATCCAGTAGGAGCATGCGTTGGTATCAATGGCGCTCGTGTAAACTCCATTGTCAACGAGTTAAGAGGCGAGAAGATCGATATCATCAACTGGGATGATAACCCGGCATATCTGATCGAGAACGCCTTAAGTCCTGCAAAAGTCATCTGTGTAGTTGCAGATGAGGACGCAAAAGAAGCACAGGTAATCGTTCCGGATTATCAGTTATCCCTTGCCATCGGTAAGGAAGGCCAGAACGCAAGACTGGCAGCAAAACTGACCGGATACAAGATCGATATCAAGAGTGAGACACAGGCAAGAGAGATGGGCCTGTTTGAAGAGATGGATCTGGATAACCAGATGGCTGAGACCAGCTACGAGGATTATCAGGAAGAACCTCAGAACAACTACCATGACGGATATGAGGATTACCAGGAAGAGAACAAACCAGAATAACGAAACGAATTGGGAGTGATGATTGGTGAGTACAAAAAAAGTTCCGCTTCGTCAGTGTATCGGCTGCGGTGAAATGAAAAGCAAAAAAGAGATGATTCGTATCCTGAAGACAGAGACAGAAGGTTTCGTGGTGGACGCCACAGGAAGAAAGAATGGCCGCGGCGCTTATTTATGTCCGAACATGGAGTGTTTCCAGAAGGCGGTAAAGAATAAGGGCTTAGAGCGTTCTTTCAAAATGGCAGTTCCAAAGGATGTGTACGAATCTTTGGAAAAGGAGATGGAACAGCTTGGAGAATAGACAAAAGGTATTGAATATGATCGGCCTTGCGACGAAGGCTGGAAAGACAGTCAGCGGAGAATTTTCTACAGAAAAGGCTGTTAAGACCGGAAAAGCATGGTTAGTGATCGTATCAGAAGAAGCATCGGACAATACCAGAAAAATGTTTACCAATATGTGTACTTACTATCATGTTCCTGTCTGTTTTTTTGGTAAGAAGGAGGAACTTGGACATTCTATGGGTAAGGAGTTTCGCGCTTCCTTAGCCATCACAGATGAAGGGTTCGCCAAAACGTTGGTAAAACAAATGAATGTAAACGGAGGTAGTAAGTATGAGAGTTAGTGAACTGGCAAAAGAGCTGGGTAAGTCCAGCAAAGAGGTATTAGATGTTCTGCAGAAACAGGGTTATGGCGAGAAAACTCATTCTTCCAACGTAAGCGATGAGCAGACTCAGGCCGTAAAAAAAGCATTAGCTGCACCTGCAAAAGCAGAGCATGCGCAGGGATCCGCAGAGGCACCAAAGAAGAAGATTGCCGCTGTATATCGTCCACAGAATGCGCAGACCATGAAGAATCCAAGACCGCAGGCGGCTCCTGCACAGGCAGCAGCACCAGCAGCTCCTGCACAGGCAGCGCCAGCGGCAGAGAATAACCGGGAAAATGCAAGACCACAGGGTCAGCAGACCCAGAACCAGGGCGGCTATCAGGGCAACCGTGATAATCGTCAGGGTGGTTACCAGGGAAATCGTGATAACCGTCAGGGCGGCTATCAGGGTAATAGAGATAACCGTGATAACCGTCAGGGCGGCTATCAGGGCAACCGCGACAACCGTAACGGCCAGGGCGGCTACCAGGGTAACCGAGACAACCGCAATGGTCAGGGTGGCTATCAGGGCAACCGCGACAACCGTAACGGTCAGGGCGGCTATCAGGGTAACCGAGACAATCGTAATGGCCAGGGCGGTTTCCAGGGCAACCGCGACAACCGTAATGGTCAGGGTGGTTTCCAGGGCAATCGTGACAACCGCGGCGGCCAGGGTGGTTTCCAGGGCAACCGTGATAACCGCGGCGGTCAGGGCGGACGTTCCGGCCAGAGAGACAGCGCAAAGTCTTTCGATACCCCATTAGCAACCAAGCCACAGAGCAATCGTGCGAATAAGAACGCTTATAAGAACGATCGTTATGATAAGAAGAACATGACAGAGGACGGACCAAAGAACAAGGGCAAATCCGTTTCCAAGCATCCGTTCATCATGCCTCAGAAACCAGTAGAAGAGAAGGTAGAGGAGACCATCAAGGTTATTACCATTCCGGATGTATTGACCATCAAAGAGTTGGCGGAGAAGATGAAACTGCAGCCATCTGCCATTGTTAAGAAGTTATTCTTAAAAGGTCAGATCGTTACCTTAAACCAGGAGATCGACTACGAGCAGGCAGAAGAGATCGCTATGGAGTATGATGTTCTCTGCGAGAAGGAGAAGAAGGTCAACGTCATTGAGGAACTCTTAAAAGAGGAAGAAGAG
>ERZ827452.3354-NODE-3354-length-10267-cov-3.551704_pt1 | contig 10267 bp, 7 predicted proteins | sample MGYA00519866_ERZ827452 | MGnify/ENA primary metagenome ERZ827452 (study PRJEB31778, sample SAMEA3449307) | human gut metagenome | biome: human gut; feature: human-associated habitat; material: faeces | place: United Kingdom | collected 2010/2012 ... | reverse complement strand
TGCCTGAATAGGACTCGCCTGCTCAAAACCCATCTCCGTAATTGCCCTTAATATACGCGTATCCAAACATAATTCTTCAAAATTCATCTTTTATTTTCCAATCTCTGTACGACGCACACATATGCAAATCTACCGTACAGTTATAGATTTGCAAAAACGACATTACTGCCCACTCACATACCTGACACTGCCGTCAAGCTATGCAAGTGAGCAGTAACCCAATTAACACTGTTGGTTGATTATATCACAAATTCGCAATGCTGGAGAGCTTGTTCTCCTGCACAGAATTTATGAACGACAAAATCTTATAGCACGAAGTGCGGCAGATGCAATGCATCTGGATTTTGGAGTTAATTATATCACAAATTCAACCGGAAATAATGAATAAACAGTAAATTTTTTACACTGATCTCCATTTTTGAACAGCTTGCTTTAAAGCTATACAGACAACTCTGTTTGCTTTCGTTAATAAACAAACTTCATTCAACACAAACACCCCCTTATAAAACATATTATAAGAGGGTGTTTGCAAATTTTTATAAATAAATTACTCTTTTTATTTTTTGATTACAGCCTTTTTACTCTGACCTTTTCCTTTGAATATCTTCTTATATGAAGAAAGTTTTGCCGAAGGAACTTTTATCACAAGTTTTGAAGCTGTTTTCTTAAATGTATTTGCTCCTACTTTTGTTATAACTTTAGAGTTTACTTTAACACTCTTTAGTTTTGTGCAGCCGTTAAATACATCTTTTCCTATTTGTTTTACATTTGCACCTATAGTTACTGTTGTAAGTTTCTTCGCATTCTTAAATACTGAATTTGATGCCTTTACTACTTTATATGTAGTTTTGCCGACTTTTATTGTTGCAGGTATGCTTACTGTCTTAAGTGATGCTTTCTTTGAGTTTGATGCGTACTCAACACCTGTTATCTTGTTTGATGACTTAATGTATTTGTATGTTACACTTCCCACTTTAACACTCTTTGCCTCAGTTGTGTCTTTGTTATTGTCGTCATTATTATTGTCATCACTCTTTTGAGTATTGTCATCATCTTCATCAAGTTTGCTGTCAGGCTGTTCATCATCTTTGGATGCCGTCATACTTGAAAGTCCTGATAATGTAAATGTCACACTTATCTTTTTTACACTTCCTATGTCACTTGCAAAGTCAAGATACTGTGCACCCTCGCTGCTTGTCTTTGACTCTATTCCTGACGAAATCACTGAACCATCCCATACATTTAAAGGATTTCCGGTATCAAATGTTGTACCACTCATTACTGACTTAGCTTCTTTGTTTGTTATCTCAATTTCTTTAGTGTCATTAACAACAAATTTTTTGTATATGATATTACCACTCTGAATCTGTGATTTTGTAAGTTTCTGTGACGCCACATCTGCATCCATTATATAAAGTGATGCTATGTGATTAATGCAGGCATTTCCGTTTGCATCTGCAAGTGCTTTTTTAGCTATATCGTTTAAATCCTTATCTGCATCTATCGTCAATGTGTATTCACCGTCTGCTTTAACAGCTACTCTGTCCGCGGCAACATCCGTGTAGTTGTATGTATTTGTAGCCTCATCATAGTAGTACAGACGAAGTCCGAGGTTTGTCTCATAAGCACTCTCCGTAACTGAACCTACAGTCACATTTATGCTCTTTTCAAAGCCATCTGCTGTTATTACTGAGATTACTGCAACACCTGTACCTGTTGCTGCTATCTTTCCATTGCGTGATACAGTTGCAATCTTTTCATTTGATGAAGAATATCTTATTGCTGCACCATTTGCACTTCCGTCTGCCGCTTTTGCAATGGCATTTATAAATGCAGACTGTTTTTCCTCAAGTTTATATGAATCAAAATCCGTAGTAATAGCTGTTGTTGCTTTTGCAAGGTCTGTCTTTTCAACAGTTACTTTTATTGTCTTTTCAACTTTTGTCGTTGTACTGCTGTCATATGCATCTGCCTGTGAATATGCATGGATTGTTGTTGTTCCGACACCAGTAGCCGTAATCTTTCCATTGTAAACTGAAGCTACACTAGAATCATCAGATTTCCAGAGAACTACATCATTGTTTCTGGCAGGTTCTGTTGTTGCTGTTATCTGCTTTTTCTCTCCAACTTTAAGCGTCACATCATCTGTATCTGTTTTGACAGATGTCATTTTTGTAATAGCAAGTTCTCCGTCAGAAGCATCAAATCTGTACTGAGGAGCCTCTGTATCTACAAAGTATCCTCTCATAATAGCGGATACCGTCTTTACGGAATATGGCTTATTAAAGTATCTGTTTAAAATTCTGAACGACTCTCCTGAGCCTGCTCCATTGTTGTCCCATGCAACAACAACCATTCCGTACTTCTTTGCAAGGTAGTTTACACCCTCAAATTTGCACGCTCTTGCATCCGGAATAATCTTTGTCTGGAAACCATACTCATCTACAAGCACCGGCACACCTTTGTCTACAAATTTACTCTTAAGCTGTTTAAACTGATTTGCATACGATGCATCTGTTGCTTCATTTACCGAATTTTTGTTATATGCATCATAATCATGAACAGTTACCATAATTTTTCCTGCTGCACTGTCCTTTGGAATTTCAAAGCTTGTTGAATAATTTCCTAATGCATATTTGATATTTGTATTTAATGAACACACCGTAAGCCATCTTTTGGCATTGTTAGAGCCTGTTGCTCTCACAGTGTCAACAAATATCTGGTTGAGTTCATTTATCTTTTTGTTCTGTTTAGATATTGACTCCGCATCTGCCGTCCAGCCCTGACCATGAATATATACCTCGTTCATTGATTCAAGTATAAGATGCTCATCATAATTTTTAAATCTTTCTGCAATCGTCTTCCACACTCCTGCAAACTTTGTCTTAACTCCACTCCATACTGTCTCATCATCAGATGTAATGTCAAGCCAGCCATGACTATATTTTTCATCACCATAAGTACCCTTATAATCTGAATTATTGTCTGTACCGTCATGATGAATATTTAATACAACATACATATTTTCTGCTGTAGCATAATCAACTACATCCTGAACCCTGTTCATCCACTCTTCATTGATTGAATAGTCTGCATTTATCATATTTCCCCATGTGACCGGAATACGGATTGTATTAAAGCCTGCATCATGTACATATTTTACAAATGCCTTTGTAGTTTTTGCATTCTGCCATACAGTTTCCCCAACTGCATAATTTTGGTGTCCTTCTAATGTATTTCCAAGATTCCATCCTGTTCCCATTTCTGATATTATCTCACCTGCTGAAAGGTCTGTATATATGGATGGATTGTCAGGCGTCTCAACCTCGTTTGTTGATGAAGCCATAACTGCTCCGCCTTCATTTGTCTTTGTTGCAGCAGATGCAAAGCTTGTACCTGATACACCGGTAACTGACATTGCCGCCGAAAGGGCAAATGTCATCAGTTTTTTAAAAGTTTTTCTCATATTAATCCTCATTTCTGCACACGTTTTTTGTGCATATTAAGTTTGTGTCACGTGTGCGCAGACACAAATCTTGTGTGCGAAAAATCTTGCATATATGGATTTTTCACACTATCCTCCATTCTGGTTCATATTTTCTTGTGCATATTTTTTGCTTAGTGGAATAACTTTCGCTGTAGTGAAACCTAGAGTGCAAGGTACACTGCATAATGTGAAAACAGCATATATAAACAGCAGAGATTGATATAAACTTTTCAGCGAATGGCGTTAGAGGCAGAAAGCCGTCCATGAGTCGAAAATTTTATATCACTCTCTGCGTCAAAATAGCCACAGCGAAAATAATTCTAGCGTGTAAAATCTTGCATTTATTAATTCTTCACACTATCCTATTACAAATAATATCATTATACCTGCACTATTACATTTTAATAATCAGAGATATTTTACACCAAAAATGTGTCAGCAATATCTCTGTCTTTTTCTTTGTTTTTCCTTTTTGTTCATATAAAAATACCTCCCAATGCATAAGAAGGTATTTTATTAAATATTAGCGATTTTAATGCGAAAAAGTTTTATTCTTCATCACTGTTCTCAAAACTTTTACTGATATCGTTAAACTAATTTTTAGTAATCAACCTTAAATCTTCCTGTCATATCCTTAAGTGCAGCCGCCTGCTCTGAAAGAACCTCTGTTGAGGCTGCCGTCTGCTGTGCCGTAGCCGTATTGGATTGAACTACCTGAGATATATTTTCTATCTCACTTCTTATAGCGTTTGCATTTTTAGCCTGAATTTCATTATCTTTTGACATTTCATCAAAAGTATTTGCAATATTTGACGAATCAGAAACAATTTTTGTAAGTGAATCAGAAGTTACAACCGCATACTCTTTTGCACTGTCTATGCCTTTTATACATTTTTCTATAAGCTCTGCTGTTTTCTTTGATGCATCACTGCTCTTTGTAGCAAGAGAACCTATCTCCTGTGCCACAACCGCAAATCCTTTGCCGCTGTCTCCTGCCCTCGCTGCCTCCACGGAGGCATTAAGTGCAAGGATATTTGTCTGGAATGCAATGCCGTCTATAGTATTGACTATTTTCTTAATATCCTCAGACATTTCTTCTACAGAATTTACTACATTTAAAAGTTCCTGCATTTTTCTGTCACCGTCTCTTATCTCGCCATTAAGATTTCCAAGACTTTCGTTTACAATCACTACTTTCTCTGAATTTCTGTTTATACTTCCGACAACATTCTCAACTTCCGTCACAAGCTTTTGCAATGATGCCGCCTGACTCATAGTTCCTTCCGACAACATCGAAGCTGCCTCTGCGAGCTGTTTTGAGCCGCCCTCAACATTCACTGATGAATTTTGTATATTCATTATCATTCCGTTTAATATTGCCTTGATGGAATTTATTGACGATGCCAGTTCATCAAACTTTCCGGGATAATTTTTCATATCTGCCGATGTAAGATCATAATCTGCCATGCGGCCAAGTATTTCGCCTGCCTGTGTCAATATATCAGAAATCGTTCTGTTAAGTGATGCCGCAGAATTTTGAAGAATTCCAAGTTCATCCTTATTTTTAGTATCTTTAATCTGAATTGAAAAATCTCCCTGAGATAATGCTGACAATACATCCTTTACATGTATTATCGGTCTGCTTATCGCTTTAGCTATTATAAGTGCTACTATTATGGCTGCTATAAGTGCTATAATATCACTTATAACAAGTTTTTTGACAAATCTGAGTATATCCGAATCATATGCTGATTCCGGTGATGCTATAACAACACGCCAATTTGCCATTTTATCTATCTTTGAATAGCCGCATACATATTTATCACCGTCATAAGCACAGGTGATGCTGCCATTCTGTGAAGATATACAGTTTTTAATATCTTTAGGAATCATCTCCTTATACTTATCGTTCATTATATATTTTTCATTTTTATGTGCAATGACATTGTTATTTTCATCAAGTATATAAGCATAACTTCCCTGACCTACAGAAATGTGTTTTACAATATCATTCATAAAATCAACATCAGCTCTATAATAAACCACACCTATAATCCTTCCCGATGATATAAGTGGTGCTGCTATGCTTATCCCATATGTATTTGTATATTTACTTAATGTCACATCTGAAATATTGGTTTTTCCGTTAAGTGCTGCTTTTACATAATCTCTATCACTAAAGTCTGTGCCATCCTTGATACTCACACCTTTTTTATCCAGCAGATTTCCGCTCGTAAAACCATATTGTTTTGCAAGCTGTTCAACCTTTTTCACTCTTACTTCATTAGGAATATTTCCAATCAATGTCATATCAGAACCTGAAGCTTTGGCAATATTTTTGTAATTTTGCAAAAGTGCCTCTATATCCCTTGCTGTTGTCTTTGCCGATGACCTTGAATTTTTCTCCACAAGAGAAATAGTTGAACTATAACTATATAAACATGCCTCTGTACCGATAATATAAACCAGTATAATAATTGTCAAACTAAATACAATACTTATTTTAGTGCTTAATTTCATGTATTTTCCCCCTTTATTATTTAATGTACTCTAGATATCCGCCGATAGCAATACACCTGTCCTTTTTATTATACTATATATTTTTAAATATTTCCATTTAAAATCATATTTTAATTTTTTATGGCGTAACAGTTCATTTTAACTTTGCATTGTATTATACGGATATAACCAAACAACATATTAACCTGCTGCTCAGACTTACAGTGTGAACAACAGATAATAATTACTTTAATTTAATGCACATGAAATATAAAAAAACAAAATCAGAGACAGTAAATACAAGTGATAACATGACTCCGCCAAGCGTGATGCCGCAGGGCACTCCTCCTGCAAAGCCTGATGGAGACACAAACAGAGGTCACGGTGGTTCTGCTCCTGATGGTGCTCCCGGCGGCTCATCAAGCGGTGTTACAAGTTATGATGCCGTAAAATCTATCACATCTGACACAACTATTTCAGATGATACTATCAAATCTACAGGCACGGATGAAAATGCCATAAATATTTCAAACGGTGCAACAGTTGGCAGCAGTGACCTTGACAGCTATATTTCTGCGGTAAAATCAAAGAGAGCGGATGCCGGACACGAACTTAAAACTCCTCTGACTATCATTGATACAAATACCGAAGTAATAGAAATGGAAAACGGTGAGAGCCAGTGGACAAAGAGCATAAGAAATCAGGTGGATAGACTTACAAGCATGGTCGGACAGTTCATTACTCTTTCCAAAATGGAAGAAAAAAATGAAAATTTCCATAAAACAGATATTTCACTTAATATTATATTAAATGAAAGCCTTGAACCGTTTGATGCAGTATTTTTATCAAAAAACATTAAAATCAATACCTCTTCTGAAAAAGATATACACATATCAGGTGATGAAAAACTTTTAAGGCAGCTATTTGAAATACTCATTGACAACGCAGCCAAATATGCAAGTGAAAACAGCACTTTCAGCATTTCCATGAAAAGAAAAAGCAGAAAAAATATGCTTATATTTGAAAATGAAAGTGATACTATCTCCGAAGGAAACCTTGATATATTATTTGACAGATTTTACAGAACAGACGCTTCGAGAAATTCTGCCCCGGGTGGCTCAGGAATCGGTCTTTCTGTCGCAAAAAGCATTGTCACACTGCATGGCGGAACGATTCATGCTAAAAGCGATGATGGAAAAAAATACAGATTATTATTTTTATGTAGTACTATTTAATTTTTTATCTATATACCATATTGCAACACCCGCATATTCTTTTTTATAACCGTTTTCATCTGCATTTATGTATTTGTTTTTTACTTTTTCCAACACACTTCTGCCCCATATTCCTCTTTTTTGCATTTTACACAATTCTTCTCTAACCTGCTTTAGCATACTTTTTCTATTTAGCTTAAGCAGGTGCTTTTCAGAATTCAGATTCAATACAACATCAATGTCTTTCTCAATAATCTCATTATCTGAATAAATTTCTCCATCAGAATTATACTTTATAGAACACAATGTACTTCTATCCAATGGATTTACTGTTATTTTATCCCCAGATTTATGCGAATCACATGTATCATCTTTTTTCCGTATGTTCCATCTATATGCCCTTCACATGATCCAAGCATATTTCTATAGTCTAATCTTTCTATATCACTCAGCTCATTTTCAGGAAACCAATGTTCTATTTTCATGTGCTCTATATCAATTCTCCTCATACAATAAGCACACAGATACCCCTGCTCTTTTTAAAGCATTTTTCGCAAATCATCTTTTTCTTTATACCCATCATAATAAGCAAATTTTTGTTTTTTATATTTAGTTAAGGATGCAGGTTCTTTCCCTTTCTTTATATATATCATTGATTCTCCCAATCTGTACTTTCAAATTCAAATCTTGTACGCAGTTCTACTAACAACGGATGAGCCGGAGCTGTTTCTATTTCAAGTTGTTTTAAAATAACTTCAGCTTCTTCATATTTTTCATCATCCATTTTTTTATTAAATAATTCAACTTTTTGTCTTACTTTTTCCGGGATTTCCCTTGTATTCTGATAATACTGCATAGAAGTATTAACATCCATACCATAATGCGACTCTGAATACCTTACTTCCTCCTCATCCACATCTATAATCCATATATTTTTGTGTGATGCAAATAATATTGGTGCATGAGTTGCCGCAATAAATTGAACATTTGGAAATGTGCTAATCAATGCCCCAACAACATTCCATTGCCATCTGGGATGTAAATGCATATCAATTTCATCAATCAGAACAACCCCTGCTGTTTCTGCAATCTTGTCAAGCTTTGATGGATTTAATACTGCCATTCTATATGCAATATCAAATACTGTCCAAATTAAAGACTGATAACATGCACTGAGATGTTCTATCGGCTGTATCAGTTCATCCGACTTATACATCATCTGTTCTTCCTGCTTATCATAAAATACAATATGTCCCTCTTTTTCCTCCATAAAATCCATAAATTTAGCTACCGCTGTTTTAACAGCTTCATACTCTGCTATTTTTTTCTCTTTTTGCCATGATATTTGCTCCATCTTGACACACCAGCTCATCAACAATTTTTCATTAGATGCCTCAATAAGTGCATCTGTATATCCCACTGTTCTGAAATAGTGTTTTCTAAACGGATTTTCCCATTTCTGCCTCATCTGATTCCATACTCTGCCAGCTCCTATGTACGCAAGAATCGGAAGTTCTACATTATCATCTTCAGCCATTTTCTCCGCTCTCCTGCATATATCTCTGGGCTGTGTTGTACTTCTTGATGCTTTAATACTGCTTTTACCTCTAGTCCACTGATATTCCTCGCCATATAATTGTGCAGCTATCGTAACTTCCGTAGGAACATGATATTTTTTACTGTAAGAACCGTCACCTATCTTTAAATATTCAGTTCTTACCTCATCAATATTAAAATGCCTTGTAGAAACACCTGTTATTCCACTTATAAATCCTCCAAGTCCGACAGCTATCGCCTCTAAAACAGATGTTTTCCCTTTTCCATTTTTACCCTTAATCAAATTAAACCCGGGTTTGAAATTTATATCCAATTCTTCAATATTGCGAAAATTTTTTATTTTAACATTAGATAAGTTCATACATCTTCTCCTTAAATCACCGTCAATACAAAAATAATATCATATGTTATCATGTCAGGCAAATATCAAACACCACTCTAATCATTCTTCTTTATAACAATCTTATTCATCGTTATTCCATGCGGTCTGTAAGCCACTCTTATATAATGCTCTCCCGCTCCTATCTCTCCAACAGGCATCTCTTTTTCATCCTCTTTTCCATTTGTTCCCTGGAATGTGATAGTTCCACGATAATCATTGTCTATAAATACGGATATAGGTATCTGCGTGTACTCGTTATGCTGTGAAGTTATATTTATAACTGCACTGTACTCCCCTGCTTGTGCATCAACTGCATTGAAATACATTCCGTCATCTTCAAGAATTTCTAATGCAAGTTCATCTGATACTGCAAATGAACCATCTTTTGCAACAACTGCCTTAAGTTCTCCTTCAGGTTTGTAGCTTGTATCCCACTCAGGAGCATATTCCTCTATATCAACTTTTCCAAGTTTTATCTGCATTGCAAGGCTGTTGAGTGCAAATTTAAGCACATTCTTTGCATTTCTCTGAAGCTGTCCTCTTGTTATCTTTCCTATCGTGTACTGTGCTTTTATATTGTCGATGGCATTTTCATTTTCCGTATCAGGGCATACCATAAATATATCATTCTGAGCCTGAACCATTGCCGCTCTGTTCTTTCTATCCTGCTTTTCTCCTTCCCAGTTTGCAACCGCCCACCAGTCAGTCATAACAATACCGTCAAATCCCCATTCTTTTCTGAGAACCGTTGTGCAAAGGTCATAATTCCCTGATGTCCAGAGTCCGTTAAATGGTCCGTATGTAGTCATTACCGAGCTGCATCCAGTCTCTTTTATCGCTATCTCGAAACATTTTAAATAAATTTCCCTGAGTGCTCTCTCTGAAATCACACCCATTGCATCAGCACGGCGAAATTCCTGATTATTTGCACAGAAATGTTTTATCGTTCCCTCCACACCCGCTCTGTGAAGTCCTTTAAGCTCTGCCGCACATATCTTTCCGGTAAGAATCGTGTCCTCCGAAATATACTCATAATTTCTTCCATTTAAAGGGTGTCTGTGTATGTTCATGCCCGGTCCTAAAATAGTATCAATGCGGTTATATTTCATCTCGGCACCGAAATATTCA
>ERZ827452.3352-NODE-3352-length-10268-cov-13.339665_pt1 | contig 10268 bp, 10 predicted proteins | sample MGYA00519866_ERZ827452 | MGnify/ENA primary metagenome ERZ827452 (study PRJEB31778, sample SAMEA3449307) | human gut metagenome | biome: human gut; feature: human-associated habitat; material: faeces | place: United Kingdom | collected 2010/2012 ... | reverse complement strand
GAGAGGAAGAAACCTGTGATGGAAAAAATGAATTACAGATCCCTCTGGCTGTACTGGTAAATGAAAGCAGCGCCAGCGCATCCGAAATCTTTGCCGGAGCTGTACAGGACTACGGGACCGGAACCATCGTAGGAACCACAACCTACGGAAAAGGAGTCGTACAGTCCATCCGCCAGCTCTCAGACGGAAGCGCAGTAAAACTTACAGTTGCCAATTACTACACACCAAACGGAAATAACATTAATAAAATCGGAATCAAACCAGATGTAGAAGCAGCGCTGGACACCAGCCTTTTAAACAAAGACAAAGATGAGATCACTCATGAAGAAGATAATCAGCTTCAGGAGGCGATAAAAGTGGTTACTTCTTCTGAAAAGAAAGATACAGAAGCTGACTGATTAACAAAAACATGGTTGATGCTGACTCCGTTTTCAGTAACAAAATTCTCACAATTAGGGAATTAAACTAATAAGTAATTATTTGGAAATACAGTTGTTGTATCACTACTTTGATGGTATACTATACATAGTTGTATCTAAAATTCAGAAAAAAGAGGGCGACAATATGAATGAATATGTGATTACTACTGATAATAATGCGGACCTTCCAGATAAATATCTTAAAGAACACGGTGTAGGATGCATGTATCTCAGCTATGCTATGGATGGAAAGAACTATACACACGGAAATTTCCTCCCGGAACACGAATTTTATGAAGCAATGCGAAACGGCTCCATGCCGACCACCGCACAGGTAAACCCTGAGAACGCCAAAGCACTGCTGGAACCATATCTGAAGAAAGCGGACTATCAGAATGGCGATGTAAAGCAACAGGTTTCCAACATCCTTAAAAGCGTGTTCTCCACTTACCGTTTCCAGTCATTCGGAGAGTACAGCGCGTTGCTGTCCTGCTTTAACATCGAGGCGAAACAGGTTAGGGGCGAATTTGAAGGGACACCTTACAACGGCATTGTCTATACCATGACAGACAATACAGGCAAACCGGTATGTACGCCCATCAAGTCCTCCCTTATCGGAAAACGCTTCGGTTATGAAGGACTGGAAAAGCGTATTGGTTACAATACCCGTGAATACAAGAACAAAAAACGGCAGCCCAAAATACGGAACGAGATTGCACTCGCCATGCATGGATGCCGTGGCAACCGGGAGGATTTCATCCGCCTCTTGAACGGCCGGGGAATAGACGTGGTGTTCCGGGAGAACGGGGAAGGACGCATTTACGGCGCGACCTTCATCGACCACAGGAACAGGGAGGTCTATAACGGCTCGCGGCTCGGAAAGGAGTTCTCGGCAAATGCCTTTGAGCGCCTCTTTAATAATCCGGGCAATATCCCGAATCTGGATGCGCCCATGCCGGACACCGGTCTGCAAAGCGGATTCTCCTCCGACATGGAAAGTGCCATAGAACAGGCTTTCGGGATCTTCGACTTTGAAGCAAACGGTCCCGACCCGCAGGAAGAGGCTCTTGCACGCAGGCTGTATCACAAGAAGAAAAAGAAACGCCGCTCACGGGGCATCTCCTAAAAACAATATTCATTCACCATTAAAATTATATCGTTATGCAACAGGAAGATGATTTGAGAGGACTGGCAAAGGTCATGGAATTCATGCGTGCCATATCCATCGTGTTTGTTGTCATCCACGTCTATTGGTTCTGTTACCGGGCATTCGTGGATGCGGGTATCAATATCGGAGTGGTCGATAAGATACTACTGAATTTCCAGAGGACGGCGGGGCTTTTCAGCAACCTGCTGGTGACAAAAGTGTTCGCCGTCATATTCCTTGCGCTGTCATGTTTGGGCACGAAGGGCGTGAAAAACCAGAAGATGACCTGGCGGAAAATATATACCGCCTTCCTTTCGGGGCTTGTATTGTTCTTCATGAACTGGTGGATGTTCGACCTGCCGTTCAGTCCGACAGTTGACGCCGCCATTTACACGGTAACGCTGACCGCCGGGTACATCCTTCTTTTGATGTCGGGCGTATGGATAAGCCGTATGCTGAAACACAACCTTATGGAGGACGTGTTCAACACCGCCAACGAGAGTTTCATGCAGGAAACCCGCTTTATGGAAAACGAGTATTCCGTCAACCTGCCGACCAAGTTCGTGTATCAGGGCAAGGAATGGGACGGATGGATCAACGTTGTAAACGTTTTTCGTGCGTCCATCGTGCTTGGAACGCCTGGCAGTGGGAAGTCCTACGCGGTGGTGAACAACTACATCAAACAGATGATTTCCAAGGGATTCGCTTTATATTTGTACGATTACAAATTTGATGACCTCTCGGTCATTGCCTATAACGAACTGCTTAAAAACATTGACAAGTACAGGGTCAGACCGGAATTCTACGTGATAAATTTTGATGACCCGAGACGCAGCCACCGCTGTAATCCCATCAACCCGAAATTCATGGCGGACATATCCGACGCTTACGAATCGGCCTACACCATACTCTTGAATCTGAACAAGACCTGGATTCAGAAACAGGGTGACTTCTTTGTGGAATCTCCGATTATCCTGCTCGCAGCCATTATCTGGTATTTGCGGATTTACAAGGATGGCAAATACTGTACCTTCCCTCACGCAATAGAGTTTCTGAATAAACCGTACGCAGATATATTTACAATCCTGACCTCATACCCGTCCCTCGAAAACTACCTCTCTCCCTTTATGGATGCCTGGCAAGGAGGCGCACAGGACCAGTTACAGGGCCAGATAGCGAGCGCAAAAATCCCGCTTTCAAGGATGATTTCACCGCAGCTATACTGGGTAATGACCGGCGATGATTTTACATTGGACCTGAACAATCCCGAACACCCGAAAATCCTTTGCGTGGGAAATAATCCGGACAGACAGAACATCTATTCGGCGGCATTGGGACTGTACAACAGCCGCATTGTAAAGCTGGTAAACAAGAAAGGGCAACTCAAGAGTTCCATCATCATAGACGAGCTTCCGACCATCTATTTCCGTGGTATCGATAACCTGATAGCCACCGCCCGAAGCAACAAGGTGGCTGTCTGTCTCGGTTTCCAGGACTTCTCCCAGCTGACCCGTGACTACGGTGAAAAAGAGGCGAAAGTGATCCAAAATACAGTCGGGAATATCTTCTCCGGGCAGGTGGTCGGGGAAACGGCCAAAAGCCTTTCGGAACGTTTCGGCAAGATTCTCCAGCAACGGCAGTCCATCTCCATCAACAGGCAGGACACATCCACCTCCATCAACACGCAGCTGGACTCGCTGATACCGGCATCCAAGATAGCCAACCTCTCGCAGGGCACATTCGTGGGCAGTGTGGCGGACAACTTCGGGGAAGAGATAGACCAGAAGATTTTCCATGCCCGTATCATAGTTGACAACGAGAAAGTAGCGGCGGAAACGAAAGCCTACAAGAAGATACCCGTCATCAACGAGTTCAAGGATGCGGACGGCAACGACATCATGCAGCAGCAGATAGAGCGTAACTATTCACGTATCAAGGCGGACGTGCTGCAAATAATTGAAGATGAAATGCAACGCATCAAGACCGATCCTGATTTACAGCACCTGATACCCAAAGAAGACAGCGACAGGAAGGAGGAATAGGATACCGCTGTTTTATTTCAGCCTGCAAAGGTCGCCCCGTGCCTGTCAGGATTGAGCAAGGCCGAGCCCTTACGGGTTTCCGCAAAAATCTTCCGCGCTCCGCTTGCGGTATTTTTCCGGAAAGCCTTGCACAATCCGGCACGGGACAGCGAGGCAGGCAAGAAATAAAATACCGGCTCACGAGCCGTGAAATGTTTAACTCAAAAATAAAAAGGTATGAGCAGAAGTAACTTCACCCCGATGAAAAGGTTCCACGAAATCATTGGACGTTATGGTCTGAGGCTGATGGAAGTCGGGACAAACCATTTGAGAGTATTCTCCGAAGGTCGGAAACTTTTCGACTACTATCCGCTGCGTATGAAACTCTTCGATTACCGGCAGTGGAAACAGCTTACCTATCCCTCGCTGATTGACGGAACGGACAAGTGGGAAACAGAGCTCGACGACATTATCAAAGAGCTTATGGTATCACAGCAATAAACAGCAGGATTATGAATGGCAATAACAGCAAGACGCTCGTTTGGGACAACATTCCCGAATGGGCGATTTTTGCATTGGAGTACGGCACCCGGGAGGAACTGTTCCTGTCTGATGAGGACAAGAAAATGATAACCAAGTTCATCGCCGAAAACTTTCCGAACGGCTACACCATGTCGGTGGATTGGGAGTCATACAAGGAATTTGACACCAATCCCGCTTTCGGGAAAGCATGTAAGACCTACAAGGTCACTTTCATAACGGAATCATAACTAAAAATCAAATGAGTATGGCAGATAACAGAAAACATACAAGAGTAGTGAATATCCGTAAGGAGGCATACGATGTGTATATCGGTCGTGCCGGTAAAGGGCAAGACGGGTATTTCGGTAATCCGTTCAGGCTGAAGCAGGACATGATCCGGGGCGGGACACTGGCCGGATTCCGCGAATATTTTTACAGGAGGCTGGTGAACGATGCGGAATACAGGCGCAGGGTTCATGAGTTGCAGGGAAAGACTCTGGGATGCTTCTGTAAACCGCATCCGTGTCATGGGGATATTATCAAGGAATACCTTGACAGGATGGCCGGGCGTGGCGAAGACATAGAGATCGGTACAATTTTCTACAAAGGCAAGGCATACCCGTCGCGTGAGATTACGACCGGCATGGAAACCTATACGATATCGGTGGAGGAGCTGGGACATGAACTGGAAAATGACATGCGAAACCTTTTGGACGAAGCTGTCGAACAGGACGAGAATATCCGTTACTATTGTACCAACGAAGAATTATGCACGTTTCCCGATAGGGAAATGGATAAGATTATATACGGATAGACAACAGACTGATATGGAAACACCTATTAAGGTAGTGTTCAGACGGTTCAAGGAAGGCGGGGTAATTGCTCTCTTTCCATATATACCGTGGAACGAATCCGAAAATACAATCACATCCTACATGCATGCGGGACAGCATGGCGCAGCCGATTACAAGGGAATCATCTCCGGGACACTGCCCGCGACGGAAAAAGAATACAGGAGCCTGCTGGTAGAACTGAAATCCATCGGATACGGCAATCTGCATGTATTGGAACGGGCTCATGCAAGACAGAAGTTTTTCTTATAATTCTACTAAAGCAGACCGGATGAATCTTTTGCCGTAGTCATGGAACCGTTCCACGGATGGAGCATACATATGTAAAAAAGTAAGACCATAAAAAGCACCATTTTTGTTTATTTGAGTGAGTAAAAATGGTGCTAATATCAACTACTGCTATAATTCACCAAACATTATATCCATATCTCGTTTCAAAACTTTATCTTCAAAATTCGCTAATATTTTATCTTTTACAATAATATGATTGATAAGATGTAACACAGTATCATAAGTGAGAGGGTATGCAAAGCCTTTTTCCATTACTAATTTCAATATTTTGGTTCTATTTGCACGATACAATAATTTTGCAGTTTTATTATTGTTTGACAAATATTTACAAAGTTCTTCTGACAAACCTTTATCAGCAAAACGAACTCTCATCTTATTGCGTAACATACTATTCCAAACTTTATTTTTATACTGGGAATATGAAAGTCTGTCAAATAATGTAAGCATTGACCATTCACTACTTTCCAAGGTAGCATAAATTCCGTTCAGAAGTCTGGATTCCTCTTTAAATTCATTCCACTCTTCTTTGCATTTATAACGTAAATCATGTTCAACTTCGTGCCAACCTTCCGATAAAATAGTTCTGATTTGAACTTCATAAGTGTTATCAATTAAATCTTCATAACCAGTTTCTTTTATTGCCGCTTTCATATCTTGCTGAAGATTATTTGGAACACGCATAATTAAATTTAGTCTTTTGGGACAGAATTTATCAACTTCGGCTTCATCAACAGATTCACTGTCAAAATTGGACTGACTTTTTAGATAGTTGTGAACAAGTTCTACATCATCCGTAAAATACAAAGTAATACGAAGAGCCAATAAATCTTGCATCTTCTTGTTGGCTTTACGATATTCTTCAGATTTTTTCTCAAGTTTATTTTTAATAGACATTTCTGACTTAGTACGATAAAACACATGGTACATTACGCCACATTTGTTCAAGACAGCCTCCAAATCTGTAACTATATCCCTCAAAACTTTATTTCCTGCACTCATACTTGTATGTTCTTATGATAATATGCAATACCTGATTTTGAAATGTGCGAATTATTCCCGTCAATCAGAATCATTCCTTTTTTCTTTAATAATTCAAAAGTTGCAAAAACGACATCCAAATTCTTTTCTCCAAATTCTTTTCTAAGGGTAGAGATATACCTCATTTTGGGAGATTTTCCATCAACTTTAAAATACTTGCTAAGTATTTCAATCTCTAGATCTATATCTTCTTGTTTCTGCAAAACAGAAGATGTCGTAACTTTTACCAAAGAAGATATAAAGCCAGTGTTATAGTCATCGCATCCATAACAATGAATATTGTTAGAACCAGAAGACAAATCACTATTCACATCACAATCAATAAATTTGCATCCTGTAAATGTAACATTATAAAAAGCGTTTACATCAAAAGTGCATCTCTCAAAAACAGAATCGACAAACGAAGTTTCTACAAACTTACATTCTTCACTAAGGATATTAATATCTTCAAAATGGAAAGAATTCAATCCTGCACATTTATAATTACCTGTTACTTTCTTTAAAAGAATGCAATCTGTGGTAACAGCCAAATACAAAGACATTTTATCTTTTATAACAGAAAACTTATCCCATAATTTTAATTTATCATCATTGGAAGAATATTTGTATGCGTAAATTGCCAGTTCGATTAGATGCTCAGGTATAGGGTTAAGTTTTTGCAAAAATGTGACAGGTTCTTTCTGAATTGATTTTCCGAGCAAATACCCAAAAATAAATTCATTGATAAAAGTTATAAAATCTTTATTCCCTGTTCTATCTAATAGGGCATGATTTGTAAGTGTGTCAGCAAGTTCATCCAAAGTTTGTTTTGTCGGTGTCAACTCTTTATAATACAAAAGACGTGACTTGTTATATTCTATAATCAGTTCTTTGACGAAACTTCTATTTTCACCAGTTATATCAAAATCAACAAAAGATTTGGCTAAATTTTCAAATATCTGCATTTGGTCTTCCCAACGAATAATAAGATTTTGCCTTTCTTTTTCCCGATTCAGTAGATATTCAAAATACTTATCCGTAATCGTTTCTGGATAAACCAATAAATCACTAAAATCCTCCTTGCTTATATTTCGTAAATAAGTTAGTAGAACAGGATTTGAAATATTATCCAAAGGAACATTCTTTCCAATGATTTCCTCATAACGTTCTGTTGAAAGCCATTGCTTAATATTGGGTTTCTCTAATTGAAATCTGATAACATCAAAGTTTCCATTGTAAGAATCAACCCAATCTCCAAATTCAGCGCCTGCAAATATTGCAGTTTTTCTAGAGGTAAGAATAATCTTAGCTTCATCTGTCAACAAATCTCCTATGGTAGAAAGCATTGTTTCAACTTGCTCAAATTCATTCAATTGTCCAGCCTTTCCATTGTCTATGTTTTTGGACAGTAATTCGTCAAACCCATCAATAATAAGAGGGATTTTCCCTTTTTTTATATTGTAAACAACTAATTCCTGTTTAGCAGTCGTATCCTTCTCTTTGTCAATTTCAGACCAAAGAATATATTTAAACTGCTTTGCATCCCTATTTCTTGACAATTCTGTAAAAATGGGCTTTTGATATTCACTATTATCTAAAAATGATTTATATACTTCGTATGCTGTACAGGTCTTACCAAATCCAGCAGCTGCTTCTACCACTACAAGATGTGCCCCCTTTCTATTGATTGCTTCTTTAATTGCAGAAATGATATCTGAAGTTCCACTAACAGTATCTTCCGCACCTTCACTATATATAGAATATGGCATACTGATATACTGGTACTTAATACCACAATTACAATAATGTTTTACTTGATTAGCAGCAAATTCTGTATATCTTCTATTTATATCATTTGCAGTAGTTTGTGTATTAAAGAACCCCTTAAATAAATAACTTTCTGCTTGTTCAATCGATTTGAACCTTTGTTGTTTTGCATGATATCCCAATTTGGAGTAACGATCAAGTATCGGAGTAGCATCAATATCATCGTCCATTATTTGGATTTCTGCTCCATGGTACATACCTTGATTCAGCAAATACACCCTATATGATGCGGTTCTTTCTTTTACATCATATCCGTACTCTTGGAAAAGGCAATCTAAATGATCCACGTTCATATAACCTATTATTTTGTCCTATCTGATAATATTATATTTATTTCCGCATTCGTTCTATCAATTTTTCCAAAACAAGTTCATAACCCAATCGTGGATTAAATTCTCTATCCGGACGGATAAGATTCTGAGTGTCACCTAAAAAATCAGGATCTAACATTTTTTCTTCCATATTGTTAATGAACTGTTTGTAAGTAGGTGGTTGTTGCACAACAAACGACATATAACGGTTGTAGCAACGTAAAATTTCATTAATATCCACAACCGCTTCCGACAGTGCAACATACAAATCAAAAAGGTCGCGGCCTTTTTTTCTTTGATACAATGCTCTTAATTTTGTTCCCAGCAATTCGTTCAAACGATATGTGGTTATCTCACATTTTCCTGAGAACCAGCTATTCTCCACCTCAAATGGAACTTTAACCAATCCCAATTCGTTGAAATGTTCAAAACAATTTATCTCTATTTTCAAACGTAAGGGGATTGTCGGGGGGATTTCCGACTCCATACGAAATAACATCGTGTTGTTATATCGCTTTTGTTTTGTAACCCTATCAGGCAAAAAACTTAAGACTTCACCTAGCTTGAACATGATTGGTTTTATCGGTCCCGGTGTGATTTGTACTAAATCAATATCTTCACTATATCTAGGCTGTGGCGACAGATATAATTTATGAAGTGCGGTTCCTCCTCTGAACGCAAGCTGTGAAGCAAGGAATTTATCACTGAAAATAGCGACTAATGCACGAGAGATAATAAGGTCTTGTTCTACTTGTGCATTATCATTCCAAGGAACAATCTTATTCCATTGGGTAATGGCTGTTCTGTTTATCATATTTCGTCTGTTTCTATTATCGAATTTATATAAACTTTCCAACGAGTATTCTTTTCTGCATTCTCATCAGTTTTGTGTGTACTAAGGGGAATATATCTAAAACGCTTGACATATGTCAATAATTCAGAATGTAACACTTCTGCAATCTCTTTCTGTTCTAAAATATCATCCAATATATATCCCAATCGTTGGATAGTAGCGATTGATGTATAGTTAAATAAGTTATCGGAAGCTTTACGAAAATCAAGTTTTTCTGCTAATTCATCCAAAATGGTCGCTGCCCTTGAGAGGCCACCGATATATTGTTCATAGTGTACAATATCAATGGCTGTCAATTCAGCATTTGAATAGTATATCACTCCTGTCTCAGAATTCTTGAACAATAAAAAATCAGATGGAATCTCCTTGCGATATCCCCAAACAAGCGAATTATTCTTTGATGAAGAGACGGAAGACTTTGGGAATACCGTCATTACAGAAAACTTCTGTGGCCGTTGATGAGCTGCACCCAAAATTTCTGCGGCATTCAATAAACAGATATAATATGGTTTATTCAGATACGACATCAATTGATCAATGTAATATATTGGAGGAACCATCCTTTTTGCTGCATACTGAGGAGGAATTATGACATAAAAGCCTTTATACACAGGACATAAGATGCCTTGTTTTGATAATCGGAATAATTCATTCTTGATGACTTGCTCCGAATAATCAGGAAATGTTTGCCTTACATCATCAACCGAAAAAGTTGGAAAGCCACCAATTTCCCTATCTCTAATCCATTCTCTTATTGTCATAGCGAGCGTTTTTAGTGCAAAGGTAATCAAAATCTGATTACTTCTGCACTTTTTTAGCGCACTTTTATCATCAAGGTGTCTTATTCCATATTCCTCTATAAAAATCCATCATAAGCACGCTTCGCTTGACAAGTCCCTTCAAGAAGATAACCCGGAGGACGATACCTTCCACGTTCGGGCCTCCGGTTTTCGGGCAAAAAATTCCCTGCGGTAATTTTTCACCCGAAAAAACGTTCCGGTATCGCCGT
>ERZ827452.3349-NODE-3349-length-10271-cov-5.355717_pt1 | contig 10271 bp, 6 predicted proteins | sample MGYA00519866_ERZ827452 | MGnify/ENA primary metagenome ERZ827452 (study PRJEB31778, sample SAMEA3449307) | human gut metagenome | biome: human gut; feature: human-associated habitat; material: faeces | place: United Kingdom | collected 2010/2012 ... | reverse complement strand
TTAGAGCAATCACTTCTGCCCCCAAGGTATCAGGTTGACCGAATTCTTAGGAGGCGGACGCTCTATCCAGCTGAGCTACGGAGACAGGAGCCTGCATCCTTGGGGGCACAGGACAGCCGCCCAAAATACAGTACCATATTATAATACCGCAACCGGGCTGTAAAATCAAGTTGAACCTGCGGGCAAAATGGTGTATGCTATAAGGGAATGCAAAGCGGCTGCGTGCTGCGCAGGGAGGATGCTATGGAAAAAATGAAAAATATCCGCAAAAAGCTGCGGCACCAGAGGTCGGTTCGGCGGAGAAAGCTGGGACTGAGCACCCCGACCCAGATCATCTGCGTCAGCTTTATTATCGTGATCGCGCTGGGCACGCTGCTGCTCACCCTGCCCATTGCCAGCAGGCACGGACGGCTGGATGTGCTCAATGCCATGTTCACAGCCACCAGTGCCACCTGCGTCACCGGTCTGGTGGTGCGGGATACATGGACGCAGTTCACATGGTTCGGGCAGGCGGTGGTGCTGCTGCTCATTCAGGTGGGCGGCCTTGGCCTTGTTACCCTTACCAGCTTTTTTGCGCTGGCCATGCGCCGGCGCATGGGCTTCCGGGACCTGCGCTTACTGGGCGAGAGCGTCTCGGCAGACGGCTACGATCAGGCCAAAAACGTGCTGAAGATCGTTGTGGGACTGGCGGCGATGTTTGAAGGCATCGGCATTCTGCTGCTGATGTTCGCCTTTGTGCCGCAGTTCGGGCCGGAAGGTGTTTGGATCAGCGTGTTCACCGCCATTTCGGCCTTCTGCAATGCGGGCTTTGACCTGTTCGGACGGTTCGGGGCGTACTCCTCGCTGGTGCCCTATGTCAACAACTACTATGTGCAGGCGGTGATCATATTCATGATCATCTCCGGCGGTCTGGGCTTTATGGTCTGGGTGGAACTGTGCCAGTGGTACAAAAAACGCCGCCTGTCCCTGCACGCCAAGGTGGTGCTGTCCTTCTCGGTGATCTTATGGCTGGGCGGTGCGCTGGGGCTGGGACTGATGGAGTGGAACAACCCCGCCACGCTGGGCGGGCTGTCGGTGCCCGGCAAGGTGATGGCTTCGCTGTTCCAGTCGGTATCCACCCGTACCGCCGGCATGAACACCGTGGACTTGGCTTCCTGCGGTACCTTGAGCAAGCTGCTGATGAGCGTGCTGCAATTCATCGGCGCAGCGCCCGGCTCTACCGGCGGCGGTGTGAAGGTGACCACCTTCGCAGTCATCATCCTGACCATCCGCAGCGTGGCGCAGGGGCGCGACGACTGCGTGATCGCCGACCATCATATCGAGTCTAAGACGGTCTACCGTGCGCTGACCATTATCGTGCTGGGCGCGGCGGCAGCAATCGGCTCGGCCATCGTGGTGTACTACAACACCTCGGACGCGGTGTCGGTGGTGGATGCCATCTTCGAGTCCTGCTCGGCCTTTGGCACGGTGGGACTTTCCGTAGGTGTGACCAGCCAGCTGAATAACGGGGCAAAGATCCTGTATATGCTGGTCATGTTCATGGGTCGTGTAGGCCCGGTGGCCTTTGCCATGAGCCTGACCGCCAAACCGGACGACAACAAGCGCAAGATCATGCCGGTGGGGCATATCAATGTTGGTTAAATGAAAAAACAGGCGGCTGCACAGCACTTTGCGCAGCCGCCTGTTTTATCGCAAGACAAGAAATTAGTGCAACATTCAAACAGCATATTTGCGATATGCAATTCAACGCTGTTGCTGTTGCATTAAAAAGTTGAATTGCTATAATGTGAGATGATCAGCAACTGCCTGCCGCTCAGACCAGATAGCCCTCAAAGCAGTGCAGATCCTCGGTCTTGACGATGCCTTCCAGATACAGCCCATTCTCCCGGTATTCCTCTGCCTGCACGCTGCCGCGCTCCCGCATGGGGGCGGCAAGTCCCAGCTTATCGTAGGGCAGCAGCACCCGGATGGTGTGCACCCGGTCGCTGAGCACCTCGTCCAGCTTTTGCAGCAGCTTGTCCAGCCCGTAGCCGGTCTTGGCGCTGGTCAGCAGGATATCGGGGTCAAAGCTCAGGGTGTTGGGCTTGTCGCACTTGTTGTACACGGTCAGGCGGGGAATGTCGGCACAGTCCAGCCCGTCCAGCACCTCATCGGTCACAGACAGCTGCTCCTCGCGCTGCTCATCCCCGGCATCTGCCACTCGGACGATCACATCCGACCATGCGGCTTCCTCCAAGGTAGATTTGAAGGCTTCCACCAGATTATGGGGCAGGCGAGACACAAAACCTACCGTGTCCACCAGCAGCACCGCCATACCGCTGGGCAGCACCAGTTTGCGGCTGGTGGGGTCCAGTGTGGCAAACAACATATCGGCTTCGGCTACGCTGGGGCCGCACAGGGCGTTCATCAGGCTGGATTTTCCCACGTTGGTGTAGCCCACAAGGCTTACCACCGGCATTCCGGTCTTGGCGCGGGCCTTGCGGCTCTCGCCCCGGCGCTTTTCCATCTCAGCCAGCTTTTCAGCCAGCGCGTCAATACGGGCGTGCACATGACGACGATCCAGCTCCAGCTTGGTCTCACCGGCACCGCGGCGGGCACCGCCGCCGCCGCCACCGCCGCCGCCCTGACGGCTCAGGCTTTCGCCCATGCCCTGCAGGCGGGGCAGACGGTAGCGCAGAAGCGCCAGCTCGGTCTGCAGCTTGCCCTCGTTGGTCACGGCGCGGCTGCGGAAAATTTCCAAAATCAGCATGGTGCGGTCGATGACCTCCAAGCCGCCCAGCGCATTGGAGATGTTGCGGATCTGGCTGCCGGTCAGCTCGCCGTCAAACACAGCGCATTCCGCGCCCAGCGTCTGGGCGGCAAGGGAAGCTTCCTCCAGCTTGCCGCTGCCCAGCACGATGCCGGTCTCCGGGGTCTGGCGTTTCTGGGTGATCTGTGCCACGGCTTCCATGTGGTTGGCCTCGCACAGGGCAGAAAGCTCTGCCAGACTGCGCTCACAGTCCCACAGCCCCTGATCCAGTGCCAGTAGCACTACCTTTGTGGGAGGGGTCTCGGTCAAAATATCATAAAGCTCGCTCAAAGTAAGTCCTTTCTGTTATCATAGCGTTCTTTTGTCAGAAGGTAGCACCGGCATTCCACCGGTGTGCCGTCAAATTTGTGGTAAACATCGTTGTGGTGGTACACAAAACCAGCCTTTTCCATCACCCGGCCGCTGGCGGGGTTCTGCACCGCGTGGCAGCAGGTGAGGAAGGCACCGCCCACCTGATGGAACCAGAAATCCACCACAGCTTGCAGCGCTTCGGTGGTAAAGCCTTTGCCCCACCACTTCTGCCCGATGCAGTAGCCCGGCTCCCAGATGCCGCCGGAAAGCTCCAGTCCCTGCCATTTGGTCTTTTGCTGCGGCTCACCCAGCAGGGCGTTGTACACGGAGAGGGAGCCGAACACCTGTCCGGTGGCCTTTTCCACTATGGCCCACTGGTAATAATCCGGGTTCGGATACAGCTCTGCCCACGCCGAAAGCAGTTCCCGGGTCTCGGCAGGGCTTTTGTGCGGTTCCCAGCGCAAAAACCGGGTCACAGCCGGGTCGTTTGCCCAGTTTTCGTACATCTGCGGGGCATCCTGCGACAGCAGGCGGCGCAGCAGCAGACGGTCAGTTTCCAGCTCAAGTGTGCCGGTGTGGCGCATGATCCATCCTCTCCCTTTTATAAAAACTTATTCCTTGGGTGTATCTGAAAAGTCGAAAATTTAGTCTATTTCTACAAACACAGCTGGATTTTGCGTTAAAGAGCCTTGAAATCCACAAAGGATTCCTGCGGCTATTTGCCTTAAATCCCGCTTGTGTTTGCGAAATATTCGTCATTTTCTTTGTTTTCAGATACACCTTAAGATAGCACAAAAACAGCCGCGCCGCAAGATAAATCAGGAAAACCGCTTGACCGGATGAGTGAACTACGATAAACTGAAAGATGAAATCTTTTATAGGAAAGGGAAAGTACCGATGTTAGATGTGCGCAAACTGTTAGCCCAGCGTCCGCTGCTGTTCGATGGCGGCATGGGTACCTATTATAAAGCAAAGCCGGGGCAGGAGTGTGAACAGGCAAACCTGACCGACCCGGATGGCATTCTGGCGGTGCACCGGGCGTATCTTGCCGCCGGAGCGGACGCCATCAAGACCAATACCTTCAGCCTGCCGCGTCTGGCGGCGGCGCAGCAGCCGGGCTGGGAGCAGCTGGCGGATGCGGGCTGGCAGCTGGCAGCAAAGGCTGCAGGGGAGACCGGCGCGGCAGTGTTTGCCGACCTTGGCCCCGCGCCGGACACCGAGAACCTCCCGGCGGAGCAGGTATATCTTTCCGTAGCAAAGCGCTTTGCGCTGCGGGGAGCACGGAATTTTCTGTTCGAGACTCTGAGCACCGAGGAAGGTGTGCTGGAAGCGATTCGTGCGCTGAAGCAGACCGTGCCGGAGGCCTTTGTGCTGGTATCCTTTGCGGTGCTGCCGGACGGCTACACCCGCGAGGGCCGTTACTGCGCCGAACTGGTGCGCCGCATGGCACAGAGCGGCATGGTGGATGCCGTAGGTCTGAACTGCGTGTCTGCCCCGGGCGCGATGCGTGCACTGGTACAGCAGCTGGGAGATGCGGGACTGCCCCTTTCGGTCATGCCCAATGCGGGCTACCCGGTGGTGGCGCGGGCACAGGTGCGCTATCAGGGCAAGCCGGCGTATTTTGCCCGGGAACTGAGCCGCCTTGCCAGTGAGGGCGTGCGCATTCTGGGCGGCTGCTGCGGCACGACACCGCAGCATATTGCTGCCCTGCGCACCGCACTGGATGCTCTGCCGGAAACGCTGCCCGCCGCCCCGGCGGCAAAGCCTGCCGAAGCGGCAAAGCCTGTGGTGGAAATGGACGACGCCTTTTTGCGCAAGCTGCGCGCCGGGCAGCGGGTCATTGCGGTGGAGCTGGATTCCCCCAAGGACGCCGACCTGACCGCGTATCTCGAGGGTGCCCGCCGTCTGCAGGCCGCCGGTGCCGACCTGCTGACCATTGCAGACTGCCCCATTGCCCGGGCGCGGATGGATTCCTCGCTGGTAGCGTGCCGGGTGCACCGGGAGCTGGGTATGAACGTGCTGCCCCACATGACCTGCCGGGACCGCAACCTGAACGCCACCAAAGCACTGCTGCTGGGATTGTACGCCGAGGGTGTGCGGGAGGTGCTGGCCATTACCGGCGACCCCATCCCCACCGCAGAGCGGGACGAGGTGAAAAACGTGTACCAGTTCAACTCCCGCAAGCTGGCGCAGTATATCGTATCGCTGGCCGGGGAGGGGCGGGAGATGCCCAGCCCCATCACGGTGTTCGGTGCGCTGAACCTGAATGCCCGCAACTTTGAGGTGGAGCTGCGCCGTGCCGCAGAAAAGCAGGAAAACGGCATGAGCGGTTTCCTCACCCAGCCGGTGCTGTCGGCACAGGCGGTGGAAAATCTGAAAAAAGCCCGGGAGATGCTGGGTGAGCAAGCAAAAATTCTGGCCGGCATCCTGCCGGTGGTCAGCCAGCGCAATGCGATCTTTATGGAAAACGAGGTCAACGGCATCCATGTGGACGAGGCCATCATCCAGAAGTTTGAGGGGCTGGACCGCGCCGCAGGTGAGGAGCTTGGACTGGAAGTCTCGGTGCAGGCAGCCAAGGCGGCTGCGCCCTATGCGGACGGCTTTTACCTGATGACCCCCTTCAACCGGGTGGCGCTGATGGAGCGGCTCATTGCCCGCCTGCGCACGGAGGTGACGGATTGAACAACGTAAAACGGGCGCCGGAAGGGGAAAAAGCACCGCTGCTCAGCATCATTGTGCCGGTGTATAAGGTGGAAAGCTATCTGCCCAAATGTATTGATTCCATTCTGGCGCAGACCTTTACGGATTTTGAGCTGATCCTTGTGGACGATGGCTCACCGGATAATTGCCCTGCGCTGTGCGATGCCGCCGCCGCGAAGGATGCCCGCATCCGGGTGATCCACCAGAAAAACGGGGGGCTTTCTGCCGCCCGCAACGCCGGGCTGGATGTGGCAAGGGGGGAATGGATCGGCTTTGTGGACTCAGATGACTACATTGCGCCGGAAATGTACGAAGCACTGTATAAGGCTGTGCAAAGCACCGGGGCGGACCTTGCCCTGTGCGATTACGCCGAGGTGGACGAGACGGGCGCACTCTGCCCACCGATGCATATCAGCCTTGCAGAGCAGGTCTTTACCGGACGGGAACTATTGAAAAATGCCACAGATACGATGATCCAGCCTGCGTGGAACAAGCTGTACCGCCGTGCCATCTTTGCACAGCTGCGCTACCCGGAGGGCAAGCTGAACGAGGATCTGTTCCTGATCCCGGAGGTCTGTTTGCAGATCCAAAAGGCCGTGGTGGTGCCAAAAGCACTGTATTATTATGTGCAGCGCGGCGGCAGCATTATGAGCGGCAATAAAACGCTGCGCCATTTCGATGCTGCCGCGGCGGCACAGCGGTATTGGGAATGTCTTGTGGAAAACGCTGCATACGATGCGCTGGCAAATGCGGCAAAGTTTACGATGGGCAGCGTGAGCCGGGTGTACCGGCAGCTGCCACCGGCACTGCGCAAGGCATCCCGCAGCCGGGAAATGCTGCGGATGCAGTTTGAGGTGGTCAGCCGCACCCGGCAGTACTGCAACGTTCCGGGCGGGCTTTGGCTGCAAAGCTGGCTGCTGTGGCGCTTACCGCAGACATATAGCCGGCTGCGAGGGTTCAAGGGCTGAGGAGAAAGAGAAAAAACGCATGAGAACACGCTATTCTATCATCAATATGCTGGTCAACATCGGCGGGCAGTTTTTGACGATGCTGCTGTCCTTTATCGGCCGGATGGTTTTTATCCGCTGCCTTTCGGCAGCCTATCTGGGCGTCAACGGTCTGTTTACCGATGTGCTCAGCATCCTTAACTTCGCGGAGCTGGGCATCGGCACGGCCATGGTGTTCAGTATGTACGAGCCGGCCGCCCGGGATGACGAGCAGAAACTGGCGCGGCTGATGAACCTTTATAAGTGGATGTACCGGGCGGTGGCAGCTTCGGTGCTGTTGTTCGGGCTGGTGCTGCTGCCGTTTTTGCCGTACCTCATCAAGGGCGGCGAGGGCATTGAGCATATCACCCTGATCTACATGATGTATGTGCTTTCCTCTGCCTGCTCTTACCTGCTGAACTATAAAAGCTCTATTTATCAGGCCTACCAGAAAAGCTATATCTGCACCGGGTGGACACTGGTATGCGAGTGCATCCGCACCGTCGTGCAGATCGTGGCTTTACTGCTGACGGGCAACTTTATCCTGTACCTTGCCATCCAGCTTGTGGTGCAGTTCATACCCAACATCATTATCTCCCACATGGCGGATAAGGAATTTCCCTATCTGAAGGAATGCCGGGAGCTGCCGGAAAAGGAGGAACGGAACGGCATCCTGAAAAACATCGGCGCAATGAGTATGCACAAGCTGGCTACCGTCATCGTGCGCAACACGGACAGCCTGCTGATGTCCTCCTTCATCGGTCTGGCAACGGTGGGGCTTTACTCCAATTACCGGTTGGTACTCAACGCGCTGAACAACCTGCTGAACAAGTTTGCCACGGCTTTTTCCGGCAGCGTGGGTAATTTTGCGGCGCTGGAAAACTCTGACCGGCTGTATCGGGTATATAAGGAGATGGACTTTCTCTTTTTTGTGCAGTCTGCCTATCTGACTGGCGGGCTGATGATGCTGTTCAATCCCTTGATCGAGCTGCTGTTTGGCAGGGAATACTGTTTCCCGATGACGACCGTGGCGATCATTGTGACAGAATTCTATATCTCGCGGATGCGGCAGACGAACCTGTTGTTCCGGGAGGTCATGGGTCTGTTCTGGAACGACCGCTATAAGGCTGTGGCGGAGTCCATCATCAATCTGGTGGTCTCTCTGGCGCTGGTGCAGCGGTACGGCGTGGTCGGCATTATCGGGGGTACCATCATCAGCAGCCTGTGCACCTGTGTCTGGGTGGAGCCCTATATCTTTTTGAAGTATGGCGTTCAGGATGCATGGCAGAAGAAGCTCCGGGTTTATTTTGCGGAGTACCTGAAGCGTGCAATGATCGTGGCGGCGGTCTCGGCGGCAGCCATGCTCTGGGTAAAGCGCTTTCCGGTGGGCAATTTCGGCGTTTTTGTTTTGGACGGGCTGCTTTATACGGCGGTGTTTGCAGGAGTGATCGTATTGCTCTACCGGCGCAGCGTGGAGTACGAAGCGCTGAAGCGGCGTGGGTTGGAAATTTTAAAAAGGAGAGCCGGATGAATACAGAAAAAAGTCCCCTGATCTCGGTGATCGTACCGGTCTATAAGGTGGAAAAGTATCTGCCCGCGTGTCTGGACAGCCTGCTGGCGCAGACCTACCGGAATTTTGAGCTGATCGTTGTGAATGATGGTTCGCCGGACGACTGCTGGCAGATCATGCAGCGCTATGCGGCGCAGGATGCCCGGGTGCGCATTTTCAACAAAGAAAACGGTGGGGTGTCCTCGGCGCGCAATTTTGGGCTGGATGTGGCAAGGGGCGAATACATCGGCTTTGTGGATTCAGACGACCTTGTGCTGCCGCAGTATCTGGAATGGCTGTACGATGCCCTGTGCAGCTGCGGTACCCGGATGTCCATGTGCCGCTACCGCGGTATACAGGAAAACCAGTCCCTGTGGACAGTGACAGAATGCCCGGCACCGCAGAGGATCACGGCGGAAAATTATTCGTGGATGCGGGAATGGAGCGGCGGGCACTGCTGGCGGATGCTGACCCACCGGGAGATATTACGGGATATCCGTTTTGATCCGGCATTGCTTTATGGGGAGGATACCCTGTTTTTTGTGATGGAATTTCTCAAGGCTGGTAGTCTGGCGTTTTTGAACTGCCCGCTGTATGCCTATCTTGAACGACCAGATTCTGCCGTGCGGCAGAAGCCGAGCCTGCGCTTTTATACGGCGGCACTGGCATGGGAACGGGTCTGGCAGCTGGCAAAGGAGCAGCCGGACCCCTTCCGCAGTACTACGGATCAGCGCTGCATCATGTCCTGCGCCGAGGTGTATTTCCGGCTGGTCAACCAGCCGGAGCGGGACCCGGAAAAGGAAAAAACACTGCTGGAGCTGGCTTCCACGCACCGCCACGCTGCGTGGAAGATCCCGTCGGAGCACAAAAGCCAGAAGCTGCAGGCGCTGATGATGGGTTACTGCCCACATCTGGGCGCAAAGGTATGGAAGCTGGTGCGTTGGGTGAAAGGTTTGAAAAACTGATTGACAAATCTCACAAAAAACGCTATATTCTTTTTATAAATGCGTTGAAAAAGAGTGTGCATCGTCTGGGACCGCACAGAGAGCCGGGGGCAGCTGAAAACCCGGCGGGATACCGGCGGGGCACTGTCACTTTGGAGCAGAAGCGGTGAGCCTTGCCGGTAAGCCGCTTTCGGGTCTGCCCTACGTTACAGGGGCATCAAGGGGCGCGGAGTTTTCCGCGCAATTTGGGTGGTACCGCGGTCATGTATTTACAGCCGTCCCATGGAACGCTCCGTGGGACGGCTTTTTGCGTCCCACTTCATCAAATTTTTGGGAGGACACTATGAAAGAACTTGCAAAGCAGTACGATCCCAGTCAGGTGGAAGATCGTATCTACCAGTTCTGGCTGGATGGCGGCTACTTCCACACGAAAGCCGATCCGGACAAGAAACCTTACACCATCGTGATGCCGCCGCCGAACGTTACCGGTCAGCTGCACATGGGTCATGCGGTGGATAACACCATGCAGGATATCCTCATCCGCACCAAGCGGATGCAGGGCTATGCCGCCCTGTGGGTGCCCGGCACCGACCACGCATCCATTGCCACCGAGGCCAAGGTCGTGGAGGCCATGCGTGCCGAGGGCCTGACCAAGGAGATGGTGGGCCGCGACGGTTTCCTGGAGCGCGCCTGGGATTGGAAGACCAAGTACGGCAACCGCATCGTCAGCCAGCTGAAAAAGCTGGGCACCAGCTGTGACTGGCAGCGGGAGCGCTTTACCATGGACGAGGGCTGCTCGGATGCCGTCAAGGAAGTGTTCGTGCGCCTGTACGACAAGGGTCTGATCTACCGCGGCAACCGGATGGTCAACTGGTGCCCCCACTGCAACACCTCCATCTCGGATGCTGAGGTGGAGTATGAGGAAAAGGACGGCAATTTCTGGCACCTGCTCTACCCGGTCAAGGAGACCGGCGAGATGCTGGAGCTGGCAA
>ERZ827452.3342-NODE-3342-length-10290-cov-5.014167_pt1 | contig 10290 bp, 8 predicted proteins | sample MGYA00519866_ERZ827452 | MGnify/ENA primary metagenome ERZ827452 (study PRJEB31778, sample SAMEA3449307) | human gut metagenome | biome: human gut; feature: human-associated habitat; material: faeces | place: United Kingdom | collected 2010/2012 ... | reverse complement strand
GCTGGACTTCTGCCTGCCCGCAAAGTTCCACCTGACCTATGTGGACAAGGACGGCACCGAGAAGACCCCCGTGGTGCTGCACCGCGCCATCCTGGGCTCTCTGGACCGCTTCATGGCTTACCTGATCGAGGAGACCAAGGGCAAGTTCCCCACCTGGCTGGCTCCCACGCAGGTCAAGGTGCTGCCCGTCTCCGAAAAGACGCTGGACTACGCCGAGGGCGTGACCGAAAAGCTGGTGGAAGCCGGTGTCCGTGTTGTGCTGGACGACGACAACCAGAAGATCGGCTACAAGATCCGCGAGGCACAGCAGGTGGACCGTGTGCCCTATATGCTGGTTCTGGGTGCCAAGGAAGCCGAGGCAGGCAACATCTCGGTGCGTGACCGCAAGGGCGAGACCACCACGATGGAGCTGGATGCATTCATCGCAAAGGTGACTGCCGAGATCCGCAACCGCAGCCTGTAAGCAGACACTGCAAAACACAAAGCGCCGCTTTCCCGGCAGGGGAGAGCGGCGCTTTTTTGCATGGAAACAACGAATGTAAGGATCCGTATGGATGCCGCAAACTGAAAAAATAAAAAATACCGCTGCCTTGACTTTTTTGCAAGGATGCATATAATAAGGGTAGAGAAAGTTGATAGAGATTGAGGATTGCATCGGTCTCACACAAAAGTGAACCCCCTCGGAGTTGCCGCTCCAAGGGGGTTCTTGTGCTTACTTGCCCTTGCGGTGACTATCAAGCCACTTGCACAGATAGTTTGCCGTTACCTGCGCTGCGACAGCCACGAGAAAGTTGCCTAAAATTGAGTTCATCGGTCCTCACCCCCTTCTGATGCCAGAATGGGAAGGGCAGCGTGACCAGTATAGCACAAAAATCGACAGTGTGCAATTTTCGGCAAATAACAACACATAAACGACGAAGGCCCTGTTCCGATGGGAACGGGGCCTTCGCTTATGTTATATACTCCGTAAAGAGAGTTACACGTTTTCCTTCTGGACGCTCTTGACGGCCAGAGCCTTGGCGGGCTTCATCAGCAGCACGCACACGCCGTTGAAGAGGACCGAACCCACAATGAAGGTGATGAAGAACTGGGGCAGGTGGGTGGCCAGAGCGGTGGTGTCGATGCAGGCCACGGTCAGGTAGGCAAAGCCCACGTTGTTCAGCACCTTGGGTGCGTAGGGGTGCAGGATGATGAGGATGAACAGCACCACGGCCAGCGGGATGAGGAAGCCGAAGAAGCCGCCCAGCACCGGGGTCAGGGCCGTGATGGAAAGCAGAGCGATCACAGTGAGGATCAGACCCACAAGACCACCCAGCTCAACGGTGACGAAGCGATCCTTCACATCGCCCTCCAGCGTGAACATCATGATATTGCTCAGGAAGATCAGCCAGCTGTACTCCATGCCGGTCACATGGATGATGGCGTTGGCGATCAGGATCCATACCAGCAGCATCAGGCGGAAATACAGCAGAAAGCGCTTGGTAACGGCTTCATTCATCATAAAATACCTCTTTCTTGGTTGGATTGGAAAGCAGTGCTTTCTCTTTGAGACGCATTTTGACAGGTAAAACCTGCAGTGAATGATACCAGTATACAATATTTGCATCGTAAAAACAATATTTTGCAAGCATAAATTGCATATTTTGGAAATTTTAGCTTGCAGAACGAAGAGACGATTGAAAAATGGCTCCGCTTCGCTCTGCCATTATCAGCGGAATGAATTTTATATTTTTGAGTTTGTCGCGGCCTGTGGGCCGCGACAAACTCATTTTCACACAGAGGCCCAAACGGATAGCCGCGATTGGCGGAACCCTCTCTGGCAAAACCTGACGGTTTTGCCAGCTCCCTCGAAAGGGGGGAGCTTTATCTGTGCTGACCGGAAGATGGCAAAAGCTCCCCCTTTGGGGGAGCTGGCATCGAGCAAAGCGAGATGACTGAGAGGGTCAGTCACCCGAGAGCTGGCACGGCGCTTTTGATCCGGGTCAAGCTGCAAAAATTGATTTCCCTGAAGCGGAGCCATTTCAAATTGTTTTTCTGTCCAAAATGGAGTATAATGAGATCATGAATATTCTGCCGCGGCTGCGGCTCAGATACGGGAGGAACCTTATATGAAAAAACCGGTACTGGTGGTCATGGCGGCTGGCATGGGCAGCCGTTACGGCGGCATGAAGCAGATCGACCCGGTGGGCCCCAAGGGTCAGCCCATTGTGGAGTACTCCCTGTACGATGCCCACCGCGCAGGCTTTGAGACCGTGATCTTTGTCATCAAGCACGAGATCGAGGAGGCTTTCAAAGCCGCCATCGGTGACCGCGTCTCTCAGGGCATGAACGTGAAATACGCTTTCCAGCAGCTGGATGAGCTGCCCGCAGGCTTCACCATCCCCGAGGGCCGTGTCAAGCCCTGGGGCACCTGCCACGCCGTGCTGGCCGCAAAAGACCTCATTGATGGTCCCTTTGCTGTCATCAACGCGGACGATTACTACGGCCCCGAGGCCTTCAAGGTCATCTATGAGTATCTGTCCACCCATCAGGACGGCACCGTTTACGATTACTGCATGGTGAGCTACCTGCTCAAAAATACCGTCTCCGAGAACGGCACCGTCTCCCGCGGTGTCTGCGTGGTGAACCCGGACGGCACCCTGCACAGCGTGACCGAGCGCACCGGCATCGAGACCTGTGAGGGCGGCATCCGCTGCACCTCCCTCACCGGTGAGGGCACGGATGACCTGCCGGTGGAAGCACCTGTCAGCATGAACCTGTGGGGCTTCGGCAAGAGCTTCCTGGACGAGGCCGACCGCCGCTTTGCAGGCTGGCTGCGTGAGAATCTGCCCAAGAACCCCCTCAAGTGCGAGTATTTCCTGCCCACCGTGGCCAGCGAGCTCATCGATGAGGGCAAGGCGGCGGTCACCGTGCTCAAGAGCACCGATAAGTGGTACGGCGTGACCTACCGTGAGGATAAGCCCACCGTGGTGGCCGCCATCGCCCAGAAAACCCAGGAGGGCCTGTACCCCGAGGATCTGTGGGCGTGATAAGCTGAAACAGGCGCAGATGCGAAACAAAATCTGTGGCGGCCCTCTTGACTTTTTGCGCAGGAGTGCATATACTAAAGTTGTAGATGAGACTACGGAACCATTCCATGGTTCCACCAAAGCAACAAGAAGCCCCCTCGGTACTGCGAATACCAAGGGGGCTTCCTGCTTGCTAAGGGTTAGTGCTTACCGGCCTTGAACTGTTCCTCAAGCCACTTGCAGATGTAGTAGCTGACCACACCCGCTGCGACGGACAGTATAAATGAGACTACCATTTCCATGGTTACCACCTCCTTCCCACATCAAATGGGTCGGAAGGCCGACAGGTACAGTATAACAGAAAATTCGACTCATTACAACGCAGAAGCGCCCCATCCGGTGAAGGATGAGGCGCTTCTACGTATATTTGGGAATATTCGGGGATGGCGTTAGTTGTTCTTGAGCTCCTGTGCTTTCTGCCATGCATTCAGCACATCGATCTTGCTTACGGCGTTGTCGGGATAGAATTTCATCTCTTCCGGAGCCGTGCCCTCATCGTTCAGGTCAGGGATAAGCTCGTTTTCCATGGCCCAGCGGGCGGCGTGCTGCAGGTCCATATCCTGCTCTTCCTGCCCTACATCGGGGTAGAGCAGTTCAGATTCGGGCATGGGCTTGCCTGCATCCTCCCACAGCATCATGGCAAGGGCGCTGCGGTTGCTGGGGAAGTAGGGCAGAGCCATCAGCTTGCCTGCAAATTCAGCGCCCAGAGAATAGGCCTGATAGCCCAGCACTGCGGTACCCACAGCGGCAGTACCAATGATTGCAGCAGTGCCCAGCACATTGGGCCCATCATCTTCGATGGATGCATCGCGGTACTGTGCGGCAATGTCCACACCGCTGTTCATGGTAAAGGTGATGGTCTCAGCCTTGTAGTCCTGACCCAGCGGCAGGGAGAACTTGCCGGTAGACCAGCTGTCAAACACCATGTCCTCAGGGATCGGGGTCTTGTCCAGCGTTACAGTCACTGTTGCGCCGTCCGGTACAGAGTAGGTCTTTTTGTCGCCGGTCACGACAGGGACAATGTTCAGAGGCTGGCCGTCTTTTTCCACGGTAGCAGTGCCGCCGGTCACGGTCAGCGGGTGGCAGACTGCGGTATCGGTATCGTGGGTGTCGTCAGCGGCGGCATCACGGTACTTTGCAGAGACATTCACACCACTGCTCATGGTAAAGGTGATGCTTTCTGCCTTGTAGTCACCTGTGGGCAGGGAGAAATCACCGGTAGACCAGCTGTCAAACACCTTGTCCTTGGGCACTGCGGTCTGGTCCAGCGTCACGGTCACCTCTGCGCCGTCCGGTACAGAGTAGGTCTTTTTGCCGGTGGCTGCGTCAATGTTGCTGTTCAGCTTGCTGGTCACATCGCTGCCGTCGTATTTCACAGTAACAGTGCCGCCGGTCACGGTCAGCGGGTGGCAGCCCGGAGCATTGGGGTCAAACTCCCAACGGGCATGGAGGGTAATGTCCTTCGTAATTGCGGTTTCTTTCACATTAAAGAGCTTGCCATCTTCGGTGTACCAGCCGGTGAACTTGTAACCCGTACGGGTGGGAGCATTGATGGCATCCAGATCGGTTGCCTTCAGATCGTTTGCCTTGGTATCAGTGATTTTTTCGGTCTCATAAACCGGCACCTCAGCGGAGCCGTTCAGGCTGCCGCCCTTGGCATCAAAGGTCACATGGCAGAGGCCAAGAAGCTTGTGTCCTGCCAGTGTGGCTCCAAACTGATCATGTGCGGGGCCCTTGTCTTTGTTGGAGTAGATGACACATTCAGACCGACAATTTTCCAGACTGTCATCGAAGAAAGTAGTCAATCCAGCAGGGAGTATAATGTATTCCAGTTTGGAGCAATCTGCAAAGGTCTTAGGGTTAATGGTTTTTACATTTTCCGGGATGGTGATGGACTCGAGTTCTGAGCACCTTGCAAAAGCATATTCTCCGATGGAAGTCAGATTTTTGGGAAGAGTGACGGTCTTCAGAGAAGTACTTCCTAGAAAGGCGAAATTGCCAATGGTTTGAATGTCGTCATACAGCGTAAGCGATGTGAGATATGTGCTGCCTGCAAAGGCATAATTTCCCATCGACGTTATAGGACCCTTGATGGTAAGAGGGTTCAAGTTGGTGCAACCTTCAAAGGCATAATAGCCGATGGAAGTGACGCTTTGTGGAATGGTGACGGAGCGAATTTTGCTACAAAGTGGGTTCCCTTGGTGGCCATCGTAAGGGTTGGCGGCAAATGAATATTCTCCCAAACCGGTTACAGGGTGGCCGCCCAACTCTGAGGGTATTTTGATGTCGTAGAAGTTAGGGTTTGCTGAACCAACAGGGCCAAGAAATTTTGTGATGGTTGCATTACCGTCTGCATTTACCTCATAGGCATACTTGTAATCGCCAACGATCTCTTCTGGGTCAGGTGACGATGACGTGTCTTCTGCAAATGCCGTGACTGCCGACAGGGGCAGCATGGTGATCATCATGCAGACCGCAACCAATAAGCTGATCAAACGCTTAGGTTTCATAATTTTTTACTCCTTTTCCATGATATTCCCAAAAATTCTCTCTATTTCAACCAAAACAAAAGAGCGCCGCACCGGCCAAACGGCTGGTACGACACTCTGAACCCTTGTAGACCCGCTGCGCGCTCGCTCTCCTGAAGGGAAGCCGACGCATCTTCACAAGGAAGTGCAAGGTTTCATATTACCTTACCCGGAGAGGATAACGTGCGGCTGGCTGCCATATTACAGGCCCTTTCGCTTTGCGTCGCAGCCTTTCGACTGGCTTGCCGATTCTTCAGTTTTTAGCGGGAATAGCATATTGCACAGGATAAAATACTCTTTTTTTGTCAATATGACGAAAATAGATTTGGAAAAGTGTACAAAAAAGGAACGTACAATGTGGAAAACAGAATGAAAACAAAATCGCGCAGCAGAAAAAGATCTGCCTGACTTTATGGAGGGTGCAGTGCAAGAAAAATGCCCCTGACCGAAAGAAGCCGGTCAGGGGCATTTGGGGTTGCTGCAATGGGCAGGGTCAGTGCCTGCGCTCGTACTTCAGGCGCTCCCGCAGCTCATCCAGAGAGCGGTGCTTTTCGCCGTGGCGCAGCTTGGGGTAAGCGCGGAGCATACGGCCCTTGCCAAAGTACTTGGAGCTCCGGGTGCGGGCGCGCATCTCCTCGCTGCGGGCCTGCAGCTCCTCGGCCAGCTGTTCCAGACGGAGCAGCTCTGCCGTGCGCTCTGCAGTGCCCTTGGCAGCCAGCTTGACGGCAGTGGCGGCCTCAGAGGCATTGAGCCGGGCCTCCTGGGAGGACTTGCGTGCAGCCTCCATGGCCTCGTCGGCCTTGGCGCGCAGGGCGGCAGCGGCATCCCGGGGGCTCAGTTTGGCGGCATTGTCCCGGGCCTCGGCAGCCGCCAGCTTGAGCTGCAGGCGGCTCTCGTCCATCTTCTGGTCCACATCCATGGCGGTGGTGCCCAGCAGCTCGGTCATGGCATCGGACACGGCGTGCATACTGTCGGCCACCTTTTCCAGAGCATCCAGCTCACGGGCCAGGTCAGAGGCCGCAAAGGCGGTCACCACCACGTCGGCGGCGTAGCAGGCGTACAGGATGCACATGAGGACAAAGCCCACCATCTGGGGGACCATCTCCACAAAGCCCGCGATCACGGGGTGAACGGCCTTCATCACCACAACGGTGCCCACGCCCCACAAAAGGGAGAACTCCAGGCAGATATATCCGCCGATGTTGAAGGGGAAGTCGCTGTAATCCCACCACCGGGTGTGGTAGAGCTTGTAGAGCGCCCAGCCGCCCGCCAGCTCCAGCACGCTGGGCAGGATCACGCCGCCGATATAGAGCAGCAACAGGTTGTCTGCCAGCGGCGAAAGGGTGAACAGCACGATGATCATGCCAAAGCCGTAGATGGGGCAGACCGGGCCGTTCAGAAAGCCGCGGTTCACCAGCTGGCCGGTGGAAACGGCGGCATAGATGACCTCCAGGCACCAGCCCAGGCAGGAGTAGATCAGGAAAAACGCCAGGATCTGATACAGCGAAAAGCCGCAGACCATGGTGTTGACAAAAAAGGACATCTTACGCCTCCTTTGCGGCGGCAGCAGCTTCCTCCGCAGCCTTCCTCTTTTTCAGGACCTTGGGCTCGATCCAGGTCACGGCGGCATCGCCGGGCAGCTTTCTGGCGATCAGGGCCTTGATCCTGATGCCCATCTCGGTGAACATCCCCTCGTGCTCGGTGCGGATGTTCCACTCCGGCTCGTTTTCGTGCAGGTCAAAGGTCTTCCAGGTGATCTCGTAGCCGGAAGCGGGGAAATACTCCAGGCTGTCGCGGAACAGGTCGTCGTCATCGGTCTTGAAGTAGATCTCGCCGCCGTCCTTGAGGAATTCGCGGTACTGGATGAGCTGGCGGGGATAGGTGAGCCGGTGCTTGTTGGAGGAAGCGTTCTTGCTCCACGGGTTGCAGAAGTTGATGTAGATGCGGCTGACGGTATCCTCGGCGGTGAGCACGCCCTTGATGCGCTCGATGTCGGTGCTCATGATCTTCACGTTGTCGATGGGGCGGCCTGCCTCGGTGTAAGCGGCCTCGATCTTACGCTTGGCAAGGATCAGCACCTTATCGGTGATGTCGATGCCCAGATAGTTGTTTTCCGGGTGGGCGCAGGCCAGCTGGGAGAGGAAGCCGCCCTTGCCGCAGCCCAGTTCCAGCACAAAGGGCTGCTCCGGGCGGGCATACTGTGCGTGCCACTTGCCGCCCCAGATCAGGGGCTCGTGGACGTGGAAATCGGCGGCCATCAGCTCATCGTGGGCGTAGGGTTTGAAACGCATTCTCATAGTTTGTTGTTCTCCTTAAAATTAACGTGGCTCGCCCTCTCAGGCGCTGACGCGCCAGCTCCCCCAAAGGGGGAGCCTTTGGCAAAAACGGATGGTTTTTCGCACTGCCAAAGCCTCTCCCTTTGGGAGAGGTGGCTTTGCGAAGCAAAGACGGAGAGGGCGAGGATGCTTACCGGTCTTGCTTCCGCAAAAATTCTTCCACCTGTTCCGGCTCTGCGGCGCAGCTTCCCTGACAGATGTCGGGTTTGCCGCCGCCGCGGCCATTGAGGGCGGCGTTCAGGGCTTTGGTCAGGGCACGGACATCGCCGCCCGCCTGGGCGATACAGTAGCCGGTGCCCTTTTCGTTGGGGGTCAGGGCTGCGCACAGGCCGGTGGTGGCTTCGCTCAGGCGGCCAGCCAGCCGGTGCAGGCCGTCCGGGTCCAGCCCCGGCACGATGCGGATGGCATCCGCACCGGGCGTTACCTGCGCGGCCAGCGCGTCAAAGAGCTGGCTGCACAGCCCGAAGTGGGTGAATTTCAGGGCGGTGTACTCGTCATACACCCGGTGCACGGCGTTGGCTGTCTCGCTGGCCTTGGCGCTGAGCAGGGCACCGATCTCTGCCTGCCGCGCCCGCATGGCCTGTGCGGCTTCCAGCGCGCGCCCGCCGCAGACGATGCTCAGGCGCACGCCGCCCTTATAGTTTTCAGCGGCCAGGATCTTGATCTGGCCCACCGCGCCGGTAAAGGCGGTGTGGGTGCCGCAGCAGGCACAGACATCCGCCCCGGGGATGGTCACGATCCGCACCTGCCCCTCGATCTCCTTTTTGGAGCGGTAGGTCAGGGCGGCCAGCTCCTCCCGGGTGGGGTAGGTGATGTTCACCGGCACATTTTCCCAGATGATGTGGTTGGCGGCAGTCTCGGCCGCTTTCAGCCCCTCGGCGGAGATGGGGATGTTCGTGTCCATCCGCACGGCATCGGAGCCGATGTGGAAGCCCACGTTCTCGGCCCCGAACATGCTGTGCAGGATGCCGGAGAGGATGTGCTCGCCGGTGTGCTGCTGCATCTTGTCAAAGCGCCACGCCCAGTCGATGGCCTGTGCCGCTTCGGCCCCGGGCACCGCCCCGGCGGGCAGGGAAGTGACCATGTGCCAGATGACACCCGCCTGCTCGTGAACATCGGTGACGGCCAGCACCGTGCCGTCGGCAAGGGTCAGGGTGCCCCGGTCGGCAGGCTGGCCGCCGCCCTCGGGGTAAAACACCGTGCCGTCCAGCGCGATGCGCCCGCCGCCGGTCCGGCTGTCCGGCTCTGCGGCTAAAATATGCCCCACCGCCTCCCGGCGGTAGGCATCGTGTTCATAGTATTTTTCGGTTGGCTGCATAAGCACCTCCTAATATAAAAACAAGTATACCACGTTTTTTGCCTGTGGAAAATAGTCTGCGGTTATGTTATGATAGAAAACAGACAAGCCCCCAGCAAAAAGTTTGAGACGAGGAAGGATTTACAATGCGTGAAAGTGGTATTCTGATGCCGGTGTCCAGCCTGCCCGGCCCCTACGGGATCGGCTGCTTTGGCAAAAAGGCAGAAAAATTTGTGGATTTCCTTGCGGCGGCAGGCCAGAAGATCTGGCAGATCCTGCCCCTGAGCCCTACGGGCTATGGGGACAGCCCCTACCAGAGCTGCTCTGCCTTTGCGGGCAACCCTTATTTCATTGATCTGGATGCTCTGAAAGCCGAGGGGCTGCTGACAGCCGCCCAGCTCAAGGCCGAGCCTTGGGGCAAGGACCCGCTGAACGTGGATTACGGCACCCTGTACACCAGCCGCTACAAGGTCCTGCGTGCCGCCTATGCCGCCTGGCGCAGGCAGTGCGCGGGCCAGCACGGCTGTGCCTATTACTATCCGGATGCGTACTATGCCTTCACGCTGGAAAATGAGGGCTGGCTGGAGGATTATGCCCTCTACATGGCCCTCAAGACCGCCAACGGCATGAAGAGCTGGACCCAGTGGCCCCGGGAGTACCGCAAGCGGGAGCCGCAGGCGCTGGAAGCTTTTAAGGCAGAGAACGAGGAAGAGATCGGCTTCTGGAAGTTTCTGCAGTACGAGTTCAGCATCCAGTGGAAGAAGCTGAAAGCCTACGCCAACGCCAACAACGTGCAGATCCTGGGCGATATCCCCATCTATGTCTCGGCAGATTCCGTGGATGCCTGGGTGGGCGGCCCGCTGTTTGAGCTGGATGCAGACGGCGGCTTTGCCCGGGTGGCAGGCTGCCCGCCGGATTACTTCTCGGCAGAAGGCCAGCTCTGGGGCAACCCGCTGTACAACTGGCCCTACCATAAGCAGACCGGCTATGCCTGGTGGATCCAGCGTGTCCGCCATGCCCTGGGCATCTATGACCTGCTCCGCATCGACCACTTCCGTGGT
>ERZ827452.3340-NODE-3340-length-10304-cov-2.736560_pt1 | contig 10304 bp, 12 predicted proteins | sample MGYA00519866_ERZ827452 | MGnify/ENA primary metagenome ERZ827452 (study PRJEB31778, sample SAMEA3449307) | human gut metagenome | biome: human gut; feature: human-associated habitat; material: faeces | place: United Kingdom | collected 2010/2012 ... | reverse complement strand
CACTGATGCCGATAACCCAGTTGTCGCGGAATGCTACATCGAAGCCGCAAAACGATTAGGCTACCCGGCCACTTACCGCCCAGAAATGCTAGCTCGCAGTGAAAACGCCATGAGAAACTTAACCGAAGAAATGGGTAAACGCATCCAAGAATTCGGCAAAGAGTTGGCTCAAGCAACGACGGCTATTGAAAAATGCCGTATTTCTGCAGCCATCAATGAATTTGCCAGCCAAGAGTTGGGCGGCATTACTTTTATGGGGGATAATATTCACAAAATTATGGGTGGCGTCGGACAAATTCCAGGACTTACAGCTTGCATGAGTCTTTTTGTTCCGCGCTCCAGTATCCAACGCGATGTTTTGCCTTCGCTGTCAATGCAAGACGCGCATCGCTACGCTGAAATTTTGAAAGAAGGTGCTCTGATCCTCGCCGATCGGTTACCTGAAGCTCAAGCTATTGTTAATAAACACGCATCAGTCTGAAAGGAGTTTCAAATGACATGCTGTTCTAAGAAAAAGGTAATGGTTCTGGCCACCGGCGGCACCATTGCCATGAAAATGGATGAAAAAATCGGTGCTTTGGTGCCGGCCTGTACAGGCGAAGACCTGGTGGCCGCCGTACCCGGTTTAGACAAAGTGGCTCATGTTGAAGTTGAACAAATCTGCAATGTGGCCTCGCCCAACATGACGCCTGAAATTATGTTCAAGCTTCACCAACGTGCTGAAGAACTCCTTGCTCAGGACGATGTTGCCGGTGTTGTCATCACGCACGGAACAGACACACTTGAAGAAACGTCCTATTTCCTTGACATTACCCACCAATCGGATAAGCCGATTGTGTTGACAGCCGCTATGCGTGGTGCCGGCGATGTCAGTCCTGACGGTCCCGCTAACATTTACTGTGCCGTTCAAGCCGCTGCGGATTGCTCCTCGCGTGGCAAGGGCGTGATGGTTTGCCTCAATAACCTTTTGCATGCCGCCGGCGAAGTCATGAAGACACACTCGGCCAATTGCGCAACTTTCGCCTCTCCTTGGTGGGGTCCCATCGGTTACGTTGAGGCCGATCGCATCGTTTATCGCCGCGTTCCTGTGGCTCATCGGATTTTCAATCCTAAGGCTTTGACCGCTCGCGTTGATCTGATTAAGGCTGTTACCGGTTCTGATCGTACCTATATTGACTTTGCTGTCGCTCAAGGTTGCAAGGGCATCATCGTCGAAGGTTTTGGCCGCGGCAATATTCCCCCGATGATGGAAGACGGCATCAGTGATGCTTGCGCAAAAGGCATGGTCGTCATTATTTCAACCCGCACACCGGGCGGACGCGTTTTGGATGTGTATGGCTACCCGGGATCCGTTACGGATAGCTGCAAGCGCGGAGCCATCATGGGCGGTGAAATCTCCGCAGCCAAGGCTCGTCTGAAATTGATTCTTGCGTTAAGCGAAAATCCCGAATTAGCAGGCGATCGTAAGACGCTTCAGGAAATTTTTGACGAATAGTCAGTTTCCTCCCCAAAACCAACCATTCTTCCTTTACCTGTTTAAGGTAGCCTCCCGAGCGAACTCGGGGGGCTCTTTTTTTGAATAAATTAAATGGAATAGCCGGCTTTACGAGCAAAACGAACCATCGCATCCAAGAAACCTTGCTTGGATCCGCAGTCATAGCGAATGCCGTCAAAGCGGTGAGAGTACGTTGTATTCAGATTCAACTGACCGGCGATAGCATCCGTTAATTGGATTTCTCCGCCAACGCCCTTTTGAACTTTCTTTAAGCGTTCAAAGATTTCCGGCTCCAACACATAACGACCGATCACAGCAAGGGTTGAAGGCGCATGATCAGGATCGGGTTTTTCAACCATTTCGTGTACCAAGCTCGTAGTCGCAAGGCCATCTTCGACTCCAACAATACCGTACTTTTTCGTATCAGCCTTAGGTACGTCCTGAACCGCCAAGATATTTCCGCCGCCCAATTGCTTGCGAGCTTCAATTAACTGACCGATAGCAGACTGTTGAGCATCAATTAAGTCATCGGCCAACATTACGGCAAAAGGTTCATCTCCAACCACGGGTTGAGCGCAAAGAACCGCATGACCCAGTCCCAACGGTTCTGGCTGACGAATATAGATGAAAGTCACGCCCATCGGCGCAATAGAGCGAACCGTTTGAAGTAATTCTGTCTTACCCTTTTCAATTAATTCTTTTTCCAGCATCGGAGCCTTATCGAAATGATCCTCAATGGCTCGCTTATAGCGGCCTGTAATGAAGATCATTTCCGTAATACCGGCTGCGTAGGCTTCTTCTACCGCATATTGGATTAAAGGTTTATCCACGACCGGCAACATTTCCTTAGGCATTGCTTTTGTCGCCGGTAAAAAACGAGTTCCGAGACCTGCGACTGGGAATACAACTTTGCGAACGTCTTTCATCTTTTATGACTCAAAGAATTAAAATACACTGCCGTTAAGTATATCGAATCCTCTTTCAACTAAGCCTAAAGACCTAGGATTAATACCCATGCAAAGCGAACAAAATGTAACCGTCATCGGAGACGTTCACGGTTGCTTACCAAGCTTATCCCAACTCTTAGAAAAAATTCCGGAAGACTCTCCGCTAATTTTTATCGGGGACCTCATTAATCGGGGCCCGGCATCGTTGGAAACGTTGCGACTTGTGCACTCCATGGGAAAAAGAGCGACATTAATTTTAGGCAATCATGAAATGCATCTGCTCGCGACAGCTGCCGGCGCCGGCAAGCCTAACCGCAGAGACACCATTGGTGAAATTTTGGCAGCGCCTGACGCTGAAGAATTGATTGATTGGATTCGTCACCAATATTTACTTTATGACTGGAAAGATTACACCTTCGTTCATGCGGCAATTGACCCGGCCTGGTCGTTAAAGAAAGCGCGCGCTCTGGCTTGTGAGGTTCACGAACATTTACGAAGTGATCATTGGAAAGAGTATTTACAGGAAATGTACGGCAAGGATCTCTGGGATAACGATTTGACCGGTCCTGCGCGTATGCGGGCTATTTTGAATGGTTTTACTCGAATCCGCTTTGTGGACAAAAAAGGCATCCCAGACTATAAGGCCAAGGATTCTCCCGGCAATACTCCTAAACATCTAATGCCCTGGTTTGAGTACTCTCACAGAAAAACAAAAGACGACAATATTGTGTTTGGCCATTGGTCAACACTGGGACTTGTTATTCAAGAGCACATCATTGCACTGGATACGGGGTGCGTGTGGGGAGGAGCACTGACTGCCGTCATGTTGCCTCAAAGACAAGTCATTCAAGTCAAAGCGCCCCAATATTGCGATCCTTTCGCTTAAATTACGCTTTCTCGTGAGTTCCGATAGCATCACAGTGGTGATGCACATTGTCAGGGTAATCCTTCATCGGGTCGGCCACTCCCATGGCCGCGCTCATTAGCGCCGAAGCCTCGCAAGCGACCTCGTGGCGAGTTTTACCCTCAACGTTAATCGTAGGCAGCACCTTTAGAGTCACCGCCAGTCCCGGCGTGCTGCATATCGTCCAAAGGCACTTGAAAATGGAAATGTTGGCGTAGGATGCCTTGGTGGTTTTCTCCCCATTTTCCGTATAGCAAATGGCAACCGGCAACACCGGAGTACCCGACAATATGGCCGGTTCAATCAAGTTCGGTTTAAGAGGCAAAAGAGAGACGCCTTCGCTTGTCTTCCCCTCGGGGAAAAGCATAATGGTTTGATGTTGCATCAGGGCGGCACTAATTTGTTCATTCACGGAAATGATTGAACGGCGATTCTTTCTCTGGATAAAAAGCGTATCCACTCCCTTAGCGATACGACCGAATACAGGCCAACCGGCGATCTCGCTTTTGGCGATAAAGCGACCGGGTTTCATGGCATTGAGCGCAAAAATATCCACAAAAGAAATATGATTGGCAACAATCAGGCAATGGCTTTTGTAAACATCTCCTTCAACAGAAAAGCGCATCCCGATCATGTTAATAAAGCTTCGGGCCCATGTTCTGATAATTTTTCGTTTGGGTTCAGGCTTTATCCATTGAAGGTAAAACAACACCAATAAAATACAGGCTAAGGCAAATAAAAGCGCCAAGACAAATCGGAAAGAACCAACGATCTTATTCATACGTCAAGAGAAACGGATTCGTTAAAAAACTGCTGCAAGATGATACACGCAGCCTCATCGTCTATAAAGTCTGCATCACTGTCAACAACAGCCGACGAATAACGTTCATCAATTCGGTTAACCGGCAAGTGAAACCGCCCCTCAAGCTGTCTGGCAAAACGCTCACAGCGATTGGTCATTTCGTGAGGTTGACCGTCAGGATGCCTGGGGATTCCCACAACAAAAGCCACCGGCGACCATTCTTTCACCAACGCGTTTATCCCATCCCAACGAGATTGAACCGTTCGGGAATCGATAATCCGATGAGGACTTGCTTGCCGTGTCAAGGTATTTCCAAGCGCAACACCTATTCTTTTCTCGCCGAAATCAAAACCAATAATTACTCCGTCGCTCATGCGTGCCCTACCTCATCTCCCCACGCTTCCAGTGTGGTTAAATCAATGCCTAAAAGTTTCAGCGCTTTCTCGTAACGCTCTTCAATCGGTGTGTCGAAAATAATTTTTTCATCTGCCGGCGCAATCAGCCAACCGCTCACGGACAATTCAGCTTCCAACTGCCCCTCGCTCCATCCCGAATAACCAAGCGAGAGCAAAAATTTTTCCGGTGCGCTTTCACAAGCTCCGATTGCTTCCAAAACATCACGAGACGTCGATAAATAGATATGATCAGTCACCTGCATGGTTGAGTGATATTTCTTGTTGGCGCTGTGCAGCACAAAGCCTCTTTCTATCTGAACGGGACCGCCATCATAAAGAAAAACGTCTTTTAGTGCCGGATTCTTATTTTCAATCCCGATTCTTTGCAAAAGCGATTCCACACTGAGACGAATGGAGCGGTTAATGACAATCCCCATCGCCCCGCTTTTTGTATGCTCGCAAAGGTAAACAACCGTCCCGGCAAATGTCGGGTCCTTCATATTGGGTGCTGCAATCAAAAAATGATCTTTATAGGAAACAAATTCTGCCATTCTGACTTTCCCTATCATCCTCACAAAAGAGTATTTTCACACATCTGTCACGCCTGCGCTATGATGGAAGGATTCTGTTACTTTGAGATGCATCATGGTTGAAAACGTCCTCGAACAATTAATTGATCTTTTCAAAACAGGTCAGGCTCAATTCCGAGTTCTGGAGCATGCCGCAGGCGGAAAATCCAGCCAATCTGTTGCTGAAATTCGCGGCACAGAATTAGGCCAAGGTGCTAAGGCCTTGGTATGTCACGTTAAAGGAAACGGGGTAAAGCTATATGTTTTGGCCATTTTGCCAGCCGATAAGCAGGCGGATTTGGCAAAGCTCGCCCAGGCTCTTGGTGGGCGCAGGGCCTCTCTGGCTAGCCCCGATGAGGTTAAAGAATTAACCGGCTGTGTCTTCGGTGCGGTTCCTCCCGTAAGCCTTCACCCAGACTTAAAACTTGTTGCCGATCCGAGCCTTTATGAGCGCTACGATGAATTGGCATTTAACGCGGGCCTGTTGGATCACTCCATCATTATTAAAACGGAAGATTACAAGAGAGTTGTTCACCCTGAACTGATTGACTTCCTGAAAGACAACCCTCCGTCTTAACCATTTGACACCATTATGATTTTTGGTGTTAATACTCCTTTTCAAGTCAGCTAAAAAGGTCTATCATTGGCGACTTTCTTTTTTAGCTGACTTTTTTATTGCCATGATTGATTACGGCACAGTTCTTCAAGCTGCCCTCACGCCGATTACCCTGATTTCCGGCGTTGGTTTGCTCTTAGTGTCGATGACTAATCGCTACAACCACTCCACTGACCGTTTGCGCCAGCTGTTGCGCGAAAGCGATGCCATCAAACCCCGAAAAGACAATGATCTTGATCACGCGATTGAATTGATTTTTCTGCGTGTTCGACTTTTGCGCAAAGCGATCCTGCTCATTGTTCTTTCTGGTATGTTCAGCGCCCTTTTGGTGCTAATGAGTATTTTTGAAATCGCCCTTGGAGATGATTTCATGGTGCTCAAATCCATCTTGCTTTTGATTGCTATCGTGATGGTTGTGGTATCCACTCTTATTTTTGCCAAAGAAGTCGGCACTTCCATGAAAGCGCTGGGCTTGAGCGTTCACCACTAAAGGAGCAGAAACATGGTTGAATATCATCAGATGCTTACCACGTCACTGCCCCCGGTGACATTGATCTCTGGTGTCGGTCTTTTGCTTTTGGCAATGACCGCCCGTTATAACCACTCGACAAACCGTGTACGCCAGCTGCTGCGCGAGCGCAATTCGATTGCTCCGAGAGAAAATCAAGATCTCAATCATGAAATCGATTTGATCTTCGAGAGAGCGTCTCTGCTGAGAATGTCTATTCTCACTGTTGTTCTTTCCGCAACATTTAGTGGTTTGCAGGTATTGGCGGGCATTCTTGAGTGCCTTTTCATGTTGGACTTGGATGTTTTAAAACTCGGGGCACTTATTTTGTCTATCGGTTGCCTACTTGTTTCAACCATTTATTTCGTCAAAGAAGTCTCACTTTCAACAAAAGCCATTGGACTTAGCGTTGAACACCGCTAGTTTCTGCCATTGGGGGAAGTCATTTTTGACTTCCCTTATTTTTCAGCAGACAAAGGCACATATGGTGCTTCACCCCATCTAACGTACCTTTGTCAAAATAGAAATAAAGGCAATCCTTGTCAAAAGCAAAAGAAGGTTTGTTTTCAACAAGCGACATTCTTTTAGTAACGGTTGTCACAACAAGTTTTTCTTTTTAAATCAGCAAAATATTAATATCCCGTGTCAAATTAAACGGTAATTATGGCCTTCGGGTTAACATAAAAACCTATTGACGGATGTCAGCAGTGATCGCACAATAAAATCATTCTCAATCTTTGGGAGAAAAATGATGGCCCCACTGTCTGTTATCTCTTTGTCTGGGAACGCCTTTGAATAAGGTCTGACATATGGACGAATTGAACAAGAAAAAATTCTAAAGGCTATACATTTTTATTCCGGTATGTTTGAGGGAATGGCTGGAATTTCTTGGGAAAAAGCAAAAAGCATTAGCTCATCATTTCTTCCGGCCATTCAAGATTATTATCCCGAAGCACTTGATGAAATGAGAGGCATCTCCCAAGGAGCCAATCTTTGTTTCGAAGATATTCTGACACTGAACTGTCGTAGCGAAGTTCTTTTTGCTCAACCCGATGGCTGCAGTTGCATCGGTCTGTTACCCGAACAAAGCACGGATGGACATGTTTATCTTGGACAAACTTGGGATTGGTTGCGTAAATCCGGCGAGCACATCTCTATTGTCAAAATTCAACAAGATCACGGTCCTGACATTTTGATGGTCGTCGAAGCAGGAGTTATCGGCGGGAAAGGGCTCAATAGCAATGGCATTGGTGTCGGTCTAAATTGCACTAGCGTGTCTAAAGGTCAAATCGGCGTTCCTCTCCACATTATGTTCAGAACCATTTTGAACGCTACCACCATATCCAACGGTTTGGATTGTATCGCCAAGGCCAAAAGAGCAGGAGCTGGCACTTTTAACCTCGGCTCCAGTGAAGGTTTCTTGATGAGTGTGGAATATACTCCCGACAATTTCGATGTCTTAATGGCGGAAAACTCACCGTTGTGCCACACAAACCATTACCAATCTCCCCTTTTCAAAGATCAGGATACCTTTAAAGTAGAACTGACGGACACATTTGTTCGACTTAGCCGAATGAGAAGACTGTGCCAAGCGCACACGGAAAAGTATGATCGAACTTTCCTGATGTCGGTTTTAAGTGACCACGCAAACTATCCAGATTCTATTTGCAGTCACGAGGATCCCGCCGACCCTCCGTTTAAACAGCTGTGCACTGTCTACTCAATGATGATGGACCTAACTGAACGAACCCTGTGGATCACGCCAAATAACCCGTGCGAAGGACATGAAATAAAAATCTCCCTGTATTAATACTCTTCATTGTTCGAGGAGACTTTCCGAGTTCCCTCTTTGCAAATCTTTTTTCTAGGAAAAAACGATCACACTCTCATAAATAACAAAAATTGTTATAAACCAATTCAGCATCTACCACTCCTAATAAGTTGTATCTACTCTTGATGTAATTAAAGCATCGATAACGGCTCAAACCTAAAAAATCGCTTGCCCTTAAAAAAAGAAAAAGACTATTGTAAAGAAAAGGGAATTCAATTGACGTTAGTCATGTTAGGTGGCTAGCGCTGTCCAATAACTTTTTTATAGGATGGAACATTATGTTATCTCGTCGTGATTGCTTGAAAGCCCTCTCCGCCCTAACAGTCTTCAGTATGACAGGAATGTCCCATGCGGCTAAAGCCGAATTTAATTTGAAATTTGGTCATACAGGCGCTCCGGATCACCATTACCAAACAATCGCGGAACTTTTTGGAAAGCGAGTGTCGGAATTGACTGGAGGAGGAGTGACTGTCTCCGTTTTTCCTTCTGACCAATTAGGTAAACAGTTGGAAATCACTGAAGGCGTGATGATGGGCACCCATGATCTCTGCCAAACGTCTGACACCATTCTTTCCAACTGGATTCCTGAAATGGGTATTGGCAACCTGCCCTTCATTTTTAACGATGACAACGATTATCGAAAGGTTTTTGATGGGCCTATCGGAGAAAAATTTGCCAAGTTAGTGGAACCGCACGGTGCAGTCGTGATCGGTTGGTGGGAAAATGGCATGCGCCATGTCAGTAACAACACCCGTGAAATCAAAACACCTGATGACATGAAAGGTATGAATATTCGCGTACCTGAAGGCGAAATTTTTGTTGATACCTTTAAAGCCCTGGGAGCGAATCCTACTGTTGTTTCCTTCGGCGAACTTTATTCAGCCTTACAGCTAAAGACCGTCGATGGTCAGGAAAACCCGCCGGCTCACATCGTTACTCAAAAATACTATGAAGTGCAAAAGTTTGTCAGCCGCACCGGTCATATTCATATGTCCTCTCCCATTTTGATGAACAAGGCGTTGCTCGAACGTATGCCGAAGGATTATCAGGCCGCCATTCTTCAAGCAGGTCGGGAAATGGGGCCGATCCACACCAAGATGGTTGACGATCTTGAAGTCCAACAATGGAAACAAATCGCTGATCTAGGTATGAAGATTACCGATGTTGACAAGGCTCCGTTCCGCAAAGCTGTTGAACCGGTTATTGAAAAATGGAAGGGAAAACTCAACGCCAAACTTATTGAAGAAGTTCAGGCTTGTGTCGCTGGATAATTTTCATCTAGCTATCTCTCGGCGCAACCGCGCCGAGAGATCTCCCTCTTATCACTCTTAGGAAAACAGGTCATGAAGATTCTTGACAAGATTAATTATTTCGTTGGGATTTGCGCAGCATTAATTACGATGATCATGACCGTACTCGTGCTGGTAGGTATCGTTTGCCGCTATTGCCTAAGCGTGCCTTTCCCTGAAGGGCAAGAATTGGCCATCTACGCAATGGTGTACGTGGTCATGTTGGGTAGCACTTGCGCCGTATATAACAAAACCCACATCGCCGTTACTTTTTTAGTGGAAAAGTTTCCCCTTAATTTAAGGCTGTTTGTGCGACTTTTATCTTATGTCGCCATGCTTATTTTCTTCTACATATTGTTGGATTACGGTTGGACGCTGACGCAACGTTCAATGTTGCAAATGTCACCTTCGACTGGCATTCCCGTCGGTTACGTTGTGATCTCCATTCCTTTTGCCGCCGCATTGTCGATCATCTACGTCATCAAACAGATTATTGAAGAATTCCAGAATTACCGTAACGGTAAACAAAGATAAAGGAGCGCGTTATGGTCACTGTTTTGTTTGTTGCTTTCTTCATAATGTTGCTCATCAGCGTCCCCATCGCGGTCGCCCTAGGTGTTGCCTCCGTATTGGCATTAGTTACTTGTAGCCATATGCCTCTGTTGCTCTTGCCCCAAAAGATTTTTAACGGAGTCAATACATTCACCTACATGGCTATTCCATTGTTCATGTTGGCCGGCGCTATCATGGCTGAGGCCAAGATCTCAGACCGTCTGGTAGGTCTTGCCTCACTGCTGGTTGGAAAATATCCTGGAGGTTTAGCCCACGTTAGCACGGGCGCCTCGGCCTTTTTCGGTGCAATTTCTGGTTCTGCTCCAGCAACCACCGCCGCCATCGGTTCTATTATGATTCCTTCGATGTCCAAGCGTGGCTATAACGGCGCTTTTT
>ERZ827452.3339-NODE-3339-length-10304-cov-3.027710_pt1 | contig 10304 bp, 9 predicted proteins | sample MGYA00519866_ERZ827452 | MGnify/ENA primary metagenome ERZ827452 (study PRJEB31778, sample SAMEA3449307) | human gut metagenome | biome: human gut; feature: human-associated habitat; material: faeces | place: United Kingdom | collected 2010/2012 ... | reverse complement strand
ACGACGCCCTGTTCGATATGCTGGGGGCGGAGACGTACCAGAAGTATCTGGAGCGCGGCAACATCGAGGTGGCGCCCCTGGCCTATATGCGCGGGCGGACGCTGGACGACAGCTTTATCATTCTGGACGAGGCCCAGAACACCAGCCGCGAGCAGATGAAGATGTTTCTCACCCGCATGGGCTTCGGCTCCAAGGTGGTCATCACCGGCGACATCACCCAGATCGACCTGCCCGGGGACAAGCCCAGCGGCCTGAAGGAGGCCATGAAGGTCCTCAAAGGGGTGGAGGGCGTGTCCATCTGCCAGCTGGGCAAGGCCGACGTGGTGCGGCATGTGATGGTCCAGCGCATCATTGAGGCCTATGCCCGGTTTGAGGAGAAAAAGAGATGAGAAAGACCCACTATATCCCCGTTACCGCCGACGTGCCCGGGGCCGCCAATGATGCCAACTGCGCCCTGATCCGCCGCACCATCCGCACGGCCCTGGCGGCGGAGGGGGTCACGGCCCCCTGCGAGGTGGACGTGCTGCTGACCAATGACGAGGCCATCCATCAGATCAATCTGGATATGCGGGAGGTAGACCGAGCCACGGATGTGCTCAGTTTCCCGGAGTTTGACCTGCAGCCCGGCGAGCTGCCCGGCGGGGAGGACGCCGACCCCGGCACCGGACTGGTGCCCTTGGGGGACATGGTGATCTCCATGGAGCACGTGGCGGCGCAGGCCAAGGAGTACGGCCATTCCAACCGCCGGGAGCTGGCGTATCTGGTGGTGCACTCCGTGCTGCACCTGCTGGGCTATGACCATCTGGACGAAGGCCCGCAGAAAAAGCAGATGCGGGGCCGGGAGGAGGCCATTTTGGCGGAGCTGGGGATCAACAGGGAGGATTGAAAAAACGCAGACACAAATGATTTTCAAAAAAGGAGAAGCAAATATGTCTATTGTTATTGGAAGTATGATCCTTTGCGTTATAGGAACGTTTATCCTGATGTGGATTTGCAGTATGCTGATGGGTGACGATGGACTGTATGTGGCTTGTTTTCTATTTGTGGCGCTGATGTTTGCTTTGCTGGTGAAGATCTACATAAAACAGGAAGAAATTCAGGAGAATCAGGCGGAAATCTTGAAAAAGCTAAAAGAAATCGAACCCAAAGAAGAGAATAAGCAGGAGTAACGAGCTTTCGGCTTTTGAAAAGTTGTGGGTATCCAACATTGTCACCAAAGAAAGCATCCCCTCATATTCTGGACTGAGGTGATGGGATGAACGTATTTCGGGACGGCGTGATCGCCTTTTTCTCCGCCGTGGGGATGACCACGGTGGTATGGCTGCTGGCGGGAGCGGTGCTCCACGCGGGGCGGCCCACGATCCCGGGGCTTTTGCTGGTACTGCCTGTGCGGGGCGAGGCGTTAGCATTGGAGCACGATGTCCGGGAGCTGCGCCGGGTGCGGAGCAGTCTGCCGGGGGCACAGATCGTCATTGCCGACTGCGGCCTGACGGCGGAGGCCAGGGGCCTTGCCGACTATCTGGCGGAGCGGGAGGACAACGCCGCTGTGGTGAACGGGGCGGACTTCCGGCTGGACGCCGGGAACGAGAGATAAAAATGCCGGTCAGGGGCCTTTCGCAAGAAGGGCTACACCGGCACGTTAAAGAGAGGAAGTCATGGAAGAACTGATCTGCCGGGAGGGCACGGTACATAGCGTTATTTTTCAGAACGCCGAAAACGGATATACGGTCCTCCGCCTCCTCACCGAGGAGGGGGAGGTCGTCACTGTTGTGGGGTGTATCCCCTGCGTGGCGCCGGGGGAGCATCTGACCGTTACCGGTACCTGGGAGGTCCATCCCCAGCACGGCGAGCAGCTGAAGGCGCAGGAGCTGGAGCGGACGCTGCCGGAGGAGGAAGAGGAGATCTTCGCCTACCTGTCCTCCGGCATCTGCAAGGGTGTGGGGCCGACTACCGCCCGACGGATCGTGGATCGGTTCGGCCTGGAGACCCTGGATATTTTAGAGGCGGAGCCGGAGCGGCTTCAGGAGATCCGGGGCATTACCACGAAAAAGGCCATGGAGATCGGAGAGCTGTTCCGTCAGCACATGGGCTTGCGGCGGCTGATGGAATTTCTCTCCCGGTATCAGCTGCCGCCGGTGCTGGCCATCCGGCTGCGGCAGCAGTATGGGGACGGGGCCATCCGGGTGGTGGAGAAAAATCCCTATCTGCTGTCGGACGATGTGTGCGGCGTGGATTTTTCCGTGACGGACACCATGGCGCTGTCCATGGGATTTGCAGAGGACTGCACGGAGCGCCTTGAGGCGGCCCTCACTTTTGAGTTGACCTATAACGAGAATAACGGCCATGTGTTTTTGCCGAAGGATAAGCTGCTTGCCGCCACCTGCCAGCTGTTGGGCTGCGGGGTCGAGCAGGTGGAAGCAGCACTGGACGCTCTGGCGGAGCATCATGCCGTGGTGATCCAGCGGATCGCCAATGTGGAGGCGGTGTACCTGCGGCGGCTGTGGGAGGCGGAGACCTCCGCCTGCGCCCGGCTGCTGGCATTGCTGGAAATGGACGCCGACGAGAGCCGGTTTGCAGACCGGACCGTGGCGGAAATTGAGAAGGAACAGGGGATTACCTACGCCCCCTTGCAGCGGCAGGCGGTAGAGCTGGCGGCGAAGGTTGGTGTCATCCTGCTGACCGGCGGTCCCGGCACCGGCAAGACCACCACCGTCCGGGGCATCGTGGCCCTGTTTCAGAAAATGGGGCTGAATATCGTGCTGGCGGCCCCCACCGGCCGGGCGGCCAAGCGCATGAGCGAACTGACCGGCGGCATGGAGGCCCAGACCGTTCACCGCCTGCTGGGCATGAGCTGGAACGAGGCGACCCATCAGGTGACCTTCCAGAAAACGGAGAAGGAGCCGCTGGAGGTGGAAGCCGTGATCGTGGACGAGATGAGCATGGTGGACGTGTCCCTGTTCTCCGCGCTGCTGCGGGCGCTGCGCCCCGGCACCCGGCTGGTGCTGGTGGGAGATGCCGACCAGCTGCCCTCTGTGGGGGCGGGAAATGTGTTTTCCGACCTGATCCGCAGCAAAAAGATCGAGACTGTGTTTCTCCGGGAGGTGTTCCGGCAGGCGGAGCAGTCCGCCATCATCCGCAACGCCCACCGGGTCAATCTGGGCGAAAGCCCGGACCTGAAGGGGAATCAGGGAGATTTCTTCTTCCTCTGCCGCCGGGACGCCCAGCGGGCGGTGGCGACGGTGTTGGAACTGTGCAAGACCCGCCTGCCGGACAATATGCACATCCCGGCGGAGCAGATCCAGGTGCTGACGCCCACCCGGAAGGGGCCCTGCGGCACCATCAACCTGAACCGGCTCTTGCAGGAGGCGCTGAACCCCCGGACACCCGGCAAGCGGGAGATCCTGTGGGGGGAGCGGGTATTCCGGGTAGGGGACCGGATCATGCAGACCCGGAATGATTACGATGTGGTCTGGCAGAAGGATGACGGCACCGTGGGTACCGGAATGTTCAACGGCGACGTAGGCCGCATCGCGGAGATCGACGCCGGGGGCGAGTGGCTGGCGCTGGACTTTGACGGCCGGAAAGCGCCTTACAGCGTGGAAATGCTCAGCGAGATTGACCTGGCCTATGCCCAGACGGTCCACAAGGCTCAGGGCAGCGAGTACCGCTGCGTGGTGCTGGCGGCCATGCCCTCGGCACCCAGTCTCATGGTGCGGGGAGTGCTGTATACGGCGCTGACCCGGGCCAGAGAACTGCTGGTCATCGTGGGTGATGACGCCGCCATCCGCTCTATGGCGGCCAATGACCGGCAGCAGAAACGGTACTCCGGCTTGAAATGGCGATTGTGCCACGCCGGGGATGCCAGCGAATAAAATGGATAAGAAAAAGCCGTCCGGCTCCGCCGGACGGCTTTTTTGGCGTATTTTCAGCGGTTTTCCCGGTAGAATTTCAGAGACAGGAGGATGGAAACGGCGGTGGCGATGACGGTCAGCGCCAGCAGCCCCGGCAGCGCCAGAGAAAGAACCGCAGCGGTTGCGGTTTTGGCGTCATTGACCAATCCGCTGAGCGCGCCTACGGAAGCAAAGGTGAGAAAGGTAATGAGAATGGCGACCCACCGGGCCTTTTCCGTGCCGTAGCGAAGGATGAGAGGTATATTCAGATCTAACAGCAGACACCCGACGCACAGGGCGGCGAATACAAAGCCGGGGGAGAGGTTGGCGGACAGCTTTGCCGGGAGCGGGAGACAGGTGAGCACACCTTGGCAAATGGCGACTGCAACGGCTCCAATGGACAGAGAGATCCAGCCAAGCGAATACCGGCTGAGCACCACAGTGCGGTCCGAATAGGGGAGCATCCGGGTAAATCTGTCCCAGCGGCTCCGCTGGTCATAGGCCATGGCGGTATAGGGAATCATAGCGCCGTAGACCACTGCCAGCAGATTCAGAGTGAGGCTGGGGATCAGGCCCCAGACCAGAACGATGAGAAGATAGGACCAGACCTGCTTCCGCAGTACATACCAATCCTTTAAGAGCAGGGCTTTCATTGCTTTTCTCCTTTCACCAGAGCGAGGATGATGTCCTCAATGGTGGGCTTTTCCAGTTGGAAGCCCACCGGGGCCAGCTCCCGCCGCACCAGCGCCCGGACGCCGCCGTAGGGCGTGGTCTCCATGGACACGATGGCTTCCGGCATGAGGGCCTCCGCTTGCTCCGCCGTGTCGTTAAAGATGCCGTATTGCTCCAGAAGGGCATCCTTTTCCTCGCAGAACAGCAGCCGCCCCTGATGGAGAAAGGCGATGTAGTCGCAGAGCTTTTCCAAATCGCTGAGAATGTGGGAGGAGATCAGGACGGAGTGGGTCTCGTCCCGGGTAAACTCATTGAAAAGCTCCAAGATCTCGTCCCGGACGATGGGGTCCAGTCCGGCGGTGGCCTCGTCCAACACCAGAAGCCGCGCCTGATGGCTGAGGGCAACGGCGATGGTGAGCTTCATCTTCATGCCCCGGGAATAGTCCTTGAAGGCGGTTTTCTCCGGCAGAGCGAAACGGCGGCAATAGGCGTCGAAGGTATCCTGCTCCCAGCGGCGGTAGGTGGCGGCCATCACGCGGCCCACCTGCGGGGCGGTGAGGGTCTCAGGAAAGCACCCCTCGTCCAGCACCACGCCGATGTCCTCCTTGGCGTTCAGGAACTCCGGGGCGGAGACGTCCACGCCCAGCGCGGCGGCGGTACCGCTGTCCGGCCGCAGCGCGCCCATGAGAATGCGGATGAGGGTGGATTTGCCCGCGCCGTTCTCGCCCACCAGACCGCAGATGGTCCCGGCGGGAACGGCGAGGGTCACGTCCTTCAGAGAAAACTCTCCGAAGGATTTGCTGATATGGTTCAATTCGATAGCATTTGTCATAGAGATCCCTCCCACTTGCGGCGCAGCAACTCCGTCAATTCCGACTCTGAAAGGCCGCAGGTCCGCGCCAGCTCTGCGGCGGCGGCCAGATGGTCCTCGAGCAGGTGGAGCGATTGCTCCCGGAACAGAGCCAGATCCGGCTCCGCCACAAAGCAGCCCTTGCCGGCCACGGTGTTGATCAGCCCTTGGGCCTCCAGTTCGTCATAGGCCCGCTTGGTGGTGATGACGGATATTTTCAGGTCCTTGGCCAGCCCACGGATGGAGGGCAGCGCGTCCCCCGGCGACAGAGCGCCGGAGAGGATCTGGGCCTTGATCTGCCCGCTGATCTGATCGTAGATAGGCTGGCCACTGTTGTTTCGGATAATGAGTTCCATGGAAGTCCTCCGTTCGTACTGTACATACACAGTATATACAGTTGGCGCAAGATGTCAAGAGGAATTTTCAAAATTTTCCGTGGACGCTTCCGGGGAAGCGTGGTATACTGAGCGAAAAGAAGTACGCGGGAGGAACGAATATGAGCGATTTGGAGCGGATCGAAGCGGCGATGGAGGAAAAGGTGCGGCCTGCTCTCCGTTCCCATGGCGGTGACATTTCCATCGACCATGTGGAGGGGAAAACGGTGTATGTAAAGCTGCTGGGCCAGTGCGCGGGATGCCCCTCGGCAGACCTGACCAATGAGACCATCGTGGAGGCGGAGCTGAAGGCGGCCCTGCCGGATCTGGTGGAAAAGGCGGTAGTGGTCCAGACCGTCAGCGATGAGCTGTGGGAGCAGGCGAAAAAGCTGCTGCGGGAGCATCATCTGTAAAAGAAAAATAACAAAAACCCTCCCGGAAGCCTCAGCTTCCGGGAGGGTTTTTGCAAATATGGATTTATTCTACATCCTGCAGGGCGTCATAGCCCTCCTCGCCGGTGCGGACCTTCACCACGTTTTCCACATCGTAGACGAAGATCTTGCCGTCGCCGATATCGCCGGTGTAGAGCACCTTCTTAGCGGTTTCAATGACGCTGCGGACAGGCACCTTGCTGACCACAATGTCCAGCTGGATCTTGGGCAGCAGGGTGGGCTCCACCTCCACGCCACGGTAATACTCCGGCTTGCCCTTCTGGATGCCGCAGCCAAGAACGTGGCTCATGGTCATGCCGGTGATGCCCAGCTCCAGCATAGCTGTTTTCAGGGCCTCAAACTTGGATTCCTTGCAGATGATCTCCACCTTGGTGAACTTGGGGGAGGTGCCGTCGGCAGTGTCGAAGGAGGGGACACGCTTGACGGGAATGGCCTCGGCGGCGGGCACACTGCCAGTGACGGCCACGGGGGCGTCGGTCTCCACGGCGGCGGTATCCGGCAGCATAGCGAAGCCAGCATAGGCGGTGAGCAGGCCGTGCTCGGAGACATCCAGACCGGTGATTTCTTCCTCCGGCGTGACCCGCAGGCCGATGGTGTGCTTCAGGATGGCGAAGACGATGGTGATGACCACAGCCACATAGAGGATTACGGAAGCAACGCCCAGGCACTGGACGCCAAAGAAGTGGAAGCCACCGCCGTAAAAGACCCCCTTTTCCGTGGACACGCCGGTGGCGAAGAGGCCGGTGAGGATAGTGCCCAGGGCACCGCAGACGCCATGGACCGAGATGGCACCCACAGGGTCGTCAATCTTGGCAACCTTGTCGAAAAACTCCACGGCCAGCACGATGACCAGACCGAAGACGATGCCCATAACGGCGGCACCCAGAGGGGATACAGCGTCACACCCGGCGGTGATGCCCACCAGGCCCGCCAGAGCGGCGTTGTAGGTCATGGAGACATCTGGCTTGCCGTAGCGCAGCCAGGTGAAGATCAAGGTGGTGCAGCAGGCCACGGCAGTGCAGAGGTTGGTGTTGAAGAACACTAGACCGGCGCTGACGATCAGCTCGTCGGTGTCCATGCCTACGGTGGAGGCACCGTTGAAGCCGAACCAGCAGAACCAGAGAATGAACACGCCCAGAGCGGCAAAGGTCAGGTTGTGGCCTAAGATAGCACGGGGCTTGCCGTCCTTAACATACTTGCCGATGCGGGGACCCAGCATCTTGGCACCGATCAGGGCGCAGACGCCGCCTACCATGTGGACACAGGTAGATCCGGCGAAGTCATGGAAGCCCAGCTCACTGAGCCAGCCGCCGCCCCAGATCCAGTGGCCGGAAATGGGGTAGATCAAAAGGGAGATAGAGGCGGAGTAGATGCAGTAGGCGCTGAACTTGGTGCGCTCCGCCATAGCGCCGGAGACGATGGTGGCGGAGGTGGCGCAGAAGACGGTCTGGAAAATGGCGTAGGCCCACAGGGGGACGCCGGAGGGAAGGATGCTGCTGTAATCCTTCATGATCATGGGGTCAAACCAGCCGAAGAGGCCGGTGCCCGCGCCGAACATGATGCCGAAGCCGACAAGCCAGAAGCAAGGGGTGCCGATGCAGAAGTCCATCAGGTTTTTCATCAGGATATTGCCGGTGTTTTTGGCCCGGGTGAAGCCGGCCTCGCACATGGAGAAGCCCGCCTGCATGAAAAAGACCAGCGCTGCGCCCAACAGGACCCAAATGGTGTTGACAGAACTGAATTCCATAGTTGTTTCCTCCCATTTTTGTCGTTTTCTTCCAGTGAACGGTTCTGCATATAAGAAGGCAATGGAGCCTTCCGAACGGTAAGACTCCATTGCCTTGCGTTTTGCCGGGAGACAGGAGCGGGTTCGCTTCCACCGTCCGGCAGTTATATGCAGAAAAGATCGGGGGAAGAGAGAAAGCGTCTTAGAGCATGCACTCTAAGACGCCTTTGCCTTGATGGGGGCATTATACACGGTTTGTCGGCTCTGTCAATCATACCGCGCCAATTTTGGCTGTTTTTACAAAAGCAAGACAGGGCAAACCGGGAATGTGTGTGGGTTTTCCCGTGATGTTACAGCCGGGTCACCACAGGAATGACCATGGGGCTGCGCTTGGTGTTTTTGAACAGGTAGCTGCTGACAGCGGACTTGACCGCGCCGCGGAGCTCACCGTCATCCCGGCCGCGCTTGCGGCTGCCGGTGACGCTGTCAGCGGCGTTCATGGCAACGTTTTGCAGCTCCTTCATCAGATCGCCGGATTCCTTCACATAAATGAATCCACGGGTGATGATCTCAGGCGGGGACAGCAGCGCGCCGTCCTGCGTGGCGATGGGAAGGACCACCACCACCATGCCGTCCTCTGCCAGACGCTTGCGGTCCCGCATGACCACGGCGCCCACGTCGCCCACGCCGGAGCCGTCCACATACACCTCGCCGGCGGGGACGGAGTTGGCGGACAGCTTCATGGACTTGCCGGTGATTTCAATGACGCCGCCGTTATCGGCGATGGCGATGTGATTGCGGTCCATGCCCATCTGCTGAGCCAGCTGGCAGTGGATCTGCAGCATCCGCTGCTCACCGTGGAGCGGGACGAAGAAACGGGGCTTCGTCAGGGCGTGGATGATCTTCAGCTCCTCCTGGCAGGCGTGGCCGGAGACGTGAAGCATATCCGCCCGGTCATAGACCACGGTAGCACCCTTGCGGAACAGCTCGTTGATGACACGGCCCACCGTGACCTCGTTGCCGGGAACGGCGGAGGCGGAGAGGATCACCTTGTCACCGGCGCCGATCTCCACCTGCTTGTGGGTGGAGAAGGCCATGCGGTACAGGGCGCTCATTTCCTCGCCCTGAGAGCCGGTGGTGACGATGACCTGCTTGTTTTTGGGCAGGCCCTTGAGTTTGTTGATGTCCACCAGTGTGTTTTTGGGGACCTTCATATAGCCCAGCTCCGTGGAGACCTTCATCATGTTCTCCATGCTGCGGCCGGTAACGGCCACCTTCCGGCCGCACTGGGCGGCGGCATCCAGCACCTGCTGGACACGGTGGACGTTGGAGGCGAAGGTGGTGACGATAATACGCTCGTCGCAATTCTGGAACTGGCGCATGAAGGTGGCGCCCACCACCTTTTCGGAGGGGGTGAAGCCGGGGCGCTCTACGTTGGTAGAGTCGGCGCACAGGCAAAGAACGCCCTCCTTGCCCAACTCGCCCAGGCGGGCCAGGTCGATGACCTCCCCGTCGATGGGGGTGGAGTCGATCTTGAAGTCGCCGGTGTGGACGATGGTGCCCATGTGGGTGTGGATGGCAAAGGCCACGGAGTCGGCGATGGAGTGGTTCACATGGATGAACTCCACGGTGAACTTGCCCGCCCGGACGCTCTTGCCCGCTTCCACGGTGATGAGCTTGGTGGACTTCACCAGCTGGTGCTCCTCCAGCTTCAGCTTGATGAGGCCGGCGGTGAAGCGGGTGCAGTAGATGGGCATGTTGATCTGCTTGAGGACGTAGGGAATGGCGCCGATGTGGTCCTCGTGGCCGTGGGTGATGAACAGGCCCCGGATCCGGGATTTGTTCTTGATGAGATAAGACACATCGGGGATCACGCAGTCGATGCCGTACATATCATCGCCGGGGAAGGCCATGCCGCAGTCCACCACAATGATCTCCCCGCCGTACTCATAGGCGGTCATGTTCTTGCCGATCTCATTGAGACCGCCCAAAGGAATGATCTTCAATTTTTCTGCCATATGTGTTGTATATTCTCCTTTACAAGATAAGTAGCGCACAGACAGACTGCCCGTCGGCGGACGCAGCTGCTCCGCAAACGGACACGGCAAAATAGAGGCGGCTCCCGACGTTTCTCTGCGGCGCTGTATCGCCGGAGAAGTCCGGCGGCCCGCCCGACTGTCCTGTGCAAAAGTGGTGAGGGGAACCCCTCGTTTATTTGATTGCGGAGGCCCGCCGCCTCTGCAAAAAATACAAAAAAGGCCATCGCTTTTCAACGATTTACACAAAGTATATCACATTTCTCCGCATTTGTACAGCCTTTCTTTCCCCCTTTTTTCGCCG